>Ga0187878_1002714_pt1 | contig 15389 bp, 6 predicted proteins | sample June2016WEW_17_1_FD_132979 | JGI IMG/M metagenome (GOLD analysis project Ga0187878, IMG submission 132979) | Peatland microbial communities from SPRUCE experiment site at the Marcell Experimental Forest, Minnesota, USA - June2016WEW_17_150 | ecosystem: Environmental > Terrestrial > Soil >...
GGTTGTCCTTTGCTGAGCGGTTTGGCCGAGGATTTGAGTTGCAAAGGCGCTGCCTGATTGAGCGAGAGATTCGAGAACTGCTTTTGAACTGACGGTCGCGCCTGTGACGGCATCGACATTTGCAAATGGTTTAGGACTGAAAAGGGCGCGGTCTTTTAGTGAAGGCAACCAGTTAGTGAGCATATCGAGATAAGAGGGAGTTTCATTCGAACGAACTATGTGAAAATTGAGGAGATTGCCCACAGCATCTGTGCGAATGGCGATATTTATTTTGCCGCCGAAGCCCTGAACATTCGGGGCGAGGTCGGCGGAGCTGAAGATGAAACCCGCGAGTTTGTCGTTGGCATCGTAGGTTTTAAAATAGGTCGCGGTCCTGCCGGTATTGGGTAGAGTAATGGTTGCGGCCTCAAGTCGGAGCGAGCCGGCCAGGGCCTGAGCTTCGCGGGGCGGAAGTGCAGGAGCAAATCTGGCCCCTGCGGTAACGAGCAGATTTGAACAAAGGATTAGCGTTACAGCAATGCCGAACAATGCATAGCCCGTTGAACGAAAAATTGGTGAGATAAAAACTTTTTCCGGGCGGCCTATTCTTAACAAAGTTGCGGGCAGGTTGGCAAGAGTGAGTAATACGAACATCAGTATTGTAATCTTTGCGCCAAGGATGGGGATATAAACGAGGGCGGCGAACAGTCCTCCTGCCGCTGCACCGATATGGTCAGCGTATTCGAGTCGTACCGATGTCTGTGTAGTATTTAAACCGCTCACGGCCAAAAGATTGCCGGTTATCGGGAAGTAAGAACCGGCGCACAAGCCGCAGGCAATAAATGCAACTGCGAAGCTTATATGAGACCAGCCCGAAGCAGGCCAAAAGGCAACGGCTGCCAGAACAGCGCAATGGATTAACAGAACCGCCGTAAGAAGCACCTCAGAATTCTGCAAATATTTTCTTTGCAGGAGGCGATTGGCGATTGTTGCGCCTGCGGCAAGGCCGGCCATATACATTGAAGAAATTGCGCCTATATGAAGATAGAGAGAGCCGAAATGGGTCTGGTAGAGATACATCAGAACGATTACGACACCGATACCGACAACGCCCGTGGAGAAAAGCAAAAACGTGAAGTCAAAGGTCGACGCCTTAGAGGCAACTGGAAAAGTCAGAATAAATATCAATCGCAGAATCACATAAATGATAACAGGAACTAAAAATACCGGAAGGCCGGCAAGCAAAAGATGTTTGAAAAACAAAGTTACAGGTGCATCAGATTGTTTTGCCGCGAGCAATAGGGCATAGAGATTGGCCAGCGGCCTCGAATCACGATTGAGAAGATGCTCGGCGGGCAGGTCAACGGCATTATAGGCGTCGAATGCCTTGGCAGCGCGGTCAGGCAGATAGATACTCAAAAGACCATTGGGCGGATAAGCACTGGCGGCGTTTGGAATGGAGGCGAAACGTTCCCGCAGTATGCCTGGGTCGCCAGTAAGATTGTTAGAGTCGGAGACGATAAACCACGAATTGTCACCCGGCACAAAGGCCGAATGAGAGAACGCCTGTTCGAGAGTAAGCTTTGTAGAGGCACCGATAGTAGCAAGCTCAGTACCCATAATGTTTTCGCCGGCTGGAATACGAACGGCCAGCACGCCTGAAGAGCCAAGAGCGGTTTTCAACTGCTCATAAAACTCGATTGTAAAGTAACGATTCAGGATTGAACTTGTTGCATCAGGCAGATTGACGATTACGAGGTCGAATTGTTCTTTTTGCCGGCTCAGCAAAGCACGCGGGTCATCTGCGAATCCTTCAAATCGCTTATCAGAGATACTCATTTGTCGTGGCACAAATTTCAGGACGCGACGGATATACTCGCTGTCAGGATTAGCCCAAACGAGCCGGGCAATCTGCGGGAGCTGGAGAAACTCGCGACAAAGGCCAAGTCCCGAACCAATTACAAGAACGCGAGACGCCTGTGGATTCTGCGATAGGGTAAGAGCAACAATTCTTCCGGCAGAGGTTTGGTCGGGGACGGCCTCGACAACACTGCCCTGGCGGACGGCGACCCACTGGTTCTGGTAAAGGCCATAGAGGTATTCGGCCTGTGCGGTCTGAAAGGAGCCGGTAAGGGAATCCGCCGGAAGAAGGCGGGACCACTTGACGGTGCGAAGGAATCCGGCAAAAGATTCGTCGGCTCTGAATCCAAGTGCAAAACCTGACAGGAGCATTAAAAAAAAGACGCCGAATAACATTGCTCTGCGATGGAGATTTAAAGCGCCTTTGCTTGTGAGCAGGGCGAGATGAACGGCAAACAAAAGGATAAGTGCCAGAACTACGAAGATTCTGATGGAACCGATACCAAAAGTCAGCAGCACCGTTGTGCCGAGACCGCCGATGAAGCTGCCAAGTGATTCGAGCAGATATACCCGTGAGACCGCTGGCGTGGTTTCGAGGGCGACCCAGCGACAAGTTAGAGGGAAAAGTAAACCAGTGATGAAGCTGACGGGGGCATTAACCAATGCGCTTAAAAACAAGGCGGTAGGAATGGGCAAAAGCGCATAAGGAGCGATGCCTGCAAGCTGACGAATATGAATAATTAGCAGCACCTGAAGAACAAAGGCAGGAAGATAACTCAGGTAGAGCAGTTCGATATTTGCAAGCAGGAAATCGGTGAGACGCTTGCTTCTGTTGACCAGCATTGCGCCGATGGCAATCCAGAGAAACCAGCAGGCAAAAAATATACCGATAGTAATATCGTTGCTTTCGAAAGAGGTAATGAACTCTCTGAAGACAAGTGTTTGAGCGGAGATTGAGAACAGGCCATAGGCAAATATTACGAAACCGCGAGTCACGCCGGCTGGAAACGCGGAATTGCGAGAGGTACTGAGTTCGGCGTGGTCAGAGGACATCATTATTTTTCACCGAAAACTTCTGCCTGGAATACGAGGAAGCTCGCGTCTTTTTTCCAGGCGTCTCCAGGTAATCCCGCCTTGAGCGACAAATGAGTGAGTGTCTCTGCAAGAGTCCATCCCTGTTCAGGCGCTACCTGTGGCAAAAATACCGCTGAATAGCCGCCTTTTTTCAGAACTACGCCGTCAGTGCCGAGCCGGATTTGATTGTATGAGTCGATTGACTGAGGCACGGTCAGGGCCGATATTTCAATATCAATTTTACCGAGCTCATCACGTGTTACGGCCGTGAAACGCCAGTCATTGACAGCTGCGTTAATAGCATTGGCTATAACTGATTTATACAATGGTTGACTGGGAAATATCTCGCCGATACAACCCCTCAAGTCGGAATTTTTCTTCAATGTTACAAAAGCCGCCCGCGAGACCTTCATCGCGTCGGTTATAGGTATTCCAAGCTGCTCAGGCGTAGGGACAGCATTGTTTTGTAAATAAAATTCAATTGTCCTGCGGGCAAGCAGCAGAAGGTTCTGCTTATCTTTCTGAGTCAGTGAACTATCCGTTTTTGTCAATTCAGAAGCAATTTGCTTTTGCCATTCGCCGTGGAAGGCAACCGAGAGATAACTGACGGAATTCGTAAAGTCACCCATAAGTTCGCCGGATGTTGTGTATTTCAGCAATTCCGGCTTAGTTCCGGATGGAAGCATCGAAAGTAATATCGCTATCGGGATTCGCCCGCAAATAGTTGCGCCGGTTTTGTCGCAGTATTGCTGGAAGCCGGGGCTGTCTAATTTTGCAATATAATCATAAGCGCCCATATCGAGCTTTTTAAGCTCTAAGGCGATGTTTTGCGTGAAGGGCACATAGTCATAATTTGGCCCATAGTGAGTAAAATCGGAACTGGCCACGAAGAGGGTATTAGAATCAACGAGCGTCTTCAGGATTGACGCTGCCTGCTGTATCGCCTTTGGCGAGCACTGGCCTGCGACAATTGGGACAAGTTTGAAATCTCCAAGGCGATATTGAAGCAGAGGCAATTGAATAAAGACGCTGTGCTCGGTCCTGTATGCCTGTGGGATGTCCTTAAAGAGTGGGGACTGTAAGAGTTTATTTATAAACTCAGTATCAAGTGGTATTTCACCGAGAGGGGTTTGGTAATGAGTTACGAGTCCCGGAACGCTGAGGACATCCTGCATAGGGACCTGATGCGATGGACCAATAACAATGACTCGCTTGTATTTTGCTTTCGCGGCCTTAACGCCAAAAGCGGCTGTTTGGCCCGAGTATGCGTAGCCGGCGTGAGGATTTATAAGGGCGATTGTATCATCAGCGGGTTGCACCTGGGCTTTTTGAAAGAAACCCTCGACCTGTTTTGCCAGCGCATTGGGGTCATTTGCATGCCAGCCCATCTGTCCCATCGGCGAAGTCAGAACAGATTTGGCAATCTGCGGTTGTTTCTGGGCTTCACTTTCGGCAGCTCTGGCCGGCTGTGGTACTTGCAGGACATAAGGACGGATATTAAGCAGGTCTGGTCCAATTAGATAAGCGCCGCCGATAAAAAAGAGCGATATAACAAAAGTCCAGATGAATTTTCGCACGTGATTGGCACCATAACTGTCAGACATAATTATCCACTCCATTTGGATTGTGAGGCAATGTCTCCTAATGGTTCAAGCCGACCGGGGTATCCTGACACCGGCTTTGCCCATAGAAATCTTTTCGGCAAAACCGCTTTGGCCAATGCCAGACATCCGGCCGCAACAGCCGACCCGGCAATTATGATTCTCTGCAAAAAATCCCGCCGTGTCATACCCATACTCCGTATATCTTTTTTCCGCAGCCGGGGCAGCAGCCGGCTTTCAAAACATTCTGCAAAACGACGTATTCCTGCCGCTCGATAAGCAGCTTGTGGCAGCCGGGGCAATATGTATTCTCGCCTTGGCGGCTGCGGATATTGCCTATGTAAACATAATACAGGCCTTCTTCAAGTGCAATCTGGCGTGCCAAATCGAGCGTGTCCAGCGGCGTCGGCGGCAGATGCTGCATCTTGTACTGCGGGAAAAAACGCGAGAAATGCAAAGGTATATCGCTGCCGAGATTTGTCCTGACCCACCGAGCCAGGCGTCTAATATCATCTGGCTTATCATTGAGCGTCGGAATAATGAGATTTATCACCTCAACGTGCACACCCATAGCAACAGCATCTATAAGACATTGCTGAACAGGCCCCGCTGTTCCCGAACAAAACTTTCGGTAAAAATCATCACTCATACCTTTAAGGTCAACACGGGCAGCGTTGGTAACTTCGAGCAGGTGCCTCCATGGCTTGGGGTTGCAATAAGCGGCTGTAACCAGCACATTATGCACACCAGCCTGTTTGGCCAGCCGGGCGGTATCATAAGCATACTCGTAGTAAGCAATCGGGTCGGTATATGTATATGCGATTGATGGCGACTTATATTGCCGGGCGTATGCGACGAGCTGTTCGGGCAGGACGAGAGAAGCGGTTGACTCTTCGGGATTGGCCTGCGAGATTTCCCAGTTCTGGCAGTTTAAGCAATGCAGATTGCAGCCAATCGTTGCAAGCGAAAGAATCGGCGTGCCGGGTAAAAAATGGAACAACGGCTTTTTCTCAACCGGGTCTATATTAATAGAACACGGGTAGCCATAGACGACAGTGCGCAGGACGCCATCTATGTTGATTCTGACCCGGCAGTCGCCGCTTTGGCCGGGTGCAATGATACAATCCCTCGGACACAACTCGCACTGGACCTTTTGATTCATAAAACGCCTTCCTAAATACTACGCAGTAATTATAACAAAGTTGGGCAGGAGATTGGATGATTTTAGATACCGGATACTTAAAGCACAATGCCTATGTCGGGAGCGTCTTGGCGAACTTTTGAAATCATACAGAAGGGTTGCCTAATGGTTGAGATGAATATTTTTACAGTACGGGAATATCCTCCTTCCTGTCCTTCAATGGAGGAATCTCCAGTTTAATTACGCCGTTTCCTGCGGTTAAAGGACAACTGGCACCGCCTCGTTAAAGCCGGCAAACTGAATGCTGAAGTTCACATCGCCGGAGCCGGCCATAATCGTCGTATTCTTAATTGTCATCGTAAAAGAACACGTATTGAAATTGAAATCGGCTGAGGCAACACTGCCATCCGACAATAATACATTTGAGCAGGTGAACTTGCCCTTCCCGGCTTTAAGCTTGTTCGCGGGTATGGTAAAGGTCTGTGTGCCCAAAGTAACAACAAGGCCCTCGCTGACCATATTCACAGTATTCACAACTGCATCTTCAACCGCGATTGCACCTTTAACCGATATGGTTTTTTTGCCTCGATTGGCCTGAAGCGTATCGACCCTTAGGGAGTCCTTGACTCCCATCATCAGATTTATGGGTATCGGTGTTTTTGGGCCGTTGACTATCGTTTCATCAAGTACCGCTGTTGCATTGTAATCGCCGATTTCAATCTGCACAGTTAACGGACAAGACAGTCCCGACAAGTCAACGTTCTTTGCTGTAAATGAAAACTTCGAGGTCTTCGTATCGAAGGTAAAGGATGTCTTTGATGTGCCCTCCGTTTTGGAACAATTATACTTGCCCTTCTTGAAGGTCTTTCCGTTGATGGGGAATGTCTTGACGCAGGGGCTGACCATATCGTTGGAATCAATAGTAACCACAACATTGGCGTCGTTGAAGTCATCGGCAGTGGCATTCATCATACCTGAAATTAAAATCGTGTCGCTGCTGCCGGCGGTTACCGTGCACTTCGTAATTGATACGGAATAACTCTTTGGACTCGTAGAGGCATAGCCGGAGTCTGACGAGCTAAAACCGCTGGTCGTACAACTATTCTTGGCCTTGACCCAGTAGTAATACATCGTGCCGGGAGTTACGCTGGAGTCGTCAAAAGGCGATGTGTAGTTGCCTAATTTCGACGCCGAGCTTGAACTGCTGTCAGTGCTGCGCCAGACCTCGTACCCAATGGCCCCAGAAACGGAATCCCAGGTGACCCGAACCTTGTCTGCGTAAGTCCCGTCGCTGGCTGATACGCTTGTCGGAGGCGACGGCGCAGTGCAGATGGACTGCAATGCCGCGTATGCGTCAACCAAGCCATAGCCGAAGATGTCATCCCTGCCCGGCTGGCCAAGGTCCTGGGCGGAATCGAATAGAATATTAGAAACCTCTGTAGGGGTGATATTGTAATCGCCAGCGGCGAAAACAAGAGCCGCCACGCCTGCAACATGCGGGCATGCAATCGAGGTACCGCTTAAATAGGCATACAAGTTCGCATCGACCGAAACCGTGCCCGTAATATTCGACTGCGCGAGCGTCTGGAGTTGATCGCCATCTGCTTGTGAAACCGATACAACGACAAGAGGAGTTCCGTCACTGAGGGTGCCGTTGAAATTGCCGGAAACATTGTTCGAGATGATAACGCCTATTGCGCCTTTGGACTGCGCGTGTGCCACTTTCGCGGCAAATGTGGTGGTGCCTCTGCGGATATGGGCAATGTTTCCAGCGACACTATCGGGACAGGTATCCTGTGAGTCGGCGCCGTTAGCAAGGCCGCAATTGCAGATTACCCCGCTGACTGCGCCGGGGGCCGTGCCGGTTACTATATTTGACTGATGGCTGGTGCTGCTCCATATTGCGTCGGCAGTGGCAGCGGTATCGGTGGTGACCGGAACAGTCGAGTAAACATCCACTCCCGGCGCGGCAAGCGCGATAGTCGAACCATAATTTGAGAAGCTCGCCTTGTTTTTGCTCTGGTCCACTGCCATGACGGAAATCACCGAAGACAGAGCGGCCGGGTACAAAGGCGTGCTTACGTCGTCATTTCCCGCTGCCGCGACCAGCAGCGTGCCGGCCGCGAAGGCGTTGCTGCAGGCAGTATCCAAAGCCGCCGAATAGTCATAGCTGCCCAAACTCATGCTGATTACTTTAGCGTTGTTATCGACGGCCCATTCAATACCGGAGATCAGCCAACTCGTTTGACCACTGCCGGTGTTGTCCATTATCTTGGCGATGAGTAAATCGGCCTCTGGCGCGACCCCAACAACCCCGATATTGTTGTCCGTTGCCGCGATAGTGCCTGAAGTATGGGTGCCGTGGCCGTCAAAATCCTCCACCGCTTCACCTGGTACGAAACTCACCGAATCGGCCACATTGCCCCTGTCGGGATGATACATACTTATACCGGTATCCAGGACAGCGACTCGCACGCCTGAGCCCTTGGTTCTCGACCATACTGCCGGGGCGTTTACCATAGTGACCCCGTAAGGAATGGTCTGGGAAGAAGACAGAGCATCAATGATTGATGATGATTCGGTAGTCGTGCCGACGCTCCCGAGTGCGTAAATTTTATAGTCCGGCTCGATGTACTCAACGTCTGGATTTTCCCGAAGTTGTTTGACCTGGTTGGCATCGAGCTGAGCAGCTACGGCGGGAATAATACTGAAACTGTGCGATACAGTGAACGTCGGTCGGCTGAGCATTTTTTGCTTTTGTAAATGATTCCTGTAAACGATTATATAATCATCTGCTCGCGCTTTTACGGAATGGACCATCAGCAATAATGCCGTTAAAATTACAATCAATTGCCGGGTATTTGCTCGTGTAAGTGCCGGTTTTGTATATTTTCTCATAAAAGCACTTATCTTACATTTCCCATATCAAACGTCTCGCTGCGCAACCAGGCGCCTTAATTCTGCTGTAATATCAAAACCCTGTCGCAATACTTATTATATACAGACGAATCAGAAGTATCGTTCTATTGCAAATTCTTAATTTTTATAAAGAAAATGCCTGTTGCAAGGATTACACCGTTTTTTTATGTTTATTCCCGTACTATAAAAAACTCATCCGATGCTAAGTTTTAAGGACACCTGACCTTACAAGTGGTTTATTTTGTTGAAATTGGTCGTTTTTTCTTTGGTTCCGCGATATAATTCCTATGTCGGAAGCGTCCTGGCGGACTTTTGAAGTCATACAGAAGGGTATATGGGATGAATATTTTTATAGTACGGGATAGAGAGAAGATTTTGATATGATTGTGGAATTGAAAGATATAGAAAATGTCAAGTACAAACATGTTCTCGCTCTGAACCCGTACTTCGGGGAAGCTACCGCTGCCATGGGGATTTTCCCTCCAACGGGTCTTGAGTACATTGCCGCAAGCATGAAGGGCCTGGTAGGAAAGATAACACTTCTGGACCTTCGCAATGAGAAGGCCTACCAGGACCCAAAGAAGCTCAGTGAGTTCATCAGGGCAGAGATAGATCTGCTCTGCATTAGCATCCGATGGGAAACTCAGTTTGGGAAGATCTGTGATTTCGTCTCTCAGTTACCGTTAGAAGTCACCACGGTTGTCGGAGGATACAAGGCCACCCTGGAAGTCGAGTACCTGTTTGAACGTTGTCCGAATATCGACATGGTCGTACGAGGTGAAGGTGAAGAGATCATCCGGCAGATCGTCAAGGGGGTCCCGCCAGGGAATATCCCCGGGTTGTCCTATCGGGCAAACGGAAATATCGTTCACAACGAAAACCATCCGCTGCCCGACATCACGAGCATTCCGTTTCCAGACCGGTCTCTTAGAAGGCACGATTATCACGTGATTGCGCAGGATGTCCGCCTCAGCAGGCAGACGTTTGACACGATATTGTCGGCAAGGGGATGTCCGTTTAAATGCAAGTTCTGCACCTTCAGCCTCAATCCGCTCGGACAGAAAAGGAGCTACACGGAACGCCCGCTCGAGTCAGTCATTGACGAATTGAAGACGATTACCGCAGATGTCGTGCTCTTCAGCGATGACAACTTTTCCACAAACCCAAAGAGGAGCGAGAGACTTTGCGATCTGATCATCGCAAACAACATCAGGAAGACTTTTCTTATCCAAACCAGGATTGACATTGCCAATCATCCCGGGCTCCTCGACAAGGCATGGAAAGCAGGCTTCAGAATCTTCCTTATCGGAATCGAGTCCCCTCACGATTGGGTTCTCGAACAGATTCAAAAGGGCATCACCCGACAGCAGATTCGGGATGCGTTTGCGGTACTGACGCAGTACGACTTCTTTCTGCATGGGTATTTCATCTACGGCAACATCGGCGAAACTGAAGAGGAAATGCTCTACATCCCGAAGTTTGCTAAGGAGCTCAAGCTGGATTCCATCAGTTTCCAGAAACTCCGCGTCGAGAAATTCTCGCCCCTGAAGGAAGTAGTTGAGACAACGCCGGGCTACTACTATACACGTATAGGCGGTTCCGTCTACTCGGACCGTTACGGGCCTAAAGAGCTTAAGCGAATCCGGAACAGAATCCGCTCGGCATTCTACGATCTCCCGCAGATTCTCCATATTGCCAGAAAATCCTCGCGAATTGGCCTTATACGTTGGAGTGATTTGACGGTTTTATTGCCTAATTTGCCTCTCCTCTTGTATAGGCTGGTCAGACGAAAGAGTCTGAAGAAAAAGAAAAAAAGCATAGACAAGACCTCACAAGACGCAAAAACTCCCTTAAGTTCGGCCCAACAGTTTTCTTTACAGCCATAAGAAAATAACGTGCAGTGAGCAGAATATAGCGTTTAGGTAGGTTGTAGCTCATGGTTCATAGTTCATAGTTAACTCAACATTTTTCCACATTACTTAATCAACATCGTCTTAAGACCTCAAGGAAAGGTGTAAACGGCGGAGCAAAATCGCGGCGGGCGTACTATAAAAAAACTCATCCGATGCTAAGTTTTGAGGACACCTGATCTTACAAGCAGCTTATTTTGCTGAAATTGGTCGCCTTCCCTATGGTTCCGAGATGTGATTCCTATGTCGGGAGCGTCTCGGCGGACTTTTGAAGTCATACAGAAGGGTTGCCTAATGGTTGAGATGAATATTTTTACAGTACGGGATATTATCTGGGTTTGCTATACCATTCTTTTACGACCTTCTCCGCCGGCTTGCCGTATATGCAGAAAGTGGTGTCGGTTTTCGCTTTTTTGAGGGAGTAAAGGTCGGTGTGCCAGTCCCACCACGCATAACCGATGAACCAGGGCTCGTCCCAAAATGCCTCTAACATCGCCTGGTAAAACCTCGCCTGCTCATCGCCGTCGTAAATCATCGTATTGGGGTCGTTATGAGTAAACGGGGCGGCGCTGCAACCCTTTGCGCTGCACATTCCCAGTTCGATGAAAAAGACGGGGCGGTCATATCTTTGACTGACCTTGCGGAGGTTTTCCTTTATTGGCAGCACCCGGCGTTTCAGTGCTTCTACGGATGTGTCCGAAACTAAAACCTTGTTGGGGTCTTTTTTCGCCGCCTGTTCGTCGTCCGCGCCTATCGCGTAGTATCCACTTATGCCTATGACGTCTGTTGCGTCCCACCAACGGACTTTGGTTTCATTGCCGTGATTGGCGTTGTAAGTAATTGCGCCGGGATAAACCTTTCGTACCTCGGCAATCAGGTTGCGCCACCGGTCAACGAACGGCTCGGTTGTCCCCATTTCGCAGCCGAGACATAGCATTTCGCAATTCGTTTCCTTGGCAATTTGCGCGTAATGAAGGATGAACCGATTGAAGTTGCCCCACCATTGTCCCCAGGCATTCACGTCAATTGTCTTGCCGTCCGGGTTTTTAAACTGAATATATCCCCGCCATGTGCCGTCTCGCACGTTGACCGTTGGTTTGAGTATGACTTTCAGATTATTCTTGCGGGCCAGCTCAATAGCCCTGCGAATCTCATTATCTGTAACCATACACGGGTCATTGTCGCCCCAGAGGATATTCGTATCATCCGGCTTGTTCATTTCCGCCCCGAAAGCGATACAAACCCAGTTGGCGTTTGTTTCCGCCAGCTTTTTCATCGATTCCGCGGGTGCGTCACCGAGATATTGTCCTCGCGTTCCCACCCAGCCCCAGCTATGACCCTTTATAAAGCCGGTTGGCGAAAACGCATGGGTGTATCTGGAGGGTTGATTCACTTCTGCCGCCTGGCAAGTGCAAATAGCGATAGTCAGAACGAACGGCAACAATCTTTTAACCATAGTCATTTCTCCAGTCAGTTGTGTTTTCCGTATTTTATTTCCACGCGTGATACTTGTGCTTCGGTATTATATTCGATTTTCAGAAATTTGAAATCATTGATGATAGTATTTTCAAATTCGCCTGAGTAGAGGACAGGGGAGTAGTAGCTATAGTCGCCTTTGCCCGTGAAGTAATCATGGCGGGAGAATTTGACGGGTTCGAACTCCTGGCCATCAGCGGATTCGTAGAAATTGAAATCTGAAACGGCCTGTGGAAAAAACGAATAGACCTTCCAGGAAACAATCGGCGATTCGATTTTGTAGATGATGGAACTGCCTGCTGCGCCTTTTAGCCGGGATGTATCCTCTTTGAATTTACGTGCTTCTTTCGTCTCTAACGATAGAGCCCCTTCGTGATTGCTGATTAATCTGAAATTCTGGAGCTCATCCACAAGTGTTTTGCAGGTTACAGATACTGGACCAACGATGTTTGAGGGCTTGGATTCTCCGGCGATGTTTTGGGCTGTAACACGGTAAAAATAGCTCTTGCCAACCTCGACTCCGGTGTCATTGAACAATGGCCGATATTGAAAATCGGCGTCGGATATGTTGCGTCCTGCGATTTGCCAGGGGCCATTTTTGCTTTCAGCTCTTTCGACGGCGTAGCCGGAAGCGCCTGCGCTGCCTTGCCAGGAAACCGCGGCGACATCTTTGATATCGAGAAGAACAGGCGCTGCGGGTTTTTCGATGGCCAGGACAGGCATATTTCGGATTTCGAATGATTTTCGGCGCATCAGGGATAAAACGTTGGTTTCGTCAAAAGCGTTGCCGGAAGCAAACCCCGGCCAGTGGTAGGCCTTGTAGATATCGCCCCCATACGGCTCGCTGTGGGAATAGAAGCCGCCGTCGCGGTTATGGAAACGCAGCGACCAGATTAAAACGCCGTTTATCTTTTCATTTATCACGGTATCAAGCAGCGATTCGACGTCTTTGGTGGGGATAAAACCGAACTCGCCGACGAAATAGGCCTTTTTGCCGCGAGCAAGAGCGGCGGTCTTTTTAATCTGTTCAATCATCTCGGCAGGGCTTATCACCACCTTGAACATAATCGGGTAGTGATGAGTCGTAACGATATCGATATTTTTATCCTGCAGCGACAGGTCGCGAACGGGGGTTAGATGGTAGCCATCCATAACGAGATGATTCTGGTCGATACTTTTAATGTATGCGGCGGCCCTTACCGTCCATTCAGGGGGGCATATAAGCTCATTACCGGTCTCCCAGGCGAGGATGGCCTTGTCATCCCGGTACTTTATGCCCGTGATTGAATTAGTGCGGTTTACGACGGAATTGACTATTGCTTTGTAATCCTCAAAGAGATTCGGGTCGCTCCAGAAATCCTCTCTTGTTTTTCCCCTGAAAGCGGCGCAGGCCTCGATTCCGCCCCACCATCTGGCGTTGTCGATGAAGGGGAAAATGATACGAATACCCTTTCGATTTGCGATAACCAAAGTCATATCGAGTGATTTGTATGCCTCGTCATTGAATCGGGCCGGCCCAATTACATGCCGGGGGATATTGGGGTCTTCTCCGGGTCTGCGGACGGATAGTGTGTAAATACGGGCGACTTGGCCTCCCATTTGCCTTACGGATTCGAGCGCGTCGTTAATTTCGAATTCGTCGGGCAATCGCCAGGGATTCATTTCGGCGAAAGGCATATTATCTTCGTTATAGTGCAGGCACGGGACGTTAAAACTGATAAATCGGAACTCGCCGGTTTCGTCCATCAGTTCGTCACCGCGGGCATACACGAAAGTTTTGAACTTGGAATCGGGTTGCAGGGCTGAAATTTCAGCGTATCCAGTTGAGACAGTTGAAGCTGCCATTGTGAGCAGGACGATTAGCTTTCTCATTTACAGCTTCCTCGCGTTATTGAAGCCATATTAAGACCAAACAAAGGTCACGCTATTTTAGCGTTGGCGTCATTTCTATCAAGCATCTTCGGTAAAAGAATGAAGGTTTAGATACCCCCCCAAAATAAGCGGGGCCTGCCCCGCCCAATCGGCGTTGCAGGCCCCGAAGAAAACACTAATTAACAAGTTGCGTTTGTTACGGCCACAGTATCGTGGTATGCCACTGTTTTCCCATTGTAGCCAGGTCGGCAAAGTTAACAATCTGGTTCGGGTCTGTTGCTGGTGATGCTACCCCGTCCGTGTTGATATTAGCCGGGGAAACCAGCGGTACGAAGAGATGGCAAGCACCGTCACTTGCCAGATAATCCACTTCTGCATCCGACAGACAATAGTCATATGTCTGGAAGTCCTGTATGTAGCCGTTCCACAAACCCCAGTTGCCGCCGCGTGTGCCGATACGGAATGACCCCACGGCCGGGTCAAACAATCGTCCATAAGCATTTATGTTCGGGTCGCCAGCTAGACCATTCGAGTCGTAATGACCCATAAGAGTACCATTATGATAAACTCTCAGACTGTAATCGTCCTTTGTGAACGCCCAGTGGTTCCATTTTCCGCCAAAGTCGCCTACGTGCATGTTGAATGCCGAAGCGGTCGCCGAAGGTGTCCTCTTGATGAAGTTAGCGCGAGGACCGATTCCGTCGGTCGGCGGGAGCGGACTCGGGCAATGGACTTCCAGGGTTTCGAGTGACACAGCAGCATTCCAGACACCGAAAATTCCATTCCAGGAGCTTTGCATATTGCCTGCGGTCTCATCCGCGTTGATCCAGACCGAGAAGCTTATGCCGCCGCCGCCGGCTGTAGTATGAGCGGCGTCACCCATAAAGCCCAATGCATTACCAGGCGGAGTAGCAACAGGGGCTAAAACATAGCACCCACCGCCTGGAGGCAGGTAGAGACAGGTTTTACCATCACGGCCTTTGCCGGCTTTCCAGTTTGACGCGATAAACGCGTTGATGGTGCCCGTATAGCCGTTCGCGTCGCCTGTTCCAGAGTCGGCAACTAAAATGTTCTGGTCAGAACCAGCCGCGTTGTCAAACTTGTACCAAAGTATCGGAGCTTTGTGAGGTGCCGTGCATGGTGAAAAAACGAGGTTCTCCGCGTGCGTGAGCCAGTCGTTCGCAAGGCGGTCCATATCGTTGATATCAACGTCGCAGTCCCCGTCCAAGTCAGCCGTTGGGCCGAATTGCGGAACGCACGTCGCGGCGTACAGCCGGATATTGTCGAACATCACGTTGCCGTCGCCTCCACCGAAAGTGGAGTTGTCGCATCTCATACCAAAACCTATGACGAAGCCGCTTATCGCTTCCAAATTGGTATTGCTTATGACGTTGATGTCTTTAAGAGCGGTATACCACGATGTCCAGTTACCACCCTGCGCAGCATTGCCATCTGGATTCTGGTAAACGCTTACATTATGCGCTGTATCTTCAATCGCCACATACATTCTGTCGTAAACAGGATCAGCCGCGTTAGTTGCGGTGCCGCGATAATCGA
>Ga0187878_1002717_pt1 | contig 15373 bp, 15 predicted proteins | sample June2016WEW_17_1_FD_132979 | JGI IMG/M metagenome (GOLD analysis project Ga0187878, IMG submission 132979) | Peatland microbial communities from SPRUCE experiment site at the Marcell Experimental Forest, Minnesota, USA - June2016WEW_17_150 | ecosystem: Environmental > Terrestrial > Soil >...
GTTGACATCGGCGTCGGCATTGATCACCCTTACCGTCCGCGGACGGCCGCTCGCGATAATATCCCCGAGGAAGGGCTGGGCCCCCCCGCAGTTTGTCTCTCTCGTAATATACCTGTCATTGCCTGTCTGCACAAAGTTATACCTGATGATCTCGTTGGTTTCCGTAAGGACGCCGTTGCCGTCAGGATTGCCGTTGGCGTCGACGCCGCCGTTGACATCCATTTCCACGGTGATCGAATTTGCTGTAGCCTCCTGTATCCCCTTGTATGCCTGATTTACGGACTGGCCTGCTGGGCTGGGGTCGCAAAAGCCAGCCGTTCCCGGATTCCCGTTACTCCGCCAGATGGTCGTGGAAAATGACGGGTTATAGGAGGCCATCTTGATCTCCAGTGCCATGATCTCCAGGGCGCCCCTTACATCCTGCTGGGCAGTAACCTTTCTCTCTATACCCCCGGAAGACCTCGATGCGGACTCGATGGCCACGCCGATGGCGAAGAGCATGATGAGCGAGACACAAATGGCTATCGCGATCTCGACAAGTGTAAAGCCTCTCGCGTCATTCATACGGTTCGCCCCATTAGAAACCCGCCGGCACGGCATTTGAACTATTTACACATCCTGTCGGAAATTTGTAACCATCCTGTTGCGAGACAACGGCGCTCTCCACAAGATTCCTGTAATTGCGTAAGACTTGGTCCGGCCAAGTAACCGTGACTGTTACCGTCCATTGATTGATGGTACCGGCGACGGCGGTGATGTTTGTGTTCACCGTGTACGTGGCATCCCCCCGAACCTCTGCCCCCAGGCCGCTGACGATGATGGTTTGTACAGGCCTGTCCCCTATGGGGACCACGTTGCAGGGATTCATGATCCATGCCTCGCGGAGTTCAAGCTCTCTATGCAATATGCCGGCGCCCCTGCCCATGTAGTCTGACTTTCCTATGGTTCTCCAGGCTGATGGCTGCATTGACAGGATGGCCATAACGCCGACAGCGACCAGAAATATGGCGATAACCACCTCGATGAGGCCGATACCCCGGTTAGACAATATTAAACGTGACATAGGTTCTTCCCGTCAAATTGACCGTAATCGTAGCTTGAGAGTTTCTGCTGTTCTGGAGAACAACGCCGTCCAGTCCCCCCCCCAAGGGTGATACGGTGCCCCGCGGATTAAAAATAACCGTCGGCGACGCGCCTGCGCCGAATGTGGCGCCGACGATCCTAATACCTGACCCGAACAATAATGAGGGGCTCTTGGTCGTCAAGTTGGTGACAACCACGCCTACAACCGACTGGATCGTATAGCTCCCGGGTGCAGTAGTATCAAAAGCGATTTGATATGTAATGTTTTCGGAAACCGCTCTTTCCTTGTATAAGGCAAGGTCAGAGGCAATGTCTCTCGCGGCAGTCCTGAGATTTCTGTTTAATGTATAGTTGTGCAGGATCAATCCACCGATGGCTGAAATCAATGCCAGCATACAGACGACGATCATCAGCTCCACAAGCGTAAATCCTTGAGGACGTTTCATACTATTTCTTCCCGTCAATGAGGTCTAACAGTTCCGGCTCGGGTAAAGCCCCCACTTTGAGCCTGCCATCGGGCAGTATCATAGAGGGCGTTCCCCCGATGCCGAACGACTTAGCAAGCTTCATAGAATTATCTATCTCATCGGTGGCACACTCCGTCTTCGGTATCTCCCTGTTTTCGAAGTTGTCCTCCAGCATCTTTACCGACTTGTTACAGACGATGCTCTTTGCCTTCCAGTAAGCGTCCTTATGAAACTCCAAAGGCAAAAACTTGATATAAAAAGCTATGTCCTTCCTCTTGGCTACGATCTGTTTCATCGTCTGGTGGAGCTGTCCGCAGAAGGGGCAATCAGGGTCTGTAAATACCACTACTTTTTTCGCGGCGTCCTTCTCCCCCAAGACGAGGATATCAGTCAGCGGTATTTTCGCTATATCGATCCTTTTCTTGTCCTGAATCCTGTGAATAGCCTCCATAGTCTTGTTGGTCATAGTAGACACTTCTACCAACTGGCCAATGATCAGGTAGTTTTTGTCAGCGTCAAGATAAAATATTTTCGTCTGCCCCATGATTTCGACAACTACTTCACAGACACCCTTTATGGGACTGTCTGTGATGCCGAGCACCTCAGCGTCAGGTGCGTTGAGCTTCTTCAATATCTCTCTTAACCCTTCTTCGCCTAAGGAAATGCAGTCTTTCTTCACCTGGCCCGCTTCTGCTCCCCACGCGACGCCACTTCCTACAGGAAAAGATGCAAAAAGCGATGCACACAACAGACATAAGAAAGCAGAGAATAGGCTTTTTCTTGTCAATGCGCCACCTCTCTCGCTATTTTTTTGACGCTTTTTTATCTCATATTTTCTCGGTGAAATCAAGAAACCCATTCCTTGCAAACGTCGAATGGCGCGGTGTTTCACAATGTGGCGGGGTCAGACGGGTGCCTCAGTAAAAGGGCCGTAGGTTACTTCATCACAGAAGGTCATTCCAATCGTCCGGCAACCCTGCCGCCGTATCCGCTTTAATAAAGAAGATTTAGGCCAGTGGCTTTACGTCCCGTCCTTTCGGACAGTTTGCCTTTTTCAGGACTCTCTTTATGATTTCAAAGATTATACGATTTCTTCAGGGAGTCTTGCTATTCCCCCTCTCCATATTTGTATCGGCAATAAAAAAGAAATCTTTAGTGCTTTTTCCACATAAAATCTAAGACTGAATATCTATGACGCAATCAATATGCCACGCAACTGCACGTCTGCATCTCTAAATGGATAAAATCAAAAGCCTGCAATTTTTTTTGTAAATTGGATTCGCCTCATCATATCTGACGAGAAAAACTTCTCAGGAGTCTTGCCAAAAAGCGGTGATTATAACCAATCATATGTATGAAATTCATCCCGGAATTGGCTTATAATTACTGGGTATTTTTTCAATTAAACGTCGTGGATTTCTTGCTTGACACGTTATAGGTGCTGTGTTACAGCTCACACCTGTCCAGGCCGCTGCAGTAAAATTCGCTGATATTCAAGATACATGACCATATGGACGATACTGCCACCAAAGAAAGAGAGGAGTTTCTTTCGATCGCGGAAGCCTATATAGATAAGAATCTGTATAAAGAGGCTGCGCATATAGCCGAATCATGGCTTAAGCGCTACCCAATCGATGCCGATGCGAATATTATACGCTGCCACGCTCTGCTTAAGATGGGGCATCTTGAAGAACTCAGTGAAGTACTGGATGACCTGGAAGCCAAAGTCCTTGAGTTGTCGCGGATCTATCATCATGTCGGAGATCTCTGCTTGAATGCGGGATTGACGAAAGAGGCAATAAATTTTTATCGAAAATTTATATTTCTAAATCCCACTGTGGCGAGTGCAAGAGGAATCTACGATAAGGTCAATGACCTTGCAGCCCAAATAGATGACTCGTTCACAGGAGGAGATGTGGATACGCCTAGCCATTCTGACGGCGTTGTGACTGATTTCTGCACCACAACCCTGGCTGAGCTGTACATCAGGCAGGGTCACCTTGATATGGCCATCAATGTACTTGGTGAAATACTCAAAAGAGAACCTGAAAACAAATTGGTTGCGGATAGGTTAAACGATGTAATGGCAATGCAGCATGACGGCATCAGAGAAAAGACGTCTTTACATATAGAGCAGGATGCTGCTGCAATCAAGGAGCTGACAAGGTGGCTTGAAAATATCGGCAGGTTAAGAAGCCATGCATCATGACTCCCCGGCGCCTCCTGAAAGGATGGCAAGGGTAAGGGCTATTCTTCATGAACTCGATATTGATGCCCTGCTTCTTCTTGATATGAAAAATGTCCGGTATCTTACGGGCTTCACAGGCAGCGACGGGGCGCTAGTGATAGGAGAGAAGCAAGAGACCCTCCTTGTTGACGGCCGCTATACTAATCAGGCAAGAAAAGAAGTCGAGGGGCCCCATGTCTTCGAGTATAAAGATAAGATAGATGGAATCGCGGCAATCCTTTCAGACGGGAGTTTGAGATCCGTCGGGTTTGAATCGCAGGCGATGAATGTCAACAGCTATTTGAACCTGAAGGAGAAACTGGGCGCCTTGAGGCTAAACCCGCTCTCCGACGAAATCGGCGCCCTCAGGGCCGTCAAAGATGAGAAAGAAATTGCGTATATCAGAAGAGCGGCAGAGATATCGTGTGAGGCCCTTACTGCCGTTCGAGATCTTATCAAGCCGGGCATAAGAGAGACGGATATTGCCATAGAGCTAGATTTTCAGATGAGGAGATGCGGTGCAGAACAAGTTTCCTTCCCGACTATTGTAGCGTCGGGAGCGAACTCAGCGCAACCCCACGCGCAGCCAGGGTCGCGGGCGATTGTTAATGGAGATATGGTTATAATAGATTGCGGCGCTGTATATTGTGGTTATCATTCTGATGAAACCTGCACATTTGCCGTCGGCCATAAGGACAAGAAACAGGAAGAGGCATACTCCCTGGTAAAGACTGCTCACGACCGGGCAAGGGATGCTGTCAAGGCCGGCATCCCTTGCGTGGAAATCGATCGCATTGCCAGAGAGTACATTGAGACTGGCAAGTTGGGCAAGTATTTCACGCATGGTACAGGCCACGGTGTCGGGCTTGATGTTCACGAAGCGCCGCGGATAGCAAGCAATTCGGTAATGGTCCTTGAGGCGGGGATGGTATTGACCGTAGAACCAGGTGTCTATATACCGGACCTCTGGGGCGTCCGCATTGAAGATATGATATTGGTTAAAGAGGAAGGGTGTGAGGTCTTGACAAGAGTATCGAAGGACTTCACAGTGCTCCGTTGATACTAAAAAAGGAATACAATAAATTTATGTATTAGGATGCCGCGATATGAAGGTATTTCCAGATGATCTTCTTTACAACAGGGAACATGCATGGGTCAGGGTTGAAGGTGAATTAGCTACCATTGGTATCACGGATTACGCCCAGGAAAAATTGGGAGAAATCCTCGCTATAGAACTGCCCGAAGTTGACTCCTATGTGGAAAGGGACGAACCTTTCGGAACTATTGAATCTGCAAAGGGTGTGTTCGAGCTTATTTCACCCGTGAGTGGTGAGATAGTGAGTGTCAACGAAGATATATTAGACGACATTGGCATTGTCAACAGTGACCCCCACGATACAGGATGGATGATCACTCTGGAGATGTCGGATTCGGAAGAGCTTGACGATCTCCTGGATCCAAGAGAATACCATGACTTTGTACTTAAAGAAGCGGAGAGTGACTGACCCTGTTTCATGATATGGAGATTCCTTTCATTCAAGCGCTTGAATGCCTTTGAAAACATGGCCATTGACGAGGCCATATTCCGGGAAAATCAACGGACCGATTCACCGCCCACACTCAGATTTTACAGTTGGTCCCCTGCATCAGTGTCTCTGGGATATTTTCAGGAAACCCGGAAAGAGGTCAACGTTGAAGCGTGCAGAAGATATTCGGTAGACATCGTCCGGCGCCCAACAGGGGGGAAGGCCGTACTTCATGAAAATGATCTGACCTATGCCATAATTGCCAGTGAGCATAATCCCCTCTTCCCACCAGACATCTTGGGAACATACAAGGTCATCAGTAGCTGCATCGCCGGTGGACTATCGGAGCTTGGCATAGAAGCCGAGCTGGAGGGTAACAGGAGATCGTATCAGAACGATTCCCTGAAAGCTGCCTGTTTTTCGTCTCCTTCCCGATATGAGCTGCTGGCAAAAAAAAAGAAAATATGCGGCAGTGCCCAACTAAGATCAAAGGGTATTTTCCTTCAGCATGGCTCAATCCTGGTTGATTTTGACCCCGTCAAGACATGTACCGTCCTGCTGCCGCAGCAGGACGACCGGAGTCGGCAAACCGAGAAGCTGCGCGGGTCTGTAACCTCGATATATGAGCAAATCGGCTCTCCCGTGCCTGTGGAAAATATCTGCCGTGCCATGAAAAGGAGTTTTGAAAAGAAGTTGGATATCGAGCTGGTGGAGGGATGTCTGACCCCTGAAGAGGAGTCCTTGAAGTTACGGCTGATGAATTATAAATATATGAATGATAAATGGAACATGGAAGGCAAGGTCGCTTCAGGTGGACGTAAGAACTCTGATTAAAAAGGAAGTGCGCGAGCAGGAATGTTATCGGGCTGACATCATGTCCTATCGCGCCAAAATGGATGCGAATGAGAGCCCCTTTTCGCTTTCTCCCCTGCTTAGAAAAAAACTGTTCGAAGAAATAAAAAAAGTTTCCTTAAACAGATACCCGGAGCCGGGTGCGCCCCTGATCAGGAAACGCTTTGCCGAACACTACGGCGTAGCCGATAATATGATAATGATCGGCAACGGATCTGATGAGCTTATTCAGATCCTCTGCGCCACTCTGGTAAATTCATCTTCAGTCGTCATGGTTCCGGTACCGACTTTTGTCATGTACAAGATTATCGCATCAAATTCCGGTCATGCGGTGGCAGAGGTGCCCCTAGGTGCCGCCTTTGATTTGGACCTGGATGCAATGCTAAACCGGATTGCCAAAGATGCACCCGTACTGACCTTCCTGAGTTACCCCAACAGTCCTACGTCAAACTGCTTCAGTGAAAAGAGTGTCGCGGCCATTGTTGAGGCATCAACAGGAATTGTGGTTGTAGATGAGGCTTACGGCAGCTTCGCTGGAAAAACCTTGCTGCCCCTATTGAATAAATATGACAACCTGGTTATATTGAAGAGCCTCTCTAAACTGGGACTTGCCGCCATCAGGATAGGCTTCTTGATCGGCTCCCCGACTCTCATTCGTGAACTCGACAAGGTGAGACTCCCCTATAATATCAATACACTTTCCCAGGTCGCTGCCGGGTTCTATTTGGATCACATTGATACGTTTTGGGGTCAGACGAGGGATATAATTGCAGGTCGTGAAGAGCTCCTCCGCGCTCTTGGGAAGATCGAGGGTGTACATACCTATCCTTCAGATGCAAATTTCATTTTTTTTAGTTGCGATTTTGATACGGATAACATATACTCCGTCTTAACCCAGGAGGGAATTCTTATTAAGAATCTGAACTCTCCCGGGGTCTTGCAGAATTGTATGAGAGTTACCGTTGGTAACCGCGAAGAAAATCGAGAATTCTTAAAGGCTTTAAAGAAAATCCTTCAAAAGTAAGGAGTGTGGTCTAACATAAGGTAACAGAGGGTAGTTTACGGCAAAGGCGTTTTTGTCCAGTGTCGTACTGCCCTTTTTTTGTCCCCTTTTGGCTCAACGTTTAAAGAATCTATATATCGTTACTAAAAAAAAGAAAGGAAGGGTTGTTTTGGAAGTAAAAGTATATGACAATGACATTGAAAAGGCCTTGAAAATCCTGAAGAACAAACTTTCAAAAAGCGGATTGTTTAAGGAGCTAAAGCTGCGGAGAGCCTATGAGAAGCCTTCTGTGAAGAGGAAACGCAAAGCCATTGAAGCTCGCAGACGTTATGCCAAGGTTCAGCGCCGCAGAAGTTACTGATAATTTTTTCAACAGCAAGAACCATTATCACCGAGGCCGGGGTCTCCTGCCGGATGCTCACGGAGACCCGGAATGAACACTATGGATGAAAAACAATATTTGGTCGATGCCTTGTCGATAGAGGAATCATGGCGGATATTCCGCATCATGGCGGAATTTGTGGAAGCCATTGAAACCCTGTCCAAGGTGAAAAACGGTGTCACCATTTTTGGATCCGCAAGAGTGGGGCCTGATGATCCATGCTACAAGAAGGCGGAGTATCTCGCCAGAAGGCTTGCCGAAAATGGCTTCAGTGTAATTACAGGAGGTGGCCCGGGTATCATGGAGGCGGCCAATAAGGGAGCGGCGGAGGCAGGTGGCCAGTCGATAGGAATGAATATTCGTCTTCCATATGAGCAAAAACCAAACCCGTACGCCAAAACTATTATCGAGTATAAATATTTTTTCATCCGTAAAGTAATGTTTGTAAAATATGCTGTGGCCTATGTAATCCTACCAGGTGGCTTCGGAACAATGGATGAGCTCTTCGAGGCCTTGACCCTGATTCAGACGAAAAGGATTAAGGGCTTTCCCGTCATATTGATGGGTAGCGAATACTGGCAAGGACTGATGGGCTGGATCAAAGGCACCATGCTCGGGAACGATAAGATTGAACCGTGTGATCTCGAAATTATCCACATCATTGATGATCCGGATGAAGTAGTAAAACATATAAAGAAATTTGTCATTCTCTAAATACCCTGGAAGATCTCGTCTGATACCTATATCAAGTTTCGATAAAAACGGTGCTGAATTGTCATGTCGAGCGAAGCGAGGCATTTTGGAATACAGCGTATTAAGATTCCTCGCTCGGACGAGGGATGAAAGACAATAAACGTACCTTCAGAATTAGGAAAAAGTTCACGACTCCAAAGCCGGCACAATGAATTTTGAAAAGATACTGATGGAATTCAAGAATGGGAAGGCGGACCCTTCTCCCTGTTATCTCCTGCACGGCGAAGAAGAATATCTTGTCAAGGATGCCCTGAATAAAATCATAGCTGCCATCATCCCCGCAAGCGACAGAGATATGAATCTCTTTTTCATGGATGGAGAGTCGGAAGATATAGACAGCCTTTGCGAGACAATCCTGACACCACCCCTTATTCCGGGAAGAAAAGTTGTTGTGCTGAAAAACACCCGTCTTTTTCAAACAAGAATTGCCCTGCCGGAGATAGTACAAAAAATTCGACAACATTTTGCTAATGACCCCAACATGGCAGTCAGATATTTTATGCAATTCCTGAAGATCACAGGCTGGAATATCGATGATCTCAGAGACGGCGGCTGGAAAAAAATTACCAGCGACAACTGGCAAAAGACTGTTGCAGGCGACAGCGGACATGATCGGGAAACCTGGCTCCCCGAAATGATCGAGACCTGCATAAGCCGAGGAGTGGATATGAGCGAGCAGAGAGGGGTAGCGGAACGTCTTGAAGATACCCTGAGAAAAGGAATCCCGGCGGGCATCCACCTGATCATAACCGCCGAATCAGTAGACAAGAGGAAGAGGCTCTTCAAGACTATATCCGAAACCGGAACTGTCCTTAATTTTTCTCGGCCAAAAGGTGATGCGAGGCAGAAGAATGCCCTCATGGATATGGCAAAAGATCTCTTAGCCGAGAGTGGGAAAGAACTTACGCCGGAAGCGTGGATCGCTATCGGCAGGAAAACAGGCTTTGACCTTGCCGATTCCATGAAAGCCCTGGAAACGCTAATAACCTACGCGGGTGACAAGATATCAATTGAAGAGTCCGACGTCGCAGAAGTCATAGGAAAAACTAAAGAGGATACCGTCTTTGATTTGACAGGCGCCCTTTTTGCGAGAAAGCTGGATGCGGCCTTGTCAAATTTGAAAGATCTTTTCGATCAGGGTATAAACCATGTGTTGATCCTGTCAATGATAGCAAGGGAAATCAGATTTCTTCTCCATGCCAAAATGTTTATCAGATCAGGCAAGCTTGGGTCTATTGAACCCAATATGGACTATGAAATGTTTCAGAGGTCCGTTTATCCGGTTATCTTGCAATGGAGAGGCGATAAATGGGGAAAAGGCGGCCTGGACGGTCAACATCCGTACGTCATTTATAATGCCGTAAGAAACTCTTATCGCTTCTCATACGAGCGCCTGTTGAAATTTTTGGAAGACCTCGTCGATATGGATATTGCCTTCAAGACCACGACGAAGGAGCCGAAGTTTATGCTGGAGAGATTTATTCTTAGCGTTTGTAAAGCCGAGAATTGAAGGAGGAATCCTGACTGGCTGGAGTTCTTATATCAAATCCGTAAAAAATTCAATCCCACCCAAAAGTCGCTATAACTTCTTGATTTTTACCATGGCTGACTTTTTCCTCCGGGAAAGTCTCCTTGATGGGCCTTTCTTTTTTGCCCGTCCCATTGTTGCATCGTTCTCTCTGCCTGATCTTTCTTCCTTATGGGAGGCATGGTCGGTCATAGCGATTTTCGCCCTCCCCATCAGTTCGTCAAACTCCTGAGATGATATTGCTGTCCCGCCTCGGCGACTGACAAAATCGGCAATGTCCCTGTCCGACGTGACAACGACGATTTCTTCCGCCCTTTCTTGGACCATTCGCTTAATGACTTCATCCGCTTTTTCGCCCTTCCGGGAATATATGATGTCAATGCCTGAGAGTTTGTCCCTCTCTTCCTCGAAAGGTCCACCCTGCCAGCCGTCGAAGACAACAGTCACCTTGTGTCCTCTCTGTTTCTTATAAAGAGATATGCCGCGTATCAGAGCGTTCCGTCCCTCCTTCAGACTGATTCTCTCATACCGCCTTAATATATCGGACTGTCTTATCAGATTGTACCCGTCAATGATGATGTGCATGATGGATGATGTCTGCTTTAGTTCATCAATTGATAACTTCAGACAAGAGAGAAGACTCTCCTGCTTCGCCGCAAGTTAGGCACGCAGTGCCAATTTATTTATTACCTATGCCATCCGATTTTTCCTTGACCTTAAGACCGCGCTTCTGCTATTTTTTATTTGGTTTCATGTTAGAAAGTTCTTTGCAGGTCAATTCCTTCCTTAATGACTTCCTGAAAAAAGAGTAGAAATAGTGTCATGTTCATCTGATTGACTGTTGAATAATCTTGATTGATTGCATGGGGCGTAATAGGTATTTTCCTGCGACCGTGGTTAACTCTTTAATGGCGGGGTCGTTTATCAGTAATAAAGATAGGCCGATTCCACCGGAAGAGCACTGATACTTCCAAACATGTCCCGCTATGGAATGAATGTTACTAGGAAACATTATCGTGGCGTCTTGCCGCGAGGTATATCTTTAATGGCGACCCCGTGCAAAAATATGTCCACCACTTCATTAATGATTTTGTCTGTCGCCAGTGGAACAATGTCTTTTCCCTGCAATATTTCTTGAGAATAAAGAAAGCCGTATAGCATGTTGTGAAAGATATGTGCGTAAATATAGGGATCGCCCTTCCTTATAAGATTTTTGTCTTGAAAAGCCTTGAAGTAAACAGCGATATTCTCCATTAATCGATGACGGACTTTTCGATAATATTCTTTGCCGAATTCTTTATTGAAAGCTGACTCTGAGACGACGAATCTAATGATTGGAATGCGTTGCTCAAGCTTGCCGAAATATTTCTTCCCTATGGAGTACATAAAATCCCTTGGGCTTAGTTTTACAAGTGAATCGTCACCTATCGATTCCATGAAACCGGTAGCGCCCGTTATTCCGATAAGCTCCATCGCCAGTGTTCTCTTATTTGGAAAATAGCGATATACGGTTCCGTGCGCTACGCCCGCGACGGCGGCAATATCTGACATTCTGCTTTGGTGATAGCCACGTTTAGCGAAAATCTCAAGTGCAGCCTGCAGGATATCTTCGCGGCGTTGTTTCTCCGGCAAGACCGTCCTTTTCCTCTTTTTCTGATTTTTTAAATTCATTTCTTGCCCCATACATTCCGTGTTTTCATAAGACTATATTTAACATAGAAGTTCGATGATCATGAATCTATTTTTACCATTTACAGCGCTTTGTAATATTTGTCAAAGTCATAATATGCTTTCTTGAAATGCAGGGTGCGAAGATCCGCAGGATTCCCAATAGCCTGCAGAATCATTTGGCCGCTGATCGGGCATGATTGAAAGACTTCACTTGAAATGCATCGTTCGGGCAAACATCACCCTATCAACTCCATAATGTGCATTACCTTTTAAAGCAATTTATTTCGCTCGATTCAATCCATCTACGATTTTTAAATATACAAAATTTGTCATTCTATTATATTTAATGTCGTTGACTTTAACAACGACGGAGGGTATAGACAAACAGATGAATACAGCAAAGCACGGCGGACCTGACCGATACCTCATTGTTGACGAAACATCCAAGAGCATTATGGGTGAGAGTAATAAAATTCAATCGAGAAAATTATATGGTTAGGAGGGCGAAAAATGGATTTTGAATTGAACGATGAACTGAAGATGTTGAAGGAGATGTCATACAAATTTGCCCAGGCTGAATTTACCGGGATATCCCATGAATGTGACGAGGGGGAAAAATATACCCCGGACATTCGTAGGAAGGCCGCCGAAAATGGTCTTGTCGGAGCATGGATCCCCGAAGAATATGGTGGCGCGGGGGCGGGTTACTTGGGCAATACCATCATCATGGAAGAACTGTCCAAGGTGGATATGGGGATCGGCTTGAATGTTGTTGCCGCTACGTTCGGCTGTGAATCCATACTACAGTTTGGATCGGAAGAACAAAAGAAGAAATGTCTGCCTCCCGTATGCCGGGGTGAGCAGGTGAGCGCGGGGGCATTTACGGAGCCCAATGCGGGCACAGATGTGGCAGGATACAGAACTAAGGCGGCTAAAGACGGAAATGACTATGTCATTAGCGGAAATAAAATGTTCATAACCAATGGAAGCGTCTGTGACTTCATGGTAGCCCAGTGCATTACCAACCCGGAGGAAAAAAAACACAACAGTTTCAGTCTTATAATAGTTCGAGCCGATACCCCGGGAATAACGAGAAACAAGATCCACGGCAAGATGGGTATCCGCTCCAGTGACACGGCGGAAATCGCTTTTGAGGATGTGCGAGTTCCTCGAATTAACCTTGTAGGTAAGGAAGGCAACGGCTTCCGGCAGTTGATGCATTTCTTTGATACAACAAGAGTAATGGTTGCCGCCCAGGCCCTCGGCCTTTCCGAAGGCTGTCTGGAGACAAGCATCAAGTACGTCAAAGAGAGAACGGCTTTTGGGGCCCCCCTGGGTTCATTCCAGTTGACCCAGATGAAACTGACGGAAATGGCGATCAAGGTAGAGGCTCTACGGGGTCTTATTTATAAATCGGCATGGCTTCTTGATCAGGGCAGGCCGGACTATACCCTGGCTGCGATGGCAAAATACTACGGAGGTCAGACGGCGGTCTTCTGTGCGAACTACGCGGTGGAACTGCACGGCGGGTACGGTTACATCGACGAGTACAGCGTCCAGAAATGGTACCGTGACGCCAAAATTCTTGAACTTTACGAAGGAACCAAAGAAGCTGAAATTATGACCATCGGCAGGATACTGCAAGCACGGTAGTCACACAATAAATGCCCCCGTCCCCGCCATGACAAACATGGGGATAGGGGCATTTCCAATTTTAAGTGGAGATCAACCGCGTATTAGGGCTTTCATGGCCCTGATGGTGTGAGCATAGTCTCCGCTCCCGAAGATAGCGGCGCCCGACACTATGACGTTTGCACCGGCTTCGGAAACCAATCCAATATTATCGAGAGTTATGCCGCCGTCAACTTCGATGGCGACTTCAGGTGAAACGACATTCACCATCTCCCTGGCCTGCTCTATCTTCGGCAGGACACTCTCTATGAATTTTTGTCCCCCGAATCCGGGATTAACGGACATGACAAGAAGGAGATCGATATCTTTCAGAATCGGCTCAACCTGAACGAGCGGTGTGGCAGGATTAAGAGACACACCCGCCTTGACGCCCCGCTCCTTTATCTGAGCAATTGTCCTGTGGAGGTGCCAGGCTGTCTCAACATGAACGGTTATGATATCACTTCCGGCTTCGGCAAACGAGTCTATATAACGTTCCGGATTTGATATCATGAGATGCACATCGAAAGGAAGTCTCGTGATCTTTCGGAGCCATTTTACCGGACCCGGCCCAATAGTGATATTGGGAACGAAGTGACCATCCATTACATCTATGTGTATCCAGTCGGCACCCGCTGCTTCCACGGCCTGGATTTCTTCACCAAGCCTGCTGAAGTCAGCGGAAAGGAGAGAGGGGGCAATTTTTTTCATCACATGCCTTCTTTTCCGTTCTTTTGAAGCCTATGAGAATATGTGTTTTGTGTCATTCTCAAAAGAAGAGTACTGACGCAATGTCAATACACCATCGATGCTGACCTGTCAATAATTACCGAACTGGACAAAAGACCCTTGACAAAATAATTGCAAAAGCCCATGCTTCCGGCAAAATCGAAGCACATAAATGTAATCAATGTACCTCCTTTATAACATTCTATTAGTCATGGCTGCCCTGCTCGCTTTCCCCTACTATGCGATCAAAATGACGCTGACGGGAAAATACAGAAAGAGCATGGGGCCGAAGTTCGGGCTTGTCAGTCCCGCGATCTTTGCCGAGATGAAGGGCAGTCCCAGGATATGGATACATGCTGTTTCCGTAGGCGAGGTGATGGCTGCCGAACCAATCGTTGCTTCCTTAAGAACGCACTTCCCCGAGGCCTGCATTGTGCTTTCCACCAGCACGGAAACAGGCCAGGACATGGCCAGAAGAATTGTCACCGGAGCGACGTCCTTTATATACTACCCACTTGATATCCCATTTGTCGTGAGAAAGATTATCACGAAAGTGAGTCCTGATATCTTTATCCTGACAGAGACGGAACTCTGGCCCAATTTTATCAGAGTATGTAAAGAGCAGGGTGCGAAGATAATCATGGTGAACGGTCGCATCTCTCAACGCTCTTATCAGAGATATGCCCTGACGAAGTTCTTCTGGAAAGACATCGTAAATTTGGTTGACGAAATGGGCGTGATTTCGGCCATGGACGCTGAGCGGCTGAAAGCCATTGGCATGGCGCCAGCGAGGGTCCATGTAATGGGGAACGCAAAGTACGACAGCTTAGCAGCGAAGGCCTCCCCCCTTGTGCGGGAAGAGATGCACAGAAAGCTGAATTTGATCGAAATGGACAGGGTCTTAGTGGCGGGAAGCACGCATGACGGCGAAGAGAAAATCGTCCTCAATGTTTACAGGCGTCTCCTTGAGAGATACCCTGATTTCAAATTGATTATCATCCCCCGGCATCCTGAAAGAGGTCATGCAGTCCTTTCCCTGCTTGAAGAAACCGGCTTTGATGATTGCATAACAATGACCGATATCGAAGGAGGCAGGCATCGAACCGGCGAACGCATCATCGTTATCGATGTCATCGGTGAACTCTTCAAAGTATACTCCCTCGCTTCTGTGGTCTTCTGCGGCGGTTCCCTTGTCCCGAAGGGCGGGCAGAACATCCTCGAACCTGCCGCATGGGGCAAGGTCATCTTTTATGGACCTTCCATGGATGACTTCCGGGATGAAAAGGAACTCCTGGAAAATGCCGGCGCGGGGATAATGGTGAGAAGCGGCGAAGAATTACTCGAAGGTATCCTCACACTCATGTCTGATCCTGATACGCTTGCCAGGAAGGGAGAGGAGGGGAGGAGAATTGTAGTTTCTAATATGGGGGCCGCAGATAGATATGCCGACATGGTGAGGTCACATATCCTATTGCCTCATA
>Ga0187878_1002718_pt1 | contig 15372 bp, 17 predicted proteins | sample June2016WEW_17_1_FD_132979 | JGI IMG/M metagenome (GOLD analysis project Ga0187878, IMG submission 132979) | Peatland microbial communities from SPRUCE experiment site at the Marcell Experimental Forest, Minnesota, USA - June2016WEW_17_150 | ecosystem: Environmental > Terrestrial > Soil >...
TACCGTATGTGCGTTTCGCGGTGGTCAGACCAATTGTATGCCTTCCCTCGCAGATTTCAAGTAACTACCTTAATCCTGACATTTTCAGTCGGAGTTTATGACCGAGATGGAATGAGAGCCGAGCGTTCGGCGCGGCTTGCGAGATGGAGACGGTATTCCTTAGTTCGCGATGAGGCAAGGCAGCAGTTGCTTCCACCAACTCATAGTCTTCATATGCTCGATCGCCGGAGAAACGGTCTGCGACACGTGAAATCATCTGGTCTGAAGAAGCGGGTGACATCCACCCCACACCTCCCGCACATGTCGTTCGCGCGACCGACCTGTGTCCACTGACGTTGAAGGTTGTCATCTCGAGCAAGTTGGTAACTTTCCTTTCCAAAAGAACGTATCCCCCAAATTCAATCCATTTACGCAGGCTTCCGAAGAAACGCCTCTCACCGTTGGATACCCCATGGAGCGGAAGCAAGATTGGCATATCCCGACAGGGCCGAGTCCGCGATACGAACTTCCCAGGGGGTTAGCATCCATCCGACGAAAACCCGCCTTCCGCGCAGGTACCAAACCAGAGACTCGAGGCTGTCCCACCCAGAACCTGAACACGTTCTTCGTGCGACAGCGCTGATGTGACCTGTGTTATGTACTCTACTAATTGAACGTAGGAGCAAAATTTAAGGTCCACCGGGAAATCGCTGCCCCAGACAACCCGATTGGGTCCGTAGGCCTCAAAGCAAGCCTCGACAAGCGGCAGAGTGTCGCGAAATGGAAAAGCCTCGTTTGAAATGTGGGCAAGGGCTGCGATCTTTGCAAACACATTGGGATAGACTGCCAACTCCGCAAACCGCCTCGCTTGGGCAGATGTTGGATCCCTGGTCACGGGTTTGGCCAAGTGGTCCACAACGATCCTGGTCTCCGGGAATCGAGCAGCCATGGCACCCAGGCGATGAATCTGGCTCGGAAGGAGCTGGACACAGATCGGAACACCCAGTGCACCCGCTTCCCGCCAAAGAGGATCCTGTGATGAGTCATCCAACCAATTCCCACCTCGGTCCCCTATGGGATTGAGGCGGACCCCTCGGAACCCGTGTTCTATTACCCAGTGTCTGAGTGCCGCGGCGGGATCCTTCCCCAATGGGTCAACAAGGCAGACCCCTGCAATGCGATTAGGCGCTCGAGTCAAGCACTCAGCAAGGTAGTCGTTGGCCCACCCGTAGACACTTGGTTGCACTACCACCGCTCGGTCAACACCTGCTGTCCGCATCTCCGACAGAAGCAATTCCAGCGGAGCCGGGCTGTCCGGCACGATTCCCAGCACTGGTCGATATGGGAAACGCTCATTGTTTTCCACCCACACGTGCACGTGCGCGTCTACGAACATGACCCTCCCGCCATTACAGCGATCAACTACTTGGAAGTCCCTTTTAGGGCACCAACTCCCGATCTGCTGAAGCAACGATGCGATCGATTTCTTTCACCTTGATGTCGTCGAGTGGCTCAGCATGGTGTTCGGCAACTATCCGCTTCGCCTTTTCTAGTGCTCTGGCCTCCATTCCGCGGATTTCTTGCCCTTCCCACGCGCCCCAGGCCACGCGTTCCATTAAGGGCGAAAACCAGAACTCCTCACGGAAATGCTCAGCCGTGTGAGGATGATCGACAAACGTGCCGCCTGGTCCGACCTCCTCAATCACCTCAAGCGCCCGAAGGCTGGGATCGCCGCGCACTCCTTTGAGGATTTGCTTTATGTAGCGGGCAATCTCATCGTCAACGACCAGTTGCTGGTAGGAAAAGGTAAGATTCTTCTCAACCTGTCCGACAGTCCCAATTCCGCGTGCACCAGCAAGTAGAGGCACGATCATCGAAAGCCCCTTCTCGATCCCCGCTTGGACGCCGGTGAAACACGCATCTGTTCGTCCTCCGTGAGCGCCTCCTGGTCGCCCGTAGAATTGGGTCATCATCTGGTTTGCGGCCCCCTGCAATGCGATGACATCTGGCCCGCTGTATGGAAATCCTCCGGTCGCCATTTCGGCGAGAGAACCGACCATGTCGATGCTTACGACAGCTTGGGGCGTGATAGCGTAGCCCAGAACGAGGCCAACAAGAGTCTCCGCAATCCCCTGGGTAAGCACCCCAAGCATGGTTGCCGGAGCGGTCGTCCCCCCGCAAGGCATCGAATAGAGCCACTGCGGGATTCCTCGATTGACATATTCGATGAAAACAGCTGCCATGTTGCTGTCGAGACAAAGGGGAGACCGGATCCCGCTGTACCCAACAAGGATGGGCCGACGGCGCAGTTCGTCATCCCCTCCTTGGACAACCGCTGCAATTTCCAAGACATACTTCAGTTGCGTGGTGCTCCAAAGCTCCACACTCCCAGGTTTAGAAGTGTTTTTTGCCATCTCTGCTGCGACCACGACTGGTCTCACCTCTGCTGGAATCTCCTGCGCAGAGCACGGTGGGCCCACCAGGTCGATATTCTCCAAAGCATCTGCCAGCCGAATACTGTCGCGCACATCCTTTAGCGTCGCCGAACGTCGATTGCCCTCAAGATCCAAAACGTATGGCGGGAAAGCGCCGGTTTGGAGTGTGAAGGGATCAGCCATTGCTCGTGGGAGGGTCGCAAAATACATGCTCGTATAGCTCATCGCCATGGGCGCGCGCTGCCCCCGGCTCGCTTCCAACAAGAAAGAGGATTGCATTCTCGCAATCGCCGACTCAACCACTTCCGCTGGGAACCACACTCGCTTATTCTCTTTTTCGACACGACAGCCCGCCGCATCCAGGTACATCAATGCCCCAGGATGGTCTACCCACATGCCCACCCGTTCCAGGATTCTGAGTGCACCTTCATGGATGCTCTCCATTTCCGCATCGGACAGGAAACTCAACAACCCCGCAACTTTGGCCATGTTTCTCTTCCTAGTGGTTCAAGACAAGTCTCGCACTTGGTCCTAGGCATAAGGACCGAATCGGGAGCCTGAAGAGAGAATCGGATGAACCTTGTTTGCGATCGCTAACCCCGTCACTTCGCAGGAGAGCGGAACCGCTTGTGTCAATGTGGCGCATTGGCTCAGACGCCTGCGACTGGCTCTATCTCAGCTCAACCCCCCACCGCTCGGCTTCGGCCCGGACAAACTCATCTAGGACTAGAACCTCCTCTTGCGGAACTTGTCGGGTGCCCGATGCCAGAAGGGATCTAACCTTTTCGTGAGCACGGGCTAGGATCCCGGGCCCATCCGGGCCGGCGCGATTGAAAACCTGCGGGTGGTAGTGCTCTCCGCTGCGCAACCACTCTAAGGTTTCGGGCGTGGTAAGGAAGGTTCCTCCCGGCCCAACGCTCTTCACCACCGCTAGCGATAGCGTGCGATCGCATACGTCTATCCCCTTCAGGAGCCGTGCCGTTGACTGGAAAAGATCCGAATCGATAATTAGCTGTTCAAGCGAGGACACGCTTGATGTCCCAAAACCCCCAGCGCCGAGCCAAAGACTCACTCCCGCAAGCATGCCGACCAAAATGGTCGATGCTTTCTCGATTCCGCATTGTTGGTCCGGCAAAAAGGAATCGGGGCCTGACCACGCGCTCATTAGAGGCAGGTGGTACCCTCTTGCTAGTTCTGCCACTGCAGAAACGAGCAACCTTGCTTCAATCGCACCGTAGGCGCAGCGGCCTGTAGACATGTCCATTATGGTCGCCGCGTTTCCATAGACAAAGGGAGTCCGAGGGTGGACAGCCTGGGCAAGCACGAGGGTACCCAGGATCTCCGCGTTGAGGACTGCTAGTGTGGCGCTGAGCGGGAATGGGGCAGTTGCTCCTGCCAACGGTGCTGAAATCACGACGAGGGGGATTCCGAGCTTCGCGATCTGGACGATCATCTCTGCGTTGTTCGAGTCTATGCAGAGCGGGCTTGTTGTGCTCACCATAGCGCTGAGAATGGGCCATTCCTGAAGCGCAAGGGCTGGGCTCAATTGCTGACATGCGCCCACCCAGGACCCAAGCTCTTGGGCATTGAGCGGCTGGGCAAGGCAATGCTTCCGCGTCGAGCTAAGAACCGCCCGGATCCCGAGAAGGACTGCCGCCCCGGGGGAGGCAGCTGCCACACAGCCGTTCAGTTGGATGATCTGAATGCTGGATAGAGCATCGGCCACCCGGGCAAAGTTCATGACGTCCTGCTCACTCACCGGTCGAGTGCATTGGCTCTCATAATCGAACATGACGAGCGCGCTGCCTTGTGACCCAAGGAGACTGACGCCGTCCTGCAGCCGAAGCACTTCCCCAGCCCGGTTGCACATCCTCACATCCATAGGGGCAAGTTCCACTGCTTTCTCAACTATCTTCCGCGGGATTGTGACTCTCCGCGTCGAGGGATCGCACATGGCACCCGCTGATGCAAAATAGCCCCGACTCTCTTGAGAGTCGACCCTGATCCCCACTGTCTCAAGTATCCGCAATGACGCTTCGTGAACTCGTTGCCGAGCCTCTCTCCCCAAGATCCCTTTCAATTCTGGGTGACGAGTTCTCACTTGATCCCTTCCAATCAAGAAAAAGATTGTGTCTTTGCGCAGTCTATTTGCTTGCTCCGACGGCCTAGGCCCAATGATCGTCCCTCACTTCAAACAGTGAACCCATATCAACGTCTATTCCCATGATCTTCTTGTGCGACACAGCCCCATTTGTGTTCGTCCCTGGCGATTTGCCTCTCTCGAAGAGCAGCCCAAGAAACGAGGACATCACTGATTGGCTCCTCAAAATCGGCCCTACACTGGACCTTATGGTCTCTGGAGATTAAACCCTGCGCCCCAATGATGAAAGCTCGGGCAGTTTCCCACCTCTCCCCAGCCTTCGACCGCCCACCGACATGAACCGCTCAGGACACCTACCTCCAGACATTTCACCCGTCAAATGCGGAGGACTGCATGTGGCGGAGATTGGGGCATTTCAGTCAAGAGATTCAAATCCACCTCAGATGCCAGCAGGTCATGTCTGATCCTTTGTGGACCGTTAATGAAGTTGACGTGCCAATCCTTTTTCGGGGGATATCCTCCTTCGAACAAGACTACTCTTCTCCCTGATCGCTAGTTGCACGGGTTCGGCATTTCCCAAGACGGAGGGGCCTCCCAAGCCGCAGCCGGGACTTCATAGCCGAGTTCGCTCAAAGCTGATCTAATGCCTTCTCTTTCACTCTCGGTCACATCCGGCAAAGGTCGACGCACCTTACCGACGCGAATCCCCAATAGGTTTAGGGCCTCCTTGCAGGGCGAAACATAGCCCGGGTCATACTCCAAATACCTGTTGAGACCTTGAACTTTCCAATGCATCTTCTGCGCGCTGGCATAGTCCTTCTCCACGAACTTGGTGTAAATCGACTCCATTTCTCTGGGAACAACAGCTGCCGAAGTCGAGAAAACTCCATCGCCGCCTACACAAAGAACTGCATAGAACTGGCTGTCAATGCCCGTGCAAATGGAAATACGCCCTCGGGCAATTCTGATGACTTCTACAAGCTGCCCCAGATCGCTATTGCTTTGTTTGAGCCCAATCACGAGATCGATGTCCGCCAATCTGCCAATGAGCTCAGGCGAGAGATTGTTCCCGGTGTAAATGGGGTTGTTGTAGACGACAACCGGGAATCGGATCGCATCGACTAATTCGCAGTAATGGGTATACAGAGAATCTTGAGAGAGGCGGAAATAGTAGGGTGGCGTCACAATCACTGCGTCAGCCCCATTTTCGCGAGCGTCAAGGCTGAGAGCGATCGTCTCTCTCGTGCTGCACGCCGCCGTCCCGGCAATTACAGGGACCTTCCCATTGACTTCCGCCGCGACTGTCCTGATAACCTCTCGCTTCTCTTCGCGCGTGAGCGACGGAAATTCCCCAGTTCCTCCCGTGGTCATTATTCCCTGCACTCCGCTCGTCACAACGTACCGAGTCACGGCTTTCAGCCCTTCGATATCGAGACTCTCGTTGTGCTCAAAGGGGGTCGGGATTGCGGCGATTACTCCTCTTACATCGTTTGAGGTTATCACGCGTTAACCCTCCATTGGTGGCTGGTCTCGCCGCATCATCTCTGGCAGCTGCCAACTCCTTTTCGGATGGCCATTGGATTTGGCACATCAAGATCGCCATCACCAAGCGAACGATATTGCCAGACTTCGAATCAGGGTCTCTCTGCCCGAAACGGCCCTTCCAACCGTTGTCGGGCTACCTTGAGTCGGGATCTCCCATGGGATCCACAGGCTAGAACCAAAGATATTTCTCTGAGCGACGGGTCATCAGAGCTGCAACGAACCATCCACATTAGTTCACCTCGAACGCCCCTGCCCGGCGGTCCTATTCTCAGGAGAATCTTTCCTTCCCCTACCGGATCTCACCGGCATAGGAGACTAGATTTGAATACTCCAGCACGATCCACTCCTCTGGGCTTATCGGGTCCAAGGGTTAGTTCAAGACGGTGATCTCCTGTTCCGCTCGACCAGGAATTGACGCATGTCACCTGCAGCATCTGTTGCTAACCTAATGACGAAAAAGGTCTGTCATGATTGCTCCTCTTTGCTCGGTCGCTCAAACTGATCAGTCTTCGCTTTGACCGGATTTCGCAGGATACCTATCCCATCGATTGCAACCTCGACCTGATCACCAGGCCGAAGAGGACCAATGCCAGCAGAGGAACCGCAAAGCAAGACGTCGCCAGGCAGCAACGTCATGATTCGAGACAGATAACTGATAAGCGTAGCGGGTGGGAAGACATAATCCGTCAACGGTACGTCCTGTCGAACCTCTCCGTTCACGCGACAGATGATGCGTGCCTCAGGCATCGGCGGGTCGGTCACGATCATCGGGCCTAATGGACAGAACGTGTCGTAGCTCTTGCTTCGGGCAACCAGCCGGTCCCGTAGCATGAGATCACGGGCAGTGACATCGTTTGCGCACGTGTAGCCTAGGAGGCAGCCAAGCGCCTCATCGGCGCTGGTGTGCCGTGCTTTCTTCGCCACTACCAATGCCAGTTCTGCCTCGTGAACAACCTCTTGAGATTCTGGCGGACACAGGATCGGTTCGCCCGGCCCAATAACGCTGCTTGGTGGCTTGAGGAAAAACTCTGGCTCCAAGGGAATAACCCAACCTCGCTCCTTCGCAAGCGTCGACGAGTTACGAGCTACGCCAATAATCTTGCCGGGGATCACTGGTGAAAGGAGCGTTACATCATCCAGATCGGCCACTGGCTTCATGGCATGAAGATCTCCGAACGGTGGCTCACCTAATGCATAGAGGATGTCATCCTTTGCACAGCCGTATCCGACCTGACCGCAATACTTGTAGCGTACATACCTCATGGCATTCCTCGCATTCGGAGCTTTTGCCCCGGGCCTTCTCGAGGAGGTTCCCACCTCATTCATCCAAGCTACTCTTGCAGCAAATGGTTGGTCCTCGGCCTGCTGTGCGCTCGTCGGCGAATCGTTCCTCGTAGTATTCCAGAAAGTCCGGTAGATCTAGCGATTCGGGATAAATCGGCTCGTCCGGCGAGGCATGGACCATGGGGGGAAAGAAATCCGGCCTGACCAGCGCCCCCATCAGCGGGCGCCCGCTCGACTCGCCTTCCCAAAAGAGGCGGTGACGTCCGATCTTCTCTTCAGTAGTGATCAGGCGCATCATCTACTGTCCTAAGCGGGAAGAATCTGTCGCTATTTGGGCCCCAGCAAGCGTCCGGAGCTCCTGCACCGCCTTCGCGGCTGGGGCTGTCAAGAGTGAGATGTCGCTACCATAATTGAGCATCTGGATGCCTCTGGCAAGCCATTTTCGGGCGGAAGGGATATCCTGGCACAAAAGCCCGGTGGGGACTTGATAGCCCTTACAGCTATCAAGGACTCTGCTCACGGCCTCTTCCACAATCTCGGCATCCACCTGGCCAGGCATCCCCAGATCCTGGGAGAGATCGCCGCGTCCGACAACGACAAAATCAATGTCAGGTACAGCAGCGATGTCGTTCACGTGCGCAACCCCTTCGGCACTTTCGATCATCACACCGATAAGTGTGTCCGCGTTCGCTGAGGCAACAAGGTCGGCGACGGGCTCCGAGCGGAACCCGGTATGCGGTCCCAGGCTCGAGAGGCTACGCTGGCCCAGCGGCGGGTATTTGGCGTTACGAATAATGGCACGGGCTTGTTCAGCCGTATCAATGTGTGGCACCAATATACCCTGCGCTCCGGCGTCGAGCGGCCGGGAAATATGGTCGGGCTGGTGTCCTACGACGCGGACAATGGGCACCATGCCGCAATCCCGCGCGACCAGGCACAGGTTGGCAACGTCGCGAAGACTCAACTGGCCGTGTTCCATGTCGATATAGACAAAATCGAAACCAGCCACAGCCAGTAGGCGCACGATAATTGGGCTCGAGAAGGCCTGAACGATGGGTCCGAAGACGGCTTTGCGGCTCTGCAGAGCCTGCTTGACTTGATTAGCCATCGGTATCAACGCTCCGCTACCTCTTCACATGCCCGAATGAAATCGCTCGAGAGGGCGGTGAAACCGACGGCGTACTCCACCCACAGAGTCATCGGTTGGGTGAAGACCAGATGGTCCACTTCCCAGGCCATCTCCATTGCCATATTGCAATCCCGCAGGAGAACGATCCGGTAGTTGAGATTCATGGCGTCTATCATCGTGCACCCCAGACAAACATCAAGCGCGAAACCAACGCAAACCAAGCTCCTGATTCTTAGGTTCCGCAGCAGACTATCCAAGCGGGTCTGCAAGAAACCGCTGTAGGCATGTTTTCGAAGGAGTAATCACCCGGTTGTGGCTCCACCACTCTTCAGAATCCAAGTGCAGCGGAATTACCGTAGACGTATTCCCGCGGGTCGACATTGTCCTCTGACCCCCATTCCTCCCAGTCTAAGTCATCGCAACGGCGGGCGATCTTCCCTAGTTCCGAGCGGCCAATCGCGATGGGAGGAGCGCTGTTGGTCAGGTAGATGGTGGGAAGTCCAGCGCGTCGAGCGGCATCCAATGCCGGCCGGATGTGCTCAACGAGAATCTCCCTTTCCTTTTCCACGCTTGCTGCCAGACTCATGCTCGGATAATCCTGCGGTCGCGGATCATCGCGCGAAAAGCTATGACTGTACGCGTCGACAATCAGGAAGGCGGTTGTCGTTTTTTCCAACTCCAGCCCCTTTTCAGCGCGGCCGAGAAAACTCTCAGGGGGATAGACCCTACAATAGCGGCCACTGAATTGGGGAATGTCCATGTGCCTCTCTCTCCGTGTCACACGTAGATGGGGGTCCGCCACTCGCGAAAAGCGCCTAGATTGCCGCGACTGACAGCCATGTAAGTGTCGCGGATCATGTGCGTGATCGGCCCCATGGTTCCGTCGCCCACCGTAAAATAGTCCACGCTCTTGACAGGCGTCACCTCCATGGCGGTTCCGCACAAGAAGACCTCCTCCGCCACATAGAGTTCAGTACGGTCCACCAGACGCTGTTGGACCGTAAGCCCGTGCTGTTCCTGGAACAGCTGGATAAGACTGTCACGCGTTATGCTTTCAAGTATGTCGCTGGTGATCGGGGTTGTGATAGGAACTCCGTTACGAACCATGAAAAAGCAGGCCCGCGGTTCTTCGGTCACGTGGCCCTGCGAGTCCAACATGAGGACGCCGTCGTACCCGTCCTCTATCGCCTGGATCAGTGCCAAGCGTCCATTCTGATAGTTGGCAGCGCATTTGATGCGCGGCGGAATGCTGTTGTCCTCGATACGGTGCCACGAACTGATCGCCAGGCGGTAGGACTTGTCCGCCCATCGTTCCATGCGCAGCACGACCATGCCCAGACTGACGGGCTCTCGCGCAGGGACCTGACCTTCGCCGACCACAAAGAGACTAGGCCGAATATGGACGTCTTGACGGACATGGTTAGCCTGAAGAAGCTGGCGAAGAATCTGCAATAAATCATCGATGGTGTATTCGACTCCCCGCATACCCATCAGCCGCGCAGAGGCTAGAAGACGCGACATATGCTCACGGCAGCGAAACACATACAGCTGTTGATCCTCTTCACTCCAGTAGGCTCGCAGTCCCTCGAAGACGGTGGCCCCATACTTGACCGCCGGGGTTAGGATATGAAGCCTCGCATCTTCAAAAGGAACCAGTTTGCCGTCCAATATGAGATAGTCAAAATGGGAGGACATATGCCGTAATCACCTTTCATTCGGATTCCCACAAGAGAAGATTGTGGCTCAACCCTCTAGTGCTCCTGTCATCATTCCCTTGACTACCTGTTTTTGGAGCAGCAGGAATAGGGCTGCGATCGGAAAAATCATAATCACGCTGGCGGCCAGTACGTCTGAATCAATCGCCTAATGCGCCACCTCGTTTCGTCCTGCGTCGCGACCCGATCGTTTCTCGTTCGCCTGTCAAGTAACTCGCCGCAGCCAACGCGTAAATCTTGCAAGCCTCCACGATGCTTTCCACCCGAACATGTTCGTTCGGGGCATGTGTAACTACCAGCAAACCCGGCCCAAATGCTGGAATCGTTCTAATTCCCGAGATGGCATCGAAGAAGCGGGCATCGGTCCAAGCGGGAAAGGCCCCTTGTGGCGGGCATTGGCCAAGTATCTGTTCTGCCGCTGCTTGTAAGCGCCGAACAAAAGGATGCTCTTCGGAGACGACAACCGGAGCAATGTATCGGAGTGGCCCGTGTTCGAACTCGACCTCCACGTCGAGATCCGGGTCATCGGCACAGACTTCCGAGAGAAATTGCTGCACATCCCTTTTGACGCCTTCCACGGTCATTCCAGGAAGCAGCCTTACTTCCGTCGCAAATTCCGCATAGCCTGGAAGCACACCGTAGGAAACTCCGCCACTAACCATGACGCCGGGCCCCATCGTTACACCTTGTGGGCAGAGTGGATGGGGCTGATAAGTGAAGCGAAGCTCGCGGGCCAAGCGCGTAAGAACCTCGGCCATCTTGACGTTGGCGTTCACTGAAGGTACCAGGTCAGCGATACTTGAGTGCATTTGCGTGCCATGCACTTTCACCCGGAAACAGGTCTCACCTCGCGAAATGAGTCCCAAGTACTCCCATTCTCTACTGATACCTACAGGTTCTCCGATTAGACCGATATCGGCGTGTAATCCCGCCTCGCGCGCGACGTATTCTGCCCCCGATGCTCCACCTGCCTCTTCGTCGGCTGTCAGAACCAGGAGGAGGGATCCACGGTCCGATTGGGCAAGGCTGTCCAGCGCGGCAGCGGCGTAGATCATGGCCGCTAGGCCCCCCTTCATATCTGCCGAACCAAGACCATAAAGGCACTCACCTCGGATCACTGGATCGAAGGGGTCAGTCTGCCAACGGCCTCGATCGCCGACCGGCTTAGTATCCATATGCCCGCAATACATGAGAACCGGACCCGAGCGGTTCCCCGCCACCGTTCCGATCAGATTCGGGCGATGCTCGGCTTTGCTGACAATTCGAGCGGGGGCCAAACCCAGTCTCCGGAACTGACCTGAGATGATCCCCGCAACCTGGCTCTCGTCGCCGGGGGGATTGACGCTCGGAGCAGCAACCAGCTCCCGCGCGAACTCAATCAATTCCGCTCGGTGTCTGTCAATATAGGTCAGTACCTCGCTGTCATTCACAGATGGCCTCCCCGACAACCATCACTAAATTCGATTCAGGCGCTCTCCAACATAGTTACTGACCTCGAGCGCGACCTTTTCGGGCACATCGGGCCTGTGCTCGCTAAGCGCCCGTGTAACCACGTGGTGCGCATTTTCCAACATGCTGCTGCCTAGCGCCCCAGAACGGTTTGCAATCTGAGGCAAATAATGTTCCCCGCTGCGCATCCATTCCAGCGTCTGACGATCCGTCAGGAAGTTGCCGCCAATGCCGACACGTCGGATCACGTCAAATGCGAGAGTGGTCTCATTGACGCTAATACCCTCCCAGAACCGCCTGACCATTTGATAGATCTCATGGTCGATGACAAGTTGCTCGAAGCATGCGGTGGTAGCCGTTGCCAAGCTTCCACTCCCGGAAGTGAAATTGGCGCCGCTCAATAGCGACACCATGATGGTTATCGCCTTTTCGATTCCAGCCTGAATGTCAGGCCTCACCGAGTCCGCCATGCCAAGCGCGGCGAAATATGGGAGCTGATAATAACGAGCAAATTGGCCCGTAGCACTTTTGAGCATCGAATACTCAATAGACGCATAGAGCGCGTTGCCTGTCCGCATATCCAAGTTGCTAGAGGCCATGCCCAAAATGAAAGGCGCTCCTGGTCGCGTGATCTGATGCAATGTGAGGGCCGCCAGAGTCTCGGCTAGTTGCTGTGCCAGAGTGCCGGCCAGAGTGAAAGGCGAATTTGCTCCCGCCAGCGGGCCAGCAAAGAACGCGATGGGGATGCCATGCTCAGCACCGTACATTAGCAGAGTTGCATTCTTTGCATCAAGCTGCAGAGGACTGTTACTAGTCGCCATGAAGGTGACCATCGGATGGCGGTTAGCTTGGTCAGGGCCAGCAATAATCTGAGTAATGTCGTGCCAAACCTCTGCTTCGTCCGCATCGAGAGGTTGAGCGAGGAAATGCTTGCGTGTGTTCATGACGACGCTTCCTGCCATGCGGAGGGCAGACGCTAGTGGCGAGACGGTGGTGTCCTGCGTAACAGGCTGCACAATGTGGACATCTGGGAGCGCGTCAGCTAGCCGGGCCCAATTTGCAGTATCCTGTTCAATGGCTATTCGAGGAGCCCGTTCTGCAAAATCCCAGATATGAACGGTGTAGCCCTGGGTTCCCATAAACTGGCGGCCCGGTTGACAGCAAAGGGCTCGACCAGAAGCTTCATAAAGCGTGATTTCCGAGGGGGCACTCTTCAGAGCAGATTGGATCAAGAATTCGGGAATGCGGACGATGCGGGTATCCTCATCCCCGTCCGCACCAGCCTTGGAAACGGCTTTGACTGCCGCGCGGTCGTGAATACGCACCCCGATCTCCGACAGAATGCGCAGGGCTGAGTGGTGTATATATTGAATGCTGTCATCATCCAATATTCTCAGGTATCGATTTTCGTGCGACTCTTGCGCCATGGTCAATTCCCATAATCCTGCTCAATACCGCTGACGGCACGATAGGCGAATTCTAGATATGGCAGACTCAGGCCATGCTCCACGGCCATCTTCATGACCGATCCTGCAGTCTCTTCAAGTTCCGTCCGTCGTCTGTTTATCACATCCAGGAGCATGGACGCTTCGTAGTCGGTCATTCCTTGTTTTACGAAATCCTCGCCTTTGGCCTGGACCTTGGCCGCGGCCTCCTCTAAGGGGCCCTCAAGAATTGGGAGTATGTCGAGTTCCGGATAGTCGCCTATTCTCTGTCCACAGGCATTCGCGACAGCAGCGACTTCGCGGGTCAGGACCGCGACAAGCCGAGCTAGCTCGGCCCGCAGGTAAACCTGCACAAAAGGTAGACGAGTCAGGGCACTGAGAACCGCTTGCGGAATCCACCAAGCTTGCTTGGTCCATTCGAGGCCTGTCACGTCATCCGTGAAATGGGCCTGGAGGCCGGCCTGGTTGAACGTATGGATAATTGTTTCTAGCCGCTGCGAACGACTGCCATCCAGCTCACCAAAATACGTACTGCGCCGATTCGCACGGGTGACCTTTCCATAGTCCGAAAGAGTGCCACCAGTGAAACAGGCCGACCCGATAACTTTTTCTCGGCCAAAACAAGCGATCAACGGTTCATCTTTCGTCAAGCTGTTCTGCATCGAAGTGACGCAACCGACCCTCATGGATTGGGTTTTCATCAGCGCTTCATTGGTGTCCTTGTTCTTTACACAGACGATGAGTAAATCGGTCTCCCCAACTTCTGCGGCGTCTACGGTCGCTCGAACAGGAATAGTGAACTCCTCCACACCAGTTACAATGAGGCCATGAGCATGGATCGCATCTACATGAGCTTGGCGGCGGAATACTAGTGTGACGTCACTACCAGCTCGGGCCAACCACCCTCCGAGCGAGGCGCCTAGTCCCCCAGCTCCCAATATCACAATTCTCAAGAGGTACTCCCCGTTTTTTTCAGAGGCGATAGCCCATGCGTTCCGAGATGCGCTGAGCCGTTTCCACGACATCGGGAGCAATGTTTGGCATTTCTTGTGGAGCAAGGTAGGCGGACGCCGCTGAGATACATACAGAAGCAATTACACTACGCGTGTGATCGAAGATTGGGGCCGCGACGCAACGGATGCCTATGGCATTCTCTTCGTCGTCGAGAGCATATCCTTTAGCGCGAATCTGTTCCAGTTCGTGACGCATCGCGTCTGGAGTAACAACCGAATTGACTGTCCGACTCTGAAGATTCGACAAGATGGGCCCCAGTTTTTCTTCGGAGATGTAAGCCATGATAGCCTTGCCAGATGCTGTGCAATTCGCCGGGAAGCGGATCCCGACGTACGTGTACATGCGGACCGGCTGTGGGCTATCAACTTTGTCGATGTAGACGGCCTCCCCCTTCTGAATATCGAGGATGACTAGGTGAACGGCATGTTTGACCCGGAGCATCAACTCGTTGAGGAGAGGGAAGGCCTGACTCCTGACTTCTAGCGACGCCATTAATGAGGCACTGAGAGAGAGCACCTTCAGACCTAGCCGGTAGCGGTCATTCTCGTTGCTCTGCTCCAAGTAGCCCAGTGCCTCGAGAGTCCCCAGCAATCGATGTGCAGTCGATTTGTGGATGTCCAGTTGCCGGCAAATATCAACGAGGCGAACTCCCTTGCCGGTCTTGTCCCGAGAGACTGCTTCTAGCACAAGTAGGCCTTTGACGAGCGTCTGCGTTGCGTTTTCCAAGCTCTTGTTGGTCGTGTCAAGGACAGGTGCAATCATTCTTCACGCATCCATTTGCTAGCGTAGTCTGATTGGTTTCGTGCTTTGAAACATAATTCCATTATTGCTCAGCATCGTTTCACATGCTGAAACTAAGTTTCATTCTTTCACGAATTGGCAGGTTTGTCAAGCATTTGACCCACAAGTGATCGTTTCGCAGTTGGCGAACATTGACATATCCAGGTAATCGGCTGCGGGGCTTCTTATCCGGAACAGCTTTTCCACCATCCGACCCTCTCGTCATTCGGTTGTGCCCACAACAGCGCCCGACCTCAATTGGAGCAAAGCCAAACTCATCGGCTTGAATGCCCTCGTTCGTCAGCAACTGATCCTCCTCCACCGCCCAGTCAAGAAGCCACGCTTTATCCAAACCGACCGCTTCTGGCTCGTCCTCCTGATATGGACGAGCCGGTCAAGCCCTTTCTTTTTGGGACGGCAACTGTTCCTTCGGCGGCGCGTTGGAGCGTTGGGATCCGGGGGGCGAGGCGATTATCGACGGTGAATCACCCTGATA
>Ga0187878_1002721_pt1 | contig 15363 bp, 11 predicted proteins | sample June2016WEW_17_1_FD_132979 | JGI IMG/M metagenome (GOLD analysis project Ga0187878, IMG submission 132979) | Peatland microbial communities from SPRUCE experiment site at the Marcell Experimental Forest, Minnesota, USA - June2016WEW_17_150 | ecosystem: Environmental > Terrestrial > Soil >...
ACCGTGCCAGACCGCCTCAATTTTGATCAAGAATGTAGTGCAGACTCGAAGATAGCCTGAACTGATTCCAAAGCACTTAGCCTATTTCCCGCCCCTTTCGTGACGAACTTGGGCTAGGCGCGCGGTCGTCCTTGGCGCTGCTACCAGGCTTTGAGGTCACGCGCGCCGTGGATGAAGCCAAGGATGTAGACAGCATCTTTGCTCACGGTATAGAGCAAGCGATAACTGCGGACGAAAATTTCCCGCACGGTGGGATCGTTGAACTCGGGAACTACTCGTCCGCGATTTGAGAATTGCGAGAGGGAGCGTGAAGCATCTCTCGCTTCACGCGCGAATGCGGCAGCGTAATGCGAGGAGTCCTTCCCGATGTGGGTGACGACCTGCTCGAGATCACTCCAGGCAGTTTCAGTCCAGACTACTCTCCGGTCAATTTCCGCATCCTGCGTTCCGCCTCTTCCTGGCTGATAACGCGGCCCTGCTCGACGTCTTCGAGACCGCGGTCGATCTTCTCTCTCACATAAATGTGATACTGAATATCCTCGAAGGATGCGCTGTCGGGAATCTGCTCGAGAATCCTGCGGACTTCGTCTTTTGCTGAGCCCATAGTTCTCTCCCGCCAAAGGGTTGCTGCTCACATGATACTCTGCGGAGGTGAAGCGAGCAAGCGCGGGGGTGGTGGTGTCATTTGGGATGGGATCCGTTTCGAAACGCCGGCCATTCCCGTCCCGCCATGGCGGGAGGAATCCAGTCCGTGTAGATCGGGACAAACCATCACCCCGCTCCTGATCCACTTGAAATCGAATCCGCTGAGCGTCATGATATGGGGAGCAGTGCAACGGCATTGCAACATCCCGAGGAGGACAGAACACCATGCCTCGACGCGGGTATTCCATCTGCTCCGGTCTCTTACTTCTATTCGGAATTTGGTTCTTCTGTAGCTCTACTGCGCGCGCACAGGCGGTCGATCACAATGCGGCCGTGGCCGCGTATCGTTCCGGCAACGCCATGTCTGATGAGTGCCGCTTTGGGGAGGCGGCGGCGGCTTACGAGCACGCTGTCAAGCTCGATCCGCAATATGCTCCGGCCTATCACAACCTCGCCCTCGCCGATGAGATGGTGGATCGGCAAAAAGCTATGAAGGAGTGGCAGCGCTTCATCGAAGTGGCGGAAAAGGATCCTGAGCTGAAGTTCGACGTGGCGCGCGCGCAAGTCCGCCTACAACTGGAGCAAACTTTGCCGACCCTTCCCGACGCGATGCAGCCCTCGCGATATGTTACGGAAGCAGGGGATTACTACTGGGAGGTGGCCTCAGAAGCAGAGGGGAACCAGTGGAAGACGTTCCCCGTGAAGGTGGACTTGGGGAGCGCGCCGCAGATCAAATGGATTCAAGGAACACGCGAAGCCTTTAACATTTGGAAAGCTATGTTTCCCCTCCAACTCGTCATCCACTCCGAGGAGGCGGACATCCGGGTGAGCTGGGTAACGGACCCTCACACACGCGACGCGGCGGGCGAAGAGTGGGAGCGCCCCTCATGGGAAGTGGTGGGCGGGGAAATGAAAGAGAAAAGAGTTTGCACCATTGCCGTTGACCTGAGTAGGCGAAACTGGACGAAAGACGAGATGCGTGCCATCCTGCTGCACGAATTGGGGCACGCCCTGGGCATCAAGGGCCACAGCGACAGCAAGAAAGACATCATGTACTGGCAAATGCAGGACAAAGTGCGGCAGATTTACTTGCCGGTGGTTCCCTACCCGCTCTTCTGGAGATCTCTTGTCAAGGAACCCAGCCAACGGGATATCAATACCTTGATCCGGCTTTACAATTCCGCGGGTCTGGCCAAGCGCATGCCGTGATGCGGAGATCAGGGCCCGCCAGGAAATAACTGTTAAATCTTGGATCCGATCTTCTGTCCCTAAAGCATTGCTTCGATGATCGTGGGGACAGCCTGGAGGGATTCATCGAGTTTCGCGGGGTTCTTGCCGCCCGCTTCCGCCAGGTCTTTACGGCCGCCGCCGCTGCCTTCAACGTAAGCCGCAGCCTGCTTCACGATCTTCCCGGCGTCGAGCTTGTCGGTAAGGTCCTTGGTCACGGCGGCGATCAAGCTGACTTTGCCATCGACCACATTCCCCAACACGACGACCCCCGATTTGATTTGCGCTCGGCAGCGGTCGGCCAGATTACGCAGGGCTGCTCTGTCGATCGGCTCAGGAATCTTCTGGGCGATAACAAAGACACCCTTCACTTTGCCTGCCCGTGATACCACCTCGCCTAAAGACGCCTCAGCCCCTTTTTGCCGTTGCGCTTCGAGTTCCTTGCGGAGCTTTTTCTCGGAATCACTTAGCTTCTCGACAGCCTGGAGCAACTCCTCGGGCTTGGCGTGCAATGAGTCGGCAAGTAGCGCCAGCGTCTCGCTGGCTTGTCGCAGATGTTTCAGTACGCCTTCACCGGTCACTGCCTCGATTCGCCTTGTTCCCGCCGCCACGCTGCCTTCGGAGACAATCTTGAAAAGGCCGATGTCGCCCGTGCGTTGCACGTGTGTGCCGCCGCAGAGTTCTTTGGAGAAGTCGTCGATCGAGAGCACGCGCACCTTATCCGCGTATTTCTCGCCGAAAAGCGCCATAGCGCCGCTAGCGACGGCTGAGTCCAGGTCTTTCTCTTCCGTCGCAACGACTTCGTTCTTCAGGATGTGTTCGTTCACCAGGTCTTCGATGTCGAGCAGGTCCTGCTCGTCAAGCGCGGCGTAATGCGTAAAGTCGAAGCGTAACCTGTCGGGCGCGACGAGCGACCCGGCCTGCTTGACGTGCGTCCCAAGCGTCTTTCGCAGCGCCGCGTGCAGCAGATGCGTCGCCGTGTGATTGCGGCGCGTCGCATCGCGGCGCTCAACATCGACTTTCGCTGTCACGAGGTCACCAACGCGCAACGCATCACGTGTCTCAGCCTTGTGAACAACTAAGCCCGTGACAGGATAGTAGGCATAGGTGATGTGGGCCACTTCGTGGTCGCTCGCAGGAATAAGGAGGTGGCCGACGTCGCCCACCTGCCCGCCAGCTTCGGCGTAGAACGGCGTGTGGTCGAGAATGGTTTCCACCTGCTCGCCGCCCCTCACCGCGGTGACGCCTTCACCATTCCTGACCAGCGCCACGATGCGGCAGTCAGTTGAAGTCGTCTGGGCATAGCCATCAAACACCGTCTTGCGCTCTTCTGCCAGCTTCAAGAACACGGGCGACGCTGCTTTCTTCTCGACCCCCTTCCAACTTGCTCGCGCGCGGTCCCGTTGCTTCTGCATCTCGGCTTCGTAGCCGGCGCGGTCTACCGTAAGCCCATAGTCCCTTACGATGTCCTCCACAAAATCAGGACGCAGTCCGAATGTGTCGTGAAGCTTGAAGATCTCTTCGCCAGGAATCCATGCTGGAATTTCGGGAGGGGGAACTCGCGCCGCGAGCGTTTTGAGGGAGTCGAACATCCCCTTGTTCGCCTTCGCCGCTTCGCTGAGACCCTCCAAAACCTTCGCGATTGCCTCGTTCGGCGCCATCACCTCACTCGCACGCGCTAGAGCCTTCCCCAATGCCTCGTTCGGCGCCATCACCTCACTCGCGCGCGCTAGGGCCTTCCCCAATGCCTCGTTCGGCGCCATCACCTCACTCGCACGCGCTAGAGCCTTCCCCAATGCCTCGTTCGGCGCCATCACCTCACTTGCACGCGCTAGGGCCTTCCCCAATGCCTCGTTCGGCGCCATCACCTCACTTGCACGCGCTAGGGCCTTCCCCAATGCCTCGTTCGGCGCCATCGCCTCACTCGCACGCGCTAGAGCCTTCCCCAATGCCTCGTTCAGTCTCACCGCTTGTTCACTGGGTGCCATCGCTCTCAATAGGGCTTCGCTAGGTCCCGTAGCCGTAGTGAGTTTCTCTAGGGCCTTTACCGCTGGGTCACCCAATTCAGCGGCTTTATTCACTTCGTGAAGAGCTTCGCGGAGGGGTCGCAGCGGAATTTCTGAGCCCGTGGCTAAAACTACCGGAGCTACATCGAGTCGCTCCAAGCCTAACCGCGTCGTGTGCGCATACCTCTGTTCCTCAATCTTGATGGCCTTGGCGACGTGGTGAGCACTCTCGACCAATTCCGGGTAAGAGTCCTTCATCATTTGGACAACGTGGCCGGACATCTTGTAGAGGAACGGCTCGTTCAGGCCCAGCGTCTGGCCGTGGTAGAGCGCGCGGCGCATGATGAGGCGCAGGACATAGCCGCGGCCTTCGTTCGAGGGCAGCACGCCATCCGAAATCAGGAAAGTGGTGGCGCGGGCGTGGTCGGCGATGATGCGCAGGGAAACGTCGGTATCGTGGTTCGCGCCATACTCCACATTGGCCAGCCCCGCTGCTTCTTGGATCAGCGGCCGGAAGAGGTCGGTGTCAAAGTTCGAATTCTTGCCCTGCAAAACCGTCGCCAGGCGTTCAAGGCCTGCGCCGGTATCAATGCTGGGGCGGGGCAGCGGAGTCATGTTGCCCTGCTCGTCGCGGTTGAACTGCATGAAGACGAGGTTCCAGAGCTCGACGTAGCGGCCGCAATCCTGGGGACAAGGGAAGGGGCAATCCGGGTGTCCGAGCGTACTAGCAGCGGGACCAAGATCGTAGTGAATCTCGGAGCACGGCCCGCAGGGGCCGGTATCGCCCATGGCCCAGAAATTGTCATGCTCATCCATGCGAAAGATGCGGGCACGCGGCACGCCAACGTCCTTCGCCCAGATTTCCTCCGCCTCGTCGTCCTCGCGAAAAACCGTGACGTAAAGCTTTTCCGCCGGGATGGCGTAGTCCTTGGTGACCAACTCCCAAGCCCAGGGGATGGCTTCTTTCTTGAAGTAATCGCCAAAGGAAAAATTCCCCAGCATCTCGAAAAAGGTGTGATGGCGCGTGGTGCGGCCCACCTGCTCGAGATCATTATGCTTGCCGCCCGCCCGGACACATTTTTGGGAAGTCGCGGCGCGCGAATAATCGCGCTTTTCGCGGCCCAGAAATACATCCTTGAACTGGTTCATGCCCGCGTTCGAGAAGAGCAACGTGGGGTCATGGGCCGGGACAAGCGACGACGAGGGCAGCACGCGGTGGCCGCGTGCTTCGAAGAACTTCAAGAATCGGGTTCTGATTTCGCTGGATTTCATGCTCTAATCACTATTCACTATTCACTATTCAGAATTCTCCTTCTCCCCGCTCTCAAGGTCTACGGCCTCCACTTCCTCCGCGACGGGCTGAAGTTCAGGCCGAGCGCGCACTGCTTTAATGATATCACCCGAGTTGAATCCCCTGCGCAACAGACTCTGGCATAGCGAGTGGAACCGGGGGCGTGTAAGGGGTAAGCGAAGAGTGCGGAGCTTCTTTTCGAGAGTCCGCTCCAGCAATTCCCGCTCGCTGGTCTCCCCGAAGGCTTGTTGGAGGGCAGGTTCAATCTGGCGGTAATCAACGAGTTTGGCTTTCAGCTCGCGCCGGATGCGGTAGCGGCCGTAAGCGCGGTTGCGGGCCAGCGAGGAAGCATAGTGCTCGGCAAACTTCTTATCGTCCAGGTAGTGGAGCTCGCGGAGACGGGCAATCGCCTTGGGGACCTGGCTCGAGTCCGGATATTTCTTCGCCAGCGCCCGGCGCATTTCGGCCACGGAATAGGGGCGGCGAGCGAGCATCCGCAGGGCTGCGGTGAGCGGGTCTGGTGGCGCTTCTTTATCTCTCTGCAAACCTTTCCACCTCGCTGACCCTTTCCATCTCGTCGCGAGTGGCGTCCGCCATAGTTCGGATGCCGGCAATACGCAGCTTGAACTCGTCGGGGTTGGAGGAGTTGGTCAGAGCTTCTTCGAGCGTGATCAGGCCCTGCGAGTGGAGGTCGTAGAGCGACTGGTCGAAGGTTTGCATGCCGTACTGGGAACCGCCCGCAGCCAGGGCCTCCGTGATCAGCCGGGTTTTTTCGGGATTGACGATGCAATCCCGGATGTACTCGGTGGCGACCAGGACTTCCACCGCCGGCACTCGCCCGATGCCGTCGGATTTCCTGACCAGACGTTGGCAAATAACGGCCTTCAGCGTGCTCGCCAGTTGCAGGCGGGCCTGCTTTTGCTCAGATGGCTGGAACACAGTGATGATGCGCTGCACAGTCTCGGTGGCGTCTGTGGTGTGCAAGGTGGAAAGAACCAGGTGGCCGGTTTCGGCGGCCAGCATGGCAGTCTGGATGGTTTCCAGGTCGCGCATTTCGCCCACCTGAATGACGTTGGGGTCCTGGCGAAGGGCAGCGCGCAAGGCGGAGGCGAAGCTGGGCGTATCCACGTCCACTTCCCGCTGGTTCACAAATCCCTTCTTATCGCGGTGCAAATACTCGATGGGGTCTTCGATGGTGATGATGTGGTCGGTGCGAGTGGAGTTGATGCGGTCCACCATAGCCGCCAGCGTTGTGGACTTGCCGCAACTGGTGGTGCCGGCCACCAGCACCAACCCGCGCGTTTCCTCGCAAATCTTCTCCATCACCTTGGGAAGGGAAAGTTCCTCGAATGTCTGGATCTTGGTCGGAATCACGCGGAAGACCATGCCGACGTTTCCGCGCTGCTGGAAGACGTTGACGCGGAAGCGGGCCAGCCCGGGGACGCCATAGGCCATATCCAGTTCGCTGTTTTCCTTGAACTTCTGCTTCTCCCGGTCGGTCATAATGCTGAAAGCAAAGTCCAGCATGTCTTCGGGGGAGATGCGAGGATGTTGGGTGAGCGGCTGGAGCTTGCCGTCCACCCGGATGTAAGGAAAATTCCCCACCTTCAAGTGCAGGTCGGAAGCCTTATTCTCGCAGGCGGTCCGAAGCAAGGTATCGATGTTCACGCTTTGGCTGCTCATAGCTGACCCTCGTTGCCAAGTATTCCTGATTCTCCGTCAACTTAGCATGACGGTCGAAGCTCCTCAGAGAACAGGTTTCAGAAGAGCAGGAGTCAGAAGGCAGTCAGTAGGTGCTCGGTAGGCAGAGAACTCCGCTCCCCCGCCCCTGGTCCCAGTCGCGCAACACGTGGAACCTCCCTTTTTCCTTATCTACGGCCCACCTTCTGTCTTCTGACTCCTACTGATCAACGGCTTTTTCAGCAAGCTGTGAGAACTACCGCTCGACAGCCACGGGCTGCTGGCAGAGGGTAAGCCAGCCATACTTGTCCTCCACCTGGCCCTGCACGATGGAAAGGAAGCGTTCCTGCAAGCTCAGGGTAAGCGGACCCGGCTGGCCTTTGCCCACCACAATGCGGTCCACGGAGCGGATGGGGGTGATCTCCGCAGCCGTGCCGGTGAAGAAGACTTCGTCGGCGATATAAAGCATCTCGCGAGAGATGGCCTGCTCGCTGACCGGGTAACCAAGCTCACGGGCGAGGGTGATGACAGAATCGCGCGTGATGCCGGGAAGGATGGACGAGGAGAGCGGCGGTGTGATGATCTTGCCGTCGCGCACAATAAAGAGGTTCTCACCGCTCCCTTCGCTGACGTGGCCGGAGGCGTCCAGCGATATGCCTTCCACATAACCGTTGGTCAGCGCCTCCATCTTCACCAGTTGGGAGTTCATATAATTCGCGGCCGCCTTGGCCATCGCCGGCAGGGTGTTGGGCGCAATGCGCTGCCAGGAGGAAACGCACACATCCACGCCCTGCCGCAGAGCTTCCTCGCCGAGGTATTTCCCCCACTCCCAGGCCAGCAAGTAAATCTCAATCGGGTTCTTCAGCGGGTTCACCCCGGCCTCACCGAAGCCCCGGAAAATCACCGGGCGCAGGTAACAGTGCTTGACGTTATTCACCCGCACCAGCTCCACCATCGCCTGGGCCAGTTGATCGCGCGTGAACCGCAGTTCCATGCGATAAATCTTGCAGGAGTTCACCAATCGGTCGGTATGCTCTTTAAGGCGGAAGATGCCGGGCCCCTGCGGGGTGTCATAGCAGCGGATGCCTTCAAAAAGGCACGAAGCATAACTGACCACATGCGACGCCACGTGTATCGTGGCTTCGTTCCAGGGGATGAATTCCCCGTTGTGCCAAACTTTTTGGAAATGCTTTACCGCCATGCCTTCCTCCCTAGCCCGTATTCGTAAGCGCGCGAACTGCCGGACCCTGCGCGGTTATGTTTCACTGCTTCGATGGCGCAGTTGCTGGAATTATAGCACGAAGCTTGCGCGGCCTTCGCGGATTCACGTGGTTTTGCTTTCTCACCTGACGACGGACAACTGCCCAGCAGAAGTCGGGAGCAAGGACTCAGAAGACAGAAGGTGGACAGTAGGCAGAAGGCTGTCGGCAGTGGGCCCACCGCGGCGGGTCGCGCTTCCCCAACCCTGCTGCGCCCCTGACCCTGAAACCTGTTCTTGTGGCTCCTGACTTCGCTCAGGATGGCATCCAGAGGGGATTTTTCACCATCCCGCTAATCCTTTGCGGATCGAATTTGAGAAAAAGCTGTTATGCGGGCAACAAGAATTTTATCCTTGCATCCATGCGAATTGTGGTGGACAATTCTCCAGTATAGCGCTGTGGGGCGCTTGGAAGCTGACTTGGGGTAATCAGGAAGCGGGAATTGCGGCGGAAATTCGGCCGCAGGGTTTTGCAAGTTGGGATTGTGAGATGGCGTTCATACGCAAACGCGGCTGATCTTACCACCTTGAGTTTTGGCAAGGCACAGGAGGAGAAGCGATCCCCGAGCTCGGGGATCGCTTCTCTTCCCGCTCTCAACTCTGACCCTGGTCCAAACTCACCTGCTTACCCGATCGGCGGGAGGATTCAGCGTACTTGCCGCACCAAATCAGTGATATTCTCTCTCCATGGGCGGAAAGCAATGGGCTATTCTTGGGCAGTTTAGATCACCCACAAAACCCCTCCCGAGGGGTAGAGGCAGGCTCTATGGCTAACCCGGAACACTCCGGGATTCAGGAACAGCTCCAGCCGTTGCGCGGACGCTCCGATCCGCTCATCAGAGCCGTGGAGCAAACTGCGGACACCGTGATCATAACGAACAGACGGGGAGTCATCGAGTATGTCAACCCAGCCTTTGAAGAGACCACAGGTTATTCGGCAAACGAGGCCCTGGGCCGAACGCCGAGTCTCCTCAAGTCCGGACTACACGACGAGCAGTTCTACAAAGAGCTTTGGGCGCTGATCACGGCAGGCAAACCATTCCGTGGAATCGTGATCAACCGGAAGAAATCCGGCCAGCTCTACTGGTCTGCGCAGACGATCAGCTCAATAATAGATGAAAATGGAGAGATTACTCACTTTGTCTCCGTGCTGAAAGACGTGACCCTGCTGAGGAAACAGCAGGAGCAGGAGTTTTACCTGCAAATCGCCCATGAAGTTCAGCAGCGCCTCAACAACACGGTGGCATCGTTGCCGGGTTTTGATATTGCTGGAACCGTTTGCTCTGCAACGCTGACAGGGGGGGACTACTTCGACTTCATTGTGCAGCCGGACGGGTGTCTCTGTGTCGCCGTTGGCGATGTCAGCGGCCACGGATTCGGCGCTGCTTTGGTGATGGCTGAAACCCGGGCGTATGTGCGGTCCTATGCGACGTTGGAGTCGGACATGTGTGCTATTCTCAGCCGCGTCAATAATGCCCTTGTCCCGGACCTCGCCGGCGGACAGCACGTTACTTTGCTGTTGGCCCGCCTCGACCCGCGGAACCGCTTGGTCGAATACGCCAGTGCCGGGCATATACCGTGTTACTTACTGCGCTCTTCGGGAGAGATCGGGCACGTCATGGAGAGCACGGGTCCACCGTTAGGCCTCTTCGCCAGCAGTCAGTTTTGCTCCAGTCCGGCCATTCCCTTGGACTACGGTGAAACCCTCGTCTTGTTGACCGACGGGGTCACGGAGGCAGCCAACAACGGCGAGGCTCAGTTTGGTGCGGACAGAGCTCTTGAGTTCATAAAATGCCATCTGCAGAACAGCGCGGCTGAACTCGTCCAAGGCATCCACGAGGCGGTGCGGGCCTTCACTGGCGGCGGGCCTCCATCCGATGACATCACCTCGGTTATCTGTAAGATCAGCCTGGCCGCCATGCAGGCATCGGCCTAAGCTATTCAATGGATGTTCGTCCCCACCTACCGCCTACCAGCAGCGTGCGAAGCCTTACCTCCCTGATGTGGGGTCCGCCCAATCATCCGTGCGGAAGGGTGAGGCGGGCAAGCCGGCGCGGTTATACAGATTACACGACGGGTTCATGGCCCATGCATATCGCACGGCCACGGGGTGTGCCACCTTTTCACTGCGCGCGACAACCGTGTTGCCGTCAATCTTGGCTTCAGCAGCAACGAATTTATGATCGTCACCCGCGATCTCAAATCCGCTGAGGGTCGGCGACGGCCAGTTCTTCGCCACGAGTCCGCCGTAAACGTACTTGAAGCGCAAACGGACTTTCTCACCCTCGACGGCCATTGAATCATAGATGGGGCCTGAATAGATCACGTCCCGTCCGTAGGCGATGGCCTGCGCGGCAAGCGCCAGGCGATACCCCACGTCTTGCTTGTTCTTAGGATGAATATCGCTTGCGTCGCCAATGTCAATGGCCACCGCCATCCCGGTCTTCGGCAATGAGAGCGTCATCAGTTGGGCTTCACGGAGTTCTGACCAATTGGACCGGGGCTGGGGGATTGACCAGTTGGCGAGCTGAACGAAGAGGAAGGGGAAATCGCCTTCTTCCCAGGCGTGCCGCCAATCGCGGATCATCGCCGGTAAGAGCTTGCGATATTGAGCCGCGCGGTCGGCGTTGGATTCTCCTTGGTACCAGAGGGCGCCCCGGATTGCGTAGGGCGTCAGCGGCATGATCATGGCATTAAAGAGGCCGGCCGGACGCCAGGGATTCCGCCGCGGGTCATCGGGGGCAGTCGGTGCGGTGGGAACTGGCGTCCCGTCCGACTCGGCTTTGTCCGAATCCTGCCGCCACTGCCCCAGTTGCTGTTCAAAGTCCTGGAAGACCTTGGGGTAAGGTGAGAGTAACTTGGTTCCTGAATCCAGTATGGAATTAAACTCGGGATCGGATTCGAGCGTGCCGCGGCTCGTCCACGACTCCGCTGGAGTTCCGCCCCAGGAGCTGTGTATCATGCCAATCGGCACATTCAGCACCTTGAGTAATTCCCGCCCGAAGAAATACCCCACCGCAGAAAACTCGCCCACGGTCTGTGGGCGCGCAGCAACCCAATAGCCTTTCACCTCGCGCTGAGGTTTGCCGGCCACGGCCTTCTGAACCGTGAACAGCCGCAGCATGGGGTAGTCAGCACGGGCCATTTCATCCTGATAGTTGTTTACGTTTCCACTCCAGCCCTGGGGGTTTGTGCCCACGGGCATCTCCATATTGGACTGCCCGGAGCACACCCAGACTTCGCCCACCAGCACGTCGTGCAGCGTAATGGTGTTCTTCCCGGCAATGGTCATCGTGAATGGCCCTCCGGCGTTGAGCGGCCCTAATTTCACCTTCCACTGGCCCCCGCTCTCGGTGACTCCGCTCACTTGTTGCCCCCCAAAAGTGACAGTAACCCGTTCTCCCGGATCGGCGCTTCCCCAAATGTTCACTTTCATGCCTTGCTGAAGCACCAGGCCGTCAGAAAGGAGACTGGGCAGCTTTACCTCCGCCCGTAGACTGAGCGCGCCGAACGCAATTGCGATGCAGCCGAGTGTCATAGCTACTTTGATGTTGAAAGTTGAACGGAACACAGTAATCCTCCAGTTGAATGGCAGCGCTTCCTCGAAGAGGCGTTCTGCTCATAGATTAGGCAGGGGAGAATTCTATGCCAAAGTTGTCTTGCATGCCAACAGGACTGCGCAAGGGACCGCAAAACCGGGTGGCGCGAAGGAGCGGCGGGTTGTATACTGCTGTAGCCAAAAATCCCAAAAGGAGATCCCGGTCGAAAGGATGAGAGAACATGGACACGAGTGAAACAGTTGTGAGCGCGCAAAAAAAACCCGTTGAGCAGGCTGGAGTCGGTCCGGACCCGGGTTGGAAAGGAGTTTACAGTGTGGGCGGCGTGGGCATGATCGTGACGGGGGCTATTTTTCTCCTTGGCGCTGTTTTCGCCGTAATGATTGGGCCCCCGCCGAGTGGCAGCGAGCCATATCTAAAGGCCTTGGCCGAGCACGCGAAGCTGGCCCTAGCTAACTTTGGACTGTTCACCCTGACGGATTTCCTCCTCCTGCCTGCTGTGATGGCCCTCTATCTTTCACTAAAACATATCAGCAAAAACGCGATGCTTATAGCCGCTGGACTTATGCTGTTATACGTGTTTTTGGACCTGGCAGTTACCGAGCTTAACTCACTTACGCTAGTTGCCCTCGCTCAACGATACGCGACAACGACCAATGAGGTCCAACGATCGGCAGCCGTGGCGGCCGCCAGTTATGCCCTGGCAACACTGCCCATCGCCACGTTTTGCAGTTACGTCGTGTCCTCGATAGGTTTCCTGATTGTAAGCGTCGTCATGCTGAAGGGTGTCTTCAGCAAGCTGACGGCTTACGTGGGGATCGTCGCGTGCATTGAAGGGATCGTGGGTGGATTCTACGTAGTTCTTCCGCCTTTGGCTGTACTCCTGGTGCCTAGTCTCATCGCCTTCGGAATCTTCTCGAGCCTTGCCGGACTAAGACTGTACGCTCTCGGCAGGCACTGACCGCGCCTGAGACGTATGCCCCGAGGTTTATTCGAACATGTCGAGACTTAATCCGATGTCGGCAGTTCGGTAAATGGTTGGCCGATGTCACCCAAAGCGACACATTCAATCTAGTACCCAACCCCGCTTGCTGGCGTGCAAGCTGAGGTGTCCTCAGCTCGGACGGATGGTAAGCTCCTGCACGGACTTCCCTCGACTCTCGTTTCCTTTTGGCCAATCCCTGCATGCTCCAGTATCATGAGACCATGGCCACGGAAACCGAATCGACGCGGGGACGGTCTGCGAACCCCCTGCTGCAAAAAAATGAAAGAGCGCCGGGCGAGACAAAGAGCCGCGTTCCGGCGATGTTCCGGGCGCTCCGGTATCGGAATTATCGCCTGTTCTTCAGCGGCCAGATCATTTCCCTGGTCGGCACTTGGATGCAATCCGTAGCGCAGGCCTGGCTGGTTTACCGGCTTACGGGCTCGTCGCTGCTCCTCGGCTTGGTGGGCTTTGCCGGGCAAATCCCGGTTTTCCTCCTGGCCTCGATTGGCGGCATGGTGGCGGACCGAAGGAGCCGCTATCGCATTGTCATCGCCACCCAGACCTCTGCAATGTTGTTGGCGTTTATCCTGTCGGCGCTGACTCTGCTGGGCCACATTAAAGTGTGGGAAATCATGGTGGTGGCCTCCTCGCTGGGCTTGGTGAACGCTTTCGACATTCCCGCGCGCCAGGCATTTGTGGTCGAGATGGTGAGCCAGCAGGACATGGTTAACGCCATTGCTCTCAACTCCTCAATGGTGAACGGCGCGCGCATCCTGGGGCCTGCCGTGGCCGGCGTGACGGTGGCGGCAATCGGCGAAGGCTGGTGCTTCTTTGCCAATGGGGTGAGTTACATTGCGGTGATTGTCGGGCTCTTGCTGATGACCGTGACGCCACGGGCGCGAGGCAGCGGCCGTTCCGGATTCGCGAGCCTTGTGGAAGGCTTTCACTGGGTCGCGCGCACGGGGCCCATCCGCGCCCTGCTGCTCCTGCTGGGCCTTGTCAGCCTGACGGGGATGCCTTACATGGTGCTGATGCCGATTTTTGCTGACAGGGTTTTGCATCGCGGAGCGCAGGGTCTGGGTCTGCTGATGGGCGCTGCGGGAGTGGGGGCGATTATAGGGACACTGGCGTTGGCGGCGCGCCACGGCGTGCGGGGACTGGGAAGATGGGTGATGTTCGCCGCCATGGGATTCGGGGCTGCCCTGGTGCTTTTTTCCATGTCGCACTGGTTCTGGCTCTCCATACTCCTGGTTATGCCGGCCGGATTCGCGATGATTTTGCAAATGGCCTCCTCGAACACCCTGATCCAAACCATGGTCCCCGACGAACTGCGCGGCCGCGTCATGGCGGTCTACTCTATGATGTTTATGGGCATGGCGCCATTTGGCGCGTTGCTTTCAGGAGCGATTGCGCAGCATGTGGGAGCGCCGCTTACCGTCAGGCTGGGAGGGATCATCTGCTTGGCCGGAGGCGCGGTTTTCGCACTGACATGGCCGGCCCTGCGTGGCGAAGCGCGCCAGCTCATCCTGGCGCAGTCGATGGTAGGAGGTGAGCCGCCCGAGGAAATGAGCGGATAGGAATTGCTCCATTGAGTCATTGTCTCATTGAAGGGATGATAGCGCAGGCGCTGCCCGCCACGGCGGACCGCATTCCAAAGCTTCGCTCACTGCAAGGACGAAATTGGGAAACTGGGTTAGAATAATGGCGGGCTTCAAGTGCTCCACACAACAAAAGGAGGTAATTGCGCGCCATGCCGCACATTGACAAGCATCCACCCGGGGCATTTTGCTGGATCGAGCTTTCGACCACCGATCAGAATGCCGCCAAGAGCTTTTACAGTTCGTTGCTTGGTTGGGCCAGCCAGGATTTTCCCATGGGTCCCAACGACTTCTACACCATGTTTCAGCTCGAGGGGCGCGACACGGCTGCCGCCTATACGATGCGGCCCGAAGAGCGGTCGCAGGGTGTCCCGCCACACTGGATGATTTACATTGGCGTCGAAAGCGCGGACGACGCCGCAACCCGCGTTGCGCAGCTTGGAGGGAAGTTGCTTGCGCCGCCCTGCGACGTTTACGACATAGGCCGGATGGCCGTTGTGCAAGACCCGACGGGAGCTGTTTTTGCCCTCTGGCAGCCCAAAAGCCATACCGGGACGGGAATCGCCGGTGTGCCTGGAACCCTCTGCTGGGCGGATCTCATTACGCCCGACCCCGCGAGCGCCAAGGACTTTTACTCCAGCCTGTTCGGGTGGAGGATCACGACGAGCGAAAATGATCCCTCCGGCTACCTGCACATCGCCAACGGGGAAAAGTTCATCGGCGGAATTCCGCCTGCGAATTTTCGCGATCCGAACGTTCCCCCTCACTGGCTGGTGTATTTTTTGGTCTCGAATTGCGATGAGACGGTCGCCAAGGCCAAGGAACTGGGCGCCAAGACCCATTTGGCTCCCATCGCCATCGAGAAAGTGGGCCGCATGGCAATCCTGGCAGACCCTCAGGGCGCAGTGTTTGCCATCTTCCAGCCGTTGCCGCGCAATTGATGCTTTCTCGAAACGCCGGTCATCCCCACGAAAGCGGAAATCCAGTCCACGGGTGGCGGTAGAGTAGGAGAGGTGGCGGACAACGCTCCTCTCCCCTCGTCGAACCGGACGTGCGGATTTCCCGCATCCGGCTCTCGCAGAGACCTTCGCCGCGAGCATGCACAGGTGGTGCCCC
>Ga0187878_1002722_pt1 | contig 15361 bp, 12 predicted proteins | sample June2016WEW_17_1_FD_132979 | JGI IMG/M metagenome (GOLD analysis project Ga0187878, IMG submission 132979) | Peatland microbial communities from SPRUCE experiment site at the Marcell Experimental Forest, Minnesota, USA - June2016WEW_17_150 | ecosystem: Environmental > Terrestrial > Soil >...
CGCCCATGTTGCCGAACACCATGGTCTGGATGTTCACGGCCGTCCCGAGGTCGTCGGAAATCTTGTTCAGGCGCCGATAGGTCTTGGCGCGCGGGTTGTACCAGGAACGGAAGACCGCTTCGATGGCCATGTCGAGTTGCACGAGCGGGTCCTGCGGGAAGTCCTTCCCCGCTTCCTTGCGGACCACCTTCTTGTAGGCGGCGATGACTTCCTTGAGGTCTTCGGCCGTGAGCTCGGTGTCGAGCTTGACGCCCTGCTTCTTCTTTTGGCCGTCGAAGACGTGCTCGAAGCTGCCCTTGGGAATCTCCATCACCACGTTGCCGAACATCTGGATGAAGCGGCGGTAGCTGTCGTAGGCGAAGCGCGGGTTGTTGGCCAGGCGGGCAAAAGTCTCGACGACCGTGTCGTTCATGCCCAGGTTGAGAACCGTGTCCATCATGCCGGGCATGGAGAACTTGGCCCCCGAGCGGACCGAGACCAGCAACGGCCGCTTGGGGTCGCCCAGTTTCTGCCCCAGCAGGGACTCCAGCTTCCCCAACGCCGCGTGGGCCTCGGCGCGGATGGAGTCCGGGGTTTTGTTCCCGGCCTGAAAGTAGAGGCGGCAGCCAGAGGTCGCGATGGTGAAGCCCGGGGGTACCGGCAGCCCGGCGTTGGTCATCTCCGCCAAGCCCGCACCTTTGCCTCCCAGGACGTCTTTCATTTCACCGTGGCCGTCGGCTTTGCCGCCGCCAAAGGAATACACGAATTTATCCATACCAACATGCTCCTTCTTCGAAGAATTAAGAAGTCAGAATTCAGGAGTCAGAATTCGGAAAACCCACGCCGCCGACCCTGAGGCAACACTCCACTTGGCCTTGCAGCATGCGAAGGGCTCCTGAGTGCGCCGGCAGGCCTTCTCGGCCCATGCCGTGCGTTGTGCGGTTCCTTCTGACTCCCGACTTCTGAATTCTGAATTCTCGCTTGTCACTCGTCACTCGTCACTGCTTCTTGGATGTCGACGCGTCGACATTACCCGGGCCGCCCTCGATCTCCGCAAACCGCGCGATGCCCGAGAAAAGCAGGTCCAGCTTCCCCAACAGCCGCAGGCGGTTCTGGCGCACCGCGGGGTCTTCCGCCATGACCAGCACCTTGTCGAAGAATCGGTCGACCGCCGGCCGCAGACCCGCAATCACCTCCAGCGCTCGCTGGTACTCACCGGCAGAAGCAAGCTGGCCCGCCTCGGCAGCCGCCGCGACGTAGGCGGCGTGAAGTTCACGCTCCGGCCCCTCCTGGAGAGTCGCGGCTTCCACCTCGCCCGGCTGCCAATCGCTGGCGCTGGCAGATTTCGCCAGGATGTTCTTGATGCGCTTGGCCGCTACCGAGAGCGCTTCAAAGTTCTCCCCGCCCCGAATGGCCTCCAGAGCCAAGCATCGCTGGAGTGTGTCGAGCGGCCCGGACCAGCCCGCTGCGATTACCGCTCTTGCAGTGTCATGGCGGATTTTCGGTGTGTGCACCATTCGCAGGTAGTATTCGGTGCGCTCTTGAAGAAAGCGTCGAACGGCTGGTTGCAGCTCATGCGGGAGCTTCTGACTGTGCAATCTTGGTGAAAGCGCTGCAAGTCTGATCAGCTCATTCATATTGATGGGCAGACTGAGTTCAAGTAGAACTTTAATTATTCCATTCCCCTGCCGACGGACGGCAAACGGATCACTCGAACCCGATGGCTCATGGCCAACAGCAAATGCGCCCACGATTGTGTCTATCTTGTCGCCGAGTGACACCGCTGCACCTACTATCGTCCGTGGGCATCTGTCGTCAGGTCCCAACGGCAAGTAGTGGTCATAGATGGCTTCGGAAACCTCCGGCGGCTCTCCTTGGGCCGCGGCATAAAGTCCACCCACGATTCCCTGGAGTTCCGGGAACTCCTGCACCATTTGGGTCGTGAGGTCGCACTTGCACAGTTCGGTTGCTCGCAGGACGTGATCGCACTGCGCACTGGGGAGCAGCCCATGAGATTGCAGTTCCTCGCACAGGTGCCCGGCAATGTCCTTCATCCGCTGCACCTTCTCGCCGTAGCTGCCCAGCTCCGCTTCATAGGTGACGCGGTCGAGCAGAGGCCGGCGATCCTGCAGCGTTGCCTTCTGGTCAGCGTTCCAGAAGAACTCCGCGTCCGCGAACCGCGCGCGCAGCACCCGCTCGTGCCCTTCCCGGATCTGACCTTTCCTGTCGCCATCCAGGTTGAGCACCGTAACGAAGCTCGGCTGAAGGGTCCCTTTCCCGTCCTCCACCGCGAAGTACTTCTGGTGATCGCGCATGACTGTCACCAGGATTTCGCGCGGCAGATGCAGGTAGCGCTGGTCAAACCCGCCGACGAGCGCCGTCGGCCACTCGGTGGAGTCCACGATCCAATCCTCGAGCCATCTATCTTCAACGGGCCTTAGCTGCAAACCTTCAAGTAACGCTTTAAGTTCAGCCCGCACCTTTTCGCGGCGCTTTTCAGGATCAATTTCCACGCCAGCTTGGCGCAGTTTCTTCGCGTAATCCTCGAAGCTCTCCACGCGCAGCGCTCCCTTGCCCAGAATCCGGTGCCCGTAGGTCACGTTGCCAGCCTTCACGCCGGCAATCTCGGACGGAATCGTGCGGGCCTGTTTCCCTTCTCCAAGCAAGGCCACAATCCAGCGGATGGGCCGGACGAACCGGGGCCCCGATTTCGCCACCCAGTACATGCTCTTGGGAAAGCTGAGGCCCGTGATGACACCGGGGAGAATCTCCGACAGTAAATCCAGCGCCGGGCGGCCGTGGTGGGTTTTCCTCAGGGCCAAATACTGGCCCTTGGGCGTGCTCACCTCGACCAGATCTTCCACCCGGGCGGCATTCTTGGCGGCAAAACTCTCGGCAGCGCGCGTGGGCTTCCCTGCCGAATCAAACCCTACCTTGACGGGCGGCCCCACGACCTCCTCGACCACGTCGGGCTGCTTCGCGAGCACTTCCGCGACCCACACCGTGAGCCGGCGCGGGGTGGAGTACCAGCGCACCGCGTCTGCCGAGGGCGGCAACAGCCTGGCCTCCTCCAGAGCTGAAAGCAGGCGCCGGCCGAAATCGTCGCGCGCGTCGTCCAGAAAGCGCGCCGGGATCTCCTCGCAGCCCAGTTCGACCAGCAGCGGCAATGTTCCGGAGTTCTTCACGCCGGTTCAGCCTCCACCACAGCAGTCTTCCGGTCCAGATAAATGGCTGCCACCTCGCACGCCAGTTTTCGCACCCGGCCGATCAGGGTCACGCGCTCGGTGACGCTGATGGCGCCGCGCGCGTCGAGGATGTTGAACACGTGGGAGCATTTAAGGCAGTATTCATAGGCCTTCCGGAGGGGCACCCTCTCCTGCTGCCCGGCAGACTTGCCCCGATCATACGAGCGCAAGATACCCTGGGCTTCCCCTTCGTACAGATCAAACAACTTCCAGAGGGGCGCCGAGTCGGTACCCTCAAAGTCGTACACGGAAAGCTCGCGCTCCTCGTCCCGTCGCATGTCCCCGTAGCTGACGCCCTCGTTCCAGCGCACCTGATAAACGTCCTCGGCGCCTTCGAGGAACGCGGCGATCCGCTCCAGGCCATAGGTCAGCTCCACGCTGATGGGCTCCAAATCCACGCCGCCCGACTGCTGGAAGTAGGTGAACTGGGTGATTTCCAGGCCGTCGAGCATCACCTGCCAGCCGATGCCCCAGGCGCCCAGCGTGGGCGCTTCCCAGTTGTCCTCTTCGAAGCGGATGTCGTGATGGCGCAGGTCGATGCCCAGGTCCGCGAGGCTGGCAAGGTACATGTCCTGGATATCAGCCGGGGGCGGCTTCAGGATGACCTGCATCTGGGTGTGTTTCAGGAGGCGATTGGGATTCTCTCCGTAGCGGCCGTCTGCCGGGCGGCGGGAGGGTTGGAGGTAGGCCACGCGCCAGGGCTCCGGCCCCAGCACCCGCAGGAAAGTCTCAGGCGTCATCGTTCCGGCGCCCACTTCCAGGTCGTAAGGCAGGGCCAGGACGCACCCCTGCCGCGCCCAGAATTCGCTCAGGCGGAGGCACATGTCCTGGAAGGTCAGGCCGGTGCGGTCGGTTCCCGTCTTTGCTGGTTTTCGCTTTGAAGCCATAGCTAACCGCTACAATCTGGAGGTCAAGAGTTGAGAGTCGAAAGTTGAACGCCCAAGAACCAAGCCCTTTGACCTTCAACTTTCAACTTTCGACTCTTTAACCACGCTTCAGACTTCTTCGGCCAAGAGTTCCCGCGTCACGAGCTTCCTTTCGAGGTGCGACTCGATCAGTTCCTCGAAGAACCGTCTCGTTTCGCGGCCGCCCGCCGGAGCCTTCTCGCCCGCCAGCCAGTGGTCGAGCGTCCCCTGGCAGCGAGTCGCCATGGCGCCCAGCGAAGCCGGTGAGACGGTCAGGCCCGTCTGGGGGGTCCGGCAACCGGCGCACAGCAACCCTTCTGAGCCGGGCCCGTAGTAGCCCGCCTCCCCCAGTTCCCGGCCACAGGCTGCGCAGTGCCCGAGGTCGGGTAAGAAGCCCCCCAGCCGCAGCAGCCAGTAATCGAAGTACAAAAGCGGCCGGCCGACCTCCCCGGAACCCTTCAGGCCGCGCAAGACGGCCAGCACGAGCCGGAAGGCTCGCTCATTCATCTCGCGCTCAGGCAAGAAGCGTTCCGTGACTTCGGCGACGTACTGGGCCGCCACCTGCATGCGATAGTCCTTCTGCATGTCGAAGAAGGACTCAATCAGTTCGGCGGAATTCATGCGCAGCAGGTCGCGGTTCTCCCGCTCGAAAAGCCAGAGCCGGACGTAACTCAGGGGCTCCAGCGTGCCACCGTAACGGCTCTTGGGGCGCTGCGCCCCTGCCGCTACAGCTCGCAGCCGCCCCCAATGCCGGGTGAAAAGCGACGTGATCTTGTCAGCTTCTCCCAGGCGGTGGGTGCGGAGGATAACCGCTTCTGTTTCCCGCAGGGGCATCTCAGTGCCGATGTCGACGCGCCGACAAACCATTGAAATTAGCATAAGCGTTGACGGGCGGAAAGCGAAAACTCTGTAGCCGCGGTGTCCCCACCGTCGTTTCCCCCGAAGAGGCTAAACGTGAGACTCGTTTCCGCAAGCTCAAGCCGGGACAGGCCCAGGGTCGCATTGTTCCCCGAAGAAGACCGCAAACAGCGTTGCGAGAGCACAACTCGCGCTTTTCCATGGTGTTGTGGGAAAAACTTAAACCATTGTGGAAAATCTATTATGTTAACTCCTTAGTCCGCCCGGAAATATTATCAGACGTGCCTGTGAATAACTCCCCCTGCGCCAAGCCGCTGCCACCACGTCCGGCGGCAGGGCTCGAGTGCCGGAGTCAGGAGAGCGCTGCACGGCCCGGTACCTCGCGACAAAACCGGGGCAGGCGCCGACCACCGTGACGGGCGCCCACATTTCAGTTGCCAGGGAAAAGGCGGCCAGAGTAGATTCTCCCCCTACCCTGCCCGAAGAGGAGGTCAGTCTTGCCAGCGGCGAAGGTGGACGTTGTCGGCCTGGGGCTCAACGCTACGGACACGGTGCTCATGGTCCGGGAGTTCCCTCCCCTGGGGGGAAAGGAGCGCCTTACCTCCATCGAACGGCAGGCAGGCGGGCAGGTGGCCACGGCGCTCGTCACCTGTCACCGGTTGGGGCTTCGGACCCGTTACATCGGCAAGGTGGGAGACGACGAAGGGGGGCGCTTCCAACTGGCCAGCCTGCGGCGCGAGGGCATGGACCTCCGGTACGTGCGCGTGGTGAGAAATACGCCCAATCAACTCGGACACATCATCGTGGACCAGAAGACGGGCGAGCGGACGGTCTTCTGGGACCGCGACCCGCGTCTGGCGGTCCTGCCCTCGGAACTCGACCGAGAGGCGATTCGCTCGACGAAGGTCCTGCACATCGACGGCTGCGACGTTGAAGCCGCGCTCCGGGCCGCCCGGTGGGCGCGCGAGGCGGGCGCTCTGGTCGTGGCGGACCTCGACACCGCCTACAAGAAGGTGGAGACGCTCTTCCCCTACATCGACTACCTGATGGCCTCCGCCAACTTCCTCCCCGCCGTCACCGGGCACGACGACCCGTTCCGGGTGCTCGAATACATGGCGCGCGAATACGGCGTGCCGGCGCCGGGCATGACGCTGGGCCGCGACGGCGCACTGGTCTATTGGCAGGAACGGTTTCACTACTCCCCGGGCTTCGTGGTGGAGACCCTCGACACCACTGGCGCGGGAGACGTTTTTCACGGGGCTTTCATTTACGGGCTAATCGCCGGCTGGGAGATGGGCCGCATTCTGGGCTTCTCGAACGCCATGGCGGGCCTGAACTGCACCAAGCTCGGGGCGCGCGGAGGCATCGCCACGGCGGCCGAGGCGGAGAAGCTCATGGCTACGGGCAGCCGGCACGTCAACCCCACCTACGCTGCCCGCCCCAATGCCAATCTTGGACCGGGGAAAGCTCGGAAGGCTAAGGCGGGCTCTGGGAGGTTCTAGCGTAATGAGGCAGGCGACCGATACGCACGTTCCGAGTGCGAAGTGTTGCCTAGGGAGGTCAGGATGAGGCAGAAACACTCGACTGTTCCCCGCCCCTGGTTGGGGCTGGCCGGAGTCGCCTTGCTGGTTCTGGCCTTGGCCCCCGTCGGCCGCGCCCAGGATTCCTCCGAACGCATCCTGAGCTTCCACAGCGACATCAGGGTGATTCCGGACGGCTCGATGGAAGTCCGGGAGACCATCAAGGTGCGCGCTGCGGGCGAGGAGATCAAGCGCGGCATCTACCGCGACTTCCCCACCCACTACCGCGACCGGCTCCGGAACGAGTATGTGGTCAGTTTCGAAGTCCTGGGAGTCCAGCGCGACGGGAAGGATGAGCCATTTCATATCGAGAGCGCCAGTAATGGCAAGAGAGTGTATATCGGAGAAAAGAGCACCCACCTGGAGCCGGGAGAATACACCTATACGCTGAGTTACCGGACTAATCGGCAGCTCGGCTTCTTCCCCGACCACGACGAGCTTTACTGGAACGTGACCGGCAACGGGTGGACCTTTCCCATCGAGCAGGCCTCGGCGGCCGTGACCTTGCCCGCCGGCATCCACCGCGAAGCTATCCTGTTGGATGGCTACACGGGGCCCCAGGAATCGATTGGGAGGGCCTTTGAGTCGGCGGCGGATTCCGAGAGTCACGCTGTCTTCTCGACCACCAAGCCCTTGCAGGCCGAGGAGGGCCTGACCATCGTCGTTTCCTGGCCCAAGGGGTTCATTACGGAGCCGACTCGGGAGATAAAGATCCGGTGGTTTCTGGAAGACAACGCCAGCACACTCGTCGGCCTGATCGGATTAGTCATCCTGCTCGCCTACTACATCGTCACCTGGGCGCTGGTGGGCAAGGATCCGGCTGCCGGCGTCATCATGCCGCTTTACGAGCCTCCGCCGGGCTTCTCCCCTGCCGCCGTGCGGTACCTGACGAAAATGGGTTATGACGACCGGACCTTCGCCGCGGCCATCATCAACATGGCCGTGAAGAGGTACCTCACCATTGTCGATCAGGACGGCGAGTATGCGGTGCGGCGGGCCCAGGGTGACAAGTCCGACCTGTCGGTGGAGGAGCGGCAGGTGGCCGATAAGTTGCTCGGCGGCGAGGAGAAGATCGAGTTGAAGAACACCAACCACGCCAAGATCGGGGCGGCCGTCGAGGCCCTCAAGACTGCGCTGCGCATGAACCAGGACAAGGTTTACTTCTTCACCAACCAGCGCTACCTGATTCCCGGGCTGGTTTTCTCCGTGCTGGTCCTCGCCTTCGTCGGGCTCGCCGCCCCCGGGGAAAGCAAGTTTGTCGCTCTCTTCATGATCGTCTGGTTGTCCGGGTGGAGCGCGGGCGTGTTCTTCCTGGTGTCGCAGGTGCTCCAAGCGTGGAGAAACACCCTCTTCGGCGCCGGCCACAAGGCCGCGTCGCTGGGCATGGCCATATTCCTCAGCCTGTTCGCGCTGCCCTTTCTGGGAGGCGAAATAGCTGGACTTGTAGTACTAGGCTATGTCACCTCCGCCGTCGTCATCCTGATCCTGCTCGCCATGATGGCCATCAATTACCTGTTCCACTACCTCCTGAAGGCCCCCACGCATGCGGGCCGGGTGCTGCTCGACCAGATTGCAGGTTTCAAGATGTTTTTGGCGGCGGTGGAGAAGGACCGGCTCAACTTTTTCAACCCGCCCGAGAGGACGCCGTACCTGTTTGAGAAGTACCTGCCCTACGCCCTCGCCCTGGATGTGGAGCAGCAATGGTCCGAGCAGTTCTCGGAAGTCCTGGCCCAGGCGGGCGAGCGCCGCGTCGCCTATTCCCCTGGCTGGTACTCCGGCACCAGTTGGAGCAGCTTGGGCGCCAGCGGGTTTGCCTCCTCGCTGGGAAGCTCGTTTTCAGGCGCCATCTCGTCTTCCTCCCACGCGCCCGGGTCGAGTTCCGGGGGCGGTGGGGGCGGGTCGTCCGGCGGAGGTGGGGGCGGAGGAGGCGGAGGCGGGTGGTAGGATTTCAGATTGCCGATTGCTGATTGTTGATTGCCGATTGTTGGGCTGGGATCTAGTCAGAGGGGCCCTTGGCTGGCCAGCGCCAGGTGCGCTCCGTACGGGGCGCGGAACGGCTCCTTCCCGCGTTGTCCGCAATTCGCTCTGAGAGGAGGCTGCTACCGCAGGTAGGATTTCAGGACGCGCTTCCACTTGCCCTGCGCCTGGAGAATGAGCTCGATGGTCTCACGCACGGCGCCGCGGCCTCCTGGGTTCTTGGTCCAATAATGCACGTGGCGGCGCAGAAATGGGTGCCCGTCCCCTACTCCCACCGCCAGCCCGACGCGCTTGAGGATGGGCAAATCCACGATGTCGTCACCGACGAAGCAGACTTCCTCGTCGCGCAGGCCCGCGGCGCGCAGAATCTTCTGATAGGGCGCCAGCTTCGCTAACGCCCCCTGCTGAAGGAAATGGATTCCCAATTCCTTGGCCCGATGCTCCACCACGGGCGAGCCGCGCCCGGAGATGATGCCGGTCTTCAGTCCGGCCGCGTGCGCCAGGCGGAGGCCCAAACCGTCGCGCGAGTGAAACGTCTTGGTCTCCGTCAACCCACCTTGTGGGCGAGGCACATAGTAGATGCGGCCGTCGGTCAAGACGCCGTCCACGTCCATTAGTAGGAGCTTGATTCTTCGCGCCCGCACCCGGAGTTGTCTAGCGGTGAGAGGCATGTTTGTAGTCAGCTGTCCGTTGTCAGTAGTCAGTTTCCACGGGCCTTCATTCTGACTTCTGGCTTCTGACTTCTGCTCTTAGAACATCTGCGTCGTCCACAAGTCGTGGATGTGGACTACGCCTTCCAGGCGACCCGTATCGTCCACGACCGGCAGCGAAGTAATCTTGCGCGCCTCCATCAGGTTCAGGACGCGGGTGGCAAGTTCCTTGCGGTCGATCGTGGCCGGCTTCGAGGTCATGCAATCGGCCGCCGTCAGGCTGAGGGCCCGGTTCCCTTCCCTTTGGAAAAAGCGGCGCAAGTCGCCGTCGGAAATGAAGCCCAACAGCCGGCCGCCCTCATCGACGACCGTGGCGTGACCCAAACCCTTCTTGCTGATTTCATAGATCACGTCCGGGATCGAGGTCTCGCGCCGGACGCGCGGCACCTGTTCGCCGGTGTGCATCACGTTTTCGACCCGCCGCAACTTCACCCCGAGCCCGCCGCCGGGATGCAAGGCCGCGTAGTCCTCCTCGTTGAAGCCGCGCTTCTCAAGCAGCGCCATGGCCAGCGCGTCGCCCATGGCCAGCATCGCGGTGGTCGAGGCCGTAGGCGCCAAGCCCAGCGGGCAGGCCTCCTCGCGGATTCCCACGTCGATCACCACGTCGCTCGCCTGCGCCAGGGTGGACGACAAATTCCCTGTCAGGGTAATCAACGGAATCGCCAGCCGCTTGAGCGTGTCCAGCAGGCGCAGGAGCTCTTCCGTCTCCCCGCTGTAGGAAAGTGCCACCACCACATCGTTACGCACCAGGCGGCCCAGGTCGCCGTGCAGCGCTTCGGCGGGATGGAGGAAAAACGAAGGCGTGCCGGTACTGGAAAACGTGGCGGAAATCTTCTGGCCGATGATTCCAGATTTCCCCAGCCCGGTCACCACCACCCGCCCAGGACAGGAAAACAGAATCTCCACCGCGCGGGTGAAGCGCTCGTCCAGGCGGCTCACCAGTTCGCTCAGCGTCTTCGCTTCGATTTCCAGTACTTTGCGGGCAGTTTCCAGGCTCACAGGGCCAGCATGATAGCACAGTAGGCTTGGACTGCGGCGGCTTGCCGCCGCTTTCTGTAGCGGCGGTGTCCTCAACGGGCGGGTCGCCGGTCATAGACCGGCGCTACAGAACGGGTTTTCGTGCGGAATCCCTTAGAAGAAAACCATTCTCACCAGCAACATCCAAGGTAGAATGCTATTGTTCGAGCAGGCCAATTGGAGGCCGAGGGGATGAGCGTGCTCAGTGAGGTAAACCGCACACGAATGGGCGAATTCTGCCAGAAGTGGGGAATTACCGAGCTCGCCCTTTTCGGGTCGGCCTTGCGGCCAGACTTTGGGCCAGCGAGCGACGTGGACGTGCTCGTGACCTTTGCCCCGGACTCCCACCCCAGCCTCTTTGATCTGGTTCAGATGGAAGAAGAGCTCAAAGAAATCTTTGGTCGCGCCGTGGACCTGGTGAGCCGGCGCGGCATTGAAAGCAGTCGGAATTACATCCGTCGTAAGGCCATATTGCGTTCGGCACAGGTTCTCTATGCCCCGTGACGCTGAGTGTCTGCTGGACATCCTCGAAGCAGCAAGACTGGCTGCAGCTTACGTCTCCACAAAAAGCAAAGAGGAATTCCTTCGCGACACCCAGTGCCAGGACGCTGTTATCCGCCGCCTTGAAATCATTGGCGAGGCGGCCCGCCGGATTTCCGATGAGACGCGGGCCAGGCTTCCCCATCTTCCCTGGTTGGCGATGGTCAACATGCGCAATCTGATGATCCATGAGTACGACCACGTCGACCTTGCCGTGGTTTGGGACACCGTCCAAAACCATCTTCCCACCTTAATACAGTCAATCGCACCACTGGTGCCCCCACCGGAGAGCCCATAGCCCCTTTCTGCTCTCTCTTCTTTCAAGGATCAGCCGCCTCCCAGACGCCTCTGCAGTCGAGGGGGATGTCCCGAGACCCTGCCCCTGTCCCTCGGGAGAGGGCGATCCGCCTCATGGGTCGGGTGAGGAGCCTAGCTGGTAGGTTCTTCTTGCGGCACGTAAAGGGTGGAGCGGTTGCGGCCGGCGCGTTTGGATTCGTAGAGGGCCTTGTCGGAGGCTTGGAGGAGTTCCTCGAGTCCCTGCCCGTGGTTCGGGTAGACGGCGATACCCAGGCTGACGGTCAACTGGGGCAGAGGCTTCTCGGTTCCCGAAGGCACCACCATGCGCTCTACGGCCTTCCGGATGCGTTCCGCCACCAGCATGCATCCCTGAGGGTCCGTCTCCGGCAGGACCACGAGGAATTCCTCGCCGCCGTAACGCGCGGCGACGTTGGCCTCACGCACGGCGTGGGTGACGGTCTTGGCAAACTGGCGGAGGACGCGGTCGCCCACTTCGTGGCCGTAAATGTCGTTGATCTCCTTGAAGTGGTCGAGGTCCATCATAATGACGCCCAGCGGATGCCCTTGTCTGCGCGCCATGGCGATGAGCTTCCGGGCGTAGTCTTCCACGAAGCGGCGATTGTAAAGGCCGGTGAGCTCATCGACGTTGGCCTGCTGCTTGGTGGATTCGAGAAGCCGCAGGTTGGAGAGGGCCGTGGCGGCGCCGCTCAGGTAGCTTTCCAAAAGGCTCTCGCGCTCCGGCGTCCAGTAGTTCCTAATCCCTTCCACACGCACCGAGCCGATGATGACGCCGCCGGCAATCAGCGGGCCGCAGTAGTAGCTTCCTTCCGAAGGGGGAACAAACTTCGCCGGGCAGAGTGGCTCCGCCTTGACGTCGTTCACCCGGAAACGACGTCCCATGCGCACCGCCTTGCAGTTGTGCGGCTCCGGAATGACGGGCCAGTCGCGGACTTCCTCCGGCAAGGGAAGCAACGTGGCCACAGCTTCCAGGAGATTCTCTTCGGCATTCAACCTGAAAATCATCACCTGGGCCGGCCGGAAGCGTTCCCGGATGGAGTACAGCACGTGATCGTAGATTTCCTCCTCGGACGTGCACTGCGTCACGGCTTCGGAAAATCGGTTCAAGGCCGCCAGTTCCTCGCGCTCCAGGCGCAGGGCGGCCGTCATGTGCGAGAAGCTCTGCGACAGGACGCCGAATTCGTTATTGGCGGGAGGAGGCAGGGCGGGCTGGAAGTCGCCGTGGCTGACGCGCTCGGAGGCTTCAATCAATTGCCGCACCGGCTGCTCCAGCAATCCCGCCACCTCGCGCGTGACGAGCAGCACCACCACGGCCACCACCAGCGCCACCCCCAGCGCCAAGACGAGCATGCGGCGCATCTGCTGCTGGGTGTCGTGTAGGGTGGCCTCGTTCTCTCCCCGGTCTTTCTCGAGGAGCTCCAGCATGGCCTTGCGGATTGGAGCGAGCCGCCTCTCTCCCTCGGCGCCCAGTCGCAGGGCCTCCAGGGGCCCGCCCCGCGTCACGCTGCTGATGGTGGGATTCGCCCATTCCGTTTGCCAGCGGCTGAGGGCGTTTTGGATGGCATCCACCTGCGCCACCTGGGCAGGGTCGTCAGATTCAAGTTCCCGCAGGTTGGCCAGTTCCCCGGCAACTTGCGTGACCGCGTCTTCGTACGGGGCCAGCAAGGCGTGCTCGCGCGTGAAGACGTAGGCCCGCACTCCCATGTGCATCTCGGTGACGTGACGCAAAAGCCGCTCGCCCTGCACAATGCTCTCCAGGGACCTCCGCGTGCCTTGCTCGGCATGGAGCGCCATCCAGTACGCATAGAAGAGGAGCGCAATCGCGCACAGCAACACACTCAGCGGCGGGAGAGTCACCAACAGGATTTGCTGCCGGATTTTCAGGTTGCGGATGGAAAAGGCCATGTCGCGTCCCATCGCCCCACGCCTGTGGGCAACCTACCGTATTCAGGAGTCGCCGTCAACCCTCTCGGCTACCACGCGAGATCCCGGGCAGATCAGTTTGCTGGGACGGCGCGCTGGCGCGCCCAGTCGCGCAGGCCGGCGACTCTTTCTTTCATCGTCACCGAGAGCGGGTAGGTGGACTGGACTTCCTTTAGGATCAAATCCGTGGAGAGCGGTGCCTTCTGCGAGAACGCCGAGTACAGCGCGGAGGTCACGGCCTGCTCGATCTCCGCGCCACTGAACCCCTCCACCGCCGCGGCCACGCGTGCCAGGTCGAACTTCGCCGGGTCCTGCTTGCGGCGCGTCAGGTGAATCGCGAAGATCGTCTTCCGCTCTTCCAGCTCCGGCAGGTCCACGAAGAAAATCTCGTCAAAGCGCCCCTTGCGCAGCAATTCGGGAGGAAGTGCGGAGATATCGTTGGACGTGGCCACCACGAACACCGGCGTTTTCTTCTCCTGCATCCAGGTGAGAAAGCTGCCGAAGATGCGCACGGCGAGGCCGCCATCGGCCTCGGCGGTAAGCCCCACGCGCGGAAACATCTTCTCGATCTCGTCGATCCAGAGCACCGCAGGCGCCACCGCTTCCGCCACGTGCAACGACCGGCGCAGGTTCTTCTCTGACTCCCCGATGAATTTCTCAAACAGGTTGCTGCAATCGAACTTGAGCAACTGCATGTTCCATTCGCGCGCCACCGCTTTGGCGCAAAGGCTTTTGCCGCAGCCTTGCACGCCCATCACCAGAATGCCTTTGGGCGGCTCCAAGCCGAAGCGCGCCGCTTCGGGACTCAACGCGCCGCGCCGCTTGGCCAGCCAGGCTTTCAGACGCGCCAGCCCGCCGATGGAATCGAGCCCCGCCTGCGGCTCCAGGAATTCGAGCACTCCCTGGTCCTTGATGAGATTGCTCTTGGCCTGGCGGATATGGTCGAGCGTGCCGAGGTCGAAGCGCGAGGTCTCGAGAATCGCCTGCGTCAGGACACGGCGCGCCTCGTCGCGCGTCAGCCCGCGCAGGCCGCGAACGACCTCGGGCAACTGCTCCGGACTGAGCTGGTTCTGGATCCGATACTTCTCCAGCAGGTCGTGCACCGTGGCCACCACGAGTTGGTTCAACTCGGACTCGTCCGGCATCCCCAAAGAGAACCGCGCCGTATCCTTCTCGAGTTCAATGGGAAGATTCACGACGGGCGCGGAAATAATGATGGAGCGGCGCGCGCGGCGAAACATCTGCGTGAGGTCGCGAAGCTTGCGGACGATGACCCCGTCATCCAGATGCTTGTGAAAGTCCTTCAGGAGGAAGAGCGCGTCGCCTTCCATCCCGCTGATTTCGGCCAGCACCTGGATGGGCTCCTGCGTGTTGTAGATGGGCGCGCCCCCGGCTCGCAGGAGCCCGCCCGTGATCGTCCAGATGTAGAAGGGGACAAGCAGGTCTTGAGCCACGAAGCCCAGGATCTCCGTCGCCCGAATTTCCTCCCAGGTTTCCAGGTAGATGATCGGATACTGCGAGTTCACCAGCAGCGCGAGTTCTTTCCGGGCGTCCTGACCGCTCATGGCTGGACTGTCCTGTAACCGCGACGCATGATAGCAGAAAACACGCAGCCAGGAAGGGCCGGCTGGCGCAGATTCGCGTCCTATGCGAGTCTGCGATTCTGTCGGGCATGTGGGCTGGGAAGATGCGTTATAATTGTCTTTCACATGCCCTTCTACAGGCGTTACTTTCACCCTGGCCAGTTGCAATTCGTCACCAGCAGCACTTATCGCCGGGCGCCCGTGTTCTCCAGCGAGCGGTTTTGCTGAGACTTCGTGGAAGTGCTCGATGGGCTTCGCCAGAAGATGCAGTTCCTCCTGGTCGGCTGGGTGCTGATGCCCGACCACTTTCATCTGCTCATCAAGCCCGAGCCCGCCGACAGCACCAGTCTGATCGTCCAGCGTCTGAAGGACCGGACGGCGCGCCGCATCCTCGCTGCTCTTCGCAGGCACCCCGAAAACACCTGGTGCCGGAAGATGCTGGCACGCTTTCGCCTGCCGCCCAGCGTCCATGATGAATGCCACTTCCGCGTCTGGCAGCGGCGCTTCTATCCCTTCAATGTCTATAGCGAAAAGAAGCGGCTGGAAAAGCTGGACTACATGCATGGCAATCCCGTCCAGCGCCGCTTGGTGAGTTCCCCTGATCAATGGCCCTGGTCAAGCTGGAGGTTCTATTACCTGGAAGACGCTTCTGTGCTCGCTATGGATCGCTGCTCATGAAGTGGGGGAAACCGCAGACTCGCACAAAGCGCGAATCTGCGCCAGCCGGCG
>Ga0187878_1002724_pt1 | contig 15342 bp, 10 predicted proteins | sample June2016WEW_17_1_FD_132979 | JGI IMG/M metagenome (GOLD analysis project Ga0187878, IMG submission 132979) | Peatland microbial communities from SPRUCE experiment site at the Marcell Experimental Forest, Minnesota, USA - June2016WEW_17_150 | ecosystem: Environmental > Terrestrial > Soil >...
GCTACGCCACAAGGAGGCACTGGCGAAACGGGTAGTTCCGGACAGGTCCGGTATCCACTTTGACGAGGTGAAGATCGTGACGCCCCGAAACATGAAGGAGGGGTGGCGCGACACCGCGCAATGGCAAACCCTCTATCGTGTCAGGCTCGGGGAAGCCGCTCGGGAGGCGCCTGTCCGGGCGGTCATCTTTGATTTCGGCGGGGTGCTGGCGGAAGAGGGGTTCCGGGAAGGGCTCCAGGCTATTGCCAACGACCAGGGGCTCGACCCGGCAACGGTCCAGCGGATGGCGATGGATGCCATATACGATTGCGGCTACATCTCGGGCCACGGCAGCGAGTCCGGTTTCTGGGAAATGATGAGGCTCAGGGCCGGCATCCACGGAGAGGTTGACCACCTGAGCGGAGAGATCCTGCGGCGCTTCGTACTGCGGCCTCGGGTGCTGGAGGCGGTGCGGAGACTGCGCGGCGGAGGGATCATCACGGCCATCCTGAGCGACCAGACCGACTGGTTGGCGCGCCTCGACCGTTGTGACCATTTCTTCGACGAGTTCGACCGGGTGTTCAACAGCTACGACCTGGGCAAGGGAAAGCGCGACCCGGGCATCTTCGACGACGTTGTCGCTGCCCTCGGCATCACTGCGCAGGAAGCGCTCTTCATAGACGACATGCCGGTGAACGTGGATCGGGCCAAGGGACGGGGACTGCAGACAATCCTTTGTACCGGCGAGGAGGAGCTGCTGCGGAAGCTGGAACAATTGTTCATTTCAATTCATGGGGCATGAGGTTATGGAAGATAAGGAAGCTGTCGGACTTCCCATTGACGGCAGGATGGAGCTGTATATGTGGGAGAATTCCGGGGAAATAATACAGTTTCTTGAGTAAAAAACAAAAATCGGTATTATATCCCTTGAATATCCACTGTTTCCTGGGACGAAAAAAGGTGAGCGACGGAAAAACGCCCACCTTTTTTTCGTCAGACAATCGGCGCCTGCCGGTAGCTATTCCGTAACCACCAGATTGATTTCCTTCCAGACACGTTTACTTTCCAGGCAATTGGCGTAACCGTTGGTCCCGGCTCCCTGCACGCAGAGATGATAGCTGTAGGCCATGGTCGCGCACACAATTGTGGTGGAAGAACGCACTGCCACCGCAAACGGCTCGGGACTGCTGATGATGCCGTCCCAGTCGGCATCGGCGACAGGTCGTGTACGGTTAACCGTGTCGCCGGCGGATTCCGCGTATCGACCGCGTGTTCCGTAGATGCAATAGCTGTGTAGATGGCCGTCGGAATCATACGCGGTTACCTGGAAGGTGATGTTGCGGTCGGCGCCGATGGTGAGGTCTCCACAAGTCGTGGCGACGGGCGAGATCACGTCCAGGCTCGCCTGCGGAAGGTCGTTGTCGATGCGGATCATGGGCATCTCGCTGGTGAAGACGACGGTATCGGAGGCGTCATAGCCGGTAATGCGCAGCTTGTAGCAGCCGTTGACACAGTTAGCGGAATTCCAGACAGCCTTAAGCGACGGTTCCAGCCACTCCATGGGATCCTCGATGTCCACATTCTGATACTTGCCTGCCGTGGGGCCGAGGGTCATGGAATCCCACTTGTCGGCAGTGTCGTTCCTTTTAAGGTTGGTCAGGGGGTCGCCCAGTGGTATCCAGCTTTCTCCCGCCATGGCGGTGCCGGTAGCGTCGGTCTTCAATAGTTCCACCGTGTAAGTGGAGACCGCGGGCGACGCGGCAAACAATCCGTAGATGCGCAAGGTGCCACAGAACGGCTCGTGGGTGATACCGGTTAACGGATCGCCTGTCTGGCTGTGAGCGTAACCATCCACGATGCGGACCACGTCGATTGGGAACAGGCCGATGGTCTTGAAACGGAAACCAGTTGCCGGTTTTGTCCCCGGCTCAACTGCTCCGCTGGCGGCGCCGGCCGGGATACGGTAATCGCGGTGATAGTCGGGACCGATATTCCAGTCGCAATCAATCATCGGTGCACTATATATCCTGGTCCAGGCGCCGTTGATAAAGAGATGAAAATTTGCCCGGATATCAGGCCTGTAATCGATGGGAAAACCTGGTTTGATAACCCCTGGCGGCAAATGCGGAGCGAACTCCTCCACCTCCGGGAAAGGAAGGCCGGGTTTGGAAGGCAGGGCGCCGAAATTGAAATGGAAGTCGTAACTCCCGTCAGCCCGGGTGTATGCGCTTCCCAGGAAATCCTTGCGGCGGATGATACCGGCAAGACCCGGATCGATAAGCGGGCTGTCTTTAGGATATTCTCCCATAAAGTCGACTTCATAAAAGTCGATGCGGCACCCCGGCAAAGCGGAAAAATACGTTGGATGCTCCAGGTAGACCGTTCCGTGCACATTATATTTCCGTGTGCGCCTACGAATGAAATCGAGGTAGTCTACCGGCAGAAAGAATTTTTCGGATAGCACGAATTCTCCCGGCTTTCCCACTCTGGCGGCAAAAAGGGAAGAACTGAACCTCCTGGTGAGGGCCATCTTGCCCGCATCCTCCGATTTGACCGAGCATGGGAGTATCTTCAACTCCAAAGTCTCCGGCATGCCTTCGGCTTTAAACTCCACTTTGTATTCGCCGTCGGCGCTGACCTGCGCCTGCCCGACGACCTGATCCCCGATCATAACACAGGCATTGAACATGCCATTATCCAGGGCAACCTTGCCGGACGTGTCCACCCGGCCCTCTACAATCAGTTTCATCGCCATTCCCTCCTGGTATTGAAATTATGCTTCGACCCAACTGCTGACCATATTTAGCCAAGCATAATTAAATATATCATATTATACTTAACACATAAATACTTTATCCGATAATTCCGGAAGGCTTTTTTCGAAAGAGTCCGGCCAACATCACTCCTCAAGCGGTTTGCGACCACCGATGAGTTTTCAAGTCTGGTCGATACACATGCAGCCAGCTTTCATCGGCAACGAACGGCACCGCCCTGCGAGTCGGCGGCGGAGTTGTTCGGGCATGTTTCTGCCCCTGCCAGAGGTGGTAGAGATACATTAATGCTCTGCCGCCTCACAAGACTTACACTACCTTCGTTAATTAATTTTTATTTCGGTGACAATAAACCTGTTTTTCTGGTATTTAACTCATATCAGACAAACCATCGTACCGATCGGCACAGCGAAGTACGTTGCAGGCATTACAAGAGATAATAGGAAGCTGCCATTTGCGCTGAATTCCGGGGATCCGGAACGCCACCGCCACGTTCAGGCTTTTTTAATGGTGTTGTAAGGGAAGAAGGGATACGGAAATTGCAGTGACGCAGACCTGGACTCGATTGCCGTTCCAACACCGGCATCCGAGAATTTATTGCAACAAGAAAGGGTGTAACAATGGATAAACTATTAGATGGCATGATGTGGTACGTCGTATTTCTTTTTTCGACCACGGTTCACGAGGCCGCCCATGCCTTCGCCGCCATGAAGCTTGGAGACAATACCGCGTATCATGGCGGCCAGGTCACCCTCGATCCGATCCCCCATGTTCGGCGTGAACCGCTGGGGACGGTTATTGTTCCAATCCTGTCTTTCTTTATAAGCGGATGGATGATCGGCTGGGCAAGCACGCCGTACGATCCTTACTGGGCCGAGCGTTATCCCCGGCGCTCCGCATGGATGTCCTTGGCGGGACCGGCTTCGAACCTCCTGCTGGTGCTGTTCTCGGCCCTTATGATACGCATCGGCATTGCAGCAGGTTATTTCGTCGAACCCGATTCGATAAATTTCGCGCACGTGACGGCGGCATCCGGCGAATCAGGAATATTCAATGCGGTGGCGATTATCCTTAGTATCATGTTTACGCTGAACCTGCTTTTATTTGTCTTCAACCTGCTGCCGTTTCCCCCTCTCGACGGCAGTGGCGCACTACCGCTCTTGCTGAAAGAAGAGCACGCGTTAAGTTATATGAATTTCATCAATCATTCCGGCTTCTCCTTTTTCGGATTATTCATTGCCTGGAATATCTTTGATAAACTGTTTGATCCTATCCATCTCATGGCCATTAACCTGCTCTATCCCGGCGCCGGCTATCATTAGGCATAAGTCGGCCTGACAGTTTCCATATAACACTGTCAAAAAGGGTCGGGCTGGTTTTTACGCAAACCTGTTGAGGATCAGACCTAAGAATTTCAAATTTGAATTCTGTAGGTCTGATACTCAGAGATCCCATTACTCTTTCACTTCCCGTCAATTCTTCCCCGCCATTTCCCGATCAACAGAATCACGCCATTCCTTGACAATCCCATCATAGCCAAGGTTGAAATCACTGAATGCCGACGTAATCGCCTCATCAGGTGTCATCCCCTTGCCAAGCCCGGAAAGTATCTGATTAACCCGATGCCAGCCATAGGTGGTCACAAGATAGTTGACCAGGGCAAAACTCTGCTGATAGGCCAGGGCAGCATCGGCTGCCGAGAATGACCTGAACCCCTTCTCCAGTTTTCTGAAATCGATTGAGGTCCCTTTGCGGGCCACTTGTCCGGGATTCGGCATGGGGCGGTTATACTGCGTGAGCCCGAACATCTCGGCGATGCCTTCATTCAGCCAGAGGGGGCAGTTGCCGCGTGTTATGTCAAAAACCACTACATGTGCATATTCATGAAAAAGAATGCCGCGCATTGCAGGAGTCAGCTCTTTCATAGCGCCGAAAGGGATGCGTATCTTGCCGTCGTAGGCTCCACCCGACCAGTCAGGCGCATCGGTGACGGTCTTGAAATCATCCCGTTTGTAGATAGCAACAGGCACGTGCGCCTCCGGAAAATGCCCCAGTTCGGCTCCAACCTGATTGGCGGCCGATTCCAGCACATCGAGGATTGCCAGTGCAAAAGAGGTGTCAACGCCGGGATCGTACGAAAGATCGAAGCGTGCACTGTGACCTGTGTCCATACCGGATTCGACGCCAGTCTCCTTGCGGGCCTTTGCCAGGATGTCGATGATCTCCTTACGGCCGGGAGAGAGTTTTAGCGCCTGCTCCCAAAGTTCCATCGCCTGGAGCCGGTTCTCTGTCTCATACAGCGTCAGCCCAAGAAAATAGAGCAGTTCGACGGAGTCAGGTTTTCTGATTCGGGCGCGCTCCAGTTCGTAACGGGCAATATCGTATTTCTTGAGATGATAGTTGCAGATGCCTCGCAGTACGGCGTAGGCCGCTTCTTCGGGATACAGTTCTATGGCCTTGCTGATATTCACGTCGGCCTGCTCGTACTGCTTTTGGCTGAAGAACTGGATTCCATAGGCAACGTATGTCTCGGCCAGGTTGCGCTTTATGTTTTGGTTGAGCGGGACGAGCGAGTAGTCGCGACGAAGTTTCTCAATGGAATTTTCATACTCACCGCGCTTAATCAACTCGTGGTCATATCCGCTATCGGCAATCGAGGAATTTTCGATGGTCTCAGCGTCTGCCCGAGTGGTAAACATCCAGAAGGCACATATGAAGATGATGATATATCTGGTCATGTTCCTCCTTTCCGGTTCTGGAATACTGCCGCGTCACTAATCCAGAAATGCTCTCTTATTTCCTTGAACTTTGCTCCGCTTTTCTTTTGGCAGCTATGGACGCAAAAGTTTCTCAACAGCTTTTCTCTTTCGCCAAGCTCCATCCTGATTTTTTGTTTCCAGTGTGTCTTAAGGGTCAAGTCTCCAAATGTGTCTTAAGGGTCAAGTCTCCAAATATCAAATTTGATATTTGGAGACTTGACCCTTCATGTTTTTCTTTGTTTTTCTTTTTTTGATTAACAAGTTTTTAAGAACATCATCAATGCTTTCCCCAAAATTCAGTGACCGGCAACATTCGCGTTAATCCACTCCTCCAGTTCGTGGAGAAGCTTCATGTTGAACATCATCGGTTTTTTGAACCTCTTGGTTGGGAGGACCGCGCCCTCCCCTTGAATATCCATTGAATCCCCGGTCTTGCGGACGGGCCCGGTTTCAGGCAGGGGGTCAATGACCCCGCGCTTCTGGTAATCGAGGACAACCGGCACATCCGCCGCAGCTCCGATATAAAGCACCCTCGATTTGCGATCCACCAGCAGCCAGTGGTCGGCAGTCTCCGCGGCATCGCCAAGGTTGTATCCCGCAAGCGCGGCATTGACTCCGGGGTGATATCTCCAGACACGATAAGGGTCAGGTGCACCAAAGGTTTCGAGGAAGCCGTCATTCAGGATCGGCGCCCGTACCGCGCGCGACCAGTACAGGGCGAAGAATCGCCTGTTGCCGGAGCATCCCAGCAGTTCATCGAAAAGGTGCGGCGGCGGCAGACGCATCCTTAACCTTTTCAGCTTGCGAATGGCCAGGGGAATGACTTTCACGGTTCCCTTCATATGAATCTGCTATCCTTTCTGCTCACCGAATGTTCCTTCTCCGGCAAAAACGGACGAATCATTGTTTCCATGGTAGAATTACATATAATTTCCGGCATCCTGCCGTAAAAATATGAATACGCCTCTCCACAGTCACCATTGATACATCATGGATCGAGAACAGCGCATACTATCGGTCATCTTCGTCTCCTCGTCAGCTTCGCTGGCCTTTGAGGTTCTTCTCACCCGCATATACTCCATTTCCGTCTCGTACCACTTCGCCGCCATGATCGTCAGCATCGCCATGCTCGGCCTGGCGGCCAGCGGCACCCTGCTCTCCCTCTTCCCCGGACTCAGGAACCCCGGGCATATGGGCAAGTATGCCATGGCGCTGGGAATCGCCATACCCGTCAGCTTCCTGCTCGTCAACCATTTTCCCTTCGACCCGGTACGCCTTTCCTGGGAAAAGTCGGAGGTCCTCCGCATCGGGTTCCACTACCTAGTCCTGGCCGTCCCCTTCCTCTGCTCCGGCCTCATCATCGCCACGGCCTTTGCCGCCCGGAGCAGCCAGTCGGGGCTCATCTACGGGGCCGACCTCCTCGGAGCAGGGGCCGGCTCCGTCGGGATACTGGTTCTCACATCCCTGACCGCGCCGGAGCGCGGGATCTTCCTTCTTTCCGCAATCGTGCTCGCGGCCGCCTGTATCCTCCTCACCGCCTCCCTCCGTACCACGGCCCTTGTTCTTTCCCTCGCCTCCCTCACGCTCTTCCAGCTGCAGCCGGAGTTCGGCAGGCTGAGGATATCGCCCTACAAGGGGCTTGAAGCCGCCCTCCGCTACCCCGGCGCGACCCCTATTCGCAGCTACTATTCACCTTCGGCCCGGGTCGACACCTTCCGCAGTCCGGCGGCCCGCTTCGCTCCAGGTCTGAGCCTGAAGTACCTGGAACCGCTCCCGGAGCAGACAGGCATTGCCGTTGACGGAGGCGATATCAGCGCCGTTACGGATGCATCCGATCCCGCCAGGCTGGCGTTCCTCTCCTTCCTTCCGGCCGCCCTCCCCTATGAGGCGGGCATCAGGGGAAGGGTGCTGGTTCTCGAACCGAAAGGGGGACTCCATCTTCTCCTTGCCCGCCGCTACGGCGCCGGCGAGGTGATCGGGATCGAATCGAACCCGCTCCTGGCAAGGGTAACGAGGCAGCTGACCTCGGCCTCCGCGGTTAACCGTCGTTACAGGCTCCTGACCGGCACGGGAAGGTCGTGGCTCATGAGCGGGAAGGAGACACTGGATTTGATCGACATTCCGCTCCAGGGCGCCAGCCCGTTCGCGGCATTCGGGATGGCGGAGGAGTACCGGCTCACCGTGGAGGCGTTTCGGGAGTACCTCTCCCATCTCCGGCCCGGCGGCGCCCTCTGCGTCAACCTCTTCCTGCTTCCGCCACCCCGCATCGAGCTGAGAATCCTGGCGACCGCGGCAACCGCCCTGGAAGAGATGGGGGTGCGGGATGCAAGCCGCCACATTGCCGTGGTGCGGAGCTGGGGGAGCCTGTCTATCCTGGTGAAACGCTCTCCGCTGAGCGGGTCGGAGGTGGAGAGGATTCGGCGCTTCGCCCGGGAACGCTGGTTCGATCTCGCCTCCCTGCCCGGTCTCACGGCCGTGGAGAGCAACGTCTTCGTCAGGCTTCCCTCCGACGAATACTACCGGGCATGCGCCGCAGTCCTTACCCCCGGGCGGCGAGAGCTGTTCATGGACCGGTATCTTTTCGACATCGTACCGGTGCGCGACGATGCGCCCTTCTTCAATCACTTTCTCCGGCTCGGCAACATCAGGGAGACCTACCGGATCATGGGGGGAAAATGGCAGTTCTTCCTGGAAGAAGGGTACCTGTTCCCGGCAATTTTCCTCCAGGCATTGCTGCTTAGCGCCCTCCTCATTTTTATCCCCGCCCTTGCCAGGATTCGTGACGAAGAACAGGGGGACTCCGTGGAGCCGGCGTCCGGGTCATCCGTTGCCGGGCGATCCGGACGCACCGATCTCCGGACCCGTCGCTTCCTCCCCTACTTCGCCCTCATCGGGATCGGGTTCATGTTCGCGGAGATCTTTCTTATCCAGAAGCTGATCCTCCCCCTGGGAAACGCCACCTACGCGTTGGCGGCGGTCCTGGCATCCCTCCTGGCCGGCTCCGGGGCCGGGAGCCTCCTCAGCCAGCGACACACCAGGCTGCGGCGACCGCTCACCCTGGCGGTCATTGCGCTTCTCATAATTCTCTACGGTATGCTGCTCCCCAAGGCTTCCACCATCCTGACGACTCTCGCTCCGCCGGTGCGGTTCGCCGCCGTAATCATCGCCCTCCTTCCGCTCGGTTTCCCATGGGGATCCCTTTCCCGGTCGGCATGAGGCTTCTTGGGGAAAGGAACCCTTCCCTCATCCCGTGGGCCTGGGTCATAAACGGCTCCTTCTCGGTCCTGGCCCCGGTCATGGCCCTCATGCTGGCCCTGGTGACAGGCTTCGGAATGGTCGCGTACCTCGCCGCGGGCGCCTACTTTCTCGCCTTTGTCATCCTTTCTGCTGTGCGCTCGTGAACCAATGGGCAGTCATCTCTTCCAGGCCTCTCCGGTCATGGGCACAAAAGCGACCTCTCCCTTCTGTGCCACCGAGAGATCTCCCCCTTTCTTCTTTGTGACCAGGGTCAGTGTCTGATAGAAGACTGTGCTTCCGAGGGGCAGGATGAGCCTCCCCCCCTCCTTCAGCTGCTTCAGGAGAGGAGGAGGGATGTGGTTTACCGCAGCCGTGATGATAATGGCGTCAAATGGGGCATGCTCCTCCCATCCGAAGTAACCGTCGGCATATTTTACCCGTACATTCCTGTAGCCCTGCTCCTTCAGCCCCTTGGCGGCCCGCTCCGCAAGGCCCTTCCTGATCTCTACCGTGAAGACCTCCTTGACGATCTCCGCCAGGATGGCCGCCTGGTAACCGGAACCCGTACCGATCTCCAGCACCCGGTCGGATGGCGAAAGCCTCAGTTCCTCGGTCATAAGGGCCACCACGTACGGCTGGGAGATAGTCTGCCCCTCGCCGATGGGTAGGGGGTGATCGGCATAGGCCCGGGACCAGAGGGTCCTGTCCAGCAGGAGGTGCCTGGGCACCTTTTCCATGGCCGCCAGCACCCGCCGATCACGGATGCCCCGACCCTTGATCTGCTTCTCCACCATCTCCCGCCGTTTCGCCTGGTAAAGGTCGTCCGCCCGCACAAAGGAGGCCGTCGCCAGCAAGATCACCGCAGCGAACAGTATCTTTTTTACCATTCCTTTTCACCTCCCCGGGTTACCCGATAGGTATAGTATAGCAAACCCGGGCCGGACAACGACCACCCCGGAGAGGATGGCACAGCTTTGTCATTTATTCTTCACTTCCCCAATTCTTTGATAATCTCCGGAATAGCCTTTTCCATGATACCCTGGAGGGCCTTTTGCAGGATATCCTGCAAAAGCAGGTCACGCCCTTTAAAAGCAGAATCGGAATACCCGGATTCATAATAGAGTTTTTTGAATTTTTTCCCATTTTTCCACAATTCAAGGGAAACAGTCAGCCGGCCGGTTCCCTCATCCTTAATGATGCTTGAAACATCCTCCATTTTTATTTCCGTCCTGTCGACGGATATACCCTTCGTGACATCATCGGGGAGTGCGGTTACCCTGATTATTTTGTATCCGGCGTTCGTCAGTTCACGGTTGAAGGCATCCAGAACGAGGTCGACGGGAGCAACGGTGGTCACAATATCGCCGGTCTGGTTTCCATCATTGTCTTTCACCTTGCCGATTTTCCATTTGGCACTGACTGTTTTCCCCGGCTCGGAGCGTGCCCCTGCCGCAGTCAGGTAAAGATTTCCCGCCCCTCCTCCAGCATATACTGACGGCTGATACAGCACGTTCACATATTTTTCAGTCGCAGCGCATCCCTCCGCCATTGTCATGAAAAGCGCCAAAACCGCCATGCCGGTGATATTTCTCAAAAGTTGCGTCATATTTGCCCCCCCCTTCGCCATCCGTATTCGTTACCCACGCCTTTTCTTCTTAATTGCCGGAATATTCGGCAAATATCCCATAAGAACCGAATTCAATGCAAGGGGAAACCACACAGGATGCAGTTTAGTTGTTGATTTCCAATGGCAATAAATTTATTTAGTAACATAAATCTGAGCCCAGGAACATTAAGTAACGAACGGGACGCGGATTAACGCAGAAAAAATAGGGTTCAAGTCTCCAAAAATAAAATTTGTTTTTGAAGATTTGAACCCATTGCTTTCCTTCGGGAGGAGCGGATCCCCTTCAATGGAACAGGGACAAGCTCTAAGCCTTTAACTCTTCCGCGCTGATCGGCAGGCTTCGAATACGCTTGCCGGTCAGGCTGAAGATGGCGTTACAAACTGCGGGCGCGATCGGCGGCACTCCCGGTTCTCCGATGCCTCCCGATTTTTCATTGTTCTGGACAATGTGCACTTCCACTTCGGGCATTTCGTTGATGCGCGCCATTTGATAGTCGTTGAAATTGCTTTGCTCGACCCTGCCGTCCTTGAGAGTGATCGCTCCATGGAGGGCCGCGGTCAGACCGAAGACGATGCCGGATTCCATCTGGGCCTCGATGGTCGTGGGATTTACGTACCTGCCGCAGTCGACGGCGCAAACCACCCTGTGCACGCGAATCTCGCCCTCAGGACTCACCGAAACCTCGGCAACCTGGGCGACAAAACTCTTGAAGGACTCATGCACGGCGATGCCGCGCGCTCTGCCTTGGGGAAGCGGCTTGCCCCAACCTGCCTTGTTCGCTGCAAGTTCCAGAACGCCCAGGTTACGGGGGTGCCCGGCCAGCAGTTTGCGCCGGAGCTGATAGGGGTCCTGCCCCGCTGCATGGGCCACTTCATCAATAAAACTCTCGACGACGAACGCAGTATGGGAATGGCCGACCGAACGCCACCATTGTACCGGCACCACGATCACCGGGCTGTGCAGGTCGACCCGGATATTCGGGATGGCATAAGCAATTTCTTTGGCTCCCTCGACCGAGGTCTGATCTATGCCGTCCTTGCCGATCATCCGCTTCTCGAACGGACTGCCGTGCATGATTGACTGGCCGACGATGGTATGCAGCCACGCCACAGGGTTCCCGTCCTTATCAAGCCCCGCGGCAAGCCGGTCTGACCATATGGGACGGTAGTAACCGCCTTTGATGTCGTCTTCACGGGTCCAGATTACTTTAACCGGCCCTTTAACCGTCCTGGCCACGTGCGCCGCTTCAACTACGAAATCCGACTGGGGATTTGCCCGTCGGCCGAAACCTCCGCCGAGGAATGTCGTATGAAGCCTTACCTTTTCCGGCTTGAGACCCAGAACCCGGGCGGCAGCATTTCGGTCGGCGGTCTGGAACTGGGTGCCGGTCCAGATGTCGCAGCCGTCGGCGCGCAGATCTACCACGCAATTAAGGGGTTCCATGGTCGCATGGGCGAGATAGGGGACTTCGTACTCGGCGGTGATCTGTTTCGCCGCTTTAAGAAGGGCCTGTTCCGGATCGCCTTCCTTGCGGGCGACCGACCCGGGGGTCCTGGCCAGTTTTGCGTACTGTTCCCGCATGCCCGCAGTTGAGAGCCTGGCCCCGGGACCTTCGCCCCAGGAAATTTTAAGAGCGTCCCTTCCCTTCTTTGCCGGCCAGAAACCCGTGGCGACCACCGCCACCCCCGACGGGACCTGCGCCACTTTCCGGACGCCAGGCACAGCCCTGGCCTTTCGCGAGTCGACGCTCGCGACTTCTGCGCCGAACACCGGCGGCCGCGCAATCAGGGCAGTCAGCATGCCGGGTATGCGTACATCCAGCCCGAATACCGCCTTTCCGTTCACCTTTTCAGGGGAGTCCAGGCGAAGCGTGGGCTTGCCGATAATCCTGAATTCGGACGGATCCTTGAGCCGGATTTCCTTCGGCACCGCCATGGTCGCGGCCTTATCCGCCAGTTGACCGTATGTCAGCTGTCTGCCGCTTGTGTGTACTACTTTTCCGTTAACGGCGCGGCAACTCTCCCTGTCCACTTTCCAAACAGCAGCGGCTGCGGCAACCAGCATCTCGCGGGCCGCGGCGCCGACCTGACGGAGCCGGTCGTACTCGCTCCAGACACTGGAACTGCCCCCGGTCATCTGCATACCGAACGCAGTATGGTTGTACACCGGGTCCACCGGGGCAGGTTCTACCCTGATCTTCGTCCAGTCGGCTTCCAACTCCTCGGCCACGAGCATCGGCAGCGACGTGTACACCCCCTCGCCCATTTCGGAATGGTTGACGATGATGGTCACTGTATCGTCGGCGCCGATGCGGATGAAGGCGTTCGGCTGAATTAGAGCTGCAGGCTGCGTTGCCGTATCACCCAAAGCCTTGCCGAGGGGGAAGGAGAAACAGAGTATGAGACCTCCTCCGGCCAATGCGCCGGTCTTCAAAAAGTCGCGCCGGCTCATTTTGATAATTCCGCTCATGGCTTCCCCCCTTTTGCCGTAATGGCCACTGCCCGGTGAATCGCACGACGAATCCGCTGATATGTCCCGCAGCGGCAGATGTTGCCCGTCATGGCGCCGTTGATATCGTCATCGTTCGGTTTGGGATTCGTTTTCAGCAGGGCTACCGCCGACATGATCTGCCCCGGCTGGCAGTAGCCGCACTGGGGGACATCGTCCTCGATCCATGCCTTTTTCACAGGATGGCTATCCGGTATCCCTTCGATGGTCGTGATCTTCTTCCCCTGGGCGTCTTTCACCGGCACCAGGCATGACTTTTGCGGCTGGCCATCGATGTGGACCGTGCACGCACCGCACAAGCCGATGCCGCAGCCGTACTTCGTTCCCATGAGTCCAAGTTTTTCCCGGAGCACCCAGAGAAGGGGAGTATCCGGACTGGTGTCAACTGCATGCTTCTTGCCGTTCACAATCAGTAAAATCATAGATGCCTCCTTATAACCTTCCCCCGCCTCTGCCGGAGGTGTTTGTCAGTTAAAGCATAGAAGATATGCCGGGAGTGTCAAGGTTGAGCGGCGACGGCTCCCTTGTTGAAAGCTTGCCTTTAATTTGGAACTTTACATAAGAAGTGAGATGTGGAGAAGTCAATGAACTTTATCGGTAAAATTGAGTGACGCCGGGTCAGGGTAACCGGGAAGGATAAACATAAAAATGGGCACCTGACCCTTATTTAGCAGTGACCGGTGAAATTAACCTTCAGATTTTCGGAAAACGACCGATAGATACTCCCTAGGAAGTCGACCTGAAATCTGATCGAATCGGCAGATAGGCAAGACCTTTCCATACCGTATACATTCACATACAAAAGGAGATTACTATGAGTTTATTTGGAATTGGAAACAAACGGAAGGCCGGCGCAGGCGTCATTGCCCTCCAAAGCACCGCGGCCGGACTGGCAGGCGAACTTGAAAAAGTGCGCATCTCACCTACCTTTGTCAGCGCCTACGTCTCACCCCATGTTGACATCGACAAGGTTGCCAAGTTATTGGCTGCCCGTTTTTCCGGCGTTCCCATGATGGTCTGTTCCACTGCCGGCGAATTGCACGCCGATGCCGGACGGCTGTATTGCACTACCGGCAAGAGCTGGGACCGGGTGGTGGTTCACTGCTTCGACGCCTCGCTGATAGCGGAAGCCGAAGTTGTCAGTGTTCCCCTGGGGTGTGAAGACTTACGCCGGGGAAGTGTTAATACTACCCTGAAGGATCGCGTGGATCGCATCGGCAAGGCCATTGCGGGTCTGCGGGTGAATATGGAGATCGACTACCGTAATACCATGGCATACGTGCTGTTTGATGGTTTGTCGGCTTCCGAATCATTCTTCATGGAAGCCCTGTATGAGTCCGGTCGTTTCCCCTGCCTGTTCGTGGGCGGCTCGGCCGGAGGTACCTTTGACTTTCGCAACACCTGGCTGCACGACGGCAAGAAAAAACTTGAAAACCATGCCCTGATCGCGTTCATCAAGACGCCTCCGGGGGTGCGTTTCGGCGTGTTGAAAAGCCAGAATTTCGAACCCGCCGGAAGCAGCTTTCATGTACTTTCCGCTTCGGTGGAGCAGCGCTATGTAACCCAGGTGGTTGACCGTCAGGGACGGATCAGCACCCTTGTGGAAGCGCTCTGTGAAACCCTGAAATGCTCCCCGGCCAACCTGGAGGCCAAACTGGCCGACTACTCCTTTGCCATTACGGTCGGCAAGGAACTGTTCGTGCGCTCCATCTCGCAACTCAACATAGATGCCGGCATGGTGCATTTTTACTGCGACATTGCCCCGGGAGAAGAATTGCTGCTGGTGCGCAGGACAGGGCTGGTCAGCAACTCGGAAAAGGATTTCAGACGATTCATGCAGGGAAAACCGGGGAACCCGGTGGCCGGCATTCTCAACGACTGCATCCTGCGCCGCCTCTGCAACGAGCGCGAACTTTCCGATATGGGGCGGGTTATGGCGGGTACCGCGGTGGCAGGTTTTTCAACGTTCGGCGAGATTCTCGGGCTTAATCTGAATCAGACGCTAACCGCCGTCTTCTTTTTCCGGGTGCCGAACGGGGCAAACTTCCAGGATGAGTATGTCGACAACTTTGTTGCTCACTATGGAGAGTTCAAGGCATTTTTCCTGAGGCGGCAAATCTCCAAACTGAGCGGTTTGTCGCAGGTCGTGGTAAAACAGATTGACGATTTCAAGGGGCAGCAGTTTGAGAGCCGGCTGGATGCATCCGGTCTGGAACCTTCCATGGCGCAGCTGTTCAGCGGATTAAACGATCTCGGGCAGGTGCTGAACGATGCCCACAGCCAGCGGGAAGCCATGGCCGGCCAGCTTGAAGCCTGCGCCAATGACCTGTATGGCTCAGTGGATGATCTGGCCTCCCACATCGAACAGCAGGTGCAGACAATTCACCAGCTGGGTGAAAACGTCTCCGGCCTGACCCGGCAGGCCAACACGTCGGCTACAAACGCCCGGGAACTGGCCGA
>Ga0187878_1002725_pt1 | contig 15340 bp, 9 predicted proteins | sample June2016WEW_17_1_FD_132979 | JGI IMG/M metagenome (GOLD analysis project Ga0187878, IMG submission 132979) | Peatland microbial communities from SPRUCE experiment site at the Marcell Experimental Forest, Minnesota, USA - June2016WEW_17_150 | ecosystem: Environmental > Terrestrial > Soil >...
AATAGATACGACAGGATTGCTTGGTACATACAAGATACAGGTTAAGGGAATGGCTAGTGGAGCTATTGGAGGCACTGGGCATAATGCTGGCCTGATGTATTATCCAGATAATGGCGTATGGACAAGTGTCACACCGGCGACAACGGCGACACTGACAGTGACCGCCAAAGTTGAGTCAATTGTGTATCAGGTTTTAGCATCTGGTCAACTCTATTATGGTCCTACATCATGGATGTCTAATTTCATAGTAGGTAATGCTAACAATACCGCAAATGCTGACATAAGTTTCTATGATAGTGCAGGAACTATTGCCAATACTACAACCACGTCAATTGTAAGAAATACATCGGCAGACTATCAATGGAGTACATATGCTCCGGGAGTATCAGATGGAACCGCTCTGATTAATTCTTCTGTACCAATGTCAGTTATAACAATCCAAAGAATGGATAGCGACGGAAGATTAGGATTCTGGGAAGGTATCCCTTTAAATACCGGAAGCACTGAAGTATTTGTGTCCGGATTATTGTACTATCCTGGGGGAAGTTGGAGATCTGGATTTAAAGTTTTGAATGTTGATAGTACTGCTACAACAGTAGACATATACTTATACGACGGTTCAGGAACGCAAATAAATAAGATAACCAGAACTATACAACCAAAGACTTCTCCATACTATGATTGGTATACATATGGCTATAATATAGCTGGTGGTGCCACTGATGGTACTGCAAGAGTAGTGTCTACCGACGGTAAGAGAATATATGTAGTAGCAAGTCAAGCTATGGATACTGCTGGAAAAGTTGGATTCTGGGAAGGAATATCTTTGAATAGCCAGAATACAGATATATTTGTATCAGGACTTCTGTTTTATCCTGGAGGAAGTTGGAGATCTGGATTTAAGATTGCCAATTATGGCACATCTACAGCGTTAGCAACAGTATATTTCTATAATTCTTCAGGTGAACAGATAAACTCAATACCAGTAACTATACAACCAAAGACATCTCCATACTATGATTGGTATACATATGGTTATAACATAGCTGGCGGATCGACTGATGGTACTGTAAGAATTGTAGTGTCTAACGGTCAACCTGTCAAAGTTGTAGCATCTCAAGCAGATGAAAATCAAGGCATGGTTGATTTCTATCAAGCGCCACAGATATCTGGAGACAGTACAGCATTTGTATTATATCAAGTCTATGATGGTATAGAGAGATCTGGATTCAAGGTTGCAAATCCTGGGAATTCTACAATATCAGCAACTATGAGATGGTATGATAGTACGGGAGCACAGGTGAATGTTGTGACTAATGACATATCAGCAAAATCATCGCCATATTATCCGTGGAGCGCATATGCGCCAGGTGTGAATAGCGGAACTGCTACGGTAGAAGCTAATGGAAGAATAGTTGTTGTGGCATCTGTCGCAGGTACCCAGGCTGAAAAATTGGGAATATTTAGAGGTGTGACAATATAAAAATAGAAAAATAGACAATGACGTGATATGTATGGGATATGATAATATACCGTTTACAACGGACGGTATATTTTATTTTTTCTAAAAATCAAGTGGGAAACTAACCTGGTTGGAAATTAAATAAAAATGTAGACTGTTGACACGATAAAATATGTCAACTTGTCATGTGCTCAGTAGCTTCATAAGCTTTATCTTTGCGTTCGTAGCTATTCTGCAAGCACAAAGTATATAAACTTATGCGTTGTATATAACATATTACAAGACGATTAATACTTATAGTACTATATTGAGGACAATATGAAAATCGCAATATTTCACGATTACATTGGTACTATAGGAGGTGGGGAGAAATTGGTATTAACTCTTGCAAGAGAACTAAAAGCAGATGTAATAACTACAGATTTTGATGAAGAGTCTATCAAGAAGATGGAATTTGAAGATATAGATATCATAAGTCTTGGCGAAACTGTCAAATTTTCTCCTTTAAAACAGATTTCCGCGTCTATCAAGTTTGCGTTGTGTGATTATAGTAATGGATATGATTTCTTCATTTTCAGTGGAAATTGGGCGCCTTTCGCAGCAAGGAGACACAAGCCGAATTTGTTGTATTGTCATACTCCAGTGAGAGCGTTTTATGACCTATACGACGTTTTTATACAAAGACAATCATTTTTTAGTTCCATGTTGTTTAGAGTTTGGACAAATGTACATAGAAGATTGTACGAATATTATATGACACATGTCTGTAGAATTGTGACTAATTCAGTTAATACACAGAGAAGAATTAAAAAATATTTAAATAGAGAATCAATAGTGATCTATCCTCCGGTAGATACCTCCATATTCAAATTTGAAGAATATGGAGATTTTTGGCTATCTGTCAACCGTTTATATCCAGAAAAAAGAGTGGAATTACAAATTGATGCTTTTAGACAACTTCCGCATGAAAAGTTGTTAATAGTGGGCGGGAACTCAGAAGGAGATCATTCGTCCTCATATATAAGAAATATGTTAAATAATTTACCAGATAACGTAGAGTTATGTGGTACAGTTACAGAAAAAGGGCTGGTACAATTGTACGGACAATGTAAAGGACTTATAGTTACAGCAATTGATGAAGACTTTGGAATGACTCCTGTGGAGGCTATGACATCTGGCAAGCCAGTTGTTGGGACAAATGAAGGAGGATATTCGGAAACCATAATCAATAATCAGACAGGGATACTCGTTAACCCAAATGTAAGAGATATTGTAAATGCGATAAACATTATTTCTGGAAATCCATATGAATTTAAAGAAAAGTGTATGGAGCAATCTAGGAAATTTGATATAAATATTTTTTTGGACCAAATGAAAAAGGAGATAAATGAGACATATTCCACTAGTATCAGTGATAATAGTTCATCATAATAGAAGAGAATTTTTAGAAAAATGTCTATCTTCTTTATTGAGACAAACGTATCTCTCTATGGAGGTTATTCTTGTAGATAATGGATCTACCGACGATTCTGTAGAATATACAAAAGAAGAATTTCCTTCTGTTAAGATAATACGATGCGAAGAAAACTTGGGATTTGCAAAAGGTAATAATGTAGGCATTAAAAACGCGAAAGGGGAATTGATAGTAACATTAAATAATGACACAGAGGCAACCCAGACGTGGATAGAAGAGCTCGTAAGGGCTATAAATTCCTATGGGAAAATAGGAATGTGTGCGTCAAAAATACTGTTCATGAAAGATCACAATATAATAAATTCTACTGGAACATGCATATCAAGGAGTGGAGCGTGCTGGGATAGAGGAATATTCGAAAAAGATGCAGGACAATATGATTCAATGAAGGATATTTTCGGTCCATGTGCCGGTGCTGCAATGTATAAGAGAGATATGCTTCAAGAGATTGGATTATTTGATGAAGATTTTGGTGCATATATGGAAGATGTAGATTTAGCTTTTAGAGGAAGACTTGCAGGTTGGAAATGTTTATATGTTCCGAAAGCTATAGTTTATCATATTCATGGAGGAACGGCCGGCTATATGACAGATTACACTGTTTATCATGGTAACAGAAATATAATATGGAATTGTGTTAAAAATTTCCCAATATGGCTATTGGTTACATCTGTACCATGGATAATCGGAAGAAATGTTGCGACAATACCATATTATATTTTAAAAGGACATACCAAGGCGATTATAAAATCTAAAACAGATGCTATTATAGGAATTCCTAAAATGCTGGCAAAAAGATCTGGCTGCAAAGTAGAAACAAAAGAAATTAAAAAATATATAAGGACATGGGCATTTGCATAAAGTATAAAAATGAAAAAAGGTGTATATGTATATATTTAAATATAAAGAATTGATAAATAACCTTGTAATAAGCGATCTGAAGACCAAATATTCAAGTTCTATATTAGGATTTGCGTGGTCAATGCTCAATCCTTTGTTGATGATGATTGTTCTTTATGCAGTATTTAATAACGTTTTCAAGTCCAACCAAAACAACTATGCGTTCTATTTACTAATAGGTATGACTACTTGGAGATTTTTTGCGAACAGTACAACAATGGCAATATATTCGATTGTAGGAAAAGCGAATCTTGTTACAAAAATATATATTCCTCGTGAGATACTTACTATGAGTGTCGTAATTTCTGCATTGGTAAGTTCGCTACTAGAATTTGTGGTATTGATAGCCATATTAGCAGTTTTTGGTATAGTCACATCTTTTAAGGTTTTAATATTTCCTTTGTTGTACGTGTTTTATTTTCCGATAGTATATGGGGTGTCATTGATGCTTGCGTCTCTATATGTCTATTTTCGAGATTTGAATCATATATGGGAGGTGTTGGTTCAGATAGGTTTTTTCTTGTCTCCAATTGTCTATCCGATGTCTACCATACCAGAAGAGTATAAATTTTACTATATGCTCAATCCTATTACAAGAATAATTGAGATGTATAGAGACATCTTACTATACGGTACAATACCAAAAATCACAGACTTCGGTTTGGTACTTGTATTTGGGATATTTTTATCTACGTTTGGTTCAATAATATTTAGAAAATTGTCCAGAAGATTTGCAGAGGAGATATGATGTTTTTAAAAAATGGTAATAATGGAAATGATGACACAATAGTTGTAGAAAATATCTCCAAACATTTCAAGATTCCTCACGAGAAAAAAAGGACAGTGTTTGAAAGTGTCGTTGGAGTATTCAAAGGGAAAAATGGATATGAAGAATTTTGGGCATTACGAGACGTAAGTTTTACTATAAAAAGAGGGGATACTATTGGTATAATAGGCGAAAACGGAAGCGGGAAAAGTACTCTATTGAAGATAATTGCTGGAGTGTTATATCCAGACAGCGGTAAAATAAAGGTGAATGGCAATATAGCCCCTTTTCTAGAGTTAGGTGTTGGTTTCCAGTCAGAGTTGACTGCAAGGGACAATGTCTATCTTTATGGTGCAATAATGGGAATAAGTAAAAAAGAGATAACAAAAAGATATGACGACATTTTTGAGTTTGCTGAACTCAAAAGATTTGAGAATATGAAACTTAAGAACTTTTCTTCTGGAATGACAATGAGACTGGCGTTCTCAACTGCTATATATACCAATTCTGATATTTTTCTTATAGACGAGGTGTTGGCTGTTGGGGATGAATCTTTCCAGAAAAAATGTTCTGAGAAATTTGACGAATTTAAAAAAGATGAGAAAACTATTATCCTGGTTTCTCACGCGCTAGGATCAGTAAAGAAGATATGTAAGAAAGCTATATTGTTGAGTGACGGAAAGATAGCATCCGAGGGGGAATGTGGAAAAGTTATAGATGACTATCACAAATTATTGGACAGGGGATAGACACTGATATATGGAAAGTGAAAAAATGGCAAATGAAGAATCTATAGAGTTTTATAAAAGTTTAAATGTGCATCCGGTAGGAATTCCCAAGGATCAGATTTCTTGCAAGGCAGACATAAGTATGACTGACGCTGAACTTGTAGCCTTTTATTCGGAAAGATATTCTGATGTAGATGTTGAGAACTTTCTAATGAAAGATCATAAAGAAAGATTGTATGGATTCTGTAATTTGATTAAAGAAGACGAATTTTATCTAGACATTGGATGCGCGAATGGAGGTCATATGGAAATACTTCATCAAAGAGGTATTAATGGTATTGGACTAGATCTGTCTGTGGTCAATGTCCTGAGAGGACGAGAGAAATATCCATATTTGAAGTTTGTTCATGGTTTTGCTGAAGAAATTCCATTCAAAGATGATCATTTTGACATAGTAATGTTAGGAGACATAGTTGGGCATTTTAGAAGTCCGAAGGTTACCATAGCAGAATGTCTAAGGGTAGCAAAAAAAGGTTTAGCTATTTGTTTCCAAATAAAGGAAGATGTTATAGAAGAATACATTAACCATTTTACAGATCAGGATATTTTGGATTTGCTAGAGTTTTACAAGCTTAAAATTAACTTCTTCAACTATGATGGAGCTGAACTAACAAAAGAAGATGCAATGAAAAAATTGCAAAGTTTCTCATGGCTTCTTATTAGAGCAGAAAAAACTGATGAAACAGATATAATAGTGAAGAAAGCTATAGAGAATATGGGAAAGAATTTAGAAAAGAAATCTAAAGAAGAGATTCTAGATAGGGACCAATGGATCAAGGACATAGAACACAATAGACATGAAACGGAAATAGCCAGATTCAAGTTAGTGTCGCATCTCGTCGAGGGTAATAATGTTTTAGAAATTGGTTGTGGGAATGGAGATGGTTCAATAGAAATGGCAAAGAATGGTTTCGATGTAACAGGCATAGATATCAGCGTGTCAGGAATTGTGCAAGCAACTGAGATGGCAAATAAAGAAAATGTGAAGCTGAAGACTAAATTTTTTGTTATGGACGCCACTAAGTTATCATTTTCCGATAATTCCTTTGATAGCATAGTCATTCCAGAAGTCTTGGAACATATCAGAAGTCCAATGAAACTATTAGGAGAAGCTTTCCGGGTTGTAAGAAATGGCGGCAGAATAATAATAACAGTTCCCGATGGGTTACTAGTCCCGTGGGAAGGTCATCTCAGAATATTTTTCAGAGATACTTTGACAACGGAGTTAAGCCAATATACTACAGAAATAGAATATCACGAACTATCATTTAAAAAATGGATAATCTGTAGTTTTTTTGTTAATAAAAAGGAATTGGATATTAGAGAAGGCCCTTTAGTAGATATCATAATGCCTACTTTCAACGGAAGAAAAACAATTGAAAAAGCAATAAGAAGTGTTATAAACCAAACCTATCAAAATTGGAATCTTGCCGTTGTAAATGATGGTGGAGAAGATATATGTGACATTATTAAAGAATTCAACGATAACAGAATAAAACATATTTGTACTGAGAATAAAGGGAAACCTCATGCTTTAAATATTGGAATTACAGGATCAAATGGAGAATATATAACTTACCTAGATGATGATGATATTTTATACCCGATTCATGTCGAGGTGTTAGCAAAAGCTGCTTTAGAAAAAAAGCAAGATTTCGTATATAGTGACTGGTATGAGATATCTGTTGATGAAAATTATAAAGAGTTCAGAAGAGAGATTGAGTTTAGATTGGACGTAACTCAAGCTATGCTCGTATTTCAAAATTACATAAATCACAAATGTGTGTTCCATAAAAGATCTTTATTAGAAATTGTTGGAATGTACGATGAAGATCTGTCTATCCTTATAGATTGGGACATGATAAGAAGACTTGCATTTGTTAGCAAGCCTTATCACGTACCATCTTTTACAAGTGAAAGGATTCGATATTACAACAATGGCATATTGCAGAATAGGATAACGAGCCTATGGAGCAAAGACCAAGATAAAGTTCGTAGATCGATAGAAAAAATAGTTGGGAAAACTATTGATTTGCAGGCCACGTCTGGTGATCTTAAAGAAATAATTAAAAAAGCGATGTTATCTAATAGTTACTATCATACGTTAATCATACAATCTAAAGATATCAGAATTGGAGAGCTTGAAAATATATTACAATCTAAAGATATCAGAATTGGAGAGCTTGAAAATATATTACAATCTAAAGATAGTAAGACTGGAGAGCTTGAAAATACATTACAATCTAAATATAGTAAGATTGAAGATCTTGAAAATACATTACAATCTAAATATAGTAAGATTGAAGATCTTGAAAATACATTACAATCTAAAGATGGACAAATGTCCAATCTGAATAATGAAATATTTGTCTTGAACGACAAGCTGAGACGCTTGGAGTCTAGTATTAGTCTCAGATATGTACGTTCTATTACGTCTACAGTTGATAAAATTTTCCCAGATTCAACTGTTCGTGGGGATTTTAGAAGAATTGTAGTATCTAGTATTCGCATTATTGCAAATGAGGGTATCAGAAGTTATTTTAGACATGTTGGTGTAAAAATCAAAAGAAAAGAGTTTAATATAGTTGGTAAGGAAATAGGAAATATAGAAGATAGAAATGTCCAGTTACAGGCATGGGTAGCCAAAAATGAACCTTCTCAAGAGAAACTTGAACAGTATAAAAATGATGCTAAATATTTCAAATATAGACCAAAAATTAGTATAATAACTCCTGTATATAATCCTGACATAGGATGGATCAAAGCTGTAGTAGAGTCTGTCCTAAGTCAGGCATATAACAACTGGGAACTTTGCATTGTGGACGCATCTACAAAGAAAGATATTAAAAAGTATCTTCAAGACTGTGCAAAAAAAGACACAAGAATAAAGGTAAAATTTTTGATAGAAAATAAGGGAATCGCTGGAAATTCTAATGAGGCTTTATCTATTGCTACAGGAGAATACATAGGCCTCCTAGATCACGATGATGAAATTTCTCCAGACGCGTTATATGAGGTTGTAAAATATCTTCAAGATAATCATGCAGATATGATATATAGTGATGAAGATAAAATTGATATCAATGGTAACAGAAAAGACGCGTTTTTTAAACCAGATTGGTCTCTAGACATGTTCTTGTCGTTGATGTACACATGTCATTTTGGAATTTATAATAAGAAGATTATTGACGATATTGGAGGATTCAGATATGGATATGACGGAAGTCAGGATTATGACCTTGTATTGAGATTCGTAGAAAAGACAAATAGTATTCATCACATTCCTAAGATATTGTACCATTGGAGAACGGTTCCCGGATCTGTCGCTTCAACGGTTGACGCAAAAAGTTATGCATATGTTTCGGCTAAAAGCGCGTTGACAGATTATATAAGAAGAAATAATATAAAAGGAGAGATTCTAGACGGATTTTGGACAGGTTCTTATCGTTTGAAGAGATATCTGTATGGAAGACCTCTTGTAAGTATTATAATACCGACAAGGGACAAAGCAGATATATTAAAAAGATGCGTCCAAAGCATTTTGGAAAAGACAGATTATGATAATTATGAAATTATTGTTGTTAATAATAATAGTGTGGATAAAGAAACGCTCGATTATTTCAAGTCATTAAAAAGAATAGATAATATCAGGATATTGGATTATTCGAAAGAATTTAATTTCTCATCCATCAATAATTTTGCAGTGAAAAATATCAAAGGAGATATAGTATTATTTTTAAATAATGATACAGAAGTAATTTCGGAAGGATGGATGACGGCAATGCTTGAACATGTTCAAAGAGATAATGTTGGAGCTGTCGGATGTAAATTACTATATCCAAATAAGACTGTACAGCATGCAGGAGTAATTTTAGGGCTTGGAGGATTGGCAGGACATCCTCATACAGGCTTTCCAAATATAGATAACGGATATTTTGGAAGAATAAATTTGATTCAAAATCTTAGTGCTGTCACAGCAGCTTGCATGATGATGAGAAAAAGTGTTTTCGAGGAAGTTGGAGGATACGATGAAAATATAGCTGTTGCATTCAATGATGTAGACTTATGTATAAAAATCAGGGAGAAGGGATATTTAATAGTTTATACGCCATATGCAGAGTTGTACCATCATGAATCGTTGAGCAGAGGTTATGAAGATACCCCTGAAAAGCAAGAAAGATTTTTAGGAGAGGTTAAATATTTACGGGGAAAATGGGGAAAAGTCATCGATAGAGGAGACCCTTATTATAATCCTAATTTGATTTTGAGCAAAGGAGATTTTTCAACTAGAATTTAGATATGTATACGGAAAGTGATAATATAATCGATGGCATTCTACCATATGCAAAGACATTGAACAATGCTACAAACATCTCAATAAATCTACACGGATGACGTATGAATATTCCTTGTACTCAATATCCACTTGGTTTTTCACAAAACCAAGTATATGCAAGACTGCTTGATGGTAATACATGAGGTTGAGATGAATCGTAAACTAAATATGAAACTGGTAATGTTTATAATAATACTTCCGTCAATTCTTGGATTTTTGTATATTAAGTTTTTTGGAGTTAACATTGTTTTTTGGGATCAGCGAGCATTAATACCCATAGTAGAAAAGTTATATGTAGGTACTTTAACATTCGGCGACCTCTTCGCCCAACACAACGAACATAGAATCTTTTTCCCAAGGATTATAATGCTGACCCTGGCATATGTAACGCAGTATAATACAGTTGCGGAGATGTATTTTTCATGGATTCTAGCGGTTATTACTCTTGTGTTAATATTTAGGATGTATACATATGATTTTGGAAATTCGATGTACACGATAACAAAATTCATACCGACAGCTTGGATTATATTTAACTTTAGACAGTATGAGAATATTCTTTGGGGATGGCAGATCCAAATATATTTGTCTGTATTGGGATTTGTTCTCACAATATACGCGCTTGACAGATCGAAAAAAATAGATAAGTGGTTTGTCGTGGCTATTCTTTGTGGAATAGTGTCTACTTTTTCATTTTTTAACGGGTTGCTTGCGTGGCCAGCTGGAATAGCGTTTATAATCTTGTCAAGGACAACAGGTAGAAAAATTCTTGTGTATTTGTGGACAATTGTTGGCATAATGACATGGACTATGTATTTCTATAATTGGACAAAACCTTCTTATCATCCGTCTCTTTTATTTGCAATTAATAATTTTGCAGATGCGACAAAATATTTCATTACAAACGTTGGATCTCCATTAGCTTCTGAGAGTGTGTATGCGCTTGTTATAGGAATTATGCTAATGATATTTATCTTAATTACAATTATTTTGATTGTAAATGATAAGCTTGTAGCTAAGAATTCTAAATGGATAACATTTGTTCTTTTTTCACTAATGTCATCATTTATATTGACTATTGGTAGATCCGGCTTTGGAGTAGGACAATCGTTAAGCTCGAGATATGTTACAATTACATCATTGGGAATAATTGGATTATATTCGATTATAGCAAACTTGACTAAAGATAATAAAAATATAAAGATATTTTACGGAATATTTTTGTGTGTCATCTTGATCGGAGTAGCTATTGGATATAATGACGGAATAAAAATAGGAAACGATACATATAAATCAAGAGAACATATGGTAAATAGCCTCATTAACTACAAGTCAGCAAACGATACGGACTTGAAACAAATTAATCCGGACGCGAATGCCGTAAGAAAATGTGCAGAGATTTTAGAAAAGTATAAGCTGAACGTGTTTTCAAATGGGAATTAGGTGCATATGTAATGAGGATGTTAGTAACTGGCGGCGCAGGTTTTGTAGGTTCCAATCTGGCTATCGAATTTGCAAAAAGTGGAAAATATGAGATAGTGGTCCTTGATAATTTACGAAGAAGAGGTTCCGAACTCAATATATCTAGACTTAAAGAAAATGGTATTGAGTTTATACATGGAGATATCAGAAATAAAGAAGATTTTAACGATGTAGGAAAGGCTGATATTATAATTGAGTGTTCTGCAGAGCCATCAATATTGGCAGGCTTCAATTCGTCTCCGGAATATCTTTTAAATACAAATCTTTTGGGAACGATCAACTGTCTTGAATATGCAAGAAAACATAAAACAGACATCATATTTCTATCTACAAGTAGAGTTTACCCTGTGAAGACAATTAATAGCTTAAACTTTGTCGAGATGCAAACAAGATTTGAGTTGTCTAATAGACAAAGTATACATGGCACATCTTTTAGAGGATATACAGAAGATCTTCCTCTTAATGGTATACGCACATTATATGGTACTACAAAACTAGCATCAGAATTGATAATTCAAGAATATATAGATATGTATAAAATAAGGGGTGTTGTAAATCGCTGTGGAGTTCTTACAGGAAGTTGGCAAATGGGTAAGGTCGACCAAGGATTTGTTGTTTTGTGGATGGCAAGGCACTACTATCAAAAACCTTTATCCTATATAGGATTTGGTGGCAAAGGGAAACAAGTGAGAGATATTCTTCATGTAAAGGATTTGTACAATCTTCTAGAGGTCGAAATTGATAATATGGATACGCATAACGGTGAGGTATATAATGTTGGAGGAGGGCCAGAAAGAAGTGTATCTTTACTTGAGTTGACCAAACTCTGTCAGAAATATACAGGGAACAGTATACCGATAGAAAGTATCTTTGAAGATAGACCTGGAGATATCAGAGTATATATAACTGATAACAGTAAAGTAACAGGGAGAACTGGTTGGAGACCAGAAATTACTGTGGATCAAACAATGGAAGAAATATACAACTGGATTAAAAATAATTCGGAACTTCTAAGACCAATATTATCATAATTTGAATACTGAAAAAGACATAAGTTGTAGGAGGATTTAAAAATGGAAGTAGCGCTGATTACTGGTTCTGCAGGTTTGATAGGATCTGAGTCTGCAAGATTCTTCAGTAAAAAAGGGTTTAATATCGTAGGAATAGATAACGATATGAGAAAGGTATTCTTTGGTGATGTCGCATCAACCGAGTGGAGTAGAAAAAAGCTTGAGTCTGAACTGAGTAATTATGTTCACTATAGCGAAGATATTAGAGATAAAACAGCTATGGGAAATATTTTTAAGAAATATGGGAAAGATATAAAGCTAATAATTCATACTGCTGCTCAACCATCTCATGATTGGGCGGCAAAAGATCCATTTACAGACTTTACAGTAAATGCGAATGGAACACTTATACTTCTGGAAATGACAAGAAGATATTGTCCAGAAGCTGTATTTATTTTCACTTCTACCAACAAAGTATATGGAGACACTCCAAATAGTTTACCTTTAATAGAGCTCAAAAATAGATGGGAAGTCGACAAATCTCATCCTTATTATCAAAATGGAATAGACGAGTCTATGAGTATAGATCAAACAAAACACAGTCTTTTTGGTGTATCAAAGGTGGCAGCAGACGTACTTGTACAGGAATACGGTAGGTATTTTGATATGAAGACAGTATGCTTCAGAGGAGGGTGTTTGACAGGTTCTGGACATTCATCAGCAGAGCTTCACGGATTTTTGGCATATCTGATGAAATGTGCTGTCACAGGAAAACATTATACAATATTTGGTTATAAAGGAAAACAGGTTAGAGACAATATCCATAGTCATGATCTTGTAAATGCTTTCTGGAATTTTTACCAAAAGCCAAGAATAGGAGAAGTATATAACATGGGAGGAGGAAGACATTCTAATTGTTCAATGATAGAAGCAATAGAAATGTGCGAAAATATAACAGGGAAGAAAATGAATTATTCATATGCTGAAGATAATCGCATAGGAGACCATATATGGTGGATCAGTAACGTAAATAAATTCAAGTCTCACTATCCAGAATGGGATTATAAATACAATCTTAAAGATATATTAGTTGACATATTTCAGAATAGCGTTTTTCAACTTGAGTAAACTATGAGCAAAATTTCAATTGTAGTACCTGCACACAATGAAGAAGGAAATCTATATAACTTGCTGGATAAACTTGTTCCAGCACTTGAACAAAATGCAGAGACAAAAAACTTTGAGTTGGTAATAGTAGACGATAACAGTACTGATCAGACATCTACTATAATTGATAAATTTGCAGAAAAAGATTCAAGAATCAAGGTAGTTCATAGGAAAGATACTCCAGGTTTTGGTAACGCGGTGAAGACAGGGTTCAAGAGCGCAACTGGAGATATAATAATCCCAGTCATGGCTGACTTATCAGATGATCCTTACTATATCCCAAAGTTGGTAAGAAAGATTGAAGAAGGTTACGATATTGCATATGGATCAAGATTTTGTAAAGGAGGATCTACAGACGGTTATCCTGTGCCTAAATTGATAGCAAATCGTGCGTTCAATAATATAGTTGGTTTATTGTTTGGAATGCAACATAAAGATATTACTAACGCATTTAAAGCATACCGTAAAGAAGTATTGGATTCTATTGGAGATCTTGAAGCAAGTGGTTTTGATCTAACTGTAGAGATTCCTCTGAAGGCTCATATTCTTGGATTTAGCAGCGCAGAGGTGCCTGTATCTTGGCATGGGAGAGAACGAGGTGAGGCAAAATTAAAATTGTCAGAAAATGGACATAAATATGGAATGAGATTGCTTAATATGTTCATAATAGGAAATCTGGTCAGTCTTAGAGATCTTTTTGGTACAGTAGCCAAGGGTTCGTGGACTAGATTATTTTTGGCAACGATTGTCGGATTATTGTTACTAGGAGGCATATTTTCATTTTCAGGATATTCAGATATTTTCAAATTGTTGTCAAAGGTTTCATTGGTATATGTGGCTATTGCGTGTATTATGATCTTTATGACTTTTATTCTCCGTACATGGAGATGGAATGTATTACTTCGAACTTCTGGATATAGAGTACGTAGCGATATTACATTCAAAAGTATAATGTTCGGGTGGCTACTCAATTATCTGCTACCTGCACGAATAGGTGATGTGGCACGAGGTATGGCACTAAAAACCACCATAGGTACACCGCTAAGTATAAGTCTGTCAACAATAGTTGTAGAGCGAGCTATGGATATGTTGATACTTGCACTTATTCTGACGGCGTCTATTATGATTGTTGGTGGAGGGAAATTACTTTGGATTGCGGCAGGTGCATCTATTATGGCAATCGGTCTTATACTTGGACTTATGATGATATATAGATATGATAACGCAATACTTAAAAGATTGAATGGCCGTTTTAAATCTTTTGGAGAAAGTATTCCTACATTAAAATTGGGATTAAATGGCCTTTATAGAAATCCTCAGGCAATAGTTTTATGTCTAATATTATCAGTACCTGTATGGCTTTTCGAGGTATCAAGCATATACTTTTCTTCAAAATCTATAGGATTCGAATTAGATCCTATGTTATCAATCCTTTCTGGGATGGTCGCATTTGTAGCACAGTCTATACCGACTACTCCTGCAGGAATTGGTGTGCATGAGGGAACAATAACTGGAGTATTGCTACTATTTGGTATTAACGCGAGTACTGGTATGTCAATAGCGCTAGTGGACCATTTTTCAAGAGGAATTGTGACTTACGTTTTTGGCACTGTATCTGCTATTCATTTAGGTTTCGAGTCGAGAGTATATTTTAGAACGAACGGATTGGTAAAGAGAACTTCTGCATCAGAAAATATGTGGGAAAAAATTAGATCTTGACGTTGTGATGCATGATGATGATAAAATATGTCTATTGATGGTATGTGAATAGTGAAAATATGTCTATTGATGATATGTGAATAGTGAAAATATTGAAGACGAATTAAAAGACTGCGTCTTATATAGTGTATGCGCACTCTTTGTTTGGCGTCTAAAACAGAGCGCTAAGAAGAACGATGTAAAAAATAAAAAACGATGTAAAAAATAAAAAATAAAAAACGGAATATGAACAGTAG
>Ga0187878_1002730_pt1 | contig 15317 bp, 14 predicted proteins | sample June2016WEW_17_1_FD_132979 | JGI IMG/M metagenome (GOLD analysis project Ga0187878, IMG submission 132979) | Peatland microbial communities from SPRUCE experiment site at the Marcell Experimental Forest, Minnesota, USA - June2016WEW_17_150 | ecosystem: Environmental > Terrestrial > Soil >...
CACGGCGCATTTCGCAAAAAATCTGGTCGCAACCAGCACAATTTTGGGTCAGGACTATGTGGTTCAGGTTCCCGGGCCGGTAACTGTTCCCGAGCCGGCGACGATTTGCCTGCTCGGCCTTGCTGCTTTAAGTCTGATTCGCAGGAAACGGAGTGTGTAAGTTTGTGCCAATGGGTTGGAAAGGAATAGTTGTTGGCTGCGGCTGGTCCGCGGCAAAAACAGAAATGTTAACTGATACAAAAAGAGGAGAGCTAAAATGAGAAAGTTAATTACAATTTGTTTAGTGGCAACGATGATTTTGGTGATTAGTAATGTGGCAAATGCCCATTGGGATATTGGTCAGCCGGCCAAATGGGTGCAGCTGCCGGATTTACAACCCACAGGGGTAGATGTTTTGGCCACCCATCCTAAAGTCCTGGCCGATGATTTTCTCTGCATAAAAACAGGCCCCATAACAGACATTCATCTCTGGGGGTCATGGTTGAGTGACTATCTGCCGGTGAATTCGCAGGGACAGCCTGACGCGTCTCTGGTAAACTTCCGTCTGAGCATTCATTCGGACATTCCTAAGGGCCCGACAGGTAGTTACAGTACTCCAGGCAATTTGTTGTGGCAGCAGACATTTAACCCAGGGCAATTCCAGACCCGCCTTTACGCAAACAATTTAGTGGAAGGCTGGTACAATCCCGGTACCGGAGAGTATATTCCACAGGGTGATACTCAGGTCTGGCAGTATAATTTCTTCATTGACCCCGCTACAGCGTTCACACAGCAAGGTACTGCAACCAATCCGACTGTTTACTGGCTCGATGTGGAAGCGTTGCCGGTATCTATTCCTGGAACAGCGGAGCCGCTTTTCGGCTGGAAGACATCCCTTACCCATTGGAACGATGATGCGGTTTGGGCAGATTCTTCTATAACCCCTCCAACTGGTTGGCAGGAATTGGTATATCCACAAAGACACCTGTATCAGGGACAGTCTATGGATCTTGCATTTGTGATAACCCCTGAGCCGGCGACGATTTGCCTGCTCAGCCTTGCCGCTTTAAGTCTGATTCGAAGGAAAAAATAACAATATAAACAACTATTGGAAATTAGGGGAATCTAAAATGAAGGGGAATCTAAAATGAAGAAGTTAATTGCATTTTGCATCGTTTTGCTACCTTTGGCGGGTTTGTCAAGCTTCGCATTAGCCGCTATGACCAATGGCGGATTCGAATCCGGAATGACCGCAAAATATGCCGATGACGGCAGCAATTACGGCTGCGGCTGGTCCGCGGCAAAAACAGAAATGTTAACTGATACAAAAAGAGGAGAGCTAAAATGAAAAAGTTAATTACAATTTGTTTGGTGTGTGTTTTAACAGCGGCAGCATGGGGTACTCCAGTCAGCAACGGCAACATCAACATCAACATCATCTTCAACGAAAATGGCAACGGCAACGTTAATGGGACCCCGCTCGTGTGGGATATGGGAATTCCGCTACAAGCCGGTCAGAATGACCAATATCCCACCCTGTATTATGAACTCCCGTCACTAGTAGTCGAAGGAGATTTGGTGCTTTACGAACCTGACCAGCCCACTGGTGATATCGTCAGTGATGTTTTGAGATTCGTTAATGTGCGAGGTGTAACCGGCGCTCCTATCGAGGGCCGCGTTTACGTATATTCCGATATCGAGCAGGGCGAAAAATCAACCGACCTGGCGGACACCCGTATTCCCTACGATTACCTCCCTAACTCCGCCGGAACGGAAGAACAGGGAACTGAGGATGGCTGGAACGGTATCGTCTATACACCGTGGTATTCTCCTGAGGTGCAGCAATATCTGCCGGGATATATGATGCAATATGGTGAAAATGGCGTGACCTACAACTTCACCAGCGACATCCCTGAGCCAGCGACGATTGCTCTGCTTGGCCTTGGCGCTTTGAGTGTGATTCGCAGGAAACGGAGTGTGTAAGTTTGTGCCAATGGATTGAAAAGGAATAGTTGTTGGCTGCGGCTGGTCCGCGGCAAAAACAGAAATGTTAACTGATACAAAAAGAGGAGAGCTAAAATGAAAAAGTTAATTACAATTTGTTTGGTGTGTGTTTTAACAGCGGTAGCATCTCAGGGAATGGTCGTCAGCTTCGACGAGAATGGAAACGGTACCGTTGATAATGGGACCACGCTCAAATTTGGGGTTGACATCCCGCAAATAGGGCTCGACCAGTACGCCACCCTGTATTACGAACTTCCTGGTATGGTAGTAACTGGAGATTTGTGGCTTTACGAGCAGAACAATTCTTCTCAGGTTAGCGACGTTTTGAGATTCGTCAACAACTACAGTCCCAACAGCGGATACCATGGCCGCGTTTATGTTTACTCGGACACAGAGGCTGGTGAAGTATCACGCGAACTGGCGGACACAGGTATTCCCTACGACACTCTGCAACCCGCTTGGGGAACTTTGGAACAAGGGACTGAGGAGGGCTGGAGCGGCTATATGGGATATACGCCCCAGGACACGTCCAGTGGGCTGCAGCCGGGGTATATGTATGGTGAAACCGTGACCTACAACTTCACCAGCGACATTCCAGAGCCGGCGACGATTTGTCTTCTTAGCTTTGGTGCGTTGAGTTTAATTCGCAGAAAGAAATAAACAGTAAATGTGATTATTGAGGACGAGCCGGCAAGAAATACTCGTACCGGCTCTCCTCTTTGAAACGGCGTAGTGAAAAAATTAATACTTTGCGGTGGATGGTTCATTGCGAAAAACAATGAAAAAACTTTAATTCTCCTTGTTGGAGATTAATTATGAAACCTAAAAGTAATATGAGTATCCGGGTGATGGGGATTGTCCTGGCCATGGCTTCTGTGGCGCTGGGTGCCACCGTTCCGGAGATCGTCACAATGGTCGATCAGGCCTCCTATTCCGGTTACCTGAACGATTCTTTGTACACCCACACCGGGGACAACCGCGGGGGTGGAGCGCAGCACGATCTGGCTCGGAACAATATCCAGTCCCTCTTTGGCAGCTTTGGCCTCCAGACGTCCCTTTCCTCCTTTGCCTATGCGGGGAGCACGTATTACAACGTCGTTGGGGTTCTTCCGGGCACGGATCCCACCGCGGGTGAATATATCGTCGGGGCCCATTATGATTCGGTGAATAATCCTGGGGCAGATGACGATGCCAGTGGGGTGGCGGGTGTCTTGGAAGCGGCCAATGTCCTGTCGAAGTATCAGTTTAAATCCACCTTGGTCTTCATCGCGTTCGACCGGGAAGAGCAGGGGATGGTTGGAAGTAGTGCCTATGCCTCCGCCCATAGCGGCGACGATATTCTCGGAATGGTCGCCATGGATATGATTGCCTATAATCCCGTAGGCACCTACCACGACAAGGCCTGGCTTTACGGACACGAAAATTACCCGCTCATACAGGACATGGAAAGTGCTCTCAGCACCTATGGGGGCATTACGGCTTCCTTCGGCGGCGCGCTTGACCGGAGCGATCACGCCCCCTTCGAATGGAACGGCAAGCAGGCCTGCTTGTTGATTGAACAGGCGGTCTGGAGTAACCCTTACTATCACTCCGCTAATGACACCGTGGATACGCTAAACTATATCGATTACCAGTACGCTACCAATATGACCCGGGCGACCGTGGGTTATCTGGCCGAGTCTGCCGTAATCATCCCCGAACCGGCAGCAATTTGTCTGCTTGGCCTCGGCGGAATGGCTCTGTTAAGGAAAAGGAAATAATTAGCTTAAAAAGGCAAAAACGCCGGGCCGGAGGAATCTGGTCCTGACGCCAAATTAGAAAGGAGAAAACTCAAAATGGTAACTTGCATAAAAGCACAAAATTCAGCTTCTTTGACGGCCGGCCGGAAAATTTCACCGTGGATAATATTGCTGCTGGTTGTGTGTGCATTTACTTTCATGGCAACACCGGCCGGAGCCGGGCTTATCGCCGGTTATAATGAAACCGCAAATTACGATGGCGGCACTTTATGGCCATACAGTATCGGGTGGCTCTGGAACGCTCCGACCGACTTTTCTCTCACGAGGATTGATACGAAGTTCTGGGTGGGTTCGCAACGCGTTACCATCGCCGTATATGACAACGTTCCTGAGTTCGGAGGCACTCTTCTCGGCTCCGCAGAGTATGACGAGGTTGATGGTCGTTGGGGCGGCGCTGACTTGGGTTCTATTCCGATGGTGGCTGGACAGGACTATTTTATAAGCTTCTGGAATGTTAGTGGCCTGGGTGCGAACAGTGCAGGATACTACGGCCAGCTGTTCAGCAAAGATGGCTACATACACTATGACTCCGATTCGTCGCCGCCTCCGTCATTCGTAAACAGCTTCTTTGGGCAATCCAACACGATTATTCGTATATACGGCGATATTCCCGAGCCGGCGACGCTTTGTCTGCTTGGTCTTGGTGCGTTGAGTCTGATTCGCAGAAAAAAATAACAATAATCAACAACAACGGAGAAAAAGTATGAAAAAGTTGATTACAATTTGTTTAGTATATTGTGCGGTTGTTCTTCTTGCAAATTCCACTTATGCTGTGAATTTTACGGAGGTGCATCCTTGGTATCCACCGGGATCCGGATCCGCGCATAACTTGTCAGATGAATATTCAGCCTATGGATTGTCTTTTGACCATGTTTACTGGTATTTTGACAATAGAGACCCGTGGGACGATATGGGAATTGCCAATGGACTCGTGGAGCAAAGTTACCTATCCAACATCCAGGGTAAAGTCGACTTTTCTGCTCCAACTACTGAATCTGGTATTACCTTTGACTGGTGGACGATTGGGAGCAGCATATTGAATATGCAAGCCTATAATAGCAATGGGAATCTCGTAGGGTCTTTTCTTTCACCCACTGGTTCAGACCTGCACAGTACGGACACTATTTCCGGGTCGATTGCTTATTTCACGTTTAAAGGCAGCATTGGAGGGTATGTACAAATTTCCACCCTGAATTATACCCTTGTTCCTGTTCCCGAACCGGCGACGATGTGCCTGCTCGGCCTCGGCGGAATTGGATTGCTTCGCAGGAAACGGAGTGTGTAAGTTTGTGCCAATGGATTGAAAAGGAATAGTTGTTGGTTGCGGCGTTCTGGATAGAAGGGTTTTAATTCGGCCTGACCGCCCGTATCTGAAACCACAAAAAAGGGTGAAAGACCCTTCTTCGCTGTACTACGAAGGGTGAAAGACGGGATTCGAACCCGCGACCCTCGGAACCACAATCCGAACACAGTGTTTGTAAGTGTTTGTCAATAAACGATTAATAACTGTTAATAAAAGACTTATGAAGCTGGCCGAGAAGCAACCGAAACCTAACCGAGAGCCAACCGAGACTCTTTGGTGCAAATTTTGGTGCAACTCAGGGCTCATGTAATCCATAATTCATTAGAAATTGGTTCAGCGTCCGAATGTCTATTGCAGCACATATCAGGATACACCACTGATTGATGAACTTTTGCACCATAAGAGCTTACTTCAATATAGCCGACGAAAATCGGAACATTAAATCGTTAAAGTATAAGGATTTAAGCCCAGATGAATTTTTGCACCTTAAGGGATTTCAGTTCATATTTGAGCGTTTTGCCAACCGGAAGCTTTATTGAAGGCACCGGATTATACTGCTGAGAATATCAATGCTTTGAAACAGCTCAACAATAGCAGGACGGCGGGCACAAAACACCTAAGTGCCATAGAAACCGGTTGCTATTGTAAAATTTTAGTGTTTTGGCTAAATAAACTATTGCTTTTTTGGGGCACTTTTGGTATATTAATAAAGGTGTTCTTTGGTTTGTTGGGGCGTAAAGCGGTTCAATCTCGCCAGGCAATCAAAGATGGAATATAAGGGTTTGTGGAATGCACAGAAGTAATGGCCGCCACGCTGAAGGCGGGCAAGCATCGGATGGAAAATTCCAAGCCAGATAATTGAAAGGAAGACCATGGCTGCCGCTATTAGGAACCTGCTGCTTTTAACGATCGTCGCAATTACGGTATTTTGTGCTGATGGATATGGCGCTTATCAGCTTGTCTGGTCGGATGAGTTTGATGGGACCACTTTGAATACGTCGAACTGGAGCTATGATACTGGTAACGGAAGCGGCGGTTGGGGAAATAATGAGCTTGAGTATTACAGGTCCCAGAACGTAAGCGTTTCCGGCGGATATTTAATCATTGAAGCCAGGCGGGAGTCCTACGGAGGCTGCAGTTTCACTTCGGGTAAAATCAAAAGTATAAACAAACAAGATTTCCTGTATGGAAAAATCGAAGCAAGGATGAAGGTCCCTACCGGCGGCGGGATGTGGCCTGCATTCTGGATGATGCCCACGGACAGTGTTTACGGTGGATGGGCGGCCAGCGGCGAAATAGACATCATGGAAACCTGCAATGCCACCGATTTTATTGGCGGGACAATTCATTACGGTGGAAGCTGGCCTAATAATGTGTATTCAGGCGGAACCCTCCGCGGAGCGAATTATTCAGCGGCGTTTCATGTTTATACGTTGGAATGGACACCCACCGTGATGCGCTGGTATGTTGACGGCCTTCTTTATTCCGTGAAAACAAGCTGGTGGAGTTCAGGCGGGGCATTTCCTGCACCATTCGACCAGTATTTTTATATCATAATGAATGTGGCGGTTGGCGGCAATTATACGGGATGTACAAGCCCTTCATGTATTACGGCGAGCCTGCCGCAACAGCTTCAGGTTGACTGGGTGAGGGTCTATCAGGACATATCCGATACAACTGTTCTCATCACGAATCCAACCAACGAGGCCTTTGTGCCTGCGGGCGATATTATCATACAGGCCACCGCTTCAGACGGCGATGGTTCTGTTTCCAAAGTAGAGTTTTATGGGGACGCCAATAAACTTGGCGAGGACACGACATCTCCTTACAGTTTTACCTGGACCTCTGTTCCTAACGGGTGTCATACGATAATGGCAAAAGCTATCGATAATGCTGGGGGTTCAGCCACAAATACCATTAATATCACCGTTGGCACCGGCTGCGGCCAGTCACCTTATCACGGCAGTCCATCTGCCATACCGGGAAAAATCCAGGCCGAAGATTTCGACTATGGCGGCGAAGGTGTTGCTTACCATGATATAGAAGCCGCCAATCAGGGCGGTCAATATCGTCCTACTGAGGGCGTCGATATACAAGCATGTACCGATACCGGGGGCGGGTACAACGTAGGATGGGTAAGAACAGGTGAATGGATGGAATACACCGTCAACGTAGGCATCGCAGGAACCTATACAATAGAAGCCCGCGTTGCGTCAAATGCTGCTTCAAGCGGAATTTTCCATATCGAGTTTAACGGCGTAGACAAGACGGGCAATATCAATGTGCCTGTTACCGGAGGATGGCAGAACTGGACGACGGTTTCTGCGACAGTTACACTGTCTGCGGGTACACAGATAATGAGATTTGTGGCCGGCACAAATGATTTTAATATCAATTACTTCAATATTTCTGCGAATATGGTAACAGTTCCTGATGTTACAGGCCTAAGCCAGGCCAGTGCGCAATCTGCAATTACCGCAGCAGGTTTAACTGTCGGCGTTATAAGCCAATCGTTTAGTAATACGGTTGCCGATGGTAATGTAATCAGTCAGACTCCAGGCGGGGGAACATCTGCCCCGGCCGGCAGTCCGATTGACCTCGAAATTTCTCTGGGGATTCGCGGCGACTTGAACGTTGACGGAACCGTCGATATTGATGATGTTTATATTATGGCCGTCGAGTGGCTAAGCAGCGGAGTTTTAGCGGATATTGAACCGGTCGGCGGGAACGGAGTGGTGGACTTTCTGGACTTTGCGGTATTGGCCTCGAACTGGGGCCAGAGCATTTATGGGCCGTGATCAATCATAATATTGAGCGGATGCTATGATGCTATGTTTTCGAACAAGCATAGAAATGCTTTCTTCGGGTTGTCTTCGTTTGTATGGGCGCTTTTTTGGGGTACCTTGTTTTGCGCTCCGGCCTTTTGTGATGTACCTGATATCTACTTTACCTATGTGCCGCCTTATGGAACTGTGGGCAATCTCAGCGGGCAAGTAACCGGAGTTGTTTTTAATGATTACGAAGTCCTGGTGTATATCTATGTCGGGGGCTGGTGGAACAAACCTACCTGGGCAAACCCTACAACTCCGATTGATTCTAACGGCAGTTGGACATGCAATATAACTACATCTATTCCCGGCGATACTCTCGCAACCAGGATAATCGCTTTTCTAATACCTAGTGGTTCGTATCAATCTTCGTGGGAGATGGCGGGCCAGTCAGTACTTCCGGCGGAGCTGTACGCCTTTGTCTATGCGGAGATTCCGCGGAGGCAAACTGCTCGGGCAATTCGGTTTTCCAATCATAACTGGGCCGTAAAAACCGGTTATGAGGGACCTGGGCCAAACTACTTTTCTGACAGTGTGAACAATGTATGGGTAGATGCCAACGGATATCTCCACCTTAAGATTACTTATCAGGCCGGTTTCTGGTACTGTAGTGAGGTAATTTCGGATGAGTCCTTTGGATATGGCACGTATGTGTTTACCATCGACAGCAGAGTCGATTTGTTGGATAGAAATATTGTTCTTGGTTTATTTACCTGGGATACATACGCACCGCAGTATAATTATCGCGAAATTGATTTTGAATTCAGCCGCTGGCAGAATCCGTCCAACGACATCGGTCAATATGTGGTCCAGCCATGGGACACGCCGGGCAATATAAACAGATTTAATTTTAGCTATGCCGGCCAGGGCGATACCACAACCCACGTTATGACCTGGCGGCCTGACGGGATATATTTTAAGAGTTATTACGGCAATTTTGAACTGGCTCCGCCTCCGGAAAAAGTTTTTAAGGTCTGGTATTATACCGGTCCTGATAATCCGCCTCCGGGAGGAGAGAATGCAAGAATGAACTTATGGCTGATCAACGGACTTGCCCCGAGCAATGGATTGGAATCTGAAATAGTTATTAAGGACTTCATGTTTATGACGGAAATCAGCGATCAGCCGGGTGACATTGATGATGATGGCAATGTCAACCTGTTTGATTTTGCAAAGATAGCAGAGCATTGGCGCAATGATGATTGCCAAATCTATAATAAATGGTGCGGCCAAGCAGATCTTAATTGTGACGGCAATGTCAACATTAACGATATTATGGCATTCGTTCAATATTGGCTTGAAAGCATTTAATGCCGACTCCATTCAATATCAGCACTCCCAGAAAGTAACAGTGACCTTCCCACTTTATTACCAAATCTAACTCATTTTACCAAAAGAATGCAAACGGGAAGAACATTATAATGCAATCAGGAAGATTGTTTGAAACCATCCGAAACTTATCGTTGTGGACTAAAAAAACAAGGCCTCTCGCTAAGAGAGGCCTTGTTATAAAACATACTACTTTTTTCGCTTTAAGCGGATATTATTTTCTCTTGCGAAGCAGCAAACCGCCCAAAGCCAGCAGAGCCATTGTAACGGACCCTGTTTAATTTAGTTATGCTAGAACAATGGATAAATAAACGGAGCGATAGCGGAGCTGCTCAACAGCAACAACAGTCCAAGGCACAGCAAAATCAGGATGATCGGCAGCAGCCACCATTTTTTATTATGCTTGAGAAACTCCCAGAACTCGCCAAACAGGGAAGATCGGTTTTCTTTTGAAAGCTGTTCAAAACTTTTCTCTTTAGACATAAATCGTTCCTAAAATTGACGAAAATAGTCTTTGGCGAATCGCTTCTGCTTATACCGGAGCCAGTACGTATTGGCATCCGGTTCATACCTCCTGCATAAAGGGTCACGCTTTAAAAGCCGAAAGAATAACGCCACGGGCGTGATAATCCCGTAATAAAACAAGACCATCACCAGGTGGCTGACAACCCATCCAATGGGAAACGTTAAGAGCATCATTCCCAGATAAATCGGTTTAATCAATCCTGCAGAGATTCGACTCAGGGCATACAGGGAAACACCTATCAGACAAAAAATCAGGACCCCTTTTGCTGGAATTTTACCCAGCCATGCCAGCAGCAGCCCAATTACGGCACACATAATTAGTGTAATAAGCCCAAAATCCTTAAGCTGCTTTTCTGAAGGGCTTAAATTTAATGACACCAGCGCCATCGTCACACCCTAATCTAATTCAAACTGAGCTAAATAGTCGTTAATCTCAACCGGTTTCATCTGGGGCTGCTCATCCTTAAACACAACAATACCCTCCAGAACCAGCACATCCATATTGGTCGACTGGAAACAATGAAACGCATTTTCGGGCGTGCAGACAATCGGCTCACCACGAATATTGAAACTGGTATTGATTACCAGCGGGCACCCGGTTTTCTCTTTTAAGGCCTTGATCAAACGGTAATAGCGCCCGTGACGATCGGCGTCGACTGTTTGCACGCGAGCGGAGTAATCCACATGTGTAATAGCCGGCACCACACTGCGTTTGACTTTTAAGAGCTCAATCCCGGAAAGTCCCCCCGCGGTGTCATTAAGAGGAAGCCGTTTGCTTTCTTGTACCTCAGCCACCAGAAGCATATACGGGCTTTCGGTGCCGGGGGACAGTTTGAAATAGTCACTGGCATCTTCTCGCAGGACACTCGGTGCAAACGGGCGAAACGACTCTCGAAATTTAATCTTCAGATTCATCCGCAACTGCATTTGTTCATTACGGGCATCGCCGATGATACTGCGGCTACCCAGTGCCCGGGGTCCAAATTCCATTCGTCCCTGAAACCACCCGATGACTTTGCCGCTTATAATGTCGTTGACGAGTTGCTCCAGCAGTGCATCCTCTTTTTCGAAGTAATGATACCGTGCTCCGGCAGAATCCAGAAAGCGGCGAATCTGATCATTCGAATAGGCAGGCCCGAGACAGGAAGCCGATTGAAGGTCATTTTGTTCGTCAACGTTTCTGACGTTTTCCAGCAGTTGGTAGTGTACGAACAAGGCCGCTCCCAGAGCACCACCCGCATCGCCTGCGGCAGGCTGGATCCATAGGGCCTCAAACGGGCTTTCCCGCAGGATGCGGCCGTTGCCGACGCAATTCAGCGCCACCCCGCCGCCCAAAACGAGATTCTTCATTCCGGTCTTGTCATGGGCAAAACGGACGATTCGCAGCATGATCTCTTCCGTCACTTTTTGGATGGATGCCGCAATATCCATCTCCCGTTTAGTCAGCGGAGACTCCGGGGCGCGCCGCGGGCCGCCGAATAGTTCTTCGAACTTTTTGCCGACCATCACGTCCGCATAGCAGTAGGCAAAATATTCCATATTCAATCGGAACGAGCCGTCAGCCTTAAGATCCAGCAGTTTCTCAAGGATTAATTCCTTATAGACCGGCTTGCCGTAGGGGGCCAGTCCCATCAGCTTGTACTCACCGGAGTTTACCTTGAAGCCGGTAAAATAGGTAAAAGCCGAATACAGCAGACCCAGTGAATGGGGAAAATGAAGTTCATACAGTAACTCAATTTTATTGTTCCGTCCGATTCCGACACTGGCGGTTGTCCATTCACCCACACCATCCAGTGTTACGATGGCGGCCTCTGAAAACGGGCATGGAAAGAACGCGCTGGCTGCATGCGACTCATGGTGTTCCGTGAACACAAACTTGCCCTGGAAACGTCCCCCCAACGCCTTGTCCAGTTCTCGCGGGATATGCAGTTTCTGCTTGAGCCACTGCGGTATTCCCATAAGGAATTGCCTGAACCCCCTTGGTGCGTATGCGAAGTACGTTTCCAGCAGACGGTCGAACTTCAAAAAAGGTTTTTCATAAAAAACAACGTGATCCAGATCCTCCGCTCCAATAGCCCCTTCTCGCAGGCAGTACTCAATCGCATGCACGGGCAGCCGATGATCATGTTTGATTCGTGTAAATCGCTCCTCCTGAGCCGCTGCGATAATTCGCCCGTCCCTCAGCAGTGCGGCTGCACTGTCATGATATAGCCCCGAAACACCTAATATGTGAACGGGTTTTTCCACACGCATTCCTTTTAATAACAGATTTACCCGGGTTTGCTCGGGCAGGCATTAACTATATACAATATTTGCCGATGAATTCGTAGCACTGTTTTTAATTATCCAATTTCGCTTTCAGGAGTTTATAGTATTTTTGAAATATTTCTTGATTAGCGCAATCGGGATTGATTTTCAATGCTGTCTCCATTTCTTTGAGTGCCTTTTTATATTTTCCCTGGGTGTACAGCAAATACCCCAGATAGGAGTGTGCCTGTGGAGTTTGTTTTTCAGGGAATATCTCTATGGCATTATAGAGTGTTTGAATGGCTTTTTTGGGATTACCGGATTTTTCATACGTATCAGCCAGGAATCCATAAGGTTCGATGGAAGCAGTCGGTTCGATCTTGATCTCCTGAGTAAGATGTTTGATGACCGCCTTGTTGTCTTTTTGCTTTAGGGCTATGCTTGCTAACTCAAAGTTGGCTTGTCCTGAATTTGGTTTAATTTCCAACAATTGGTATAGTATTTGTTTGGCTTCTTGCGTCCTGCCCTGTTGGCTAAGATTTTTCCCGAGAGCAAGATAGGCAGGGTCATATGGGCACAGTTGAATCACTTTTTTTAATTGAACTTCTTCGGCTCGATGATTTTTGAACCCTTCGCTTAATATCAAGGCATATTGCCAGTGCAGACGCCAGTCATCAGGGTTTTTCTGGATCGCTGCTTCCAGCAGCGACACGGTATCATTCAGATCGGCTGATTTATTTTGTTCACTAAGATCCTGCATCTGCTGTACGATTTTTGCAATAGTCGCTTCATGGTAGAGCTGATTAATAAAAGGAGGCCGGCCCAACATTGTCTGGTAGATGTTATCAAGACAGTAATGGCGTTCAAAGCCGGTATAGGCCAGGTGTTCGGCGGCTTGCTCTTCAGAGAGAACGGATTCGGGATGTTGTTTAAACGAAGTCGGCATCATTTTCTGAAGCTGCAGGAAAATCGTTTTGGCCAGAATATAGTTTCCTTTGAAATTAAAGTGGACATGTTCATAGAACAGCTCTTCTCCGGGTGTTTGATGCGGGCTGTTTTCCTCGAGGGCGGCAACGCTGTCCACAAAATAAATTCCTTCATCCTCTCTGCCGTTTGCGACCTGTTTAATGATATCGTTGAGCCGGGTATCGATGCGAAACCGCAGCGTATCGTACTCCATAGCATTAACATATCTTGTCTTGGCTTTTTCGTATTGGCCTGTATCCCACAAACAGTTCCCCAGGCGGAATTGAAGGTCGGCGAAAGTTTCATCAATCTTCTCGGCGGCAAGATAGTATTCAATCGCCTGTTCATAGTCTCCTGCGGTTTCAAATTTGACACCTTTTTGATAAAGGTCCTCCCACGCCTGTTTCTCGGAATCCGTCAGGCCATCTCGATGAAGCGATGCAAAAGGAGGGCTGTCTTTGAGGTTTACCCCCACATTGGAGACGATGACATCGGCGCCGCAGCGGTGCGCGGCGTTACAGATATCCCGCAAATTTGCTTCATAAAAGGTGTAAACGGATTTCAAAGCAGGGCTATCGTGGCGGACTTGTTTTTCAAGAAACATTTCCATCCCCCCCCATAGCTGAGGTGTTTTGCCGCGCGGAGCAATCGATTCTAACACCTGTTCGAGAAGCTGCCCGGTTCGTGTGGTTTTTGCGGCGATGTTAGCTCGTATTACTGATAAGCTTGGAGACATAGGTGAAAACACAGTGCCCGGACCAAACGGGCCGACGACCTCATTGTTGCCCATATAAACAATAAACAGATCCGGATCGTACTTAGCACAGTCCTTAGCAATTTCCAAAATCACGTGTGAATTGATCGCCACCATGGCCGCGTTATGGACCTCAAAGTTAATCTCCGGATACGTATCGCGGAGCATTACTTCCAGGATCCGCCCGAAACTGTATGATGGGACCGGTACCCCCATCGCCGCGGATTCGCCCAGCACAAATATGCGGTAGGTTTTAGGGGCTTTCTTGATGTCAAATACAAAACCGTCAAAGTCCCGTGCGATATTTTTGGGAAAGAACCGCCAGCCGAACTCGGGATTATGGCAGTATTTCGGTTTGCCGCCAACTTCTCGGGAAATGACGGCCTGGGTCGGATAGCCGACCCCAAAAATCCGCAAACTAAGCTCCAGTCCTCCGAAAATCAGTAATGGGAGAATAATTAAAGAGATGGTGCGAAATGCCCACAGCCGTTTTTTACCGATCTGCGGCGGGCTCAAGGTGACTTGTTTTTGCTGTTGGGTCTTTTTTTTCTTTGATGTCATGGAATCCGTTTACCCCTTCATTTATTCCGCGGATTTTTAGAAAAATCACGTTTTCATCCTATCACAAAGACAGGGGCCGAGCAATATATCCCCGACGATACAAAAAAAGGCAAGCCAACTGGCTTGCCTTTTTAAAGAGCAAAACTAATGTGCTGCTTGCTGCTATTTACGGCGACGCAGTACCAAACCGCCAAGACCGAGCAACGCTAAAGTTGCCGGTTCGGGAGCCAGGGTAATGTTATCGAACCACGCTGCGCCCCCTCCATCACCGTTGGGTTGGAAGAACCCCAGCCACGCCTCAACAGTGGCTGTATTAGCAGGAGCCACCTGGGTGAGTGAGAGGTTGAACCACATGTCCTTTGTACTGGCGGCATTAACCCGCCCGAGTTCATAGCTACCAACTGAAGCATTAGCCGCATTATAGAACTGCAGCAAGACAACGCCATAGGCATTACTGGTAATGGCATCGTTGCTCAGCTCCATAAGATCGGCCGTCATCGTCCAAGTCTGGCCTGCACTTGCGGGCAGCACCTGGCTGAAGCCGGAGCAGTTCCACGCGCCCCACCAAGGTCCCCACGCTTTACTGCCGAAGTCGCCATATCCGCCGACGCTGCTTCGGCCTAATTGCGGCAGGGCATTGCCAAGGTTATCCCGGTCGGATACTGCTCTTCCGTTCCATGCGTTCCAACCGCTCTCATTACCGGTTTGCCAATCACCGTTGGTCAGCATATTGGCGGCGTTGCTTACGCCAACCAATGCTAACACCATCACTATTACTACTAAAAGTCTACTCATACTCAACTCCTCCTTCATAAATAGTTTAAGTAACGTTACTTTTCAAAACAACCTTCTTCTTTATATTCCAAAGCCAATCTCCGCAAGGCTCTGACAGCACCTCGCAGGGCAGCTTTTTACCACACATTTACTATGTACATATCACCAACTTAACTATCGCAGAACTACGGGCACGGTCTCCTGAGCGAGTCGCAAGCAAGCCATTTACCGGCGAATATAGCAAAGTC
>Ga0187878_1002738_pt1 | contig 15295 bp, 11 predicted proteins | sample June2016WEW_17_1_FD_132979 | JGI IMG/M metagenome (GOLD analysis project Ga0187878, IMG submission 132979) | Peatland microbial communities from SPRUCE experiment site at the Marcell Experimental Forest, Minnesota, USA - June2016WEW_17_150 | ecosystem: Environmental > Terrestrial > Soil >...
GTCCATGGTGGAAGTGTTGGGAGAGAAAGGTATCTGGTCACCATCGGGCGATGTGGCTCTGGACTACAAGCGATACATGGAGCTCAACGCCGACCTCAAAGCGCTATTCAGGGAGGACTCGGGGCGTGATCTCAACCTTTGAGACGTCGAGCACGCGTTCTGGTTCGCTAGCCAAGGGCAGGAAAAAACCCCTGTGGGCAGCAGCGAATCGCCAGATGCTGCCGCACCGGGAAAGCGCCCGGACGAAGAAAGATCGCTGCCCGACAGTAGCATCCCGCCTGTGGTCATGATCCTACCTCAGCTGGCGGCGAACGATGAGGATCTAGGTCAACTTTGTGACAAGGCGGGCATCTCCATTGAGAAGGCGCTGGAGAACCGGGTAGGCATTCTTTTTCGTATGCTCGGGTACGAAGTCGAGCCGCTCGGGCAGGGGCATGGACGTGCTCCGGATGGCGTCGCCAAGTCACGCGAGTACCACTATGCCATTGTCTACGACACCAAGGCGAGGAAAGACGCCTACACGATGGGAACTGACGACCGCGCCGCCAGGGAGTACATCAACTCGGTGGGGGAGCAGTTGCGGAAGGAAGGCATAAAGACCCTTTACTTCGCGATCATTTCCTCGCGCTTCAGCGGCGACCACGATGATATCATCCGCGGTCTCAAGATTGAGACAGAAGTTCGCGAGGTTCTGTTGATTGAAGCCGCCGCCTTGCTCGTCCTGCTCGAGGGGAAATTCCGAGACCCTACATTGACACTGGGGCCAGATGGCATCCAGCGCTTGCTCGCCGCAAGCGGTCCGCTCACGGAAGCGGACGCGCGCGAGTTCATCGGGATCTAATGCGGAGATCTTACGTCGATCGAGGATTGAGCCTGCGGCCTCGCAGACCTGCTCCCCCATTTGATGGGAGAGTGTGGGACACAATCCAAATTACTCAAGACGAGCGGGCCGTGACGAGAATTTTCAGGACCAGGGCCATCGGACCGATTGGACAAGTCGACCGCCATCCCACCCTTGAACACGACTCGTTAAGGCGCGGCGAGAGCCGTATGAAGGCCACGTCTACCGTCTGGTGGACTTGCCGGCAGGGATGGTCTGCTGCAATCGGCAACTCAATGGCTTTTATGACCACAGGCGCACATTCTTGTCCACGAGATGGTCCACCTGCTCGAGCGACATCGCAATGAGAATTCCGTCGCATCCATGAACAAGTACGCGGCCTCCTGGAGGCTTCATCATGACGAGCTGAACCACGCCTCAGTGGCGCATGAAGAGTGGGACTATAAAGTCCGGTCTATAAGACGACGACCCCGTGGAATCAAACCCAGAAACTATACGCTGAGCAAATGCTTGAACTGGGACTGGTAGATCCAGGGGAGTCATGAATGCGCTAATTCTGGGCGGCCTCTTCTTCGTAGCCCTTCTTGCGTTTCTGGGAATGGTCTTCTTCATAGCCCTCTACATCTTTGATCCCCAAAGACGCCGCTCGAGGCTGCTACGGGAAAAGGCCAGGATGGATTATCTCAGTTCCCGTGGTACCGCTCATCTGAAAATGCTCCTTCAAGCCCAAAGGCCCCTTGAATTAGGGGTTCAATCTGATACAAAAGCGCTGGGTGAAAGTCAGGCAGCTGTCAACAGGTTGCTACAAGAACAACTTACTGAGCTATGCAGAGTGCTTGAAACTCAAATCCTCCGTGAACATATTCATGAAATCCCCGGCATTGGCCAAAAGCTGGGCGCGCAGATCGTATCGAGTGTTTTTCGCTCCCGGCTTTCGGATTTGCGATACGCCGAGTCGAATATAAAGGGGATAGGTCACGCGCGCCAGATGCAGATCAATAGCTGGATCCGTTCCTGGGAAAGTCGTATGCCCGAATTGCTCAAACAGGATTTCCCGGGCAAGCAACTTGTCATCGCGAATTTCGCACAGAGAATCCGTCAGAAATCCATGGAAGTGAGCAAACTGGAAAAGCAAAAAGCGAACAGGCAAGCGAATTATGGCAAATGCATCAGACTGATTCAGCAACTAAAGCAAGTAAGAATGCATGACTTCGAAGGAGCTCTTTCCGGAAATGCCCAAGGCAATCCTAAGATTCAGTTCTACCTGACCGGTGTTTTTCCCGAATGGGAACCTATGCCTGACTGGTTCAAGGAAATCATTTCGGAGAAATAGCAATGTTTCGTGGGTTTACTTCCTACTTCCAACGTATTCAGATCAATCCATTGCCTTTGCGCTTTGAGATGGATTTGGACGAACAAGGCCGCCACGTCGTTAGCATTCTTCGAGTAACCGATCAGCACCGTTACCAGAAGGTGGAAATATCACGCTTGCTTGAATATGGCTACCGCGAAGAAGCCGAATTGGACAACCGGAAAATCATCTATCAGGTCAGCAAACAGGATCGACAAACCCTCTCTTCGCTGAAGAGTCTAAACCCAGTAATCGAACAGGAAAGCCTCATATTTGAAATTGAGCCTCCCGTATTGCAATATCTTCGCCGGAAGAGGAATTTGGCAGAGGCGCCGCAATCGCAACTGTTGCAGGTGAGTGACCAGCCAATCCGCCCCATTGCCCGAATCGACTTCAAGCCTGGCGAAGGGCTGAGGGTGCAAACGGGGTTTGAGATCGCCGAAAAAGGTGCTCTCGCCTCCCCAGAATCACTTAGACGAACTCCCAGTGGGAAATATGCCCGGATTGGCAATGTCTTTTCCCAAGTTCCCCTCCTTAGTAACGAGGCAAATGAATGGCTTAAGCACCCAATCCGAGTTATCCCGCCCAGCCAAATCCCGGAATTTATCCTGCGCGATCTCGTATTACTCAAGAGCGAATTTAAAGCCGTACTGACAGACTTGGCTCAACAAATCAGAGTTATCCAGAAGCCAATTCAGACCACAGTGCAGGTAAACAAAGGACCCGGTGGGTGGTTGGACTTCAAAATCACTTACAACATTACCGGCGAAAACGTAAGCATTGCCCACGAATTGATCTCCAAGAAAGCAGACGAAAAGTTCTTTCAACTGGATAGAGAAACTTGGGTCGAAATTGACTCTAAGGCTTTCGACCACACGCAGAAAGAACTGCTCCGCCTGGGAGCTGAAAAGACTGAAGACGGTTTTCGCGTTCCGGCAACAGAATTTGCTTCTCTGGAAGACTTTATTGCAGAAATTGGTGGCCACGCTGAACTCAGCCATGCCTATCAAGAATTTATTGGCCAATTAGCCGGTTTTGAAGCTGATCTCAATTTTCGTCTGCCAGAAGAATTTGAGAAACAACTTGTTGCTGCGGATAGATCCCTGCGCAGCTACCAGCGCGCCGGTATTCACTGGTTGAATTGGCTGCGCGAGAGCCATTTGCACGGCATCTTGGCAGATGATATGGGCCTTGGCAAAACACTCGAATCCTTGTGTGCCATGCGTCTGGGCTACGAAACCACAAGAAGCCAGCAGCACAGCCTGATCATCGCTCCAAAATCTGTTCTATACCATTGGGAACGCGAGATCCACAATTGCTACCCATCTGCCCAAACTCGGATATATCATGGCTCCGGGCGTGAAAAGTCCGTGTTCAGTTCGAGTGTGCCGTTTGTCGTTATAACAACCTACGATACTGTGTCGCGTGATATCGACGACTTGTCCAAAGTTCCGTTCTACTATTTGATCTTGGACGAGGCCACCAAGATAAAGAATCCTGATGCCCGTCGCACACAGGCCATCAAGGCTCTAAATGCGACTCATCGCTTAGCGCTATCAGGCATACCTGTCGAAAATCGCCCAGGCGAACTCTGGTCACTATTCGATTTCTTGATGAAAGGGCATCTTGGGCAGCACGGTACATTTGTCCGGATTTTTGAAGGGGGCATTATCGCTGGCAATCAACTCGCCTCGCAACAATTGGGTCGGCGCATTAAACCGTTTGTCTTGCGTCGGAAGAAAGAAGACGTCGCGAAAGATTTGCCGGAGAAGTTGCCGATGACCGAATGGTGTTCATTGACGGAAGAACAACGCGAACTTTACGGTGGGTTACAAGACAAGCTGAAAGAATTACGCAGTGCACTGCAACAGGGAAAGCAAGTTAATTACACCACCAGCATCCTGCCTCTCTTGACAAAACTCAAGCAGATTTGCGACCACCCGGCTCTGGTAACTACAAGAACAAGGCCACTCTATGGACGTTCGGAGAAATTCGACTGGATAGTCGATAAAGTATGCGAAATCATGGCGCGCAACGAACAAGTGGTCATATTTAGCCATTTCCTAGACATGTTGAACTTGCTTGAATTAGCCGTAAAGGAAAAGGGCCTTAGCTACATGAGAATAGATGGAAGCACTGGAAACCGTCAGCAACTAATTGATGCCTTCAATCAAGGGCGTGCCAAAATAGCATTGCTTAGCATAATGGCTGCTGGATACGGTATCAATCTAACAGCCGCAAACCATGTTATCCATGCCGACCGCTGGTGGAACCCTGCTGTCGAAGACCAGGCGACTGATCGCGTTCATCGCATTGGCCAGACTCGCAATGTATACGTGTACTACATCCTTGTCGAGGGGACCCTCGAAGAGCGAATTAACGATTTGCTGCAAAGCAAACGAGGTATGGCAGATCAAATTCTAAACGCTGTTGTTGAGGGTCCGCGCAAATGGACGCGCGAAGAGCTAATAGAGATATTGCGTCCTCTTGATTGACAGACGATATGGTTGGAATTGAACACCAGGAGAAGAAGTGACCGAGTACGCCAATCAATAACGACAATCCAAGGGAATGCCTGGTTTAGAAAACCAACCACCTTTCCAAAGTGGAGGCAGCGGAAACACGATAGCAGAGCGTCCATGACCTTCTGAGCGAAAGATAACGCCCCTCTTGCCGTGGCCTCGCCGCGGATCCTTTACGCAGGGGCAGCGGCCCTCATACAATGAATCATGGATACTCCTCACCCCCCCGACCCCTCCCCATTTCGGATGCTTTCACGACGGCTCGCGACCAATTGCCACATGACTATGTTCACGGAAAGTTTCGGCGGGGCTCTGTGCCGCTCCGAACTTCCAAGACCACCGGGGCTTTGAACTCGGGGCTGAATGCGCCGTTATTTGCTGCGAGGGCACATGCGGCCGGAGCAATGACAGTTCACTTTCACTAAGATCCAAGATTCGGCGCGCACGGCAACGTCTCGTCCCGATTTCCAACCATTTGCGTATTCGAATCATTCAATGTCTCGTCCACTTAGTTGGTACTCCATGCGGTCGCACTCACGGGCAAGGCGGGTAATGCAGTAGGCAAGTTCGTCGGCACCAGGTTCCGTGCGGTGGATTCGGATCCGTCCCACGAGGCGCCGCCGCCTGTCGAGCAAGAATTCAACTAGGTTCCGCTCATGGTTATCTTCACAAGCCAAGAGGAGGACTTTCAACAAACCCAATTCTTGCGCACGTACAGCCCCTATTACCACGGAATCTATCTCAATTCCTCTTTCCGTGACTAAGGCGAATATTCTTTGGTGCCTGGCGTCTGTGAATTGCACCCTGGCCCCATGTGTGGTAGGCACGATCTTGGCGTAGGTCTCGCCGCATTGTGCCGCCTCGCGCGCAAGGCTAATCCAGCTCCTCATCCGCCTCCTCTTGTGCAAACTTCTCCAGCTGGGTCTCGTCCTGCCCACTGAAGAATCGTTTCTCGATCGAGTGCGCTCCCTCCACGCATTCTCTGATCATGCTCAGGGCGGCCCGAAGACTGGCCGGAGAGCGCTCAACGACCATGTCACTCCTTATTGACAGCATAAGCGACCTGAGCTTCGCCTCTCGTTGGACGACAAGAGCGCCACAAGATACCTTCCGACACTCGTCATTTGCAGCCCATAGCAGATCTTCGTCCTCTTCGTGCAACTCCCCGATGGGCGAAACCGCCCGAATGAGGGTCTTGCCATCCCCAGAACTCATCAGCTCGAGAAAGAAGGGCTGGAGATTCTGCTCATCGCCGCCGATATTGGCCTCTCCATCCGAAAGACTCCTGGACAAGTCCACGACGCCGACAAACTCAGTATCTGTTCCTTTCAGCTTGTTTACATTCGGGAATTCGGCCCCCATCGAGTCAAGCGTTTTCTGGAAATGGTCGTGAATGGGCTCGAGATCACACATCGATTTCAACTTGGCTGAATTGTCGACGCCCTCCAGCCACTCTGGCTTGACGTCAAAAAGGGTCTCAAGCTTGCCCCGAACAGGAGATACATCCTGCGCGGGTGCAACGATGGCGCGGGCGACATCTATTGTCTTTTCGAACCCGCTGTCTTGCGGTACTGTCGCATGCAACATTCGTAAGAATCGGTTCATCCGTTCAAAGACCCGTTCCACCTGGAGGCGCTCTACGGTCTCACGAAGATAGGGGTAGTAGACCTGCAGTTTTTGCTCTTGAGTTGCTTGTGGGCGTCCATCTAGCGTGCGCTGCGTGAGCGAGTGAATCCGATCGACCCTGCCAGTCCGCTGCTCCATGCCCGAAGGAGTCCAGGTGATGCCATAGTGGATGACCCTACGGCAGAAGGTGTGGAGGTCTTCCCCTTGCTGAAGTACGTCAGTTGTCACAAGGATTAAAGGGTACCCCGGCATACGAAATTGTCCGACTACCTGCGGATTAGCCTTCCCGGACATTCCGGCCACCGGAGATTGATTCCCCAGAGCGGAGCCAAACATGCGGGCGAGTTCCCCTAGCGGCTTCTCCCGCGCTTCGTGGAAGTTCACCGCCAATAGCAGATCGAAGTTCTTCCCGACCTCTGCAAGCTCACGATAGGCACTTTCGGAGACCCGGCCCGTTCCCCTTTCCACCTCAAGGAGGTGTATGAAGTCGACAATTAGACCGGCCGAGCGCTCTTCGGTCCTTTCCTGGGCCCTCTCAAGGATGGAACCTGTGCGCTTGGCGGCAAGAATCCAGAGGTCAATAAGGGGCCTGCCTAATCTCGCCACCGCAGAGACCAGTTCCCGTCTCTGCTCTTGCCTCCGGAACGCCAAACGGAAGTCAGGGCCCTGTTCCCTAGGCCAGATGTCTTCCCGGAGATCATTGTGCTTCCGCAGTTCCGAGAAGAAAGTCACTTCCTTGAGGTACCTTTTGGGCTGCGGGAACCTCGGCGAGACCTGCGCAGGGCGGGGCAAGCCAGATCCGAAACGCTCCAGCCAGATCGTTTTCGCTTTTTCTTTCAGCTCAGAGTCAAGGGCGCCCTCGGCCAGGAAGCAAAGGGCGGAATGTTGAAATTCGCGAAAGATGCGCAACCTCGGGATTTTCCTTTGCCGCGAGGACTGGCGCACGAATGCGTATGCATTGTGCCGCAACTTCTCGGTCACCTCCCCCTCACTCATGCCGCACAGCCGCGCGATTTCGGCGACAGGATCGGCGCACTCGCCAAGTAGCCCCGTGATGTAGTTATCCTCAAAAAAGGTTGAGTAGGCTGAGCCCTCACTCTGAAACCGGTTGCTATTCAGCGACGCGCCAGAGAAAAAGCCTAATGGGCCCTCGCCTCTGAAGAACCATGCAAAGAACGTATCGGAGCGGTTCTCCTCTATATCTGTGTCCCCTCCGCGCCAGGAGGTTGATTCTTGGGCCACATGATCCTGCTCGTAGCGGTCAAACGCCCTTTCTAGATCGTCCTGTAGCGACATCGACAATTGATCCCGCAAGTATTCCATCAGCCATTGATCATAGCGCTCGTCGAGCTTCTGCTTCAGCTCCTTGACGCTCTTGATTCTCCTAACAAAGACCAGAGTCTTTTCATCCCGTTGGAAGGAAGATCCGAGATTGGCGACGATTTCCTCCATCTTGGGATGAGGCATCGGCGAGCCGAACTTCGCGCGGTAGCTCAAGGCCAGCGAATTCAACGACGGGGTATCAATTCCCTCCTTCTGGGCCTGATCCTCGGTTTGTTCCGAACCATCAAAAATGACGGGCTCTTCACCGGAACTCACCACCTTGGCCGTTTCGAAGAAACTTTCGAACGAAGAGAGCATCCCGATCTGAAAGGTTCGGTTGAACCGAGTGGTTCCAAGAAGCTCCGCGACCTTCTTCTGGACGAGGGCGACAATCAGCCTGGATCGCTCATCTGGAACCTCCAACGGCAAATCGTAAGTTTGCACGCCACCGTGGCGCCACTCGAGACGGTACATGTTCTTCGTGAATTCTTCTTGTCCGATTTTCAGAGTCGTCAGGCGACGGATCAAGAACCTGCCCGCTACCTCCCGCCTGACCTTCTCATCCACATCACCTTTTCCCAACAGATCGTAGTGTTTGCCCCGATCAAACAACGCCAGTTGATTCCAGAGCTCGCTGTAGTCAGTTTCAAACGGCGTCGCTGAAAGCAGAATCAGCTTGTCAAACCGTGGGCCGTACCCTCCAAATCCATCTGCCCTTCCCTCGGGGTGCCCTAGCACGTAGGCAAGGAGCCGGTTCCTCGCAGCGACATCTTCTCGAAGCCCATGTTTCAGGTTGTGAGCCTCGTCGATCAGAACCAAATCGAAGCGAGGGATCACTTCGTTGACCGCCCGGGCGAAATTGGCCTTGAATTGGTCCTTGTCCCTCAGATCGAAGAGACTCGTGTCGACCCATGGGAGGCATTCAAGCAAGCGATCGCGCAATCCCAACCACTGCTCAGGGTTCTGAAGGGCCAGGGGTAGGCTGAAGCTTGTCATTCTGAGCAGAAAATCGCGATTGGGGTTTTGGATGACCTTGTGGGCGAAATCAATCAAGTTCGTGCATGCTTCCACCCCGTACGCCGGGCGGCCATTAAGGGACCGGACCCGGTTATCTTTCCAAAGCCAATCGTTGGCCGTGAAGTTGCGGATCTCTTTCTGCCACTTGTCTTGCAGGTTCTCGTTGGGGACTACGTACAGGACTCTCAGGTCTGGTTTGATCAGCCGCATGAGGGCAATCGCGCCCAGCGCAACGTAGGTTTTGCCCATTCCGACTTCATCCGCAAGGTAGCAGACGCCCTCTCTCGCAACAACGTTGTGCACGGCCACCGCCCCGCGGAGCTGCTCCTCCCAAGCGTGCTCTTGCCCTGCTATTCCGCCGGAATAATCAATGAGCTTGCGGGCGAAAGAATGGCTGATCTCGGCTGTCACTCTACTCTTCCTCTGGGGGCAGCTTTGCATCTGCAAGGAACTTGGCCTCAAACCAATCCAAGAAATCGCCTCCGCCACCGTCCTTGGCGAGCGCAAGATTTCCTCTTATTGAACGTGATTCCTCCAACTTAGTCTCAAGATCTCGCAGATCCTTGCGGTGCTCGGAGGCGAACTCGGGGTGCTCCCGGGCCAGGTGGCGGATGAGCTGCTTGGCACACAGCAAGGTTACATAACGGTCTAAACAATCAAGACTTTTGCCTTCGATGACCTTATCCACAAGGGAGGGGAGAGAATCGTACTTGTGACCGACGATTCTGTAGATTGCCTCCTTGTCCTTGCCGTCCTGTAAGGCCTTGTTGACACTCCTCTCGAGCTGCTCGAAGGCGTGGAAAATTCCCGCAAACTTGTCGAACATAGATTCCAGCACAGCGCCTTCGCTCTGTCGAGGAGCTACGATCACTAGCTGAGGGTCTGCTGGAAGTCTGGCCTCTATGAACGCCTGTCTTTGCTCGGGCGTCAGGAGCGACCAGTACTGGAGGATCTCCTCCACGGTCAAACTGAGAAGTATGGAGGGTTTGTGGGCCATGTGATCTTCGCGAACGAGCAGGGGCCATGGCACTCTGTCGTCTACTAAGATCTCTACAAGAGAAGTCGAGACCAGGAGTTCTGCCATGGATGAGGCGGCTTCGCGAGGCAGAATTGTCCACTCATCGAACCGGATGGGGTCAATTCGGAACTTGAAGATCCCCTGCGCAGAAATTCGTGCCCCGCGCGGTCGCGTTCCTGGCGAGGATTCCCAGTAGTACGAGAGGCTCCCTTCTCCCCAGTCATACCTCAATGTGACAGGACATTCCACTTCGGCCGTCTCAGCATCCTCGAAGGGTTCTGTCTTGAAGTTTTGCGGGAGCACATCCCCAAGTGGCTTGAGCCACCAACCGGGCGCAGCCTCCATTTCGGGCTCCACCAGAACCCCAACCTCGAAATTGCCGCCTGACCCTCCTTGGTGAGCAGGCCGAGTAAGATTGACAGATCCTAGGAAGAGAATTTCTCGGTCCTCACTCCAGAAACGATAAACCTTTGCGTGGACATTCCGAGACGTCTCCTTGGCTGCCCCTGAGCCTGTGCTCAGTATGCTTTCGGGAAACCTGCCCCATGTCACGAGAGGGAGTTTGGACGTCGCCGTGTAGAGACCCTCTCGGCACCGAGCCGTCCCATCGCTTGCCTCTGGAAGAAAGACGCGCACCCCTGCGACCTGCAGAGTGTCCATCAGCGACTCAAGCGTGCGCGGAACATCGGACTCGTCAAGGAAGGGGGAAATGATTTCGAGATGATGCCCACGCGCCTCATCCCGGAGGCACTCACCCAGGAATTCAGGGACAGACTCCCTCCCAACGTACAGCCGCGGGAGTAGCCGACCATTCAGCCTGCTCAATTCGTATTGCGACACACGATCCAGAAGGAATTCGCGAATCTTCTCGATTTCCAAGTGGTCACTATCTGTTCGGTCATGTGATTTCACGCGCGAAATCAATTCGAGAAGATCATTTCGAATCGATGACCGTTTCCCTTCGGCCACCTCTTCAAAGTGTCCCCCCTCAACATTGCTCCACCATCCCGCTCGGGTCAGGTTGGCTGAAAGCACGCCAACCACAAGGCTTCTCTGAGTGCCGTCTGCCTGCTCGCTCTTTACCAGGATTAGCACCACCTTGGGGTGGAAATATCCGTGAGGGCGGGAGACGCCTATCCTCCTGTAGTCAAGGCGTGCCGGTTGGGATCCTGCGACCAGGCCGCGGCGGTCGAAGTAAACTGCAATGTCCGGGACGCTCCTCAACGCCTCCTCTAATCGGACCAATCGCACTTTGGGGAATTGACTAAGCGTTTCCCCTGGGACAAGAAGCGGAAGGATTTCCTCCTCGAAGAATCCCGGGTCGAACTCAAAGGTGAAGAAGACAGCAGCCTCCACCTCTCGACCGTCGATTCTGGCAGCCAGAGCTTCGGACAAAACCGCCTGGGGGATCTGGGCCGCGCTCACACTCCGCTCCCCTTCACAATCGCGGCGCCGATTGCCTTAAGAGCATTTAGAAAGTAGGTGCTAACCCAGAGATTCTTCAACTCCCTACCTGCTGGAAGATCCCCCCTCTCGTCAGGCAGACGCACGTCAAGCCGTGTGCCCTTAATCGCGACCCAAGGCCCCCCGCCGCGCGCTTTCATGACTGCCTCGTTCTGCTCGATCAAGATCCTTATCGCCTCCGCGTAATCGACCTCCGCGACAAGGCGCGCTAGCCTCGAAAGCATGTGAACTTGCTCCTCTTCGAGCACCGACTGGGCCTTCTGGAGGGCCGCTTCGAAGCGCTCGACGGGCAGCACTTTCGGCATATCTTTCCAAGCTTCTCTTACTTCACGAGCCACTCCCGTCAGTGACTGATCATCCCTGGAGAGAACAAAGGAGAAGAGCTGGCCAAGGGGAGCAATCACAAGCTCAACATTGTGAATAGCCTCCAGCTTTTCGAGAAGTTCCACATCCCCTTTGCGTGCGCACTTCTGGATAATCCGGCGAAGCTCAGCCATCGAGAATGGTCTGATTAGATCCTGCATTGTTGGGTTGGCCTCTTGGATGAGGTTCCACGTGCGGGCCTGAAGGCCCTCCGCGTTACAAGCGGTGACCAAATGGGACTTGTAGAAATCTCTTTCCGCCGGTGTGAGCTTAGGCCCCAGCAGATCTGCGAGAGACTCGGCCAACCCTGAGTCCTTGCCCATCGGGCTGAAGTCGCGGTCTCGACCCAGAAATGACCGCACCGCCTCGCCCTTCCCAGGAAGTCTTGGCAAGTAGTTCTCTTCAACGAAGTCCGCCGCCTCCAATGAAAGGCGAGGACGCGCTCGATCTAGCAACCCACTGTTCCGTGAAGCGGTGGTGTACAAGCCCCAGAGTCCGTACGTCCTTTGATCGGCGAGTATCTGCCACCGCTCACCCGAGGAAATATGGACGTGGCCCTCTCTCAGATTTCTCTGGGCCCGTTGGATTCCTCGAATCTCCAGATCGTCCTGGGTCCCAGACAGACCCCTCTCTTTGGCTACACGGCTGTATGCAGCTAGTTGCTCAGTCTTGAGGAAGACCTGGACAAGGTCGTCTTCGTCTCTTCCCCTATCATCCACTTCCGTCTGGGCAAAACACATACCGAGGAGAAATGTGGTAAACCCTCGCAGCGACACGGTAACTGTGGTCAGGTTCTGCACGATCTGCCTTCCCAGAAAGGTCCAAAGAGGCTGGAGACCCAAAGGATCGCGCGAGCCTCTAATCTTTGCCCGAGGATCGAGCAGGGTGAGAAAGGGTCGAGAACCCGTCGATGCCTCGCCAACGCTCATAGCACGTATCCCTCTCACTTCTGATAGTTCATGGCTATGCTGCGTGATATTGCCTTCCCCAAGACGATCCCAATTCCACAAGGGCCTGCGACTCGGGCTCTCGTGGCCGCGCATCAACGTCGAGAATAGGTCAGGACTTTGTTGAGATTCCCAGAGACAGACCCAAGGGCAGCCCATGCCCTCGGGCTTGTTTTCTGAAGAGGGGGCGGACGCGCGGCTTCCATCAACAAAACTGTTCTCAAAGCAATCCGGTTTCCCAGGTCGTCGCTCACTCCCTTCCTTGTCCCAGGTAATCGTCGTGGGCGTGAAGTCTGCCTCGCATGAGGGACCTGCAAATCCGCCCAATCAACACGTGAGCCACGGCGAGGATCTAGATGAGACTCAGAAAGCAAGTCCTCTCGGTGTTTACCCCATCAAGAGGGGACTTCACACCAAACCCCGAGAGGATGAAAGCCGCAGGCCTTGCCTCTAAGGAATCTCAGGAAAGCCCAAACCGGGTCGGTTGGAGAGGCTTCGTTGTTTTGGAATCTCCCTCCCTGAGCCCAGTTGTACTCTCCATGGTCTGGGTTGCCATCCAGTTTATCGGCAGAATCTTCCTGCACCGGGGGAAGTTCACACATCCCCAGAAGGGCTCCCCTTTGTGCGCCCCGTTCGTTGCCACTCGCTGAACCATTGAGAGCCCGCATTTCGGACAGGATGGGGGCAGAGCACTCCCTCCCTCCGATGGCCCCTCCGGTTTTCCCGCACTCGACTTCTCTGGCCCCCCATTCTGGGCCGCTGGAACCAAGTCGGTGATGCCGAGCTCAGCGACCAACAGCCTTGGATCGTACTGATGCTGGGCAGTGACTCTGGCAAGTCTCAAACCTGCCGCCGCGAATGCATGGTCCACAAACTCGTCGCGTGTTCTTCGATCTTCCCTCCGGTGGCTTGAGTCATCAAGCTCTACCCCAAGAATCGGCCTCATCCCCTTGCGGCTGCAAACTAGAAAGTCCAAATGCTTCTGATTGATTTGATTGAAGAGGGCGAGGTTTTTGTCAGGCTGAGCAACAAAGAGAACATCGCTGAGTCGGACCTTGGGGAAGACATAATGGTCGGGCCCGACCACCGAGGAAAGTACGTGGAAGAAAGAAATCTCGGCATGGGTGAGAAAGTCGTCGCGCGTTCTGTACGGCAACTGTGGCTGAGAGTTCTCGAACTCTTGTATTGGGAAACCGGTTTCGGTGTTTCTGGGTCGGTCCTTGATATGTCGTGGATGCCGCATCCCCTTCATCGCCAGTGTAACTGCTAATATTCCTAGGACCACTAGGAATAGAGCCGCGCACCCAAGAGCACTCGCTGGATTGAGCAAGTCCGAAATAGGTGAATTGGACACCATGAGGCCCTCTTCGCCTGATCCAAGGCGCGGTTGATCAACTTGAGAAGCGAGAACCGACCCCGCAGATTGCTTTCATTGTAGAGGTTACAGGCCGCATTTGTCCTTGCATATAAGTTACAAAAGGGTTGGAGCTGTCACTTTCGGCAGTGAGGCATGCAGTTTCGTCCCAGTGAGTATCCATGCTCCCGGTTCCCGACGAGTCCGGTCCGATGAATTTCAACGCCGTGACAGGTCATGGCGGTGACGGCTTCCCTCGCATATTGTGGGCAAGATGTATCAGGTGATTTCGCACCCCGGGTCGGGCCAGGAATCTTGCCCCAGGGATTGGCAACTACCCTATTCTCTGCCGGAGACAGGAGTGCTGGCAGGCCGTCAGTGACCTGTGTCCTGGCACGGTCAACACATCCTTGCATGACAGCGAAGCCGAAAAGTGACCTGGCAGGTGCCCCAGCACGAGAACGCACTGTCCGTGAAGAGGGCCGCTCAGGAGGCACCTCTCCTGCGCCGGCCAGGTCCTTGACCGGGCGACATTCATGTCGATAGGTCCAAACGTGCTCGCTCCGTGCCCCACACTCCTGTACCATGGGAAGTCAGTGGACCTGGATTCGCTGCGCCTGGCGGGTGGACACGCCTGGAGCGATTGGTTCCGTCCCGGCCGGATCCGTAACGATGAATGCCGCTTTGGCACCTGCGGCGAACTGCTGTGGCGCTGAATGGCGGCTAGTTGGTTCTTGGGAAGAGCACGCGTATGTCCTTGGCGATCGCTGCCCTTATCTTCGGATCTGGCTCATGCTTGCAGAAAATGAGGACCATTTGCCTACCAAATTCCGCGACCTCCTCCCCAGGTACCATTTGCTTGTTCAGTGTCTGCCATCGGCGCTCTGTGTCCACTAGGCGCCGTTCGGCTTCCATGTTCTTCCTTAGCCTCCTCCATAGAGTGTTCTCAGTTTTCTTCTTCTTGGCTGCTGCAAGTAACAGCGCTAAGCCAGTCTTTATCAACCCGGGATCGGCGCTGTTTAATCCACGCTGGATCATTGCAACGGCTTTGGGGATCTCCTCGCGGTCGACTACGCACCCCGTTTTCCCAAGTTCATCTAAATCCTGTTGAATCCTTAATTCAATCAGGGCGATCTCGGGCTTCAGGTCAAACACCTTGGGGTTACCCGCTGCCCGACGATATGCGGCGTGGAATCTCGCAGGTCCAGAGTACTGGCCGTGCTTCGGGGCCCGTCCGCCTGAGCCTCCATGTGACCGGCACACCGTCTTCCCCTTCATCGGCATTCGGTTGCATTGGCGGCCATTTCTCCCGCTCCAGGCACGGCACTGCGGCTTTCCCTCCCAGCGATGGCCGGGTGGGAAGACCTCCTCGGGTTTGAAGTCCAACGGCCTTGGCATGCGGGGCTGTGGCGCAAAGGCATTCGACGGCAGCTTCACCGGTTCTGTGGTCATTTTGGGTTTCCTCCTAA
>Ga0187878_1002741_pt1 | contig 15279 bp, 10 predicted proteins | sample June2016WEW_17_1_FD_132979 | JGI IMG/M metagenome (GOLD analysis project Ga0187878, IMG submission 132979) | Peatland microbial communities from SPRUCE experiment site at the Marcell Experimental Forest, Minnesota, USA - June2016WEW_17_150 | ecosystem: Environmental > Terrestrial > Soil >...
TACGAAATGGTTGCTGATCTCGCAAGGAGGAGGGGTTACTTCTGGCCCTCTTTTGAGATTTATGGCGGGGTGAGCGGATTCCTCGACCTAGGTCCGCTCGGAACGGCCATGAAGAGGCGAATCATTGAGAAATGGCTGGACATGTTCATCCGGAGACACGGCTTCGTCGAGATATCAACCCCCGTAATCACTCCAGAACGCGTCTTTGAGGCTTCAGGGCATGTGGCCCACTTCAAGGACTCGATGGTTGGATGCCTGAACTGCAAACGCAGATTCAAAGCTGACAACCTCCTCAAGGAGGCCGCAAACATCAATGCGGAGGCCTTCTCTCTTTCGGAGATAGAGCAGACAATCAACGAGAAGCAGATTAGGTGCGTTGAATGCGGCGGTCAACTCTCAAAGCCAGAATACTTCTCGACAATGTTTCGAACCACAATAGGCCCTTACAGTGAGTCAATAGCCTATGGTCGGCCCGAAGCAGCTCAAGGTATGTTCGTGGACTTCAAGCGTGTGTACGAATCGCTTAGAGAAAGAATGCCGATAGCCATTGCTCAGATCGGGACAGCGCTGAGAAATGAGATCTCTCCTCGACAGGGTCCAATCCGTCTCAGGGAATTCACGATCATGGAGTTCGAGTTCTTCTACGACCCAGAGGAATCTTCATGCCCCCACATTATTGAGGTGGCGGACGAGGAGGTTCGTATACTTCCGCTTCAACTTCGGGACAAAGGAACTGAGGAACCCATCACGGCGACGATAAGGCAGATCCTTGCCAAAAAGTTCGTTATTTCCGAATGGTCTGCGTATTTCATGGCTCTTTCGCAACGGTTCATGTCAGGCTTGGGGATACCGCCCGCAAGCCAACGTTTTCTGGAGAAGTCGCCAAACGAGCGTGCACACTATTCTTCACAGACTTACGATCATGAGATCTTGCTGGATCGGTGGGGGTGGGTTGAGATGGCGGGACACGCCAACCGGTCAAACCATGACCTTTCTAGCCACATCAAAGGGTCAGGCTCCGATCTCACAGTCTTCAAGAAGTTCGATGAGCCTGTGGTCCGAAATGAGAGGGTCGCTCGTCCAATTGATTCTGCAATCGGACCAGCCTTCAAGGCGCAAGCTGCAACGGTCAAGAAACTAATCGAGAGTGCCAAGATCGTAGACATAGAGCAATCGATCAAGGAAAAGGGATTCTACATGGCAGGTGAATTCAAGGTACTTCCAACCCAAGTCAAGTTTGACTGGATAGAAACCAAGGAGTCAGGCAGAAGGTTCGTGCCGGAGGTCGTTGAACCCAGCTTCGGTGCTGAGAGGCTGCTGTACGCAGCGCTCGAGTATGCATACACGCAAGTGAAAGACAGGGTCGTTCTCAATATTCCCATCGATATTGCACCAATTCAGGTTTCCGTGTTTCCGCTGATGGCGAAGGACGGCCTAGACGAGAAGGCTCAATCAGTTTGCGAGATGCTTCGTCGTGCAAGGTATGACGTGGACTATGATGAGAGCGGGACGATCGGAAGAAGATACGCTCGAGCTGACGAGATCGGTGTCCCAATAGCCATCACCATTGACTATGATACGCTGAAAGACGAGACGGTGACGCTTCGGGACCGCGTTTCATGGAAGCAAGTGAGGACTCCCGTGGCCTCGCTCGTGGACAAGCTGGGAGCCTACTTCGAGAAATCTAGTTCTTTCTCTACGCTCGGAACTCCGATGGCAGACAATGCTGAATCCTAGTCGCCCTCGCTCAGACCCGGTTTGATTTTTCGCGGGCTACGGGTTCGGAGGCCCTCGGAGGCCTCGCATCGAGAGAGACCTTTAATTTGGCGTCTGAGACTTACTGAGTGGATAATCATCTGAGTGAGCGAGTGACCGTCGATGACATTTCCGATCCAGACTGAAGCCACAATCAAACGGAGAATACTCGAGGTCTGTCAGGGTCAGGCACGGACGATCGTTGATATAGTTCGCGAACTTGTCCTCATGGTCGATAGCGTTTCGGAGAGGAAACCCAAAGTCACCAAGACGCACTATGAAGCCATTCAAAAACTGATTGCGGATAATGACAAGTTGCGGACGACGCTTCTCGAGGAAGTCGCTTCCGTGGGATCGCTCCTGGTCAGCCGTGAAGACTTCCTCCGGTTGATGTTCCGCATGACCACAATCGCGGACTATGCAGAAGCATTGGGATTCAGGCTGATGGGTGCGACAGAGAGGAACTGGAAGCTTGAGAAGAAGTACATTCAGGCCCTATCGGGGGTGCTTTCGCTCGTCTTGAGCGAGGTGACGAGGATGAAGGAGACCCTACACTCCTTGGGCTTCGATCCTGACAAGGCGGTGGAGCTGGCCAAGTCGGTCGAGGAGTTGGAACGGAAGATCGATATCGATTCAAGGAATCTCGATTTCGAGATAATGTCCAGCAAGCTTTCTCTGCAAGAAGTATTCCTGCTTCGGGACATAGCTGAGCGTGCCGAGCGAATCGCCGATCTCGGCGTCGAGGTCGTTGACCTCATTAGAGTCATAGCACTGACCACCTAGAAGGCTCCTTATTGGCTTACAAGATAGTCGCTGAGCTTGTAGGAACGAGGCTCATCGTTTGGACGCCCAAGGATGGTGTAACACTCTATAGACAAGGATTCTTCGGGAAACCAGTCGGCATACCCAAGCCGAAGCCGGATCAGGACTTCACAGCGCCTCTCGTCTTGGATATGATGGAGGCGCTTTACCTTCAGGAGAAGGAGAGAATCAAGGTTGTCGACACGAAGACCAAGAAGCCAGTGGCCCGCAACCGGTTGATGAAACTTGCAGCGGTCACATACAAGAACTTCGAACTCGGATATTCAGTCTACAGGGACCTACGCGATCGGGGACTGATTGTCACTCCGGGTATTCGGTTCGGGTCGGATTTTGCCGTTTACGAGCACGGCCCCGGCATCGACCATGCCCCTTTCATAGTGACTGGCAGAACTGAGAAAGACAAGATGGGTCCATTCGAGATTGTGCTAGCTGGTCGACTCGCTACAACCGTAAGAAAGCAATTCACGATAGCAGTCCCAAAGAAGAACAAAGACAAGATGGACTACTTGGCCTTCCGATGGTTCAAGGCCTAGACCGAACCCGATGCCTTGGGTGGATCCCAGCCTGAAAGCGCTCGTCTTGAAGCCTCTAGGCCACTAATGAGGCAACGCTGCGACCGTTTCATGGCAGGATGCTTTTCCGGCTGCGGAATTGACGCAAATGATCATGCTTTCCTGACTATGGGAAGCGTCGGGACAAGCCAAGATCATCACGTTCAAGTCAAGCGAGCACAAACCATGAGCTATTGCGGCGAAAAAAGAGTCAATGCTCGCGTACGGCACACTCGTCAAGTCTTAAATCACTTCCAGAACCATCTAGTGCATCAGAACCCCAGGTTCACTTGTAGCGAAACCCTTGGAGCTTGTAACAGGATGCGGCATAGGAATGTAGCGTCAGTTCTTCTAATATTGCTCGCGGCAACTTCGATGTGGATCACAATAGCGTCCGCCCTTCCTCCGTTGGAAAATGGAATATCTTTTCCGGCGGGCGCGCTCGTAATTCCGATGGATGATAAACAAGCAGAGAGGATCCTGGTCTTCGGATTTGTTCACGCCCTGCTCCGTGACCCGAACCCGATTGTGCTCTTCAGAGTGATAGAACCGCCGAACGTGACTTTGTCGACTAACATGACTGCGTCACCCGCAGCCTTCTACGGTGGCCCATTTCTTGTCTACCCCAGCGACTCGGCCAAAGTGGCTCAGGTGAAGAACAAGCCCGACTTCAGACACGTCACCGTCGGCACACTCACCACGCAGCAAACACTCAACAACATCTTCCGGGTCACTGAACCAACAAAGATCTTGGTTGTCAAAGGCGAACCTCCTTGGGGAACAACTGACACGACTCTTGACGCGATGAAGATCCCGTACACCCTCACCACTCATGCCAATCTTACGGCAAACCCGAGCATGATATTCGACTACACGATGATCGTTATTGACTGCAACGGCTGGAACGGTCACATTCCAACCCAAATTGCAGACGATATCAGAAGTCACGTCAACGCGGGCCATGAGGTAATCTTCACCGATCGTGCGATTTGGGACCTAAACTCAACGTTCCCAGGATATGTGACAGTTTCGGGTGTCCAACCCACCGATAGGATCTCAAACGCCTATGCCTACAATCCGCCTAGGAAATACGACTTAACGAAATACGGAGCTTCAGCTGATAGATTCGAGCCCGACTACCCGAGCCAATACTACAATCCCGGCTCACGCCCGAACGAGATCAAAGTCTTCACAGAATCCATGGGGATTGCCGTCTCCTCTATACCTTCGGGCAAGATCAATGATGTTCGGATTCTTACAGACACCAAGGTCTTTGGTCCTTACGGCAACCAATACGCGATCCTTGCCTTTTACTTTGAATACGGTCAAGGAATTGTTGAAGGCTTAGCGTTCCACCCGCAGCAGCAGACCGTCGCTGCTATCGGCGACAACGGGTACTACGCCACATACCAATTCTACGGCAACAAGTTCACGCATGCATTCCCGGCCGGCCAATTTGAGCTTGAAGCCAATCCGACTTCGCGGACAGTCTATCAAGGAGACTCTACGACATACACAATTACCGTAAGATCATTCAGTGGATTCAACCTGCCCGTAACCCTCGGAGTCACCGGGCTGCCTCCAGGAGCGACAGCCAATTTCAGTCCACAGTCACCCCAACCGCCGGCTAGCGGCACCGCACAATCGACCCTCACCGTCGCGGTGCCAGCGTCGTCCCCTATTGGAAACTACACCCTGACCATAACGGGAACTGACACGTCGTCCCCACCAATGCAGAAGCAGGTCATCGTCACGCTAAACGTGTTGAAGCTCCCGGCCAACTTCGGCGTCTGTGTATCTCCGAACTCTCTCACAATCAATGTGACGGACTCCAAAACAGCGATCGTAACAGTCACTTCCACCGGGGTATTCAATCAGAATGTGACACTCAACGTAACTGGCTTGCCCCCGCACGTTACCGCCACTTTTACCCCTCCGGCGCCGAAGCCCCCGCCTGGAGGAACCGCAAGTTCAATAATGCGAATCAACGTCGGCGCAGACGCGATCAACGGCACCTATCATCTCCTCATAATAGGCTCAAACGGCACATGCGGGCCAGCGTGCACGAGAGACACGACAACGGCGCCCTGCAGTCTGCAGTTCTTCACACTTAGAATAGAAAAGCCAATTCCGCCGGGAATCCCATGGTTAACGGTGCTGCTCATTCTATTAGCGGCTTTGGCGGGAGTAGTTCTCGGTCTCCTGGCGTACTTTCTATCATCTCGTCGAGCGCCTACAGGTCCTAGCGGACTGAAGTACGTCGTTCCAGCGAATGCACAACGCATGCGCAGACCAATAACGCCAGTCAGAACTGGAGTCGTCGTCGCTGCTCCCCCAGTCGTCGCCTATGCTCCCCCAGTCGTCGTCGCTGCTCCCCCAGTCGTCGTCGCTGCTCCCCCAGTCGTCGCCTATGCCCCCAGACGTTTGATTCCAGAAAGAAGAGCCATATGGGGATTTGTGTTAGCGATGATAGGAGGAATTCTGATACTCATAAACTCGGTAGCACTGCTTTCCCCGACTTTCTGGGGACCTCCAACCGGGTGGTCCAATGTCTTCTTCTGGTTAGGCGGTTCATCAGGTCTTGGGCAGCCTATTGCGGTCCTAATAGGCCTCATCTCGGGGCTCACCGTAATCGCCGGTGGCATCATGATGGTGATGAGGCGAGGCCCGATCGGAGCGATCATAACATTCCCATTCGCCGCGCTGAGTTTCATAATGGGTGGAGGATTCATTGTGGGGGGAATCCTCGGGATCGTGGCAGGCATCCTGGGGATGCTCAGAAGATAGGTGTCTGGCAGCGATGCGACACCATGCCAAACCGTGACCAAATCACAGACATAGTGAGCCTCAGATATAAGGGAAAACGCAGTCAATCCATCGAACTCGGGTCCGGCAAACGCCTCGTTGTTGAGTCTCGCCTGCGAATCCCAACCATGCGATATCTGCGACGTTGACGCATATGTGCGGGTCGACCTAGCGTTTTTCACTTCCTTCGACATGCAATAACCAACCACAGGTGATCCAAGGAATAAGTCATGAATTGACGTATTGTAACGTAAGGCGAAATCATGTCAATGGAATCTTTCGAGTACTATCGCGACGCCAGCGGATTCTGGCGAGTGAAGAACATCAAGAGGCGCCGCCGCTCGACGATCTAGTACACTATTACGTGCTGAAGTCCGTTCACGCGTGTATCTGTACTATATCTCCGTCGGAGAGTATGTGGCCGATCCCGACACGTTCTCCATCATAGCTTGCGCTCTTTCCCCAGACCCTTGCATACTTGAAATGACGAAAGAGAACACTGTGTATCTGATGGCTCAACTCACCGACGGTCGTCCCTTTCTTGATGATGAATGGGTCAGGCGACGGATGCGTGGCATTAGGCTCCTTCGTGTAGACTCGGGCAATGTCCAAAGCCTCGAACAGTCGCTTTCCAAGCTCAGACAACCCTGATCGAGTCAGGCAGGAGACAACGAGCACGGGCAGCTTCGAGCCAATGCTATCGAGAAGTCGTGGGGCCCTTGCGGTAGCATCTCTCAAGTCTGACTTGTTGGCAAGCACGATTGTGGGTTTGTAGATTAGGTTGGTTTCGAGGATAACATCCTCGATATCGTCAAGCGTCACGTCTCCCGTCGTGCGGACTATTGCGTTTGAAACCCCGTAACTCTTCAGCAGTGATGAGATTTGGTCGCGGGTGCAACCCATGAGGCGGCCCGCGGCGAAAAGCTGTATGCCCTCAGATCGCGTCTTCAAAATGGTAACGTTCGATTCCGACTTCTGAGTGCTTACCTGCGAGCGCCCCAGCTCGCCCAGTATCACTCCAAGTTGCTCGGCAGCGTCAGCACTCAAGTCGATCATGATGATCAGGCCATCACACGTGCGGACTAGGTCAGCCGAACCTTCCTGAAACGCAAATCTCCCTTCGCTTCCAGGCACCAGAGCTGGAAGCTCGACGAGTTGAAACTGCACGTCTTCGAACTGTAGCATTCCGGGCACGTCTTCTTTCGTTGTGTACGGATATTCTGCGACAACCGGCCTGGCAGCAGTGACTGCGGTTAGGAGACTGCTGCGTCCAACTTTCGTCAGACCAATAATCGCAATCTGTGCCGCCCCAGCTTTCTGGAGGCTCCGCTCCGCGGCTCGCCCGCCCCCTCGCTTATGCTTGGCCGACATTTCGGCTTTGAGCAGGGCGATCTTTCGCTTTGTCTGCGCACGGAGGCGCTCGTTTCCTTTGTGCTTCGGGATCGCTGATAGGAATTCCTGCAGTGCGGGAATCTTTTCTTTGGTCGTCCTCGCCTGTTGAGCCTTGTTCCACTTGGCCTTCGCTTCAGCCGTAAGGTTCGCTGGCAAGGGGTGTCCTCTCATCATCCGCAGATCGATTCGGAAAAAGTTTGGTGTGCTAGGGTCTTGAGCGCGGGGCTCATTTCGTGATGTCAAACGGGATGAGTGCTCGTCAAGCGTATGTGAGTAACTTTAAATACAATCTCGTTGCTAACGCCTCATCAGCAATTCAAGGAGCTTTAGAGTCTCATAATGGCGGAAGTCTGCTCGACCTGTGGTCTCCCAAAGGATCTTTGCGTATGCGGCACCATTAGCATGGAACAACAGCTTGTGAAGGTCCGCCTCGAAACAAGGAAGTGGGGCAAGCCCACTACTGTAATCGAGGGGATTGACGCCAAAAGTGTCGACCTAGCTGGTCTTGCCGGAAAGCTCAAGAGCTATTGTGCTTGCGGCGGAACCGCGAAAGACAACTTGATACTCCTTCAGGGCGATCATCGAGACAAAGTTCGCAAGGTGCTAGTACAGCAGGGCTTTCCTGAGACAAGCATCGAGATACACTGAAGGACTGTTCGGGGGGAACGCTAAGATGAACCGCTTCATCGAGGTACTGAAAGAACTAAAGCGTCACCGCCCATCCACCCCATCCACTATCGTATGTCCACAATGCCAAAGTCCGAACATATACAAGTCAACCGGAATGGACGGGTGGCTTCTTCCCCCATTGTATCTCTGTCCCAATTGCGGTTACAGCGGGAGAGTTGTTCTGGAGGTTGAGGCGTTGGGCGCGGCGGGCGATGGGTCAAGGGATGGGCACAACGCTCAGGTACGTTAGTGTACCACTGTGGGAACGTTAATATGCCACAGTAAGGGTTGGCTACGCGCCCTCAAACCCGAAGAGTCGCAGACAATCCCAATGGGCGCTCACGAGGCAAGTCAAACTACAACGGCACGATGCTGGAGATTACTCGGCATATTCATCCTGGTCATACTTGCGACAGTAATGACGACGGGCCTTGCTCATGCCGAGACGAGCCCGATAGAACGATCCACGTCGATAGATCTGCGCACCGACGATTGGCTTTCAGTATCCAGTAACAGAGAATCACTCCAATCAGTCGAGATCACTGGAAACCTAACTGCGATCCAGCTCCCCTTAGGTTCGCATTACCCTGCGAACGGCTTCAACATGACATGTCATACTCAAGGCCGCTACTCGATCACGCTGACTTTCAACTTTCCTACAGAGTACAACGTGGCCATCGTCGCTGACCAGCGCAATGCGACGAGAAGGGAAATTGCTTCATACTATTTCTCCTCGGGTCAGTTGGTTCTAACGATCGATTTGACTCAGTGCCCCGGAACCGATCGTTGCAGGTGCTCACAGCACCGGATGGAATGATTTCGCAAGCTGGACAACTCGTTTCGGAGCTGCTTTTCCGTTTTGGGTCAAGCTGCTATATGCCGTGCTCGGAATCCAGTTCGTTGCGGTAGGCTACAAGTGGATCAGATTTGAGAACGATGCGCGACGAGACAAATCCTCCATGTCAAGATTCGACAGAGGGAACCTACTCTACCTTTCAAGTGAGGTGCTCTACAAGCTCCTCCTAACCGCATTTCTCGTAATTGCAGCAGCGATGAGCGGACAGTTCATCCTACTCCTAGTCCTGAAATTCATGTTTCTCGCGCAAGTCGACATGCTCAATCTCTGGGATCTGTACGTATTAGGATTCACTGCGGGAATAGCAGTGATCGCCTACTGCTTCAAGCTTCTTCTCCAAAAATCGTTCGACCTGAATCCGTCGTTCGAGGATTGACCTAAATGCATTCACAGCAAGCACCCTTGGCAGAAGAAGAGCGGACGATTCAGTATTTGTTCGGAGCGCGAGTCCCTTGGTGGGCGAAACATAGGTGGCTCCGTCTAGCATTCTATCTGCCCCTCACCTTCGTGGACAGAGAATTCAACAGGTGGAAGAGGGCCCGAGTTTCGCCTAGACGATTTAGTCGCCTCAAAGAACGTCTAGACCGCCAATATCCGCCCGAGACATACTCCCCTCGCAATCTGATCGGTAGAGAGAAGGAGTTCAACCTATTACTAGACGCATTTCGGCTGCATGTGCTCAGGCATCCGGTTCTCGAAAAGATATTCACAAAAGAGGAGTTGCCGAAGGCCTTCTGTCTAAGCGGCCAGAGCGGAACTGGCAAGACATTTCTGACAATGGTTTCGCTGAAACAGATGTTGCTCGAGGGGCACTCGAACGGGGTCCTAGTCTCTCCCGTCATAGTCAGGGGTTCCGATGTCTATTCTGAGTTCTACGGGCGAAGCACAAAGCAACTTGGCAAGATATTGGATCAGGCCGCTTCTACACCCTCGGTCGTGTACATCGACGAGTTTCAAAGTCTCGGCAAGAAAGTCAGGGGTGAGACCGGTACTGAGATGGAGGATACACGTGTCCAGGATGAGCTGAATCGCTGGCTCGACAAGATCACGTCGGGATCATCTAGGACGCTTGTGGTGGTTGCCACTAACACGTACGAGCAAACTCGCGAGGATATTCGAAGGCGGATGATGCGTATCGACTTGGATGCAGAAGTAACTCGCGAGATGCTCCTCGCACTAGTTGAGGACTCCTTGCAGCACGAGGGTTGGAAAGGGGTCCCTCCGATGGAGATTCTCGAAGTACTGGAGCGTGAGGTGACAATACGTCGCAGGGGTTCCATAACTCCGAATGACATCAGATCCGTCTTCAGAGAAGTTAAGAAAGCCAGAGAGACTCCGATCCTAGAGACGCTGAGGAAGAACCTCGCCTTCGCGGTCCCACGCCTCCCGGTCAGTAGACACAGAGTAAAGATTGAGGAGTTTATTGCCGCATCTAAGAATATGAAACTGTACTCTGAGCAGGAGAAATCCCGAGAAGTCATGGATGCAGTTTACTTGATCCGCCCAAGGGAGACCCGACAGCAAATCGGCGGACTTCACGAGATCAAGGATCGCATTCTGAACGAAATCTCATTGGCGTTCAATCCAAACATGGCAGAACTGGGATACGATTCTAACTGCCGATTCCTTTTACTCGGCCCCCCAGGAACAGGGAAAACTCTGCTAGCGCTGGTGGCGGCCGCAGAGAACAACGTCGCGTTCATCAAAGTCAGGGGAGGCGAATTGATGAGCGGCGCCTCGTACCATGGTGAGCCCGAACGACGAATCAAAGAACTATTCGGACTTGCGAGACAACGCAGCCCGTGCATTCTCTTCCTAGACGAGGCCGACGCGATCTTCTGGGGAGGAGATGCGACAAGCAACAAACTTCTTGCCCAAATCAAATCTGAGCTGAGCGAGCTGACATCAAAGGACAGAATCGTTGTGATCGCAACCTCAAACAAGGAGGAGCTCATCGACAGGGCGACGAGGGATAGATTCGAGCCCCACGTCTACACTGTACCACCTCCCCAAAATGACAACGAATGGAATGAGGTTGTCGAGATACACCTTCAAAGGATCAGACCATACTTGGCTCCGGAGGTTGAGGCAAAAAAGATCACCCGCATGTTCAGACGCGAGCGCATACTGAGCCCGCGAGGTGTCGCCGAAACCATTACAGAAGCGCATAGGTTATGGGTTTCAGAGGTCGGCGCGGCCAACGAAGTCCGGGTAGCCACAGACCAAGAAAAGAAAAGAACGGTGCTAGTGCGATTTCGAACAGACCTGGCGAGAGTCGAGCAGTTGCTCCCTGAAATCAAGAGGGATCCGTCGTTTCTCAATCGAGTCCAACCCGACACATACAGGCTGACCCTGCGGCACTTCGAGTGGGCGCTTAACTCACTTGAGACTCCGGAAGACCGACACGCTCGAGAGCTAACAGAATCGTTGATTCTACCGGAGCCAACGCCTGGTGTCGCATATGGCCTATACACAACCTCTCATGGCGTCGGTGGAATCATGGCAGTGCAATGCAGTGTCAGGCCCTTGATGCTTGGAGAACGTCAAGTGTCAGTCACTGGTCAAGCAACAGCGGTCGTCTTAGGCCAGTCCGCAGTTCCAGATCGTTCGGTTATGCAGAGTGCAGAGAATGCTGTTGAAGCGGTCAAAGGATGGTTGTGGAACGCGGCTAGGATTGAACTGGACCAAGTGCACGTCCACTTCCAGATGAGGAGTCTATCAGAGGGCGCGCCGGGTCAAGGAGTCTCCGGCCCGAGCGCGGGCCTAACCATGTTCGTTGCTCTCGTATCAGAGCTTGCAGAGATAAGATGCCATGCCTCTAAAGTCATGACCGGCACTATTGGCATAAAGCTGGACGTCGGACCGGTCGGTGGGCTCGGTGGTTTTGGCACGGAGACGGGGAAGCTCGTTGGGATCCTGAAGACAAAGCGAGTACGAATAACGGATCTGTTCGTGCCAAGAATCAACTACGAAAAAGGTCGTGACGAGATGAACGTACTGAGCGACGAAGGTATCACTATTCACCCGATCATCTCGGCTAACGAGACTTGGGAAGTTATGTTTGGGTTACGCGAGAATGCCATCCTTGCGAGGATACGCTCGCGTCAAGCAGAGCAAAGTCACAGTGAAAAAAAAGGGACGATAACGAACTGCACAACTATACGTTCAGCTTGAGGGATTCCTTGAGGCCCTTGTATCTATTGCGAACAGTGACTTCAGTCACGTTTGCGACCTCAGCGATCTCCTTCTGAGTCTTCTTCTCCTGCTCAAGTACGCATGCGACGTAGAGCGCTGCAGCGGCTAGGCCCATAGGGTCTTTACCTGCAACAATCCCTTTCCTTCGAGCTTCGTTGATGATGTCCATGGCTCGTCTTTGGGTCGGCATGCTGATGTCGACTTTGGTCGCTATCTTTGAGACGCATTTTACTGGATCTTCGACAGGCATCCTGAGGTCAAGTTCTCTGACGAGGAGTCGATAGCATCGAGCGACATCTTTCTTCCGTATGCGTGTTGCTCCTGCCAGATCTTTCAGTGTCCTTGGTGTCTCTGAAAGTCGGCATGCGGCGTAGAGGGAAGCTGCTGCGATCGCCGCGATCGATCTTCCCCTAACAAGTCCGCTTTCGAGGGCTTTCCGGTAGATGATGGCGGCTCTTTCTTTTATCGGGTTGGGAATGTGAAGCTTGTCAGTTAATCTGTCGAGGTCAGCCATTGCCTGAGCGAGGTTCCGATCAGCGGATGAATGAACTCGGGTCCTAATCTGCCACTTACGAAGCCTGAGCATTTCCAGGCGAGTTGCCAATGGCAGCTGACGCCCATAGGCATCTCTATTCACTCTATCAATGACCGTAGACAAGCCTTTATCGTGAATAGAAAAGGAAGTCGGGAGGCCCACACGTCCCCTCTCATCTCTCTCTTCCTTCGTAAAAGCGCGCCACTCTGGTCCACGATTGATCGCATGTTCACTCAGAACGAGGCCGCAGTGTTGACAGATTACCTCGCCAAGATCAAAGTCTTCGACGAGGTTGTCGCTCCCGCATTCGGGGCAGTTCGTTATCTTTCCAATCTTCTTGGTCGTTGCAGCCATTTCTTCTCCACTCTCCATACTTCGGCGTGCCCACGCCACCAGTCGCCAAAACGCACCTTCACAACGCAGTCGGGAACGGAAAGGCGGCCATTTGGTCGGAAGGCATAATAGGCTCCGAATAGCGGTATAAAAGCCTTGTCCAAAAGGAGAATATACCCCTCCGCTTGAAGCTGCGCGGACCCCCCCTCAAGCGGTGAGATGTGTCCTGATCAGCAATTAGGGTCTGAAAAGCCCAAACATAGTGCAAGAGGGGCGAGATTGAGCGAAATCCGACCATAGGAGTCGTTCACGGGCATGTCGGGCGATGTATGGGTACTGCTCAGTTAAGAGCCGTGAGATTGTGCAGAGGCGGCTCGATCCGGTCATCTTTCGGCAACTTTTTTGAGCGGAGACGGAAGGGGGCGGACGAGGAGTTGCCAGTGTCGAGGGACGAGGACGTAGTTGCGGCGATAGGAAAAGTTGAGGCCTGTGTCACCAACATTAGCACTATTCGTTTCGAGAGGGATGCGTTTCTTCATGTGCACCCGGCTCGGGGAATCGGTTCCGGATTCATTATCGATGAGAAGGGGCACATACTTACCAATCATCATATCACAGCCGGGTCGCGAGAGATCGAGGTTGCGTTGACTGACGGTAGAGCTTTCGAAGGAAAGCTCATCGGATCGGATCCTGCCAACGATCTCGCCGTCGTAAAGATCGACACGCGCGATCTGCCTGTGGCCGAGCTGGGCAATTCAAGTGAATTACGGGTGGGTCAGACAGTCATTGCAATCGGGAACCCATTCGGGTTGGCAGGGGGGCCCTCAGTCACCGTGGGAGTCGTCAGCGCACTCAACCGTCACATCTTGGCGGAAAGAGTGTACGAGGACTTGATCCAGACAGACGCGTCTATTAACCCCGGCAATAGCGGTGGCCCGTTGCTCGACTTGACAGGAAAGGTCGTCGGGATTAACACGGCGAATATTCCCGGCGCCCAAGGTATTGGATTCGCGATCCCAATCAATACTGCCAAAGCCGTCCTTGACGATATCGTCAAATACGGCAGAGTCACCCGGCCTTGGTTAGGAGTCATTGGTCTTGATGTTTCTAGGGAAGTCGCGCGAAGGTTCAACTTGGCCGTTGATTCAGGAGTCGTCGTCATGCAGATCATCCCGGAAAGTCCGGCCGAACGTGCAGAGCTGCAGTCAGGCGATGTGATTGTGGGAATTGGCGACAAGCAACTAGATTCTATGGAAGGCTTGCAGAGAGAAATAAGAACACGAAAAGCCGGCGAGAGTGTCGTCCTCGTTGTCGTGAGAGGATCCGAAGAGGGTAGAGTCAAAGTCACGCTATAACGCTGGCATTCTAGCTAGGTGCCTTCTCGGTACTCGTGCAAATAACGATCTTGGCCGGTTGTCAGACTATCGATGGTCATTCCCATCGTCTCCAGCTTCATCTTTGCGATCTGTCTCTCGTAGTTCTCTGGAACCGGGTAGACTCCCGGTTGGAGGTCTCTGCCCTTCTCTGCGAGGTAGACCAGCGACAAGAACTGCGTCGCGAAGCTCATGTCCATCACCTCCGAAGGATGTCCCTCCGCCGCGCCTAAGTTGACGAGTCTTCCTTCCGCGAGTAGGTAAAGTCTGCGGCCGTCACGAAGCAAGTACTCCACGTTATTTGGCCTCATTTCCCGTTTTCTTTTCGCTAGACCAGCAAGGTCTCCCACGGAGATCTCGACGTTAAAGTGACCCGTGTTGCAAAGGATAGCTCCGTCCTTCATGCGCTTCATATGCTTCTCCGTGATGACGTCCTTGCAACCAGTCGCTGTAACAAAGACATCTCCTATAGCGGAGGCCTCAGTCATCGACATCACTCGAAAACCATCCATCGCCGCTCTAAGGGCATTCAGAGGGTCAACTTCGCAGACAATCACGTTGGCTCCCATTCCCCTGGCCCGGTTTGCGACCCCACGTCCGCAGTGGCCATACCCTGCAACCACGAAACTCTTCCCACTCAATAGGAGATTTGTGGCTCTCAGAATCCCGTCCAGAGACGACTGACCTGTTCCGTAGACGTTATCAAAATCTGACTTAACCTTCGCGTCGTTGACAGCCACTATCGGATACCTGAGCATGCCTTGATCTGACATCGCGCGCAGGCGATGAACGCCTGTCGTCGTTTCCTCAGTTCCCCCAACGATTCCGCTTATCTGATTGGGTCGTTCCTTATGAAGCGTGAAGACCAAATCGGCTCCGTCGTCCAAAGTGATCTGAGGCCTGCAGTCCAGTACCTGACTAACACACCAGTAATACTCGGACGTAGAGAGTCCTCGCCAAGCAAACACCGACACACCCTCTCTTGCTAGAGCA
>Ga0187878_1002747_pt1 | contig 15254 bp, 31 predicted proteins | sample June2016WEW_17_1_FD_132979 | JGI IMG/M metagenome (GOLD analysis project Ga0187878, IMG submission 132979) | Peatland microbial communities from SPRUCE experiment site at the Marcell Experimental Forest, Minnesota, USA - June2016WEW_17_150 | ecosystem: Environmental > Terrestrial > Soil >...
CGGCATCAATTTACTCCTCGCTTGTTTACGAAGCCACGAAAAGCTTGCATGTAGGAACCGGAACCACCACCGGTAGGCGTCTGAGTCGCCGTGAAACTAACGCCCGTGATGTTCAAGTCGTTAACCGCTTCGCTCGCGTTAACGGGCGAGAAGGTGTAACCAGTCTTAGAGGGAGTGATGGTGTAACTGCCATTTGCTAAGCCAGGAAGTGTGTAATAGCCCAATCCATCCGCTGTTACTGAATTAGTACCGTCGGAAACCGTTGCTCCTGCAACTCCCGCGTTGCCCGAGACATTGTAAGCGTTGGTGGTCAGAGTCAACGTGCTGTAGGTGGGGAAATAATATGTGAGGATGTTAACGCCCCAATCCCCGCTATAAATAATACGAACGGGAATGTTGTTGGATAGCGTATTGGAAAAAACATCTCGATGTATTGCAGACACGCCATAATAGCCACTTGGGGTGTTATGTTGCGAAAAGAAATTAGTCCACGGGCCTGCGGGGGTTGGTCCGGTTGAGAACTCCCAGTAGGTTTCTGTACTTCCATTAACCGGAGAATTCACCATGTAAAAGGTCAAAAGCAGATAACTGTTCAGTATAGGAATAAACGTTATTTCAGGCCAACTCGTCTGGTTCGCTACCGCATAGATTGCCGTTTTACTAGCATCCGATGCCGACCAATTGGAGTCATTGACGAAATCAGCGGGGGTTGGCGACGTCGGACCTGTCCAGTATTGAAATGCCGTTGTCGTTTGAGCATCGAATTGAACGCGGGGAACACGCATCAAATAAATGCTGCTGTTGTCATACAAATCAAGATTGAGGAAAGTTGCGTAGACAAACCCATCTGCGCCATCTATGCCATTATCCGCCGTTAAATAGCCGAGAGTTCCATCATCTGCCGCATACCTAATAGGCGTAGCCCACCCGTAGTTTGCGCTTGCAAACTGATAGGAAGACGCACCCAGAACAGGTTGGATGCCAGTTGTCGCCGTCGCCACAGGGTTCTGCCAATTGTTCCACGTCACTCCCTTATCCACCGACTTTATGACGTTGCCAAAATAGCATGGTTGGTCGGGATAAGTAACGTTAGGGTATACATCTCGGTTGACGAACAGGTACAAGTTGCCAAGCATTCCAAATATGCCAGAGGTCTTAGTCGCTAACGCTATGCCACCCGGACCGTCTGTGCCATTTGTTGTACCCTGACTACCGTAAGCACTCAATAGATTAACAGTAGACCCAGCAAAAGTAGACTCATTAGTGATTTTGTCCACCTGCATATTGGCCCCAGCGTTCGGAGTCGTCCACCCAAAACCATCGTTCATCGTGTTGTAAGTGACGTTATCGTTAGATACAAAGGTAAATACGGAATCACCCGCACAAGGAGTTTTAGTGGGAGAACCATTTGTTGCAGAAGAAATCAGAATGCGAGCTTGCGCTGGGTTTGTGGTTACATTTTGTGGAGTAGAAGATGTCAAGCCGGAAGTGACGACACAGGAATATTGGGTTGACGGCAACAGTCCTGTCACAATCGCTTGATGAGTCAGACCGAACGGAAGGCTGCCACCTATGCTTCCTTTTACGCCGCATGTGAGATTAGAATCTTCCGGCGTTGAAGTCGTCCACGTTGCAATAATGCTCGTATCAGTCTTTGCGAAGGACAATCCAGAAATGGTAGGCGAACCCGGATTATAATACAAATTGAAAATGATGCCGTTACCAGCTTGACCACTACCAGTGCCATTTACAGTAGCGTTGTAAGTTCCTGTAGAAGTAAGAACTCGATATCCAACTCCTTCGACAAGGGTTGCACCGCAAATATTAAGCCAAGGACTAAGCAATGGGCAATTTACTTGGGGAAGTATCTGCATCAAAGCGAAAGCTATGGAATTTGCTTCTACTGTAGTAATAGAAGGCCCGACGTAAGGATATGGGTTCGCTCCGGTTGTCCCCGTACCCGTTTGGGATTGGTCAAGGGCATTCACACCGGAAACTTCAAAAAGACTCGTGATACAAGTATATAAAGAGCCGGGCACACTCAACGTAACTGTAATAGGAGATGTGGTTGGCTGACAGTTATACGCCACAAAGAAAAATGTGCCTAAGTCGCTTTTTAGTAATTGCCAAGTGTTGTTGCTCGCCCCGCCATGCGCGGCAGCGTTGTCCGTAACACCCGGAGTCCCTGTTCCCCAACCACTCAAGACAAGAGTATTGCCTGCTTTATTGGGGTACTTGAAAACGAGAGTCTGCGAATCGCTCGCCGAATAAACAGTATTAGTATTGGATTGAATGGGTACTGGAACGAGAGAAGACATCAAAGCACCTCAAGCGCAGCTAGAAGAGCCGACGCTTACCTCGTGTAGATGTACACCGTGCTGCTGCCGACGGTCTGGGCCTGAAAGTCGCGCCACAGCACCGGCGCCGCCGTCCAATCGACCAACTGGGACTGGCCAGCCACTTCGCACCGCAACACGAGCAAGGTCCGACCGGTCTGGGGGTCAACCAAAATGACCGTGTCACCAATATTGGCTGGGTTCTCCCAGTAAATTTTCTCGACCCGCACCGGCCCCAGGGGTGACCCGAGACTAGCAGCCACGCCGGCCTTGTAGCTGGAGGTCATCGCCGCGGTCAACACTATCGGGTTCGTCGTCAAACTGTTCGCCATTTCTTTACCGCTCCTTAGTTAAAAACCAACACCGCGTTCCAACCCACGCCCCAGGTGAGCAGCCAGAAGTGGTAGTGCTTCCCGCGCTCACGAGCCCAGATTAACTGGTAAACCTTAGGTAATTGCTTCACAGCGCCTTAGTCGCCTTATCCAACAGGTAGTTGCGCACGGTGTTGAAAATCTCCAGTCCGGTAACACCCGCCGCGAAGACCCACCCGATCCACTGCGGCTTGATGAAACCGTAGAGCAGCACCGAGGTAAACACAAACAACGTACCGCCGAGAAAAATAGTCAGACTCTCGCCGATCTTCGCGAACAGCCACCGCGCCACCGGGTTAGCCTCCGACAACTTATTGGCGGTAACCCCAACCATCGTGGTGTAACCGTCACCTAAACAGGCCAAGATGCCAAGAACCACCAAGAGAAAGAAGTAAAAGTCCCGCATTAGGTCTCCTTCGTTACGTTCCTGGCCAACGGCGCTTCGAGTTCGACTCCTCACCGACGTCCTGCCGGCGACTGAGCGGAAAGGCGTGCGAGACGGGATCGTCCCGCTTTTGCATCACCTGCGCGTCGTCGAGAGTGAGGTTAGACTTTTGGTCCTTCTGCGGCGCTACCGTCTTTCCGTACCGCACCCGGAGCCACGGCACCCGCTGGTAGACCTGCTTGACCCAACTGATCTTCTTGGGCTGCGCTTCCAACAACTCGCTCATCGTCTTCCTTCGTCGTCACCCTAAAGTTGTCACGCGGCGCGGGACCTCGCGAAGCCGTGACGGTCGTTGCTGCCGGCACTTGGTGGGGATATGCGTACTTGTTACCGGTGGCCATCAGGTACCTCAGCATCAACTCGTAGGTCATCCCTCAACTTCGACGATCCCACTCTTTCCCTTGCCCAGGTTGGTGCGCTGGTCACGCTGCAGGTTGTTCTTCGCGCGCTCGGTGGCAGCCGCACCCGGCGTGTCACCCGCCTCGACTACCTTTTTATACGAGACACGCTCACTCGGCTTTCCCGTAGCAGCAACGTGCAGCAAGTTGTCCGAAACGTAATTCGCGCCTGAAGCGTCGGGTTCTTTCGCGATTGACTTGGCAGCCTGCTTCGCGTCCTTACCGTCGAGCTTAATCTTTACCTTCACGCCCATGATTTTTCTCCTTGTTCAAAACGTAGAGTTAAATTAGGTTTATTGTAGAAAGGAAAATTGATAGGAAATAGAAATTCCTTTCGCGACCATCCACAAACACAAACTACCTGATATGGAGTACTAAAGACATGATAATTACCAAAACATTTCAACGGCAGCGCTGTAACTTCTTGAGTAGGATAATCTGCCGCCATAGTCACTCCCTCTCGGCTTGTGGACCGGATTTAAACTCCGCCTTGTGCGCTAGGTTGCACTTCCGCCCTTCGAGTGCCTCATACTTCATCGAATCTTTTGCCAGGTCAGTGTTGCCGCCCTTCTTCGGAATGTGAGCACCGGCCGCCCGGGCTTTACTCAGTGCGATCGCGGTCATCATGGCGCGTTTCGCCTCGCCCGTTTTCCCGGTCTTCTTCACGTTCTTCGGCACGTTGGTGTACACCTCGTGAAAGGCCGCCGCTACCTTCCCATCCTTCTTAGCCATCACTCTTCCCCTTCTACTGCCGGATGTTGCACCGCCGTGTGTGAGCCACGCTTCCGGATCAAAACGCCCAACTCCGTCGCGTGGTGCTTCTCTTCCCCTTGGATGTGCCGAATCTTTTTCGCGCCCGCCTTATCACCCTTTTTATCCAGCGCGGCAGCCTTAGCCCCGTAATCTTTTACGGCAGTGTGCTCGTCAGCTTGGAGTTTCTTCAGGGTTTTCATGGCCATCCTTCAGCGTCTCTAAAAACTTACTTACTTGTTGGCCTATCGGAACCTCATCCTTGTGCTCTTGCCCCAGGGGTGGCAGCCTAACCTTTTTCAACTTGGGCTTCTTGAGCTGTAGGTTTACCTTCGCTGCCGCGATTGCGCGCCGATCACTCTCAGCCTTTGACCATTCATTAAAGTAATACTTACGGTCATCGGGAGTAAGATCGTCGCGCTCGAGAATTTTTCGCAGCACGTCAATGAAATTATCCTTAGGCATAAAATTGTTGACTCCCGAACGTTCCGATCAACGGGTGCGCGCCCTGCCGACTTAAAACCATCTGCTTAAACCAATCACTAGCCTGCGTCACTCGCGCGAAGTACCGCGCCCCGAAGGGAAAGTTTCGCGAGCTGGTCAGGTCCACCAAGCTGCAGTCGTAAACCGAATCAACCTTCAGCAGCAGCCCCTCAACCGGGTCTACCAACGCACCTTCGTTGACACTCGACAGCGGGCGCGTGGGGTAAATGCTCAAAAACTCGCGGACGGCGTCCGAATAGCTGTCGTGACGAACCTTCGACACCATCGGTTCCTGGCCCGCGGCCCCGAACCGCGGTACCACCCAATTCCGCACGACGCACATGATCGCGACTAACTCGTTGATGTCGTTGCTGGCGCCAAGCTGCCAGGCGGCCGCGACCAGCAGCGCCTTTTCATACTCACAAGCTTGCATTAAAAAATCTCTCTCGCCAGGTGGTCTGCTTTTCACCGGTTAGGTACGCGAGCCACGCGCTTCGAGCCCGGGCACTGAAGGCCTGGAGGCGCTTCACGTTGCTCTTTCCAATTCGTTCGGCTTTATTCAGTGCTACGGTCATCTTAGCTATTACGTCTTGAACGTTCGTAGGGTCAGCCTGTACCCGCGGGTCCGTCCAATCGATCTCGGGTGAGGTAACCACCGGTACCTGCCGTGAAACAGCGTCGGCCGTCACGATCGAAAAAGTCTCGCTGAAGGAGACCGACATTACCGCGTCCATCTCGTCCAACAGACCGAGAAACTTTTCGTGCTCTTCCCAGTCATGCTCCACTAGTTGATGCCGCCCCACCGAGAACAACGCCCGAAGATTTTTTGCTACGTTAGCCCCGCCGTTCTCAAGCCGACTCACGTTAACGTGGAACCAAAGACGTGATCCGTTTAGGTCGGCAAATTCGACGGCCGCCACGGCTTGCAGCAAGTGATTCTTCATCGGACGAATGGCTCCGAAGCAACCCACGTGTAACTCACCCCGGCACGAGCCCGCTTTCTTGACGCTTAAGAATCGGTCTGGGTAGCAGTTAGGAAGATACACTGGCTGAAGGTTTAGCCCCGCCAAATCGCGGCACATCACGTCCGAGTTTGGCGCGATGACGACACCTCTACTTCCATATCCCCGCAACCAACCCAGTGCGCACCCCTCGTGCGCCAGGAACGGCAGCTTGCTGTGCACCCTAACAACCCACTTCACGTTGGGGTGCAGACGCTTAAGAACGTCGAACTTCTCAGGCACTATCCAGAGGGCCTCAATCATGGCAACGTCGGGCCGATACCGCGACACTTCCCGGTCGACGTCATTGTTGTCAACGACGGTAACAGTTTTGGACTCCAAACCCGCAGCCACCAGCATCTCACTAACAAATTCAGCCGAGTTCTGCAAACCCGAACTACGGTCAAGCCCAGAACCGTAACACTCGTGTCGCTTAAGAATGAATAAAACGCGGGGACATTTTTGATTCATGATTCGAGCCTCAGTCCGACTGCACTGCTACCTTAATTAACCACAAGTAGCCAAAAGCAACGGCGAGTAGCGTAAGAGCACCGACGATCAACGTGGGCCAGGTAAGTCCGTAGAGTTTCTTGGTGATTGGCATCTATGCTACAGCTCCTTACTTAGGAAGATCATTTACTTTCAAGAGTTCGTACTTCACCGCTGAGATCGGAACTATCCCCTCTGGCATTGTTCTGGTTTCCCACCCGTAAGATACGATGCCAATAATCTTGTGCGTCTTTTCACTGATTACCGCTGAACCACTTGCCCCGCTGGCCGCGAATTGACCCACAAGAAACAAATTCTTCGGTTCATCTTGAGGAACAAGTGAAGAAACGACGACGCCTTTAGCAAACATCTTCACTACGCCCTTACTAAAATTGAAGTTGTAGGTTGCGGCTCCTATTCGTTCTGTTCTTTCATCGCCTAACTCGATAACTGGAAACTTGAGGGTTGTCGGAAAGAAAAAAACTGAAAAATCTAAATTCTTTGTCTGGTCAAAAGCGAAGGTAATAAGCCTGACCGGATAGATAGGAGTTCCCACATCACTCGAGACACTATAAGTCAGATCTGCCGGAAATTCATCTGGCGTTCCTTCTTTAGTACAGTGGCCCGCTGAAAGTAGGAGATAACCACCTTGCACTTTCTGAAAAGCCGTTGCCGAACACGTTGCCTTATTTTCTACCTGGTCTGACTTGCTGCTTCCGTAAAGTAGAAAAGTAGCGTCGTATGCTTTCCGGTAGTGGCCCTTCGGCGGCTTGATGGCAGCGCTTAAGCTTGAAGCCACCAACACCAGGGCGAATACAGCACCCAACACACGAGTGAAACTCTTCACGGTGTTCCTTTGTGCTGAGCGTTATGTTGGCAAGGCACCTACGCTCATCAACTAACACCGTCGCTTGCGCGCCCCCTGCTCGGTGCTTACAGCCTAAATGCTCCCGCCCAACTGCGACTTCCGCAGCACGTTGCCCGCCTGGTCCACGTACCGCCCGTTAAAGTAGCGCACCGTCCAAGGATCGCGGCCCTTAAAGTCCGAGGTTTCCAACCGCGCGTCGAGGTGCGGGCAAACGACCCCGCCGTGTGCCATCACCTCGTAACCCAGCCGCCGCACCTCGCCGCAGAGCCACTCATCCTCACCTTTCACCAACTGCTGCCCGCGAATCTCGTAGCGGTACCAGGGCTTGGGAATGCTGGCGAACACCCGCAGGTCAATTAGCATGCACCCGCCGGCCATCCAAGCGCAGGTGAACGGCCGACCGCGCGGATAATCGAGAAACGGTTCGTGAGCTGACTTAAACACCCCCGGATCCGAGCCCAGATTTCCGCGACTACCGTAAATCCCGCCCATAATCCGAGCTCGGGGATTGCTTCGCATCGCCGCCAGGAGTTCTTCCAACGTGTTCGGCGCTACGAGCACGTCGTCGTCGAGAAAGAACAGCCACCGCGCCCCCACCTTCAAAGCTCGCTCGGTTATGCCGGTGCGGGCAGCTTGGATCTCCCGCAGCTTGTCGCGGCCCGCCGAGCGAACAGCAATAGTTCCCCTTCGCAACGGGGATCGCAGGGCGTTCAAGCTCTCAACCCAAGTGTCCAAAACCGGCCGGTCACAGAGCAAGATGCCGATGATCAACTCTTCCGTTCCGGTTAACGGCAGCGCGACGACGTCGGCCGAGTCGATCAATTCGGGCATCGGGCTTACTCTTTCGTAATGCGAGCCTCTTCAGCGATGATTCGCTCACCGGGTTGTAGGTTGACCACGCCCAACGTGTAACCGGCTCTAGGCGTGGTGTAAGAAAATGTACTTCCGCTTCCAGATACAACTGAACCGGGCACTGGATCTCGCAACAGCGCGACGCACGAACCTTGGTGCCTCAAGTCGTCAGCCTCGAACTTTTCTTTGACGCGGAAATCAGTGCCGTAGTAGATGAACTTCATACTTCACTCCTGCATCTCGAGGCTTCGTGCCTCGTGATGTCTTCCTCCTCCCGTTGGGGGAGGAGCGAAAATCAAATAGCGACGTTGTGCGCGAGCGGAGCTAAACCCACCGCGGCTCGCAGCCCGACGCTCGAGGCGCGCTGCTCGGGACATCATCCTCAACTGCTTCCGTTCTTCACTCGCGCCGATCAACCCGGCGTAGGAGTGAAACCGGGAGTGGGTAACCTTGCGCGTTCCGCGGCCGTGCTTGCGATCCTTCTTAGATCTCTTGGCCTGGTGAGGCTTCTTGACAACCGTAATGACAGACATACGAGGGGCGTTCCTTCAGCCGCCCTAGTGTAATGCTGTCATTTGAGCCTCCGAGTTATAAACTACCAAGATCTGGACCCGCGTTCGGAATTAGAGGTGGCACCGTTTTAATCGGGCCCCTTTCCTGATTTAAACCGGTACCCCTTTCAGGGTCCTCTTTTCGGATTTCGGAGTGTATCATTATGATACAGAGGAGCGGGATTTGAGCCTTGGGCGTAGTGTACTGTATAATTTTTTCCCGCATTCCTAAAACTAGTGAGGGATCCGGCACGCCCCTCTCGGTCGGGGCCCCATTTTGGGTTTTCCGGCCGGACTTTTCCGAATGACACAGGCCGGAAGCGAAGCAGCGAAGCACAAGACATCATCCTTGGTTAACAAGATCGTGGAAAGCGACGTGTCATAAAACAGTTGTTTAATGACAAAGATAATAGTTTAAATACTTTAGGCTGTGCTTTACGGGCTCACTGCGCTTCACATCGTCACCGTGGCCTAAAGACCTGCGTCGTCACGTGATTTTCATCGTACCGAAACTTGAGGTTCACCAGGGTTCATCGCTAAGATGAGTGACTTGGGTTTTGAACACAATCTTGTGAGGTCATGGGTCATAAGACGAGATCTTGTGTGATACAGTGCCCATCGATGGGCATTTGCCAATTAGTTGGCATTTGCCAATTAGTTGGCAAAATCTTTTTCCCTAATCATCCTCGTCATCATCAAACAATTCAGACCGCATCTCTACTTGGACTGGCTGATCATCTTTAAGCCATCCATATCTTTCCCACCTGAAAAACTTTGCACGCTCAACATTCCCAAAGCTATCAATCGTGCCATCCGAATAAAAGATCTCAACACGGCCTTTACTTTGGCTATCAGTTACATCATACGGAATAAATTTGATTTCAAGAACTGTAAGCATGCTCTTTCACTTTCTCGGAGGGCGAGAAGCGGAGATCGCGGTAAAATGTTGGCCTGGGTCGCTCGGTGGCTGAACCCGGCTATCGCGAGTCGAATCCGCTTCTCGGTGCCCTCCAAGATCTCTCAAGGATAAGTCGTACCCTTCTTGACCTGCGCGTGAATGTGTTCGTTGTCCGTGTCAGCGGCTTCAATAAAAGCAAAGAAGCGCGTTGGGTCGAGATGTTTCTGAATCTCGCCTAAGAGCGCGTTCTTGTCGGGTACGTCCTTCGTACGTACGTCGTACGCTTCACCGCGATGATGCGGATCGTTCGGCCCAGAGTGTTCACCGTCACAGCCTGAGGTGATGGTCACGTCGTGCCCAATACTAGCGCAGGCTTCAGTGATTGCAGCCAGGAGGACGAACCCACCTGGCGCTCCCATCTTAAACTGCACACCGTCCTTGACCCGAATGACGGGAGGCATTAGAGTTTCTTAAGCGCTTCAGCCTTCAAATTAGCGAGATCAGACTTGGCAAGAGCGAGCGCAGCCTTGAGGGCCTTGTTCTCGGCGCCGCGAAATGCGTAACCTAGTCCACCACCAACGGCCAAACACGCAACACCAACGAGAAAAGTAATCACGAGAGTTCCTCCAGGAGCAACGTGGCCAATCTTATCACCAAGATTTGTTGGTGTAAAGGGATAGATCTGGTCATAGAAAGAAAAACTCAAAGTTTACTTTCATAACTTTCAAAACGCATATCAATTACTCCAGGGGAAAAGTGCCATTTAAAAACCGAATAGTAGTGTTTTACAATAAATAATCGACCTCTTAAATAAATTAATAGATAGATAGATTTCCTAAATGGCATTTTCCCCTGGTACCGATTATAGTGCGTTTCAAAAGTTATGAAACCGAGTTCCAGGCTCGCCGCTCGAATCCCTGGCCATTTCCCTTAAAATTTCCCTTTACATCCTAACCTAAATAGATTATATTTTCTCTGGGAGGACCTCTATGTACTACGTTTACCTTAACAAGGACGCGACCGAGCCGGTCAAGTTCGAGACCGAAAAGGCAGCCTCGGACTTCGTCACCAACCAAGAGCAACCGACGCTTACTCGGATCTTTACCGAAGAGACACACGCCAAGTTCTTGCGTAAGCGCGAGCTGCAAGTAACGCGCCCGGCTCGAATCTCCGAGCTCATGGCCGAGAACTCGTGCAGTCGCGTCTGGGCCTACGAGCTCTACCGTCGTGAGCAGGGCGGGGTGCCGAAGACGTTTCGGCGCCGCGGCCCGAAGCTCAGCGCGCAGCGGCTGGAAGCTAAGATTGCTGATCTCGAGGCGCGAGCCGCGGAGTACCGGCGACAATTAGCCGAAGTGGAGGCTGTCCGAACTGAATCTCAAGCGAGGACAGGAGACTCCGGCTTGAAAGGAGTCTCTTAACCATGAGGAAGGAAGGCCGTCCCTGCAAGTACCCGAAGGAAGAGGTTGACAGCATCATGCGCCAGCGCAGCTGCAGCCGGCAGTACGCCTACGCCGTCCTGCGTAAGCTGGCCAATCCCACGGACGAGTTCAACGTCGCGCGGTTCTCGGCCGAGGAGTGCCGGGCGTTGATCCGCGTGTGTGAGCAACGGCTGGTGCAGCTCGAAGGTGGGGGTGACCGCGTACCGGCCGGCGTTTCGGATTTCGCGCAGCGGATGATGCAGACACGAAAGAGGCTGCAAGCGGCGAAGGTAGCACTACAGGCCGACCCGATGAATTCGGAGTTGGCACAAGCGGTGATCGAGGCTGAGGAGGAGAAGGCACGAGTGATTAAAGGAGAAATAAGATGAAGATCCTAAGGTTAGTTTCACTGTTGTTGCTTTTCGTTGTTCCGGTAGCGGCTCAAACCTTGGAGCTCAACGTCACTTCCGTGGAACTCCAACAGGAAGTCACTGGTACGACGGTTACTCCAGGAATAACTATCAACCCGTGCAGTAAGTTGACCCCGTGCCCGATGGAAACGCCTACCACCACCCGTACTCGGGTCGTCGACCGCTGGGTGATGACGGCGGACCTCGGGGACAAGACCTATACCTTGGAAGGATCATTCCTTCCGCTAGGCCGGTATCCCGCGCAGGTTAGCCAGAAACGTCGTATGACTGGTTTCACAGTTGAGATAACCGATCCTAAAGGGAAGGTAAAGAAGATCTTTTTACGTGTGGTTAAGGTTCAACCGAAGAGTTAAGTGAAGGTACTAGTACTAAAGTACCCTTTTAGTACTAGACCTCAGATTTCACTTTACAAACTTCGGGATTGTGCTATATGGTTTTCACTAGGAGGACTGAAATGAAGTGTAATCGACAAGTACCACTGCGCAAAATCTACGAGCAAGCGATAGGGCTATTGGTCTCTAAACAAGGATCATATAGTCTTAAGGAACTGGCAGCAGTTTGCTACGTCTTGAACCTTCACAGCCCCGGGAAGCGCTACCCTCTTAGCAGCTGGGGTCAATACGTGGAGAGACAGGCTGAAGCGGAAAAGGCGCGAGTGATGCGGGAGAAGTGAAGAAGATACCAGTACTTTGGTACCGGATTAAATTGAACCGAAGGTACCATTTACATAAACTCGCGCAGCGGGTATGATTAAATCAGAGGATGAAACGCTATGTATCAGGAAAACTTAGCCGCAATCAAACTAGCTTTACAACGACACCGGGTTCGTAAGATTGAACGACAACACGGAACATACCAAACCTTAAAAGATACAATCTTTTGGGAGTGGGAATGCCGAGATGGAAAAGGCAAATGGACCGGGGCTGCGAGGTATATCACTAATGCTGCCCAAGATAAAGGTGGAAAACGGGGTTGCGAATATCACCACGTCATTCCTTCGCAAACGGTCATCTCAAGTCTTATGTCTTTGGGCGCTGATCCTAGTTTGTCAGAAATTGCCAGGATTTTACGACAACTTACTGTTGCTATGATTTGCACCAAGGCAGAGCACAAGCAACTAAAGAAGTATAGAAGCATTGAAGAGTGCCGGACAGCAGGAGTAAAATTTAGTGACAACTCTCTGGTCAAATCGCTATGAGGCATGGTACCGTGAAAACTCACGCGATTTGAACGTATTTAAAGAACAGCATCAATATCATACCCTCGATATACAACCCGGAGACGTCGCTCTTGATCTAGGTGGGCACATTGGAGCCTTTGCTTTGATGGCAGCCCACGCCGGAGCGACTCAAGTAGTCAGCTACGAGCCTGAGCCGGAAAACTTCGAGCTGTTACTCAAGAATATTGAACGGTATCCGCAGTGTTCAGCGGTGCGAGCAGCAGTCGTCGCAAGTCCGGCCCCTAAGACTGTAGACTTTTACGTCGTAGTTCCGCCATCAGGAAAAAAATTAAACTGTTCGCATAGTCTATTTTTATCAGAGAAAAAGAGCGGAACGCGTTGGCCGAGGAAAAAGATCATGGTGACAGCCGTCGGAATTGAAGAAGTGCTCGCCGAAGTCAAACCTACGGTGATTAAGAGCGACGTTGAAGGGGCAGAGTTTATGCTTTTTGAAAAGTTGGAGTTGCCATCCGGCGTTCGAGCTATTGCAATTGAAATGCACTACAAAGAGCCCGGTCGAGCTGAGGCATATCGACTAGCTGATAGTCTTTCAAGACAAGGTTTCCTTCCTTCGCGAATACCATACCTTGGATTGAATAAGTTTCCCACCGTGGGAGTGTGGTCACGATGATCGGAAATACGCAAAAGGAGCAAAAATGACCCAGCACCATCAGAGTTTGCTTGACCGCATCATGAAGTGGGCGCAGCTGCTCAGCGTTACGGGCGCCATCATCGCCGGCGGGACGCACTATCTCTCGACGTTCGCGAAGTACCGTGACGTCTCCAACGCTAGCGCCTATAAGGTCGAACGGATGGAACGGTACCTCGCTGCCAAGGACCCGCAATATTGGCAAATAGCCGAAGGGCTGATCAAGCCGGGCGAGCCTGACCTTTACCAAACTAAATCCGTGCCGAGCGGAGCGCACACGTTCGATAAGTTCAAGCAGTACGCTGGCGCTGACGCCAACGCGCCAGCGGTGAAGAAGCCATGAAGAAATACTTGCTGCCCGCCCTAGGCCTGCTCCTCGGCTTCCTACTCGGGCTGGGCTTCGCTTTGTGGTGGGTGTTCAATCTATGAAGGATCACGTACTGGGCGGGAGCACCCGCCGCTGTCTCTACTGCGGGAAAGAAGAGGTGTACTTAACCGGGCCGTGTCGGTTCGCGCCACCGCACGCGATGGAGTTCCGGTGGGTTAAGCGGTCACCCCTGGAGGCACGGGTTGACTGGGGCTTGATCTCGCGGGACGTGTCGTTCGCGCTGAGGAACCGATGAGCGCACCATTGTTAGTTCCCGAAGGCAACGACCGAAGCTGGACCTAAGCGTACTACCGCGCCATCAATAAAGTGGTACGACGATTGTGGTGGCAACAGAACTGTGACGTGAAGATCAGCCAGGCCGTAGCTGCCTTGCTGCGCTACGGTCGCGGAGTCTTTCGCATCAGGCTCTAGACCGCTGTAATCGCACCACAATTGCGCCATTCTACGTGACCAATCCGACGGGTTGAGGTTCTAGCCTACCGGTTGGCTAACCGGCCTTTAAACAGGCACTTTGCCAGATTGAGTATTGATAACAAAGCACTTATTCTGGGCTAGAATAAGTGCTTTGTTTTCAACGGGCTAATCGGGTGAGTTGATAGCCTACCAGGCTATCGACCGCGTTTGGTAGGCCACCCTGGTGATGTAGCCTAGAGACAGAAGTGGCCCGAGGCGCTGATGATGACGCCCCGGGCCCGAGGAGCAAGCGGGGAAACTCTAACGAGAATTGAGCCGTCCATTAGTAGCCGGGTAGTCCGTCATCAACCATTGGGCGCGTCGCAAGAAGTACTGCTTACTCTTGCCGTGGCACTCACCCCAACCGTGATCATGCGTGAGCGGCCCAATTGGACCCCAATGTTGCTGCTGAATAACACTTATTGATTTGGCCGCGGCGCGATAATTCTGGTGTAGGAATTCAGCCAAGTTCTCGGCACCGGCGTGGCCGGGAAACGCATCGCGTAACCGCTGTGCCCGTTCAGCGTGCTCACGTTCGGCTAAGCTGTGTTGCGCGTCAGCCCACGCTGCTCGGATTCCTGCTTCACCTGGTGTGATCATCTTCATGCTCCTTATCGAAAAATTAGGCCGAGAACGGCTACGACTATGACGACGATAAACCCGACGATTGTGAGATGTCCCAACCCGGCTGCTGCTTCGGCTAGTGGAGCGAATGGGTTAGCCTTCGGCGGTTGGTACTCGTGCCACTCTCCGGGTGGCAGTGGCCGGAAGCCTTCCTCTGTGAGTTGGTGCTTGATGATCATATTAGTACCTCATCTCCGAGATCGTGTTGACCGTAACCAACCGGCGGTGGTTGACCGAGCCGACCCAGTAGGACCGGATGCTGTAGGTCGTCAGTGTGGTACCATGATGATTGGTGCCGACCTCCGCCGGGAACCGACCCGGTGTGGCGTAGACCCTCTCGCCGAGTAAGGTGGTCTTGAGGAAGTTCACGGCTCGCGCCTCATCACCAGCTTGTAAAGATTGCCCGACACGAGGTTGAAAGGTGGTTCTTGGGTCTTCAGCGCGTCCTGCGCTGCTAACAGCTCGGAAGTGAAGAGTATGCTGCCCACGAACTGTGAGAAGCGCAGTGGCCGCCCCGCCGGCGGGTTGGTGTACTGGCGGTTGGTGTTTAATAGTGCGGTCATCGCTTCGGCGGTCATGACTGCGCCGCCTTACGGTCGTCTTCCTCGGACCCGGTAGGCCGATTCGGAC
>Ga0187878_1002748_pt1 | contig 15250 bp, 10 predicted proteins | sample June2016WEW_17_1_FD_132979 | JGI IMG/M metagenome (GOLD analysis project Ga0187878, IMG submission 132979) | Peatland microbial communities from SPRUCE experiment site at the Marcell Experimental Forest, Minnesota, USA - June2016WEW_17_150 | ecosystem: Environmental > Terrestrial > Soil >...
ATGCAGCTGAGCATCTGCTCGAGGCGACTCCGCTCAAATCCTACCATCACCTCATTGCATGCAGCAATGACCGGAACACTCCGTGCGCCCGAAATTTTTACCATTTCATCTAATGCAGCCCGGTCTTTGGTCACATCGTACTCCGTAAATTTGTAGCCTTTCTGGGAAAGAAACTCTTTCGCCATTTTGCAATAGGGTCAAGTCGGTGTCGAATAAATCTTGATGTCCTCCGCTGCCATAATCATTCCTCCTTGTTCATTTATCGATTAATAACTTCTTTTATTTTTACACATATCCCTTTCGAATTGTCAATGAATGTTTTTCCTTTAATGGAATTTAGGGTATAATGTCCCACATCCAGTTTAACCAATAGATACTTAATGATGAATAAGATGTTTAAGTCTAAAGACCTTCAAAAGGCTGCAGAAGATTTCCGTTACCTTCTTAACAAGGGGTATCCGAGGAAGGCTGCACTTGAACTGGTGGGGAATCGATACGGACTCACTTCTGATGAGCGTCACCTTCTTCATCGGGGCGTCTTTTCAGCCTCTGATTCAAGATTAAGGCGAAAGAGAAAAATCACTATTCAAAAAATTCGAAACAAAGACCTCGCTATCGATGGTCACAATATTGTGATTACTATTGAAGCTGGACTCTCTGGTCGGACTCTCATTTCCGGAGATGATGGGTTCATCAGAGATATTTCTGGCCTTTCGGGGAGCTTCAAGAAGACAGAAACGACGGTAGAGGCCATTAAATTGATCATCAATGTTTTAAAGAAATTGAAGCCCCGCCAAACCCTCTTCCTCTTTGACGCTCCAATCAGTATGAGTGGAAAATTAGCTCAGGATGTCAGAAACCATTTAAAGAGAGAAAATCTTCCAGGAGATGCCATGGCAGTGAAGGTTCCGGAGAAGATTTTAATTGGGTTTCCAGGAGTGATTGCAACCAGTGACACAGCCATCATTGATCGATCAAGAAAAGTATCGGATCTGGCTGGTTATATTCTGAGGAAGAAAACCAAATTAGAATCCCTTGTCCAATTGAGGAGAAAGGGACGCCCTGTTGGAAAGAGGTGAAAAAGTTGAAAGCTATCGTTGGGTGATCCTGGTCATTGTCTATCTATCCATTCTTGCTTTCACACTCATTTTCCAATCTATACCACCCATACTTCCTTTTATCCTCTCTGAACTCCATCTCACCTATGCCCAATCTGGTCTCCTCATGAGCCTTTTTGCCCTTCCTGGCATTTTCGTCTCCCTTTTAGGTGGATTTCTTGCAGACCGTTATGGAATGAGGCCTTTAGGAACAGGTTGCTTTTTATTAATGATCGGAGGAACCTTACTGGTGGGATTAGGAATGAATCTTCAGATCCTAGGGTTGGGAAGAATCATTGCTGGGATTGGTGGCCTCACCCTTTCTGTCTTCCTTCCAAAACTTATTTCTCAATGGTTTAAAGAAAGGGAGTTAGGTCTGGCCATGGGTATCTTCAATACCGGTGTCCCCCTTGGTTCAGTCATCTGTTTTGGGCTCTTAGGAAAAATGGGGAGTCTGTGGGGATGGCGTGTCCCTGTTTTATTAACCGGAATCTATTTGTTCATCACCTTCATCCTTTTTTTAAGCTTTTACAGATTGCCTTCCTCACATAAAATGGGAGACAATAAACCTCTCAGTATTTTAAAGTCTTTAAAGGAGATGGGGTGGCCCATCTGGTGGGTAGGTTTTTCCTGGCTCTGGTTCAATGCCGCCTTCGTTTCCTTTGCCACCTTTGCACCCAATCTTTTTCTCCAAAAAGACTATACCATTGAACAGAGCGGGCTCCTCATCGGAATCCCTCTTTTGGGCTCCCTTCTTTTTAGTGCCCCCATTGGATATTTGGTAGACCGATTTAAACACCAGGAATGGTTCATTGGAATGGGAGCCATTGCATTGGCCATCTTGGCATTATTTTTCAATTTCAGCTCTTCGTTTCTACTCCTCGTCATCTTGATGGGAATCTTTTCAGCAATGATTCCTGCTCCTATTTATTCCCTTCCCCCCGAGATGTTAAAAATAGAAAATGTCGGATTGGGATTCGGGGTCATCTCCACCTGCTCAAGCATCGGTTTATTTGTTGCACCCTATCTGGCTGGAAAAGCCAAAGACCTAACAGGCTCTTACAGTTGGAGTTTTATCTTAATCTCCCTCTTCTCCTTTCTCACCATGATCTTCATCTTCATCACCCACCGTTCCCGAAGCAAAATAAAAAAGTTTTGAGTTGTGAGTTAGGAGTTCTGAGTTAAGAACCTAAAATAAGATAAGAAAAGACTTCTAAAAAAACCTTGACAAGGGAAGACCCTTGACGTATAAAAAGATATAATTATGGATACAGTATACAAAATTTTAAAGAAAAAGGAGGGTTCTGTGGAAACTTCATTAGGAGGCCTTCGGGTCAGCAAAAAGAAATCTTTACGGGAAGAAGTCTATGAATCACTAAAAAAATCCATTCTTCACGGAAAATTGAAAGCCGGGCAGCGTCTTATCGAGGAACAATTGGCCCATCAGGTTGGAATCAGTCGCACCCCTGTTCGGGAAGCCTTCCACAAACTGGAAAGGGATGAATTGGTCACCCGACTTCCAAAGGGAGGCTTCGCCGTAAGGGAATTTACCAAAGAGGATGTGGAAGAAATCTTTGGAATTCGGAGTGCCCTCGAAAGTTATGCTGCTTACTTGGCCACTCTTCATATTACTTCAGATAAAATCTCCGCTCTGGAGAAAAAATTGAGAGAATCGGAAGATGCCTTAGGGAGAGGAGACGATGAGAAGGTCGTTCAACTTCATACTGAATTTCATGATCTCCTCTATAAATCCTGCAAAAGTAAAAAACTGGTCGAGATGATCAATAACTTCCGCGACTATTTTTATCGTTATCGGTCTGCCCTGCTCCATACAGAAAATGGAATAAGCTACTCCAATAAAGACCATCGACAGATGTTGGAAGCGATGAAGAAGAAGAACCCAAGATTGGCAGAAAGGCTTGTCCGGAAGCATATGTCAAGGGGAAGGGATCTTGTTCTGAAGGAAATTGATGAGGGAAGAATATCCCCATAAACCCTGTAGTGGTGTAAAATTTGGATTGAATAAATCCTTTCAATTTGAAAAGGGTTCCTAATTTCCAAACATCGAATTCTTTTCAACAACAGGGTAAAGGGAGAGTCAGGGTGGAAAAGAGGATTCGCATCTTAGTCGCAAAACCTGGTCTGGACGGTCATGATCGAGGAGCGAAGGTGGTAGCCCAGGCCCTACGCGATGCAGGAATGGAAGTCATTTACACCGGTCTCCATCAGACCATCGATCAAATAACCAATACAGCGATCCAAGAGGATGTGGATGTCATCGGCCTCTCCATTATGTCCGGTGCTCACCTGCCGATCTGTGAAAAATTGACGAAGGAAATGAAAAAGAAGAAGATCGATGACATCATGGTCGTGGTCGGCGGTGTCATCCCCAAAAGGGATATCCCTAAATTACAAAAAATAGGAATTGAAGGAATATTCCCAGGAGGAACTCCTTTTGACGAATCGATCCGATGGATCAAAGAACATTTAAGACCCCAATCGTGAATCGTGGATCGTGACTGGTAACTCGTGTTTGAATGAACCAATTCTACTTCTAGATTTTACGAATCATGAACCACGATTCACGAATCAGTTAGGAGTGATTATGGGCGTAGCAAAATATATCAAAAATGAGAAGGACGAAGTCCAGGAGGTCATCCTCCAGTCGGGCATCCACATCAAGCCCCTTTATACCCAAAAGGATTTAGAGGAAATCGGCTTTGACCCTGACAAGGATTTAGCTCCACCTGGAGAATATCCTTTTACTCGTGGAATTCATCCGCTGGGATATCGAAGCCGGGAGTGGACCACTCGACAATATACAGGTTTCGGAGCACCCAAGGAAACCAATGAGCGATTCAAACTGATGATTTCTCATGGCCAGACAGGACTGAATGTGGCCTTCGATCTCCCTACGCAGATGGGACTCGATTCCGATGACCCATTAGCCGAAGGGGAGGTGGGAAGAGTCGGTATGGCAGTCGACTCGCTGCGTGACTTTGAAGTCGCCTTCCAGGGTATCCCCCTTGATCGGATTGGTACCGGGCTCACCATTAATGCGGTAGCAAGCATCATGCTGGCGATGTTCCAGGCGACAGCCGAAAAATATGGATTTAAAAAAGATCGAGTGAGCACCACCCCTCAAAATGATATTCTCAAAGAGATGATCGGACGAGGGGCATGGATCTTTCCGGTAAAGCCAGCCGTACGACTCATTGGTGATACAATCGAATATTCAATGAAGGAACTTCCACGAACCAATCCTGTCAGTGTTTGTGGCTATCACATCCGTGAATCAGGTTGCTCTCCAGTACAGGAAATTGCTTACGCCTTTCAGATTGCCAATACCTATATCGAAGAGGTCCTCAAACGAGGTCATCAAATTGATGATTTTGTTAGGGGCTTCACTTTCAATCTCAACGTCTTTGGAAACCTCTGGGAACAGGTGGCCAAGTTCCGCGCGGCCAGAAAGCTCTGGGCCATCAATTTAAAGGAACGCTATGGAGCCAAGGAGAGTAGATCCCTTCTTCTTCGGGGAATCTTCGGTGGGGGTGGATATGGAATGACCAAAGCTCAGCCTGAAAATAATATCATCCGTGGTGCTTACTACGCCCTCGCTGCTGCATTAGGTGGAGCTCAGACGACTGCACTCTGCTCTTTTGATGAGGCCTATACCATCCCCACTCCCAGAGCAGCACTCCTCTCCCTTAGAACATTCCAAATTCTGATGGAGGAGATCGGATTGAGAGATACAGTAGACCCTTTAGCGGGTTCCTATTTCATCGAAACCTTAACAAAACAAATGGAACAGAAGATTATTGAAGAGATGAAGAAAATTGATGAGATGGGCGGAATGATTAAAGCCGTTGAAACTGGCTATGTTCAAAAGGAAGTGGCCAGGCAGGCTTATGAATTTGACAAGGGAGTCCAAAAGAGAGAATTAATTAAGGTTGGTATGAATAAATATACCGAAGGGGAAGAGATGGAGGTTGAACTCCACGAATACCGCCAGGAATCAGTGGAGGAGCAGATTCAACGCCTTCGGGAGGTCAAACGGGAAAGAGACAATCGAAAGGTTGTTCAATTGCTGAAAGACCTTGAAAAGGCAGCGAGAGATGAAAAGAATGTCATGCCCTATCTTCTCGAATGCTGTAAAGCCTATGCCACTGTGGGTGAGATGACAAAAGTTTTTAAAGAGGTCTACGGAGAATTCAAAGAACCATCGATCTTCTAGATGACAATTCCAAATGACAAAGCTCAAATGTCAAATTAAATCCAAAGCTCAATAATAAAAAAGTTTTGGAATTTGAACTTTGGCATTCATTTGAAATTTGGATTTTGACATTTGACATTATTTCTATAAAAGGGGGAGAAAATTATGGATTTTACAATGTTTGGCCGAACAATTCGGAAGATTGGTGTTATTGGTTCAGGAAATATTGGCCCGGATATTGCGCTTCATTTCAGCCAAAACCTATATCCTTACGGTGTGCCTGTTGTCGTCGTTGATATTGCCCAGGCAGCCCTTGATTCGGGTTCAAAGAAAACTGAATTAAAAGTGAATAAGGCTATAGAGAAAAAAATCTATAAAAAGGAGGAGGGAGATGCTCTCTTCCGAAATATCCTTTTTACCACAGATTATGGAAAATTGAGCGATGCCGATTTGGTGATAGAGGCTGCCTTTGAAAGGCTCGACGTCAAGCATAAGATCTTCGCCCAGCTTGAAGAGACCTGTCCAAAAACGGCGATTCTGGCCTCTAACTCTTCCCACATACCCCCTGAGGAGATCTTTCCGAAGATAAAGGATAAGGCCCGATGCCTGGTGCTCCATTATTTTTTCCCCGCGGAGAGAAACATCCTACTTGAAATCGTTCCTATGAAGGAGACGGATCCCGCCTTGGTTGAGTATTCGATGAAACTTTACGAATTCATCGGTAAGACCCCGATTCGGGTGGGGAGTCGTTTCGGCTTTGCCGTGAATCCTTTCTTTGAAGGAATCTTCCTTGCTGCTGCCTTGTTAGCGGAGAAGGGGCTTGGCACCGTCAAGGAGATCGATGCCGTTATTCAAAAAACCCTCGGAATGGGCATCGGTCCTTTCACCGGTCATAATCTCACCGGTGGAAATCCGCTCACACAGCACGGGCTTCAGATATATACGTCGGTCATTATGCCTTGGTTCCGTTCCCCGAAGGTATTGGACGACCGGGTGAAATCCGGTGTCCCTTGGGAAACGGCTGGAAAAGGTGAGAAGGTAGAGTACAGCCAACAAGTCTACGAAGCTATTTCAAACCGGGTGATAGGGGCTTTTTTCGGGATCGCTTGTGAAATCGTGGGGAGCGGGATTAGTAATATCGCCGATCTGGATTTGGGAGTGGAAAATGGGCTGGTCATGACTCCTCCCTTCCAATTGATGAACCAGGTTGGAATAAAGAAGTCTCTTGAATTGGTGGAAAATTATGCCAAAGAAAACCCTGGGTTCAAGGTGGCTGAGATCCTCAAGAAACAGGCCGCATTGGGCAAGCCCTGGAAGATCCCCGTAGTGTTCAGAGAGGATAAAGGTGACGTCGCCATCGTGAAGATTCGAAGGCCCAAGGTTCTCAATGCTCTTAATGCGGACGTCTTCGAGCAACTCAGGGAGATTTTCGTTGATATCCAGAAGGATCCAAAAATCAAAGGGGTTGTCCTGACCGGTTTCGGAACAAGAGCCTTTGTCTCAGGTGCAGACATTGGGATGCTGGCTGCTCAAAAAACGGCCAAGGAAGCAGAAGAGGCGTGCCTCAAAAACTATTCTGTCCTTAGTCTCATGGAGAATTTGGGCAAACCTGTGGTCTGTGCCATGAATGGACTGGCCTTCGGTGGCGGCAATGAGATCGCCATGGCCTGCACTGTCCGGATTGCCAAAAAGGGGCAGAAGGTCTTGGTGGGTCAACCCGAGCCAAAACTCGGTTTTATCCCTGGAGCGGGTGGAACTCAAAGGCTTCCAAGATTAATAGGGATAGAGAAGGCTTGGCCGATCCTTCGAAATTCGAATCCCATCTCTTCATCTGAGGCTAAAGAGATCGGCTTGATCCAGGAGGAAGTGGAGGGTGACCTCATTGAGACCGCTATAAATTTGGTAAGAAACATTCTCTCAGGGAAGGTTCAAGTTCCTTCAATCCCAAAAGGCCCTATTCCTATCCCTTCGAAGCTTACAGAGGTTGATATTGGACATTTGAGCCGAAAGATCGATTCACTTCTACAAAAGGCAATCTTGGAAGGGGCAAAAATGACCCTTGAAGATGGATTGAAACTTGAGGCCAAGACCTTTGGTGAGTGTTTCTCTACTCAGGATAGGAAGATTGGGATTGATAATTTCATGAAAAACGGGCCCAAGGTCAACGCAAACTTTGTGCATAACTAAACGAAGGCGAATTGGAATACTGGAATGATGGAAGAATGGGAGAATGGATTTAAGAATTTTCTAATTGGTTATCTCTCAATATTCCACTATTCCAATAATCCATTATTCCACAGATGAGTGCGTCTTGATCAATATTGGTGATTGGATAAGAAAATGGAGTTTTCTTCAACCTCATAAAAAAGCTCTAATCTTTGAGGATCGTCCTTTTACCTATCAAGAAATAAACCAACGCACCAATCAACTCTGTCATTTCCTTCTAGAGCTGGGGATTCGAAAGGGAGATCGGATCTCTGTTCTTCTTTACAATTGTCATCAATATATTGAAATCTTTTTTGCCCTTTCAAAAATCGGTGCCATCCTCGTTCCCCTCAACTGGCGACTGGCAGCACCTGAACTCAAATTTATCATCAAGGATAGTGGCTCCAGGATGATCATCTTTGACCCCGAGTTCGAAGAGATCATTGCTTCTATTCGCCCTCATTTAAATCTTTCAAATGGAGATTATATTAGTGTTGGAACCCCTTGCCCGGATTGGACAAAGGATTATGAAAAAGGTCTTTTAGAATGTTCTGTCCAAGAACCACCACTTCAGATTTCTGTAGGCGATGAAGACCCTCATATCTTCATGTATACTTCGGGGACGACAGGTACCCCCAAGGGAGCTATCCTCTCTCATCGTAAAACCTTCTTTAATGCTCTCAATGCAGATATATTCTATAACCTCACCTCCAAGGACATTATGATTGTCTCGAGACCCATGTTCCACTCCGGAGGGCTCCTCGTTGAAGCTGCTCCTGTTCTTTACAAAGGAGGAACCCTTATCTTAAGAAAACGGTTCCGGTCCCATGAGATCCTCGAAGCGGTTCAAAGATACCGAGTCACCTTATTGGAAATGGCAGCCACGGTCTATCAATTTATACTTCAGGAGTGCGATCTAACCCAATATGACCTGAGTTCTATCAGGTGTTACTTCACAGGTGGTGAAAGAGTCCCAAAGGTAATGTTAAAAGAATATTACAGGAAAGGGATTACCATTTCCCAAATTTTTGGACAAACCGAAGCCTCCACCATCACCTTTCTCTCTCCTGATGATGCCATACTAAAAATAGGATCTGTGGGACTGCCGGTTTTCTATGGTGAAGTGAGAATTGTCGATAAGACGGGAAAAGATGCCAGCCCGGGGGAAGTGGGCGAAATTATCATCAAGGGCCCTACCCTGATGAGCGGATACTGGAACCGCCCGGATCTTACGGCTGAGACAATTCGATGCGGCTGGCTCTATACCGGAGATTTGGCTCGGATGGATGAAGAGGGATACATTTATATCGTGGATCGCGAAAAAGATATGTATGTCAGTGGAGGGGAAAACGTTTACCCCGCTGAGATTGAAAAGGTTCTTCATACCCACCCCAAGATTTTCGATACAGGGATCGTCGGGGTTCCAGATGAGAAATGGGGCGAGGTAGGAAAAGCTTTTATCGTCCTCAAACCAGGAGAGACGATGGGCAATGGCGAAAGCTTCGAGTTCCTTAAAGGAAAGGTGGCCAAATACAAGATTCCAAAGTATGCGGAGTATATTGAAGAACTTCCTAAAACAGCAAGCGGGAAGATTCAGAAGTTCCTTTTAAAAGAAATGCATAAAAGTAAAAGCACCAAATTCCAAGCACCAAATAAAAAAGTTATTGGGTCATTAGGTGAATAAGTCATTAGTTATTGAATGACATAATTACCCAGTGACTTAATGACTAAGAAGATTTTGGAATTTGATCATAGGGGGTAAATATGGCTGAAAAGTTTTACCGGTTAGGCTGCGACATTGGCGGCACTTTTACTGACTTTGTCCTGCTCAACGATCGAACTGGGGAGATAAAGATCTATAAGTGTCTGACCACTCCTAAAGACCCCTCTGATGCTGTAGAGCACGGCATCAGAGAAATGGAGAAAGTGACGCCTGCCTTTGTGGAGAAAATGGATGAAGTCATCCATGGAACCACCTTGGTCATCAACTCGATTATCGAAAGAAAGGGAGCCAAAACAGGTCTGATTACCACGAAGGGCTTCAGGGATGTCTTGGAAATTGGAAGAGGCATCCGGTATGCGCCTTATGATGTATTTGCTGAATTCCCTAAACCCTTGATTTCGAGACACCTTCGTTTCGAAGTGGATGAGAGGATCCGTAGTGATGGGACTGTTCTAAAGTCCTTAGACCCTGAAGAAGCAAGGCAAGTGGTCCGTACTCTCTTGAAGATGGGGGCTGAATCGGTCGCTGTCTGTCTGATCAATTCTTTTGAGAATCCAACCCATGAACTGATGCTCAAGGAGATTATTGAAAAGGAAGCTCCTGGAATATCGGTCTCCATTTCATTCCGAGTTTTACCACAGATTAAAGAGTATGAGAGAACCAGCACCACAGCGACCAATGCCTATGTGAAGCCTCTGACGGGAAAATATCTTTCCATGCTGGCCGGAAGGCTGGAGTCCATTGGTTTTAAGGGAAAGCTCTTCATCATGCTTTCAAGTGGAGGAGTTACCTCAGTTGAGACAGCGGCTGAGTTTCCGGTCAGGATCATCGAATCGGGTCCCACGGCTGCGGTCATTGCGGGTCAATACTATGGCAAACTCTTCAATATTTCTGAAATGTTCTGCTTTGACATGGGAGGGACAACAGCCAAATCCTGCCTGATTCAAAAAGGGATTGCCGGTGTTGTACCAACCTTTGAGGTCGGCCGTGTTCAGAGGTTCATGAAGGGGAGCGGCCTCACCATTCAGGTGCCTGTGGTGGACTTGATGGAAATTGGAGCAGGAGGCGGAAGCATTGCAAAGATTAGCAGAATGGGAACGCTTCAGGTGGGACCGGAAAGCTCAGGAGCAGATCCTGGACCGATCTGTTATGGGATAGGAGGAGCTGACCCTTGTGTCACCGATGCGGATCTCTTATTGGGCTATCTTGATGAAAAATACTTCCTTGGCGGTGAAATGAAGCTTGACAAAGAGGGAGCAAGGCGTGGTGTCGATGAAAAAGTTGCCAAGCCTTTGAGAGTTTCATTCATACAGGCTGTATGGGGAATCCATGATCTCATCAATGAGACCATGGCCGCAGCAGCCAAGACACATATTGCTGAAAAGGGAGGAAATCCCAAAATCGTAACAATGGTTGCCTTTGGAGGAGCAGGTCCGGTCCATGCCTATGGTTTGTGTAAGAAATTGGGAGCGCCTCGTTTACTCGTTCCACCGAATGCTGGAGTGGGCTCCGCCCTTGGCTTCTTCACTGCTCCTCGAGCCTTTGATCTCCTGAGAAGTCACAAGGTTTCTTTAGGTGCTGCTGATTTTAATGAAATAGAAAAGATTTTCAAGGAGCTCGACGCCGAGGCAACACAGATATTGAAGAAAGAAGCTACAGAAAAAGACATCAAAATCGAAAGGTCTCTGGATATGCGTTTTGTCGGTCAGGGATCAGAGACCAATGTTCCACTCGTCGGGAGAGATTTCACAAAGATGAAGAAGGAGGAGGTTCGGCGACGCTTTGATGAAGTCTATGAGAAACTATATGGAAGAACCTATCCTGACTCCGAAGTAGAGTTTTTCAATTTCAAAGTCAGGGCAAGTCTCCCTGAACGACTGATTCAATTTCCAAAACTTGACCAAAAGGGGAAATCTCTAGATAAGGCGATCAAGGGGAAACGTAAGGCTTACTCCGCTATGGCAAGGGATTTTATTCCCTATACGGTCTATGATCGCTACAAACTTTTTCCGAATGCAAAGTTTCGAGGTCCCGCCATCATTGAAGAGAAGGAATCGACGGTCATTGTTGGCGAGGACGCCTCGGTTTCAGTAGATGATTTTGGGTTTTTATGGATTAATATTTCGACGGCGCCAGAATCTGCTCCTTTGGGGCGGGGTCAAAAGCGTCGCTCAATATCAACCCTGAAGAAGCCCCGGGCTTCAGCCAAGGGGAAGTCAAAGAGTTGATCTTAAGGAGGTTGTTGAAAAAGTAATGATACACTCATTTTTGTCATTCCTGTGGAAACAGGAATCCAGTGTTTTTCAAGAAGGTCTGGGCTTCCGCTTTCGCGGGAGTGACAAAAAGGGAAGCTTTTTAGCCTTGTGCTTTAGGAGGTATTTAAATGGGACGTAAATTTGACCCAATCACATTAGAAATACTTTGGCGTAGATTGATCTCCGTTGTAGATGAAGCAGATAGCTCCGTCGCTCGGACAGCATTCTCAAGCCTTCTAAGAGATGCTCATGACTACACCTGTATGTTCACAGACCAGAAAGGTCGAGAGTTGGCCCAAGGATCATTTGCGACCCCCGGCCAATCTGGAGCGATGGCATTGGGAATCAAAAATCTCATAACCAAACTTCCTTTGGAAACTTATAAACCTGGCGATAGTTTCATCACCAATGACCCCTGGGCTTTGGCCGGGCATCTGAATGATGTGTGTGTGATGAGTCCCATATTCTATAAAAGTCAAGTGGTTGCTTTCACTGCCTGCGTTTTTCATCATTCGGATATTGGGGGTCGCGTCTCATCAGACAACCATGATGTCTTTGAGGAAGGACTCTTTATCCCACTCGTGAAGCTTTACGATGGAGGAGTGCTCAATCAATCTGTGATGGATATGATCCGTTGGAATGTCCGGACACCCGATGAGGTGATCGGAGATATTCGTTCCCAGATTGCAGCGAATCATGTCTGCTCGAAAAAGATATCTCAGATGCTCAGGGAAAATGATTTAGAGAATCTGGATGACCTGGCAGATCAGATCATCAGTCGCACGGAGAAAAGTATGAGGGAGGAGATTGAGAAGATCCCTGAAGGCATTTACCGTGCTGAAGGCATTATAGAGCAGATGAAGGGGCAACAGGATGTGGTGATTAAAGCAGCAGTTCAAGTAAAAGGAAGCGATATCACTGTGGACCTGAATGGATCCTCTCCTCAAGTGAATTGGGGTGGCAATGTCGTATATAACTTTACTTATGCTTACGTATTTATGGCCATGAAGAGCATGTTCGGTCCGGACATACCTAACAATGATGGATGCGCAAGACCCGTGAAACTGAAAGCACCAGAAGGGACTGTAGTACACTGCAAATTCCCTGCAGCCGTAGCAGCGCGGCTCGTGATCGGGCATTTTATAACTGAGATCATTTACAGAGCCCTATCCGGAGTCGCACCCAATAAGGTGATTGCAGCAAGTGGGGGCACGCCCGCACAGATGAATGTATTCTACGGGAGAAAGAATGACGCAAGGCCATGGCACTCCGTAATCATCAGGGGTGGTGGAATGGGAGCAAGCTCCATGAGTGATGGGAATTATGTGTACATTTTCCCTGCGAACGGTGCCAATACGCCTATTGAGATATTTGAAAGTGACACCCCTCTCATTGTCGAAAGAAGAGAGCTCCTCATGGATTCAGGTGGGCCAGGAAGGATGAAGGGAGGCCTTGGGCAAAGGGAAGTCTTTAGAATACCTGATGATAAGTATGCTCCTATTCCTCCTGTTAATTTAGGAATACAGGCGGGAAGACATATCCATCCCCCGGAAGGTCTCTTCGGTGGCAAACCCGGAGCCAAGGCTCAGTTCCTGGTGAATGGAATACATGGGAATCCTTTTGGGTTAACACAGTTAAAACCAGGCGATGCGGTGACGATCGATGCGGCCGGTGGCGGAGGGAACGGAAATCCACTGGAGCGTGAACCTGAAATGGTAGAGAGCGATGTGATGGAAGGATATGTAAGTATTGAGGCCGCAAAGAAAGATTATGGAGTGGTGATCGATCTTAATACCATGAAGCTTGACGAAGAAGCGACCAGGAAACTGAGAGAGAGTTTGAGGAAAGCCTAGACACAAATTTCAGATTTCGGGTTGTGGATTTCGAATTTTCTATTCCGCATTCCGCAACCTGCAATCCAAAATAGAAATCTAACCCCATTATTCCAGCATTCCATCCTTCCAATATTCCAATAGGATAGTCTCCCCTACCCTTGCTCTCCTTTCCAAAGTTCCTAACTCTCACGTCGGTTCTCACTTTCACCTACAAAGAGTGAGGGTAGGGCTGCGGTAAGGATTGATGATTTCCGATTGAAAGAGAGAATGAATTGACAGATTCTCCAATCGAACTTCTCATAATTCTCCGTTTCTTATGGATGTTCAACTATTTCACTGCGGTGTATACAAACCACATTGACTGTGCAACTCCTTTACAATGTCCTCTTTCACTTTATGACCTTCATGAACAGATTTCCATTCCTCGTACAATTGTAGTGTCGTTACCAAGAGAACCTCGTTGCCACCAAGCAGCTTCACCACTTCAGGCGTAAAACTTTCTTTTTTTCGGTCCTCGGGGGCAAGGTGACATTCTGCGTTCGCTATTATTAGGAGTCTGTCATTTTCTTGTGGAGTGCCAACACGGTCAGTGAGGTATTGCCATGCTTGCCCCACTTTGTTGCTGTCCTTTCTTATAACCCCCTTAGTTCCGGTAACCTCAAGAGCAAACCCAAAATTTAAGCCAGGATGGATTGCTGTTAAATCTATATTGGCCCCATGCGGTTGATGTTTAACTTCAAGGCCAAATTCTGATAATAACAAAACAACACTTTCTACTAAGTCATCCCCAGTTCCGTACAGGACGTACGCAATTCTATCATAAATTGACTTCTTTTCGGTAAGCTCTTTAATTTGTTGATTCAGAGTAATAACTTCTGGGACCAGATGACCTTCCACCCAATCCGGTGTATCCCCGACAGATACTCTTCTCAGGTTTCTTTCATAGTAACGCATAGCAACATCTGCTAAACGAGACATGGACAATTTATAAGATTTAGGCGAAAGGTCAGGAGGAGGAAGTATAACAAGAGTGCCTCGTCCGTAAGGGTACTCTAACCCGATAACGATATCTGTATCGTCCACAACTGCCAATCGTTGTTCGACCGGGATTTCGGGTTTGAAAACTATCTGAAAATATGCCCGTGCACACTTGAGATATTCTTGTATTGCATAAGCCTTGCCTGCCCCTGATGGCTTGATGTCCACACCAAAATTGCTTTTTAGGACAACTCCGAAGTGTTCAAGCCAGTCATAAACTGGCTTCCCCCTTTCATCATATGTCCCCGATACAAAGTTATCCGATTGAGGAAGACAAATAATGGAACGACCATGCTTAAGAGCAATCAACGTATCTGTTACAACCTTCGGAATATTCCTGCAATAACCAAGAGTATTATACCGGCCTGGATGAATATGTATTATTGCCACATCATAGTCAAAAACACTGTAATGCGTCCCCTGCGAATTATTAAGATCGCCTGTAACAAGGTGAACCTCATTGGGAGGTACAAATTTCCATTCTTCGTGACGCTGCGTCCAGTCAATTGATTCTGACAGTATGAGTAATCGCATAGAAACTCTCTTTATCAATGGGGGATACAACCCATGATCAATATCCCCATTAATATAACCGATATCGATTTCATTTCTACCCACCCTTTTGTGATTATATCGATGAGCATTATACACAAATCTCAACAGGTAGGGAAAGTATTTCTTAATGATTTTCGTTTGAAATATTGTATTCTGAAGGAAGATACCAAAAACAATATTTCAGGAAGTAACATGCACAAATTTGTGTTGAGAAGGTTAGGATTCAGGACAAATTGTTACCCGACAGACCAACGGTAGGTGACCAAAAGTCGTTTGTTTCTCCCGGTAATCACTATCATGGTCAATCGTAATGCCCTTAAAAAGGCTCC
>Ga0187878_1002751_pt1 | contig 15242 bp, 10 predicted proteins | sample June2016WEW_17_1_FD_132979 | JGI IMG/M metagenome (GOLD analysis project Ga0187878, IMG submission 132979) | Peatland microbial communities from SPRUCE experiment site at the Marcell Experimental Forest, Minnesota, USA - June2016WEW_17_150 | ecosystem: Environmental > Terrestrial > Soil >...
AACTTCCCCAATCACCTCGCCTTCGAAGCCGATGTAGCCATCAGAAAGAAGGATGACCTGCCGCTGCGAGTCGCGCCGCAACGGGGCCAGCGCTGCCACCATGGCTTGAGTCATCTCCGTTGCCCCGCCGGCCTCAAGCTTGCCGAGCGCCTCCAGGGCACGCCGGATGTTTTTGTCATTCGCTTCCATGGGCTGCTGCACGAGGCGCTCGACGCTTGTGGCAAACGCCAGGATTTCGAATCGGTCGCCCGGATCAAGGCTGCGCAGCAGTTCTTCGGCCACAATCTTCGCCCGGTCGAGGGGCTTGCCTGACATCGAACCGCTGGCATCAATGAGGATCGTCAAGTCGCGGGAAAAGCCTTTGCCTACGGCGGCAGGCGGGGTCAGGGTGATGAGGAGATAGCGGCCATGGTCGCAGGGAAGTCCTTTACCTTCGACTAGGCGTACACCAACCTCCTGTTGAGAGGCAGACCAGCGGATCACCAGGTCCCGGTCTAGCCTCATCTTATCCCGCAGGCCGACCCGCGCTCCGCCGTCTTGGTCATCGAGATCAATCTCATGGCCCGGCGCGATCGGATGGATCGCCGCGACGGGACCGTCCGCCACAAATAAGCTCGCCTCGAGGCGTACCGGAGTGCCCTCGCCCCCGGCGCGGTCGACATCGAGTTTCGCGGCATCTGGAACACGGTCTGGCCCGCCCTCATAGCGCACTCCGGCAACGGTCGGGAAGCGATACTCCCATCGCGCCCCCTGGTCCCCATCCGGCGGCAGGTACGCCAACGGCTGCAGTACCACGATCTCAACCTCCGCCGTCTCCCCCGGCGGCAGGCAGCCCAGCTTCTGAGTGAAGGTGTCGGCTCTGTCCTGCTCGAGCAAAGCGGCCGTGCGCCCGTCGAGAATGGCCTTGCGGTACTCCTCCTGCGCCTCCGCGCGCCGGCGCACCTCGCCCCGGATGATCCGTTGCCCGAGGCGGATGGCGTAGCCGATCACGGCACCATTCGCAGGCAGCGGCAGAGTGTACAGCACCTCCAGCGGCTCCTGGTAAGGATTGCCATAGGTTTGCGTCAAAGTCGTCGCTGCCACGCCCCCCTCGGCACGGGCTTCAATTCGTGCGGATTTCAAAGGGTAAGTGCGGCCATCCAAGGATACCAGCCCTGCCGGGCGGGTCGAATGAGTGCTCGCCATAACGTTGGTATTTGCCATTTCCATCCTCCTGTTACCTGAATATGACGCGAAGGGTGCGTTTAGTGACAATAAATCTACTGCGGATGAATGCAAATCTGATTTTAACCGCGGATGAACGGATAGACGCAGATAATGTAGCAGAGAAAGCGCAATGAAGGACGGATGAGGGTTTTGACCCATCCGCGTCCATCCGCGGTTTCGAGTTTTGCAGGGTGTAATTGGAAGTGGGACTCAATCCTTGCCCCGCCCTGAAAGGGCGGAATAGAACAGCCCAAGGCGTGAGCCCTGGGATCAGACGCCACAGCTTGGGATCAGCCCTGAAAGGGCGACGCAGACTGCTGCGCCCTTTCAGGGCTCGATCCTTGCAACGCCCGTTGTTTCCAGGGCTTGCGCCCTGGGCTGTCCTGCTGGACCCTTTCAGGGTCCGAATCCTTACCCAGCGATATTCACACCCGCCTCCCAATCCCGATTATCGATGATGAGTCCCACTTCCGATTACACCCAGTTTTGCATCTGCGATTGATCCGTTCCCCCTATCTGGGTTAATCTGCGTGAATCTGCGATTAATAAGGAGGGAGCCATCCATGTGTCATTTAAGATGTACTCTTTTGTTTCTGGTAATGATGACCTGTGCCACCTTCGCCGCGGTTGATCAAAACACAGCCGCCGACAAGTACAATCCATTTTTCTCACCCTACACAACGCCGCTTAACACACCGCCGTTTGATTTGATCAAGAACGAACATTTCCTGCCGGCTATCAAGGAGGGCATGCGGCAGCAACAGGCCGAGATCGATGCTATCGCCAACAATTCGGCAGCTCCGACGTTTGCCAACACCCTTGCTGCTTTTGACGCCAGCGGGCAGCTGCTGTCCGAAGTCGGCGCGGTTTTCAGTGCCCTGCAAGGGGCCGACACAACCCCCGCCATTCAGGCCATCGCCAAAGAGATGGCGCCGCTCACGGCAGCTCACAGTGACAACATCAGACTGAACGAGAAGCTCTTCGCCCGCGTCAAGACAGTCTATGACCAGCGTAGCAAGCTCAAGCTCACGCCCGAGGAGCGATTTGTTCTCGAGAACACCTATCGCGATTTCGTACGTGGCGGCGCGCTGCTGAACGAAAAACAGAAAGCGCAGCTTCGCGACCTGAACCAGCGGCTGGCGATGCTGTCGCTGAAATTCGGCGACAACCTGCTAGCGGAAACCAACGATTTCAAGCTGATCCTCGAAAACCGCGACGACCTGGCCGGCCTGCCGCCGTCGGTGGTTGCGATGGCCGAGGAAACCGCCCGACAGGTGAAAATGCCCGGCAAGTGGGTCTTCACGGTCCAGGTGCCGAGCATGACTCCCTTCCTGCAGTATTCAACGAGGCGGGATTTGCGCGAACAGCTGTACCGCGGTTACATCATGCGCTGCGACCGCGGCAACGAGCACGACAACAAGGACACTGTGCGCCAGCTCGTTAATCTGCGGGCCGAGAAGGCGAAGCTGCTCGGCTATGCCAGCTATGCCGCTTTCGTCGTGGAGACGAACATGGCCAAGACCCCCAAGGCCGTGGACGATTTCCTGATGAAATTGTGGACTCCAGCGCTGGCGCGCGCCAAGAATGAAGTGGCCGACATGCAGGCCATCATCGACCGTGAAGGCGGCAAGTTCAAACTTGCCCCCTGGGACTGGTGGTTTTACGCCGAGAAGGTACGCCAGGAAAAATACGCTCTCGATGATGCCGCACTGCGACCCTATTTCAAGCTCGAGAATGTTCGCCAGGGGGTATTCACCTTGTGCGAAAAACTCTACGGCCTGAAATTCACCGAACGGCACGACATCCAGGTTTATAACCCGGAAGTCCAGGTGTTCGAGGTGCGCGAGGCCAACGGCAGCTACGTGGGTGTCGTATATTTGGATTTCTTCCCTCGCGCCGGCAAGCGCGGAGGCGCTTGGTCAAGCTCTTTCCGGCGGCAGTCCTACGACAAGGGAAAACGCATAGCTCCCCTCGCCTCGATCACCTGCAATTTCACCCGTTCCACGGCAAACGCTCCATCGCTGCTCAGCGCGGAGGAAGCAAAAACCTTTGCCCACGAATTCGGCCATACGCTCGCGACTCTCCTCTCGGATAGCACCTTCCGCGGCCGCACCGTGCCCCGGGATGGGGTGGAACTCCCCTCGCAGGTCATGGAAAACTGGGTTCTGGAGCCGGAGTTGCTCACCACCTATGCCAAGCACTACCAGACGGGCGCTGTCATCCCGGCAGATCTCGTCAAGAAAATCCAGAGCAGCAGCCTCTTCAATCAGGGCTTCGAAACCGTGGAATATCTGGCGGCCTCCATCCTCGATATGAAATGGCATGAGCTGACCGCACCCCAGCCCGACGTTGACGTTGATCAATTCGAAACCAGGGCCATGGCCGGCATTGGCTTGATCCCGGAGATCACGCCCCGCTATCGGAGCACCTACTTCAACCACGCCTTCAACGGCGGCTATTCCGCCGGATATTACGTTTACATCTGGGCCGCACAGCTCGATGCCGATGCCTTCGAAGCCTTCAAGGAGAAGGGGCTGTTTGACAAGGCGACCGCCCTGTCATTCCGCAAAAACGTGCTCGAGAAGTATGGCGCGCTCGACCTCATGACCCAGTACAAAGCTTTCCGTGGCGCGGAGCCAAAGATCGAACCGCTGCTCAAACGCCGCGGTTTGCTGGACGTAAAAAAGTAGGAGAGGCTGCAGGCGGAAAGGCTTTTCACCGCCAAGACGCCAAGAGTGTCGATCTTTACTTAAATTCGAGATTCGAGATTCGAAATTCTAAAATCTCGAATCTCGAATTTCGAATCTCGAATCGCCGATTTCTTGGCGTCTTGGCGTTTAATGTTGAAAGAGGTGCGTCTTCACTCGCTCGATTCCCTTTTTTGCGGCTGCAGCGATTTGGCAATCAGGCCGAAACCACCCGCCAGCAGCACGAGCATGACCAGGGTGTTATACAGGCTGGTGCGTCTGAAATAGATGTCCATGTTCATCAATATGCCGGCGATGATAATGGCGAATCCGAGCAGCGCCAGGATCCATCCCACCGTGGACTTGCCATTAAAGAACAGGATCCCGACGCCCAGCACCATGGGAAGCAGGCTCAGGCCAAATGTGTTGAAGCCCCCATAGTGCCACCACGATGTGGTCACCTCCACCTGGTTCAGCAGCAGATAGGCACCGACGCCAGCCATGATCAGGCCGATAAGGAATTGACCCGAGCCTCCAGGTGTTCCGCCCGCTCCGACGAATTTCTCTTTGCTCATCGTTTGTCTCCGTTGCGAAGCGGGAGCATGTCCCTTTTCCCGCCCTGGTCCAGCCCACTTAAATGTCTGGAGCGGTGGAGGGGAATGCCCCCTCAGTGCATCCGCGGTTTTTTATTTTATCGAGGCCAGAATCTGATCCAGGTCCGCGGACTGCTGGTCGAGCTCCTTGCGAAGCGCCGCGTAGCGCTCGATCGCATCGCGGCCGATTTTCTGATCCGCGCTGTTGGTCATGCCATAAAGGTAGGTGATGTGCGTCTGCAGCTCGGGCTTGCTATAGCGTACTGCCGGCGTGATCAGGTGCGATGCCAGCTCGTTGAGCTTCGCCAGCGCTCCGGCGCCGGCCCCGGCCGTGCCGCGCATCTTGGCCTGGGCCTCCAGTAACCGCGCAACCAGCTTGTTCACATCGCTCACAAGGTCGCGGACGTGCATGTTGTGTTCGAACTGCTCGCGCAGATCAGCAGCCGTCACGCCGTCCTTGGTCACGCGTGGATCCTCGATCACGGACAGTGGTTGCGTTGAAATCCACGACCCGACTGTGAGCCGCGCCGTGTAGTTGCCGGGCACGGCTGCCGGGCCGTTCGGTCCCTCCGGGCGCGCGGCGCTCTGCCACGGGCCGGGATAGCGAAGATCCCATGTGAAGCGATGCATGCCGGCGCTCTTGTCGAGGCGCGCCGTACCGCCGCGCACACGAGGTCCCGCCTCATCTTCGTTTACAGGGACTTCGGCGGCGATCGGCTGCTGACGCCCGGCGTCTGCGCTGGAAAACTTCTGGACGACCTTACCTGCTCCGTCGAGGATTTCGAGAGTGATGTCGCTTGAAGACGCGCCGGCGAGGTAGTAGTCGATTGCCGCACCGGACGGCGGATACTGCGGGCCTGCGCCCCGCCCTCCGCCACGCGCCGAGCTTCGGATCGCTTCGCGCGGCTTGAACAGGAACGCCTGCCCCGCGGCCATCTGTTCGCTCAGCTGGTGCAAGGGCGTCAGGTTGTCCACGATCCAGAACGAGCGTCCCTGGGTGGAGAGCACGAGATCCTTGTGCACCACCTTGATATCCGTGACCGGAGTGGCCGGCAGGTTCATTTGGAACGACTGCCAATGGGTCCCGTTATCGAAGGAAACATGCATCCCGAACTCGGTGCCCGCATATAAGAGCCCGGCGCGGTCCGGATCCTCGCGCACCACACGCGTCGGCTCGTCGCTCTCAATCCCGTTCTTGCCGTCCGTGAGCCGCGTCCAGGTCTTGCCGAAGTCGTCGGTGCGGTAAATATAGGGGGCAAAGTCCCCGAGGAGATACCGATAAATCGCGACATACGCCGTCCCTGCGCGGTGCGGGCTCGGCTCGATGTTCTGCACGCGTCCTCCCGGCGGCAGTCCCTTGGGTGTCACATTCGTCCACGTCTTGCCATCGTCGGGCGTCACGAAGACCAGGCCGTCGTTGGAACCCGTCCAGATCAGCCCCTTCTGCACGGGAGACTCGCGGATCGAGTACAGCGTGCTGTACACTTCCTCGCCCGTGCCATCCAACGTGATCGGTTCGCCGCTGTATCCCTGCGTTCCCGCCGGATGCGCGGTGAGGTCCGGACTCATGCGCTCCCAGGTCACGCCCCCATCGCGCGTTCGATGCAAATACTGGGAGCCGTAGTACACGACGCGCGGGTCGTGCGGCGAGATCTCCATCGGCGACACGCGCTGGAAGCGGTACATAAGGTCGCTGCCCGCGTTGCCGTACAGCGACTGCGCGCCGATCCAGTACTGCTGCTCATTGCCCGTGTTCAAATTGAGCCGGCTAAATTGTCCCTTGCAGGAGCCGTACACAACTTCGGGGTTCGTCGGGCTCGGAATGATCGGCCCCGTTTCGCACCCGGGGCCTGTGCGGAAATCCTGCCCATTGCCGAGCGGAAGGCTCGGCACGATGACTGTGTAGTCGTCCTGCTGAGCTCCATACACACGGTATGGGTACTGGTCGTCCACCGCAACCTGATAGATCTCGGCCGTCGGCTGATTGAGCTGCGTGCTCCATGTCCTCCCGCCGTCGAGCGACACATTCGCGCCGCCGTCGTTCGCCTGGATCATGTACTGGGAGTTAGCCGGGTTGATCCACACGTCGTGATTGTCGCCGTGCGGCACGGGCATGGTGCGGAAGGTCTTGCCGCCGTCCGTGCTCTTGTACCAGCCCTCGTCACCCACCCAGACGACGTCGGCGTTGTTCGGATCCACGCCCAGGGTGGTGTAATAAAATGGACGCGTGATCAACGATCCCTGGCCGTTGATGAGCGTCCACGTCGCACCCGCATCCTCCGAGCGATAAAGCCCCGAGCCGGGCTTGGCCTCGATCAGCGCATAAATGCGCTTCGGACTTGACGCGGAGATGGCGATACTGCTCCGGCCAAAAAGCTCGCCCGGCAGCCCTTTGGAGAGCTTCGTCCAGGTGTCCCCTCCATCGGTGCTCTTATAGATACCCCCCTCGAGCGCGCCGCTGATGATCGTCCATGGCTTGCGTTGGCCGTGCCACATCGACGCGAAGATCACGTTGGGGCTGCCGGGCTGGATCTCGAGATCCGCCGCGCCGGCGGTGTCGGAAACGAAAAGGACGTTTTTCCACGTTTTGCCGCCATCCGTGGTGCGATAAACGCCGCGTTCCTTGTTGGGCACAAACGGGTTCCCGCATGCAGCCACGTATGCGATCTCCGGATTCGCCGGATGTACCCGCACCGTGGCGATCTGCCCGACATCGCGCAGCCCGAGAAACGCCCACGTCTTCCCGGCATCCATGGATTTATAGATCCCGCGCCCGATCGACACATTGCTGCGAATCTTGGAGGAGCCCGTGCCCGCGTACACGATATTCGGGTCAGACGGCGCCACCTCGATAGCACCCATCGAACCTACCGCAAAGAACCCGTCCGACACGTTCTGCCAGGTGCTCCCGGCGTCGGTGGTTTTCCAGACACCGCCCCCAGTGGAGCCCATGTAGAATGTGGTTGGTTGCGACGGCACTCCCGTAACCGCCGTCACGCGGCCGCCGCGGAGCGGCCCGATCATGCGATAGCGCAAGCCCGACCAAAGCGCTGGGTTGTAGACTGGACGCTGTGCGCCCGCGGTGAGCGCCAGCGCGAGGGCCATCAGCGCGACACCGGCCGCGCAGCGGATCGTGTTTCTGTTCATGGTCACTCCTTTTCAGAATGGCAAAGGTAGGACGATTATAACCGCAGATAAACGCCGATGGACGCGGATTCTCAGCATTCACGATCGATTTCTGCCGGATCCGCGGAAAAACGATTGACACCGGGGCGCGTTACTTTATAATGTGAAGTTCTTTGTCTGAGAATCCAATCGGGAGGTGTTCATGTTCACGTGCGAACTGCATGAGTCAGGGGGAAAGCGGGAGCTGCACTCTCTGCGCCGTTGCGCCGCGCTGTCGCTCGCGATCGCAGGCATCGCGCTCCTGCTGAGTTCCTGCGCGCGGGAGAAGGTCATCGGCATCAACGAACGCATTCACCACGATGACTTTGAATATAGGGTGACCCAATTTACGGTGACGGACTCGATCGGGTCCGGAGAGAAACAGAAAAGAGCATCAGGTCATTTTTATGTGGTCACGTTCGAGGTCGAGAACCGGGCCAAACGCGTCGGGCATGACTGGGATAATTCCATCGCCTATGTCGTCGACGGCCAAGGACGCCGGTACGAGAACTTGGCTGAAATGCAGCCCTTGCTGAATACGGTTCTTCCGTTTAATTACCTTTCACAACATCATACCCCAGCGGGTGTTACCGAGAGCACGCAGTTTGTCTTCGATCTGCCAGGGAATGTTGCGCATCCCTATCTGATGGTCCGGGGGTCCCTGTTGATGGGGGACATGTTCGACGGCGGGGCCTTCACCAAGACCAAGGTCAAACTATTCTAGGAGCCCGTCCGAGAATCAGGATGGGGCGAAAGCGCAGGCTCCGCGTCTGCCTCTACTCCATTCGTGTTATTCGTGGCTGCTTTTTTTCTTGTAGTGTCTGAATCACAGAAACCCCAACCAGCTACGGGGAGGGCTGTTTTTTCTTTTTGTTGAACATGCCGTGCAACAAGTCACCGAGCGAGCCCTTACCCTCTCCTGTCACCGAGTTCAGGAGGCTTCCTGCAACCCCCTTGACGTCGGGGACAAACTTAGGATCCGACGCGGTGCCGCGGATGAAGAAAGGAACGCTAAGCCCGTTGTTCCCAGCCAGTCGAGCAAGACCCCCGGCCACACCTCCCGAGGCGTTGAGCTTGGCCAACATCTTGAAATCGAGGGATTGGTTGGAACTCACAGTGCCATCCCCGGTCAACTGGCCCAGGGCGGGAAGAATCAGGGAAAGCCCGCTTATCTGAATTCCCTCCGGCGTCACACGCATTCCGGACGCGAGTTTTTCAATCTCGGTCACCGAACCCGTCTTAACTCCGGCCAGCGAGGCTACGGTTGCCACCTTCGAGCCAAGATCGAAACCGACCAGGCGGGTCTTCGAGAGGTCCATCGTGCCCGTCGTCACCATCCTCTCGATGGGACCTTCGGTCTGTGTGTCGATACTGAGAGTCCCTCCCTGAAGCGAAGCTCCGCGGGGCAGGGTGACTCCGGCTGCCGGCAGCAGTGCTTCCAGGTCCTGCACCGGCATGCCCTCCCCGTGGAGTTTCATTTTCAGAACGATCGAATCGCCCTTCATGTCGTAGTTGCCATTGAGGTGAATAGTTGCTTGGTTGCATTCAACCACAGCCTCGCTGAGCACTCCGGAATCGCGCTTCAGATCGTGGTTGAGCGTAAATTCGATTGAAACCGGCCGGCCGGCCGGGGAGCTACCTTTGACAAGCTGCAGCTTGTCGGCACTGGCGTGCCCTTTAGTCTGCGCCCGGTCGCCGTCGGAACTAAGACTGCAATTGAAATCGATGATGCCGCCAAGGCCCGAACCCGGCTCGATGAAACCCGAAGCAATCAGATCGAAGTGCGCTATGGCAAGGGTGGCAGCCAAGGGCGTCAGCGACACGTCGGCACTGTTCATCGGGCCTGCTTTGCCATCGAGCTTCGCGCCGCCCCCACCCGGCAGGGTTGCAGTCAGCGTGAACGGAAAGACGGAAGTGAAAGAGAGGTCCCTGGCGGTGACGTCCACATGGTCATAGACGTAGGACTTGAGGCGACCGCCGCTGTGGGTCACCGTGACCCGGCCGTCAGTGATGGTCAGCGAACCGATCGATACATCAGATACGAAGGGTTCATGCCGCCCTTCACCCTGTTTCTCACCCGACTTGCCGCTCGACTTGCCACCGATGTTGGAAAAATTCCAGTCGCCTGATGCCGAGCGGATAAGGGAGATCTCGGGCCTATCCAGCGATATTGCAGTAATGCGCAGCGCCCTGGAGAATATCAACGGCCTCATCTCAACGCCCACCTTCAACGCCTGCGCGCGCACAAAGGGCGACTGGCTGAACTTCGGATCGTCGGCAATCCCAATTTCATCCGCCGCGATGCCGCCGGAAAGCAGGGAGAGTTTCAGGTTGCCCACCCGGACCTGGCGGCCCAGTGCGGTCGTAAGCCTGGATTCCAGCTCGGGCCGGAACTGGTTCACGTCAACGACGAGAGGGATTAAAACAATCACGGTCAACAGCAGCACGGCTGCAATCCCAATGAGCTTGAGTATTCCAAGTCCCTTTTTAGGTTTGTCTGACATAATCCGCCCTCCTCGGATAGCAGAACTCCTCAAGCAAGAGTATGAGCTATAATGGACCAGCTTCCGGAATAGTTTTTGAACCGGCCACAAAAACCTCAAATCCCGAAGCCATGGCTTCAGAAACTTTGCGGTTTGATATTCGAGGTGATCCAATGGCGGCTGATTCTGCTGACCTGCTCCTCTGGCGCAGCGAGTTCCCCATACTGGGAAGGACCGTGTATCTCATCAGCAACTCGCTGGGAGCCATGCCGCGGGGAGTGAACGATGCGCTCAAGGAATATGCCGACACCTGGGCAACGCGCGGAGTGCGCGCGTGGGGTGAATCCTGGTGGGAAATGCCGGTCAGACTGGGCGACCTGCTCAGCCCAATCCTGGGCTGCGGCCCCGGGGAAATCTCTTTTCATCAGAACGTCACTCTGGCGGAAGCCATCGTTCTGTCGTGCTTCGACTTTTCCGGGCCGAGGCGCAAGGTCGTGTACACGGACATGGAGTTCCCCTCGGTGATGTACCTCTACCAGGCACAAAAGGCACGAGGCGCCGAGATTTGCATCGTCGCCTCAGAGGACGGGATCTCGATCGACCTCGACCGGTTCCTCGACGCTATTGATGAGCAGACTCTCCTGGTTCCGGTCAGCCACGTGCTGTTCAAAAGCGCCTACATCATGAATGCGCAGGCTATTATCCGCAAGGCACACGAGGTCGGCGCCATGGTGGTTCTCGATGTCTATCAGTCGGCTGGAATCCTGCCGATCGATGTGAAGGCGCTTGAAGTCGACTTCGTCATAGGCGGTTGCCTGAAGTGGCTGTGCGGAGGGCCGGGGGCGGCCTTCGTCTACGTCCGCCCCGATCTCCTCACCCGCTTCGAGCCGAAACTCACCGGGTGGATGGCCCACCCGAACTCATTCGGCTTCGAAACCGGAGAGATGCGTTACCGCGACGACGCGTTTCGCTTTCTCACCGGAACGCCACACATCCCCTGTCTTTATGCAGCCAGGCCCGGGCTGGAGATTCTCGGGAAAATCGGCGTGCAGCGGGTGCGGGAAAACTCGATGCGCCAGATCGCTTTCCTGATTGAGCTGGCCAAGGAGCAAGGGTTCCCCCTCACCGTTCCGGAACGACCTGAAGAGCGCGGAGGAACGGTTGCCGTGAAGCCGCCCCATGCTTATGAGGTCTCCCGCGAGTTGCTCCGGCGGGACTTCATAGTCGACTTTCGCCCGGGAGCCGGAATCCGCATCTCGCCCCATTTCTACACATCGGACGAAGAACTGCAGGCCGTGATCCGCGAGATACGACAGATCATGGACACGCGGGCGTACGAACAGCACCTCGGTAAACGCACCTTCATAACCTGAGAAACATGCCGGCAGCCTATCCGCCCCGACCTCCGACTGTGGATGGGTTGAGGATTTAATTCAGCAGACGATCCCAGACCAGAAGGGCGCTTAACTAATAGTGGCCGAAATCACCTCGTAGTGCCGCCAAACCAAGTGTTTAAGCCCCAAAGGGGCGGGGCAGGAAAGCCCAGGGCGTGAGCCCTGGGATCATGAACATCCGGGAGACCAGCCCTGAAAGGGCGAAGCAGCCTGCGCCGCCCTTACAGGGCTGGTTTCTTGATCTACGTCAGTTCCCAGGGCTTGCGCCCTGGGCTTTCCTGCTGGAGCCCTTCAGGGTCCTAATTGGACTCCTCAATTAAGCGCCATTTATCCCAGACCACGATTTGTTCTCTCAGATCCAGCGATATATCCGTCTTGACAATATTCGTTATAACAATTATATTATATCCATGAAACGAGGATTGAAGGACGAGATCAAGCAGCAGAAACCATTCAGCAGCGTGGAGGAGGCGGTGTTCCTGAACTTGCAGCGCACGGCCGATGCTTTCATGCGCGGGTTCGAGGAGACGCTCAAGCCCTTCGGCCTGACCCAAACCCAGTATATCGTGCTGCGCATCCTGCGCGGCGCCGGCCCGCAGGGCTTGCTCTGCCGGGAGCTGGGGAAACGCATGATCACACGCGATCCGGACGTGACCCGGCTCCTGGACCGGTTGGAAACACGGGCCCTGGTCGCCCGCGCCCGCGATCCGAAGGATCGCCGCGCTATCTTCACGCGCATCACGGAGAAGGGATTGCAATTGCTCGAGGATCTGGCAAAGCCCGTGGCTGAAGTTCACCGCCGCCAGTTGGAACACCTGAAGAAAAAGCAGGCGCGCAGGCTGATCGATCTGCTGGAAACGGCGCGCCGCGGAGAGGCCTGAATTGTTTTTGGCTTGATAGTCGTTATAACGAAGAACGTCACAACAGTTAGTAAGAGTGGAGGATCGTCATGAATGCCGCCACGAGGAGCTCAAATATCTTGGTATAGCCGGTTTCTGTCGCGAAACTTCATTTTCATTCCGATAGGGCCGGGATGCGGAAAGCCCAGGAGGGGCGGACAGAGAGTAGCCGGGGGCGTGAGCTCCCGATCAGGAAAAAGTAAGGATAGAGCGCCGGCAGGGGCGGAAGGCCTGTGCAATAAGGGTTTTTCCGTCGCCTCCGGGGCTCTGCGCTCCTTGCGTGTGTTTCGTGGTCCTATGGGAACGGCACCTTGATTACAAGCATGCGGTTTGGCACTTTCGCGGGATCGACGTTGCGCTGAACGAGCGTCTTTCGGCCTTGCGGCGTGAAGTAGGTCACCTCGACGTCGACTCGCTTCAGGCCGCCGAGTCCGAAATGCACCGGCACCTGGCTTTGCGACGTATACCCGCTTCCGGTATCTACGATGCGGCCGCCGACCACCCTGCGCGTCCCGGCCTCAAACAGCCGCACTTCCGAACCAGCGCGTGTGTAATGACCCTTGCTGTCAAGCACCTGCACCTGCAACGAACAGCGCGCCTGTGCGGGGGACATGACGTTTCGATATAGCGCGTTCCGCCCATCCGGATTGTTGTTGGCCACGGCGAGATCGATGGCGCCGTCTTTGTTGAAGTCCGCCCACTGCAGCCCATGCGGCGCCCCGCGTGTCGATCGTATCCGCGATGCCCACCTCCGCCGCAATCTCGCGGAAGGACCCATGATCATTACGATACAGCTTGTTTGGAGCATTGCCTTTCATGCCGACGAACAGGTCCAGGTCGCCGTCGTTGTCGAAATCAGCCCAGCAGTTCGGCTGACCACCGGAGACCCCGAACAAGTCGGCCTGAACCGCTTCGAAGTGAGGCTCGGCGGTGGTTGGCGCAGGCACGTTCTTCTGCTGGGCCGGCGCGCCTGAGAGCAGCAGGCTGGCAATGGCCAAGGACACGGTGGTGCCTATCCAGATGCTGCAATGAAGCTTCATATGTGCCCCTTGCGCAGAGCGAAATGGGGAAACTGCAATTTTCCAGCTCCCACGCAGCCATTTGAAACTAAGAAGCGGAAAATCGAAAGGTCCTGTTCCTATTCGCATCACACGGTCGTTTTGGAATCAATAAACCAGGCGGACGGAAGTCCCGCCCGAGGCGATCCTACAGCCATGCCGTCCCACACGCAATTGGAATGTCCTGCGATTCAGACCATGGGAAGAAGCCTAGGAGCCCGTCCGAGAATTAGCAGGGGCCGCGTTCCGAGCGCCGCGGGGGCAGATGCAAGGCGGCGCGACGCAGGCGATGTCTCGGTACATCGTCGAGGAGCGCCCGCGTCTCACTTGCCCCCGCGCTGCCGGAACCCGAAGGGCGCATGGGGGTTGCGGGGCGATCTCTGCGTTGCTCGTCGTCAACGATGTGCACGGACATCGCCTCCTCCTCGCGCCTTGAGCTCGCCCCGCAAGCCCCATGCGCGCGACCCCTCCTAATTCTCGGACGGGCTCCTAGCCACGAACAACTTGGAGCGGCAAATCCGCAACCAAACCCAACGCCAAGACCCCAAGACCCCAAGACTCCAAGGCGCCAAAAGTTTTAATTCTTGATTTCTTGGCGTCCTAGAGTCTTTGCGTCGGCGACAGATTTCATTTGAGCGAGGCCTTTTTCGAAGTCGGGGCCGATGATTTTTTCCATGCCGCCCATGAAAAGGCAGAAGGCTTTGGACAAGAAGTTGTTTTCCCCGGACATGTTCCAGCTGACTTCGGTGGCGCCTGAATTGGAGGTAAAGGTAAAGTCATTCTGGGCGGCCGACGCGAAGGGCTTGATGAATTCGAGCCTGATTCCGATGTGAGTGGAGGGCTCGCTCGAGGTGATGGTCATCTTGCCCTCGCCCACGGCCTGGTTGCCGGTCCAGGAGAAGATGGCACCGTTGCCGGAGGGAGAACCCGAATAGGTTGTCTTTATGTTGGGGTCGAGCTTTGTCCAGGGCGACCATTTTTCCCAGTTGTGGAAGTCGTTCACGAGTTCAAAAACCTTCTCGGCCGGAGCGCCGATCGTGGTGGTTCGTGTCACGCTGAAGGTCGATGGCTGAAACTGTATGACCACCGCCAGAACAGCGACCAGGCCGACGATGACGAGGAGGATTTTCTTGAACATGCGTAAGCTCCCAAGGTGTCAGATACCGTGACTCTCTTATGTTTCCATTAGCTTTCCCAGGCAACCATGATTCGATTTGAAAGAGTTTTATAAGGTTACCGTAAGTTTCGTCAGATGCAAGTTCGGCGGTGAGAATCCCGTTGCCGGAGACGCTGAAGAGGCCATACTCGGTGGTGACTCGTTGACGATACCTGTCGCGAGCACCGTGGCTTCCCCTGCCAATTCGCGGCAGCCTGGGTCGTACGGTTGTGTGACGAGAGTTTGTCGGGATTCCTGGGGGACGGACCACGATTAATCCCAGGATTTATTGATGCTTTGCTCAGCCAGGCCATCTGCATCCGACCTTGCAGCGAGCTTTGAGGCCTTTTTTCTGAATCCAATTCAGATTTTCCTCCCAACCCCTATTATCCTACGCCTGTCTGTGAGGCAAAGTCTCATCTTCTGCTTCAGGAACCGCTCTTTTTTGGGCCTAGGTGCCGAGTTTTTGGTTGGAGGAAAAAGACCCTCAAAATCTTCACGCAGGGCCGCTTCCTACCCTACGTGAGGGAGATATTTTTTTGATCGGGCCACTATTTAGCGTGGTCCTGTGCTATCGTCCCACTTTCCACTTGTGCGGCGA
>Ga0187878_1002753_pt1 | contig 15232 bp, 33 predicted proteins | sample June2016WEW_17_1_FD_132979 | JGI IMG/M metagenome (GOLD analysis project Ga0187878, IMG submission 132979) | Peatland microbial communities from SPRUCE experiment site at the Marcell Experimental Forest, Minnesota, USA - June2016WEW_17_150 | ecosystem: Environmental > Terrestrial > Soil >...
CTGGCCCATCCGCAGGCACAGCGGGCCGGAGGGGGTAAAGTCGCCGGAGGCCAGTTTCGAGAACGCGCTCGCGGTAATCCCTAGCAAAGCAACGATTCGTGATACTGGCACCTTGCAGCGATCCTTCAGCGCAGCGATGCGTTCCGGCTGCCACTGGGCGACAAGCTCCTTCTCTTTGCCCCGCAGATACTCTAATTCTTGATTCGTTTCGTAGACTTTCACTATCCCCTGGTGACGTGCGATCTGCCGGTTTCGCTCTTTCCAGCGGTTCACAATTGCGAGTTTACCGATGAAAGGCGTTGATTTGCAACGAAAATCTTTGTAGAGCGGGCGCAAATCAATAAGATTGAAGGACTTTTAGTAGCGCGTCCCCGTTCCAACCTTCGGGATCGTCGTTCGTGAACTCGCGGAAAGTGGAACCGTACCACGGCGGGAGATTCACTCCGCTAAGCCCCCATTTCCAATCTCTCCGCACCGGCTGCAACAGCAGCGTCGGGACGCCCAACGTCCCCGCCAAGTGCGCTACGGCGGTATCGGTTGACACCACTAGCCGGCACTTCAGGATCGTTCGTGCGGTCTGCTCCCAGCCGTCCAGCAAGGCCTCGTCTTGGGTGACGCCCTTGGGGCAGCGCGGAGCGGTCTGCTGCTCGTACAGCCGCTGCTGCTCCGGGACGAGGGAAACAACCCGCTCGCAGCGTTTCGCCAGCGCCTTGCCGACGCGATCTGCGGTCATCTGATCCAACGACCGGATACGCCGCTGGGAACCGTTTTCTTCGGCCCACCAGCAGTAGCCGATCCAGTTCAGAGGTGGATGGATGATGTGCGCCGGCGGGGTCCAGTCAATCGACGGCGGGATGTCGGCCCAAGACTCCATACCCAATTCCGCGGGCAGGCTCATCAGGCTGGTGGAGTGGGTGTATTCGCTCAATTCGGCGTAGCGCCATTCGTGCGACATCGGGAACACGCGAACGTAGCGGCCGGCAACGTGTGCCATGTACTCGTACAATCTGTCCCAAACAATGAAGACTACTTCGGGCACTCGCTGGGCTAGCAACGGCAGCCAGCGCGAGAACAGGAAACCGTCGCCGTAGCCGCCCTCGGGCAGCACAACCAGTTTCTTGACCGGCTCGCCGCGCCAGGGATAGGTGTGGGGGAAGGGGTGCCAACTCACGCCGACGCGGGCACCCTCCCAGACCGGCCAGGCGTACTTGAACTGGCCTAGCCGCATCATGCTGTAGGCAAAGCCTAGCAGCGTGTCCTTGGCCATCGTCGGCGCAAGGCCCTGCTTCTCAAAGCATTGCAGCGCCCGCTGGAACAGGCTGAGGACTTCTGCAAAATTGCCCAAGTCGCTGTAGAGTTGGGCAGCATTGACCCAGCCTGCAGGTTGCTGCGGATTCAGGCGGAGCGCCTTCTCCAGAACGCCGTGGGCTTCGGCCAGCCGGGCAGTGCGGCGGAGGCCGCTTTCGAGGTTAATCAGGTTTTCATACGTGGGGGATTTGGCCGCCCGTTTGCGAAGCGTCGGCAGGGTGGGGAAGGATTGTGGCTTGTTCACGCTTGTACTGTAACGCAACATGCTCTATGATTCAATCGGATGTACGTCTACAGCCAATCGACGGGCGAACTGACGCAGGATGGCATCGTGGTCGGCGTCGGCTACGCTGGTGCCGGGTCGGGCAAGAACGATTCCGAAATGCAGGCGGTCCCCAACGTGGGGCCGCTCCCGCAGGGATTCTACACCATCGGAGAACCCTATACTGACCCCATCGACGGGCCGCTATGCTTCCCGTTGACGCCCGATCCGACAAACCAGATGTTCGGCCGCAGCGGCTTCCGGTTACATGCTGACTCGATCCGATTTCCCGGCTCGGCTAGTAAAGGCTGCATCGTGATGGCGCATCCAATTCGCCAGCAGATTGCGGACGACACGGACCGCAGGCTTGAGGTAACAGCATGAACACTTTCACTGTCTACGCCACGCGCGATCAGATCGCAACGCTTCTCGACAAGCTCAAGGCGGCCGGTGCGAGTGTGCTGGCCGATGAGGGGCCTGATTCATGGGCGATCAGCGGGCATGGTGTTGAAGCCGTGGCACAGTACGCCGAGGCGGACCAAATCCTGCAGGTGTCCGTGATAAAGAAGCCATGGTACGTCAGTATCGGCGTGATCGAATCTCAACTCAAGAACCAACTGGGGATGGAATCGTGAAGATCCAGCCCGGCACCCCCATGAACCCGTTGGATCTGACTGGTGGCCCTGACTACTCAAAAGTCCCGGCCGAACATGACATCGAAGTGAAAGTGCCGCTGCCCGTCATCATCAGAGGGGCCAAGGCAATCGGGCGCGGCATCAAGCGCTTGTTTGGATCGAAAGAAAGAAAGGACAAATAGGAGTACAAATGTTTATCAGATTCTGCAAAGGTTTGCCCGTTTTCCTGCTGGTGCTACTTGCTACAGTGGCCATATTAGTGGCCACCAAGCCGGCCCCATGCAGTCTCAATCGATGCGGCGGGACCTGCGAATGGTCTAGCGACTGTCAGGTGGGCTGCTATTGTGACGGGAATTACTATCTCACCGGCATACGTGGTAAATGCCAAGGTGCCCCTGCAGCCCCACAAAAAATGAAGGAAGGAAACGTCAAATGAGAACCATCAAGATTCTTGCGCTCTGCCTGCCGCTCGCGTTCGTCGCGCTCGGGCAAACACCAACTCCCGCGCCAGTCAACCCCGTGAACATCTGGGGAGTGGGCGCCAGTTGGAATCAAGGCGCGTCCTCAACGCTGGCCCAGCAGTGCGCCGGGACTGCGATGTATGCGAGGGCAGTTGCCGACGCCACGGGAACGTATGCCTACACGGTGATCGACATCGTGCCAACAAACGTAAAGCCAATCACCGTTACAACCAACGTAGGGGCTGGAGTTGCCCAGAAAATGCTCTCAGCGGGCGCCTGGACCGTCTACGCAACCGGAGCGGTTGGCCCAAGTTGGAACGGCGGCAGCGCCGGCTGGGCATGGTCGGCAGGCGGGATGGCTGCACACGCGATTGGTAAGGGGACGTGGTACGTTGCCCCTATGGTCCGCGTCGTCAGTTCCAATGTCTCAAACCAGAGCGGCAGCCAATTGATCTTTTCGCTGGGCTTCGGCACGGCGCAATAGGAGCATTATGGATTTCCAATCGCTCGTTCACAACCCGTATGTGGTCGCGGGTGCGTGCTGGATCTTCTCGGCAGCCATCCAAGCCATGCCGGAGCCGACGACCGCCAGCAGCCAATTCTACCGCTGGATGTACGGTTTCACGCACTTGCTGGGGGCTAATCTGAAGCAAGTCAACGGAGCGATCACCCCGCCGCTGAAGTGGAGCCGATAGATTTTGGAGGGATGCGATGTTTTTCATCGCCAAAGAATTGCGGCAAGCCCTCGCGCCTCTCAAGGCGCAGCTTGACCGAATACAGCAACTGCTCGAACAGATGAAATCACAGGAGACAAAAGACATGGCAACTCAAGCTCAGGCGATGGCAGACCTCACAACGGCCGTCGCAAACGATACTACGGTGTCCGGCTCGATCATCACACTGCTCAACGGCATTGCCGCGCAACTTGCCGCCGCCTTAGCCGCAAACAACCCAGCTGCTATCGAGGCGCTGGTCACGCAACTCAATGCAAACGCGGCCGCAATGGCTGCGGCAGTCACGACCAACACCCCAGCGGCTCCTCCAGCCACCACCTAACAGAACGCGGGGCTTCGGCCCCGCGCCCTTCCTCGGATGAACATTCGTTCATCATTCTCTCAAAATAGTCGTTGACTTGCGCTGCATTGCGGCGGTATGCTTTGTCCATGGCTAATGGAAAGAAGCCGAAGAAAAAGCTCACGCGGCAGGTCTGTATCCGCATGAGCGAGGCCGATTGGCGGCAATTCTCCGCTGCGGCGAAGGCAATGGAACGTGATCTGTCGGAATGGATACGGATGGTGCTTGTGGGGAGGATTCCGAACACACCGCCGAATCCGTAGGCTTGCGCCACGCTTTGATGGGGAATTCGGCGAGGCGCACAGGGCGGCGGCGCTCTCCTCCTCTTGCTGCCGCCCTTTTTGAAAAAGGAGAATGGCATGAGTGAACTACCGAGAGGCTACGGCCCAGCCGCTGAAGACGATGAACGGATGCGGCCGCTGACGTGCGAGGATGATTGCGACCCGAACCCTTATGACGCTGCGGACGATGCTGCGGAGCGTCAGCGCCGCGCGGCAGACCGGGCAGCGGCGAGGGCGAAGGAGATTTTCGGCATGGGCGTTGCAATGATGCGCGCGCAGAGGGGGTTCTGATGCCGATTTGGCTGGTCATTGTTGTGCCATGTTTGGGCGTTCGGTACATCGACTCGGCTTGGGCTACTGTCGATGCGGCAGAGCAGAGGTTAGTAAGGATCAGATGGGCATTTGACGCTTCCAGCAACGGTGCACAAGGCAATCTTTCACATCGCGCTTTCTGCTGTCAGGCCACGTTAGAGAATTGCGAACTGCATCAAAAGCCAGGGCGTCCCAAGAAAGGAACAAAGGCCAATGCCTGACCAGGAACTGATCGCCCGCCCTCAGACCGAGTTGGAAGCGGTCGCAGCCAAGAAGCTCATCGACTTGCTGAAAAAGTACGAGCGCAGCTTCGCCGGAGTGCTGCCGAAGGAACTGACGCTGCAGCGCTGGCAATGGCTCATCGTGAACAGCATCCGCAAGACGCCCGCGCTGTGCGGGGTGACGCCGACGAGTTTCTTGAACAGCGTGCTGCTGGCGGCGAATCTTCAAGTTGAGATTCGGGACCGCAGCGCCTACCTCATCCCCTTCGGCCGCGAGTGCCAACTGCTGCTGGATTACCGCGCGAAAATCGACCTGGCAAATCGGGCCGGCTGGACCGTCAAGGCGGAGTTGGTGCGCGAGCGAGACTCGTTCGATCACTGGTACGACGATGAGGGCTTGCATTTCATGCACAAGCCTAATCTAACCATGGTGATCGACGGGCGCCTGCAGCCAGTGACCGACCGCGGCGAGGTGGTACTGGGGTATGCCTACTGCGTCTCTGGTGAGAAGCGCATCGTGGACATCATGACGGTGGAGGAGATCGAACGCATCCGCCACCGCAGCCGCAATCCGGGCCGGTCCAAGCGCGACAGGGATTCGGACATCCTCACCCTCGAACAGATCCGGGCCATCGATCCTGCGACGCTCGCTTACAACGATCCTCGCCGCGTGCCGTGGGTTACGGACTGGGATCGCATGGCGCTCAAGACCTGCGTACACCGCGCGTTCAATAGCCTTCCCTGCACGCCGGAGATGGCGGAATCCCAGGAAATTGACGACGCTACCGAAGCGCCCGAAAAGAAGATGCCGGTGGCGCCGCAAATGGCCGAGATGCTGTTCCAGATCGACCCTGCGGACGACCAGCCGCTGCTGCCAGAGGGAAGCCGGGAGGCGCAGACTGAAGTGCATGATCGCATCGAATCCGAAGCTCTGGAAGGCTTAGGGCTAACCCGCAAGGCAGGCGAGAGCTTCGAACGATTCGAGAAGCGGAAAGGCGAATACCTGAGAGGCAAAGGGTAATGCCCCGCATTTTCAAGGATCAGGCCCAGTTTGAGGCCGAGCGTATTGCCGAGAAGCGCGGGCTTGACTTCTTCGCCCTACCGCTGGAACAGCAGTGTGAGATTTACCGCGAAGCCGAGGAAGTCGTAACTGAGCGCTTGGCCGACCGAGGCGACTGGCTCAGAGACCGGGCGAAGGAGGGGGGATGAGGGCAGCCAAGATCGATAATGCGCAAGCCGAGATCGTTAAAAAACTCCGCGATGCGGGCGTGCAAGTCCAGAGTCTCGCCGAGGTTGGCAAGGGCTGCCCTGATCTACTCTGCGGCTGGCGCGGAGCGAACTTTCTCTTTGAGGTGAAGACCGGCGAGCGCGAGTGCGACCGGAAGCTCACCCTGATGGAACAGGAGTGGCACACAAGATGGTCTGGCCAGGTCAACATTGTGTCGAACTTTGACGAAGCGATGGCTGTGATTCTTGATTACGAGGGAGTACTATGAACTTCGACATCCACAAAGCAATCGGCAAAGCGACGCGGGTGCTGGTCATCGCCCCGGACGGAATCCGTGTGTTCGACCGGGATGAGTCCGGCAGGGGGCACGCATGGAACGGCCTCTTCTGCCTGAGCCTGGAGGAAGCCTTGCAGAGACTGGGCTACGCTCCGAAGCGTGGATGGCTGGAGCGGCTGCGGCGGACAATGAAGGGAGAGAAGCGATGACCGACCAAACAGTCAACGTACCGCAGCCGGTGATGACGCCGGAGCGGAAGGAAGCCTTCTGCCGCGACGCAGCGTTTGCAGCTTGGCAGGCCGAAGCGCTGAAGTGGGGCCTGATCGAACAGACAATCAACGAGATCGGAGAATTGCCATCCTCAGCCGAAGAGGCGTTTATCAATGGCTGTCGCATGGTGCTGAGCTGCCTGCGGGAGTAAGGGGCGCAAGGGTGAAGGATTGTGCTGGTAGGTCCAGGCCGGAGCAGCGCGCGGAACTGCTGAAGAAGGGAGAAGCCGATGATTGATCTCGCCCTGGCTTGGCTATTGGCTACCGCTTCTGCTCCTAGTTGCCGTCTTGTTCCTTCAAGCCGGCAATTGTTGATAGACGTATTGGATAAAAGCCATTTAACCATCAAAGAGCAGGTATGGATTCAGCGCAAGCGGGAAGCAAAGGCATTGGAGAAAGCAGAAGATGATGCGTTCTGCAAATTGTGGGGGCCAAAATGGAGAAGCCGATGATTGATCCGAAGGAACTGGAAGCAGCGGTCGCGGGATTTAGTCTTCTGAGTTTTTCTGAATATCCGTACCCGACCAAAATGAAGGCTGCGCGTGACATTATCTTGTCCGCGCTGGCCGAGGCGCAGCAAGAACTCGCCATCCGCAAGACTTCTGAGCACGCACTCATGCAATCGGTTGAGAAGTGGATGAAGCTATGCGACAAGGCGATCCAGCAGCGGGATGGGCTTAGGGCAGTTCTCGGGCAGTATCAGAAAGATGCCAAATTTCTTCAAGAATATGTCTCTTACTGGGGGCCGATGGATTGCGGCGACCGGGACTGTTTGTGCGGTAGCCGCGACGAGGCAAGGGCTGATTGCAAGTACCGATCATTGCATGCGGCCGTGCAACGGATATGTGAGATGGACAAGCTCAATCTCTCCGCCGCCCTTACAGCCCACGACGACGAGGTACGGCGCAGGGCGCTGGAAGAGGCCGCTGACGCGGTTACACCAACCGATCCATCTCCAATTGGGCCATTGCATTATGCGGGGCTGGCAATGGCTGCAGACCATATTCGTAAGATGGCGAAGGAGGAGCGCGGATGAGCGAAACCTACAATAGCACGTCTTGTGGTGATGCCATGCGTAATCCAACGGTGCGGTCACCGGATCCCCGTGACGCCGAACTCGCACGGCTCCGCGAGCAGGTGCGGAAGCTAATGGAAGAGAACAACGAAAACGAGCAGCTTTTCAACTTTCAACACACCCGCACAATGGAGGCCGACAAACTGTGGCAGAAAGCGCACAACAAGCCCCTTGTTCTGCCCGATCTGGGTAATTTGATCGGCTGGCTCTTGGAACGGGCTGAGGGGTCAGAGCGCGAGGCGGACGCGATGGCCGAGGCGTTGGTGCACTCGCTAACGAGGCTTAACAAACCTTATGCGGAGTCGGTTTTTGCAGAGCACGCCGAAGCCCTGCGGCTGGCTGAGCGACGGGCGCGGAGGAAAAAATGAGCAATACTATCAAAACAATCGAACTGACGGGGGGATATACAACGGTCACGCTGACAAAGGCGGAATATGATGATCTCCGCGAACAGGTGCGGAAGTTGACGGAGAATCGACACGACCTGGAGGGAATCATCGCGGGCCTCTTGGACCTAGAGGCCGGTAAAGTGCGTTCATTGGCTGAAGTGCGCAGTAGGTTGGACCTCAACCGCGATGCCGACGCGATGGCCGAAGCCCTGCAGTGGGCGCGCGAACGGGTTGCGCGGAGGAAGGGATGATCTGGCGCTGCGGCGAGTGCGGTAAGCTCAATCCCGACGACCGGCAGTGGTGTGTGTCATGCTCCGAGCCGCGGGATTCGCTGGCGCGGGCCCACTTCAAGGCCGTGCGGCGCGAGCTTGAGCGCGAGGCCGGCGAGGAGCCGGAAGACGAAAGGGAAAGATAATGCCATTATTTCGTAAAAAGCCCGTCATCGTCGAAGCGTTCAGAATCGGGATTGACTACATCCCCGACTGGTTTATGGACAAGGTGACGACAAACGAGATTGTCCTACGGGGTGAGCGGGGCGATCTTCGCAGCGCGGAAATTAAAACACTAGAAGGTGTCATGGTGGGCAATAAGGGAGATTTTGCCATCAAGGGCGTGAATGGTGAGATTTACCCCTGCAAGCCAGATATTTTCTCCAAAACATACGAGCCGGTCAAGCCAGGAGCCGAAGCCGACAGGCAGGATTAGCATTGAATTCGCCGAAGAACTGGCGTAAAATGAGTTCAGCGACGAAGGCCTCGGCGCTGAATACGCGGGACACCACGGGCGGCTTCTCCAGAAGGCCGCCCACCCGCATTAGCCTCTGGAGGGCTGATGAAACGTGGCACGCCTGAACATCCCAAAACGAGAGCGCTGGTTGCGACTCTGCACATCCCAATCTATTCTGCCGTTGGCATACTGGAACTTCTTTGGCATTTTACGGCCGACTATGCGCCGCGCGGCGATGTGGGCCGGTTCTCAGACGAGGCCATAGCCAGGGCAGTGGGCTGGCACGGGTCGGCCAGTAGGCTGGTAGATGCCTTGCACCATGCGGGCTACCTGGACCCAGACCCAGAGTACAGGTGGGTCATACATGACTGGCACATGCACGCAGACAGGGCAGTTTTACAAAAACTTGAAAGGAAAAGGCTTACATTTGCAGTGTGCACACAAAATACACACATAGACACACAATCTACACACATAAACACACTGCCTGAGCCTGAGCCTGTTCATAAGCCAGAGCCAGAGCCTATACACTCCGCCGCTGACGCGGCTGTGCTTGAGCTTTCGCCTCCGAATGGAACGGGGAAGAAACGGCGAGCGCAAAAGCCCACCCTAAACGGCACCTCGCCAGAATTCGAGGAGTTTTATGCGCTGTACCCGAGGAAAAAAGCCCCAGGCGCAGCTTGGAACGCATATCAGAAAGCGACGAGGTTGGCAGAGCCAAGTGTGATCCTAGAGGGCCTGAAGCGGCTGTTGCCTTCCCTGGAGGAGCAGGACCCACAATATCAGAAACATCCGGCCAGTTGGCTGAATGCTCGATGTTGGCAGGAGCCGACGCCGGCCCCGCCGAAGCCGAAACACGACGAATGGGACGATCTATAGAAAGGAAAATATGGGGCAGGAATTCAAACAACCGCCGAAGTATTGCAAGAATGGGCATCTTATCCCTGGCGAGGCCGGGTACAAAAAAGACAAGTACGGCAACACTGTCGTGGCCGAGAACGGGAACGCACTGCGGACCGGCCCGCGCTCGATCTGCGAAATTTGCGCTGCGCAGGTGGACATCCCAGATGGTGTGAAGCGCTTACTCGATAAGCCGCGGAAGAGAAAGAGCGGCGAGAAAATAGCGGAGCAAGCCACAATAGACGAAGTGCTCGGGCCGCTTGCGATGCAGAAAATCAACTGAACCATGCCGATAGACCACAATTTTGCGAAACTTCAGATCGCGCGGCTGGCGGGCACGGAAGGATTTGCCAGTCTGAGGCTTTACAAGAACGCGGGGCTGAAAGAGCTTATCCACTATCTTGAGACACGCTGCGACAATCCGATGCAAGCCCAGCGCGTCATTACCCGGTGTTTGGAGTCGCCGAGGTGCCCCAGCGTAGCAACCCTGAACGAGGTAATCGTCTGGGTGCAGAGCGAACGCGAGCCGCCGCCTCCTCCGAAATACTGCGACATTTGCGGCGGTTTGGGCTACATCACGAGCTACGAGCTTTGTACGATGGTGGGCGATGGGGAACGCCTGAAGCAGCCGCTGGGCGAAGGGCACGCGGGGTTTATGCAGGCTCAGCAGATCATGGACGGCTGGCGGCAGCGCGAGCGCGAGTGGAGCGATAAGAACCCCGGCAAGCCGCAGCCGCACCGACCGGACCAGTACATCGGCGAGGCGGCGCGGAGGTGCGAGTGCTTCCAGGAGGCGAAAGCATCATGACCCGCGCGGACGAGATCCGGGCCGCGCCGCTGCTGGGCAACGACGCCTATCGGCGAAACGTCCGGTTTGCGGCTTGGGTACTGCGGACGAAGGGCGAGCGGATTGAACCTGGAGATTTGCGTGATCGCGGCGAGCTAGTAGGCTTCGGGATACCGGATGTTCTCGGGCAGGTGGTCTGGCGGGCAGCCGACGAGTACAACATAGCGCGCTTTGCCACGATACCCCTAGAATTGGCGGTGAAGGCCCGCCAGGCGCTTCAGCAGCACCGTGACGTGCTACCCGGCTACCTGCCCTCGGGAACGCCGCTGAAACCAATTAAGCGCAAGCGCCCGCGGCAGAAGCCCTGGAAGACCCTCAGCCCTCAGCCGAAACTGCGGGGGCGCGTGAGGGTAGTGGGTCAGTTTGGCCGGTCGGTGGGCTTGACACCGACAAGGCCGGTGTGAAGTGACTCCCTTCCGGCGTCCGATCTCACCGGCCAGCCCACGTCCGCGCCCCTCTCCGCCACTGTTCAACCGTCTGCGATATCCTTGGAAGCGTTCCGAGGAGAAGCGTATGACAGTTTGCATAGCAGCGATAGCGCAAGAGTATATTGTTACTGTTTCAGATACGATGATCTCTGGGATCACAATCTCAACCGATGGTAATTGCATAAAACAGGATGCGCTTTGTGACGATTGGGCGGTGATGACATCCGGAGATGACATCACTCATGCAAGCCCAATCATTGAAAGAGCGAGGAGATATCTCGCGGAAACGGATAAGACACTAGAATCGGCCAAATCCTGCTTTAAGCGCGCTTTCCAAGAGCGGATGGTTGAGGTAGCTACGGATCGCGTGCTGTCCAGGTTTGGTCTCGATATGCCGACATTTCAGCGGAATGGTAAGAAGATCTTTGATGCCAACACGTTCGTCACCCTATTCAATGATATCCGGATCGTAAACCTAGGGTCGCTCCAATTCTTGGTCTGTGGATTCGATGACAGCGGGAAGCCGCACCTTTTCACGGTTTACGAGCCGGGCGAAGACGCGGTATTTGACAAGCCAGGATTTTGCGCTATTGGATCTGGCGGGTTGGCATCCGATTCGATACTTTACTACTTCAACCAGAGTCCAAAGAAGACGCTTGAAGAAACGATCTTCAACGTTTTTGCGGCGAAGTTCATGGCTGAAAGGGCTGGAGTTGGCAGGGATACGACTTGGTTAGTACGGAAGCGCGGATGTGGTTCCTTCACCTGGAAAGGCGTCACCCTAGTCGAGCTAATCGCAATAATGAGAAGTGAGTGGGAACGAGAAGGATCTCCACGAGTCCCACCCGATGCAATTAAGATGATTAAGGAACTCGATATACGCTGTCATCCTCGGTTTACTCCAGCAATCCAACCAGATCCTCAATTGACCAGAGCCGATCCGTTACCCCCGCTGCCATCGCCGGGGTCACCCGCAACGTCTGATGAATCCTAACGAAGTTGTAGTACATATAAAAAATTGCCAACGCAGCACAGTGGTTTTCGATCTTCTTAGAAAACGCATTTGTCAAGCGCGTGTACCTGCGTAGCGACATCCGAACCGTGAGATTCTGGCGCTCCACGTAGCTCGTGCTGACGTGGGCCGGATCGGGATTCCCCGTGATGGGCTTGCGTTCACAACCGATGCACTCTGCCGGGCTGTAACGCTTCTGCCCTTCGGATGTTTCACCGTAGATCTTCACGAGCATTGCGTAATCGATATCCGTTCCGAACGTGTCATCCACGGCCCTCAGATAAACCTTTAGGCCGTCGCTGGTGAGTTGTACCCGGTTGCTCAAGCGACCGGCGAGGTCGTTCATAAACGTGTACGCGGAAGCGGCCCCACGGTCTCCCAGGAACCAAGTGGGAATGAACTTTGTATCTGCGTCGATTGCCACCCACAGCCAAACGTCTCCAACCGCGCCACGCGCCGCGTTCTTGCGCGTTAGATTCTTCTCCTTACATCCTACGAAGCTCCACACCTCATCGACCTGTATCCGCTGGCATCGCAGGTTCCGAATGTTCTCGTCCATGTACTCCAGGCAGGCCGCGCCAAGCTCAACCAGCAGCTTGGCCACCGTGTTCTTCGATGCGCCCGTCATGCGCACGATGGACCGAATTGAGCAGCCCTCCACGATGGCTGCAACGATCTGAGCACGCTTAGCCGTATCGAGCTTGTTCATGCTTTGAGTATAGCTTAGCGCTAAGAAAAATGTCAATTAGAAATTACCCTTGCGGTCAGAAAATTATGGGCGTATGTTTCTCTGCCAGAAGCGTCGGGCTCTGCTATTGTGTGGTGCGTGGTTGGCTATCTGATTCTGGCGCTTGTGGTTGAAATCGGGTAGCGTGGCCTTAGCGTGGAGATAACACATCTCGGGCTTCGGGGAGTATGGCAAGATGGCCTTAGTCCGGGGTCAAGGGGCTTGTGGTAAGGCGATGATCGTGGCCTTCTGTGGGGGTGCCATCTTAACGCAAACCTCACACGAATATCGCATTGCAACCTCGAATTGTGTAAACGGCCTTGCGGGCTTGATATGGAGGATCCCTTTCTCCGTACCCACCCCTGGATTGAGAAGAGAAATCCGTACGTGCCTTGTCTGGTCTCGCATACCCGTTGGCCTTTCAAAGCCTGCTGGTTCTTGAGTAAACATACAATGGTCGCAGATGTCAATCCATACGTCAACCGAGTGCATCGCGGTGTTAGAGTTATTCGTCAGCCAGAAGGCAACAGTGAAGACACCATCTTTATCGGGGCGAAGCGAAGAAGTAAGGATTGGGCCGGCGGTTGACGAATTCTCTTCCCACAGACCAAACTGTAGGCTTGCTAGATCGGGCGGCTCTGGTTTCCCAACCTTGCCGATGCTGGCATTGAGATTAGTCTCCGTTTTGGATACCAATGTCGCAACGCTTCCAAATGCGCCCTTTAACTCATCTTCCATTTTAGATATCTGTCGGCCAGATTGATCGTTTGCTTTAGCGAAATCTCCCCGAACTGCAGAAACGTCCTTTCTAATGCCGCTGATCTGCTGGTCGGCATGATCGTTAGATTTACTAACAGCAGTGGTTACGATCCCTTCTTGGTCGCGTCGGGATGCGGCAAGATTAACCGATTGCTGATGCCAAAGCACAATACTATACAAGAAGCCAGCAACGATGATTCCGATCCTCCAAACTCGTCTCATCTTGCCGACTTTCTCCAAGTCTGGAATAAACGCAGCGAATATGGAGACCGCAAAGGGGAACCATGCCGCGCTAAAGTTGACGATCTTGTACTCCTTGTCCGGATCGTTCCAATGGAAGTAAACCCAGCCTGCCCCCGCGAGTAAAGAGAGAGACAAAAGGATTGCCAGGACAATATGGCGAGCCCGGCGATGCCCTCCAGTTCGTGGCGAGACTGACGAAGGAACGGCTTCCGAAGGTGGAAGGAGGGCCATGTCCTTAGGGGGAAGTGGCGGGGACCCCGGAACCATTTTTCCCACGCTAACCACACGCGATTCATGATACACTCTAATCAAGCCGCATTTAACGCCGCACTCAAGTGTGCTAGCACTCAAGTGTGGTGGCAGCTCGATTGAAGTTCAGAATCGTCCTCATCCTATATTACGCCAGTAGTTAGGCCATCGTCCAGACGTGATCGGCGTTTGGCGCTGTTCCCGTGGCCGAAGGCCTTATGTTGGGCGTTATTCGTTCGTAGGCTTCTGGCCGCCCGACTGCAACTGTTATATCTATATCGCTACGGCTTCTTGCCCCAGCGCGCCTTTGCGCCCTTAGCCGCTATCTGCGCCCGTTTCTTAGGCGGCAACGCAGCCGCACGCGCAACGCCTCCCTTGCGCCCCAGCGCGACCGCTGCGGGGTCCTTTGGCTTCGGCGCTTCGGTCTTCGGGGCTTCCCCTATCGACTCCAGAAAGACCTCGTGAGCAAGCTGGATCGGATCGCGCGGGCGTTTAGTTGCCATACGCACAGTATGCAGCTTAGCGCTAAGGAGGGCCAGCCCCAAGAATTTCAAACTGACCCACTACCTCTCGTTCCATTGTTCGGATTGAGCCTTGTGGCCTTCCTTCTTTGCTACGAAGCCCCAGATCTCGTCACACTCCACGTCCTTAACGGGGACGTTCACAATCAAGCGGCCCATGAGCTTTTCGCACTTCTCCCCGGAAAGCGCCAACAATCGCATGATCGTATTTTGGTCAAGGTCCGTAATGCGCTGCGTGCTCCGAATCGAATTCCCCTCGATGAGGAGACGGAGGGCCAGAACGATCTTTTCCTCGGGGATGTAGCTGCCCTCCAACGCGGGCTTGTGGACTTCGGTATAGGTTTTCTTACAGAGCGGACAACGGAAACGACGCAGACCATTGCGGTGCTTGCCGAAGCGTTGACAGGCAACGCCGCATACTCCGCAAGTCATTGTTCCCGCTTGTTTTGTATCGCTCTTCATGGTTCAATAATACAACTAGCGCTAGTTGTTTGTCAACAATAAAATGAGCGCTTACGCTCAGAGTTTTCGCTTTACTTTGAATAGTTTAGGAGTTAGACTGAAATTGATCCCGGAACGGCGGGCTAGGCCGCTCCGGGGTTGGACAATCTACGGGATCAGCCCTGGAGGCTGAACGTAGATTTCCATGGTGCCATCCTTGAGGACCTGGATATGGACCCTGGACCCTCTGGGAAGGCGAAGGCGAAACCGCATTGGGCTCACCTCCCCCTGCTCCGTAGATAGCGAGGAAAAGCGAGGAAACGGCCAAACGCGCTAGAATCGCCTACAACGCGCCGAGACCCCCACCCCTTCCCTACCCACTACCCGCACCCCTGCGAACGCGCTACGCCCCACCAGGCGCCAGCAAACCCGCCTCAGTGAAACCAGGCCAAAGATGAGAACAGGAGAATGGAGACAAACGCGACGATTCTAGGGGGAAATTGAGGCATCGCGGGTGCGACCGGCAAGCCTGCGAGGCGTCGTCGAATCAGCTCACTGCGGCCGCCGGCAAGCGCTGCAGCGTAGCA
>Ga0187878_1002755_pt1 | contig 15231 bp, 13 predicted proteins | sample June2016WEW_17_1_FD_132979 | JGI IMG/M metagenome (GOLD analysis project Ga0187878, IMG submission 132979) | Peatland microbial communities from SPRUCE experiment site at the Marcell Experimental Forest, Minnesota, USA - June2016WEW_17_150 | ecosystem: Environmental > Terrestrial > Soil >...
CCCTGCTCCTCCCCTTAATCACTCCCCCCTCCTTTTGAATCGCATCCGGAATTGAGGCTACAATTGTGATTTCGTTGGGTAGAGGGCCATGGGAACACTTCTCGAAGCATTGCTGATTCTGGGGCTGGTTTTTCTGAACGCCTTTTTTGTGGCGGCGGAGTATGCCCTGCTAAGCGTGCGGCGAACGCGCCTCGAACAGTTGGCGCGTGAGGGTGAGGCGCGCGCGAGGCTGGTGCAGGCCCTGCTCGCTGATGTGGGTCTCCTCTTCTCGGGGATTCAACTGGGCATCACGGTGGCAAGCTTACTGATGGGCGCGATCGGCGAGTCCATCATGGCGCGCGCCATCATGGGAGTGTTGGAAGAGTATCTGGCCCGCATTGCCGCCCTGACCGTAGCCCATTCAATTGCTGTGGCTTGCGGGTTCCTTCTCATCACAACCCTCCTCATGGTGCTGGGCGAACTTGTCCCCAAAGCCCTCGCCTACGACCGTGCCGAGCGGATGTCCATGCTGATCGCCGCGCCTCTACTCCTGATCCTGAAAATCAGCAAGTACCCCGTGCGCGCGTTGGACGCCATGGCAAGCGGCGTATTGCGCCTTCTCGGGCATTCGACGGGAGCCGGTCACGGCGCGCTCCACACTCCCGACGAGGTCAAGCTGATCGTTTCCGGAATCCGCAAGCGCGGCCTGCTCGGCGAGGAGCAGGAGGAGATGATCCACAGCGTCTTTGACCTCCAGCACACCCGTGTGCGAGAGATTATGGTGCCCCAGCCGCGTATTACCTCCCTCCCTCTGACCAATGATCTCCACTTCCTTCTGGTGCGCGTCGTGGAAGACCGCTTCACGCGTGTGCCCATTTACGAGGGGTCGCGCGACCACATCGTGGGGATTCTGAATACCAAAGACCTGCTCCGCGTGGCGCTCGACCGCATGCGCCAGCACGTTCCGCTCAATGCGCCGCTCGACCTCCGGCCGCTCCTTTATCAGCCCATGATCGTGCCCGAAACGATGTCACTCGCCCGCATGCTCGACGAGGCGCGGACGCGCCACTCGCAGATGGCGCTCGTGGTCGATGAGTTCGGGACCTTTGTCGGTTTGGTGACGATGGAGGACGTCCTCGAACAAATTGTGGGAGAGATTCAGGACGAGTATGACCGGGAAGAGAAGGCCACTTATCAGGTGGGAGAAAACGTGCTGGTTGTCGATGGCGCGCTGAGCCTGCGCGCCCTGGCCGACGAGTATGGGATTTCCTTGCCTCGCGATTCCGGATTCGAGACCCTAGCGGGATTTGCGCTCCGGCAGTTGGGGATCATCCCGCGCGGCGGAGAGTCGTTCATTTTTGAGAACCGCCGTTACACCGTGCTGGAACTGGACGGCCGGCGGGTGGCGCGGGTCCGCGTCGAGAAGATGGCTGCTCCACCGGCGCCCTCCGTTCCCAAACCTGCCTAGAGATTATCAGGTGTGACCTGTCCGCTAGGATGTGGCGGTGGGCCCTGCGCCGATCACGACCCCAACCTCGGCCCCTCGCGCCACGTTCAGGATCTTGGCCGCCGAGCCCCGGTTCGTGCAAATCTCGATATACCCGGAACTACCGACTAGGGCAAACAGCTCGTTGGGTTTGCCCATCGCGTAGGCCAGGTTGAACTTGGTGACTTCCTGCTGATTGATGACGATCTTGAAGGGGGGAGGATTCTCGCTGAGCAGTTGGGGAATGTCCTCCGGCGTCAGATTGGTGATGATGTTTCCGAACTTGTCGATACGCAGAGCGACGCCCTTCATCAGCTGATCGTCAACGCGTTGGGCCTTGGGAGGCACGAACTTCGTGTAATCACTGATGGGCTCGCCGAATTTGTCGACCTCAACTCCCTTGCTCAGCCAGCCCACGGCCGGCGCGAAGACGTCGCGGGCGTGAAAGGTCTGGCTGACGGGGTTAAGGAAGTAGTGCTCGGATGTGATCTCGCGCACTTCGATGGACTCCTCCCGCTCATAGACGAGCGAAAGCACGCCGTTATCCGGTGCCACGAACTTGTAATCGATCGTCCGCGCGATAAGCGGCCGCCGCGCCGTACCGACTCCTGGATCGACCACCACCATGTGGATCGTATCGATGGGAAAGTAGCGATAGCTCTGCGCCAGCATGAAAGCCGCGTCAAAGACGTCGTACGAGGCAACGTGATGGCAAACGTCGACAATCAGCGCTTCGGGGTTGATCCCCTGGATGACGCCTTTGATGACTCCAACATAATAGTCGTTGAGGCCAAAGTCGGTGATCAGCGTAATGATTTGCTTGCGAGCCAAGGCTCCTCCACGCGGGCCAGAGAAAGGAATTCGGGGTAACTCAGGCAACCTAATCTGAAACGCTGCCCTTGTCAAGCAATCCGGATTGAGGCACGGTCCTTCACCTTTCAGTTGAAGAGCACTGCACCCCGGCGGCGCTACCGGGCGAAAAGCCGGCGGAAATCCTCGGTGGTGAGCGGTGCGACCCGTGCCGTGGCGAGGTTTTCTTCAACATGCTCGCGACGGCTCATCCCCACGAGCGCGCAAGTGATGCCTGGCGCCGAGCGCACGAACTGTAGCGCGCATTGTGCGTCGGTGGAGAGTCCAGGGAAAGACCTTCGGATGTCTGCGGGGAGTCCCTGCGCCAGGTGACCCTGCATGATGCTGGCGCTTGCGAAAACCATCAAGTGGTGTGCGCGCGCCACCTCAAGAAAGCTGGTCAGGTGACCCTCCCACGATTGAGTTCGCGCCGCCAGTGCCTCCGGCATGGCGAGATTAAAGGGTAATTGGACGGCGCGAAAGTGATGGTCCTTTCCGCCCACCTCTTCCGCCACGCGCAGGATTTCTGCGAGGGAGAGGGATTCGCGCGACTCGGGCTCCTGCCGGTAGGCATTCCACGTCGCCGTGCCGTAGGAGCGAATCTTTCCCGCCCCGACAGCATCTTCCAGTGCCGCGAAGGCCCCGCGCAGCCGATGGTCAAATTCCGCGCGCGAAATTTCGCCGAGCTGAGTCTCAGGATTGTGGAGGTAATAGAGGTCGATCGTCTCGACACCCAGGTTCCGGCGGCTCTGGTCGATTTGATTTTCCAGGTAGCGGGGGGACATCACGTGGCAGCCCGCGGCAACCTCTTCAGGCCGGACAAGACCCGTGGCGATCAGTTTCTCGTGGAAATAGGCCGCAGGGTCCGGCGGTTCCTCGCTGTCAAAGGTGAGGAACCCGCCTTTGGTGGCGATCACGACTTCGTCGCGGCGCAGCGTCCCCGCATCAAACATCGTGCCGAGCGCCGCGGCAATCGAGCGTTCGCTGCGCTGGTGGCGGTAGTTGATGGCGGAGTCGAAGTGGTTGGTTCCCAGCGCCACGGCACGGGTGACCGCTTCCGTATAGCGTTCGTCAAAAGCAGGCGTCGGCTCACCCAAGTAAGTGCCGAGACCGATGGTCGAAATCCAAAGCCCGTTCGCCTGCCGAAAATGCCCCGGCAGGCGAGATTCATGTCGCGCGCGGAAACGCGCCGTCCCTTCAGCGGTGGCGAAACCCGGTATCAGCATCGAGAGGGGCAACCCTGAGTGCCGTCAGTGTTTTAACCCGAACCGCTTTGTGCTGCAAGTATCATCTCCGAAGAGCCGACGCCATCGCGGGGCGCGGCCCACCTTCCGGCCTGATTCGAGAATTGTCGCTCGAGTCGATGCGCCGCCCTGGGAGTGCCCACGACACCCGTTTCATGCCTATCGGCGCGGGCCGTTGCTGAGGAGTGGCGGCTCTACGCAGGCTCTGCGGTCGGGGCAGGGGACTTTACAGAATCGCCGACCCACTGCAGGTAATTTCGGGAACCTTCAATTATCGGCAAGCAGATGATTTCCGGCGTGTGATAGCTGTGGATCTGGGCAATCGCGTGTTTGATCTCCGGAAAGAGGTCGCGCGTGCTCTTGATGAGCATGAGATATTCCTTGTCGGCGGCGATCTTGCCTTCCCAGTGATAGATCGATTCGATCCCCTGGGTGATATTCACGCAGGCGGCAAGCCTGGTTTCAATGAGGTGTTTCGCGATTTTCTTGCACTCGCGGCGGCTTGGGGCAGTGACCAGGACCACGATTTTATCCGTCATAGTTCCCCCCACGCAGCGAGCCGAATGATTGCGCCAAGCGTAACGCAAAGATACAATAAGCAGACGATGCCAGACAACCCCATCCACTTCGGTACGTCCGGCTGGCGCGGCATCATTGCCGACGATTTCACGCTGGCGAACGTGCGTCTTGCCTCCGCCGGCATCGCCTATCACCTGCTCGACAAGAGTTCCCGCCCGCGCGTGATTGTCGGTTACGACACGCGCTTCATGTCTGAGAAGTTTGCGGATGCGGCGGCGGAAATCCTGGGAACACACGGCATCGAGACGGAAGTCTGCCAGCGGCCCGACCCCACGCCCGCGATCTCCTTTGCGATTCTCCACCAACGACTCGACGGCGGCATTAACATCACCGCCAGCCACAACCCCGCTGAATACAGCGGACTGAAATACTCGAGTTCCGACGGCGCCCCAGCGCTGCCGGATGTCACGCACGCTATCGAGAGCAACGTCGGCAAGATTCTTTCCGGCGAGCTTTCACTCCGGGGGCCGATGTTCGCCGCACCGTTGCGCCACTCCGCCGACCCGCGCCCCGCCTACCTCGAAGATCTCCGGCGCAAGGTGGATTTGAAGGTCATCGGCGAAGCGAAGATGAAGATTGTCTACGACCCCCTTTACGGGACCGCGCGGGGTTATCTGGACGACTTGCTGCGCGAGTCGGGGGCGCAACTCACCGTCATCCATGATTATCGCGACGTGATGTTCTCCGGCGTCGGCCCGGAACCCAGTGAGAAGAATCTGGTGGAGCTTGCCAAGGTCGTCCGCGAGCAAGGTTGCGCGCTGGGGGTCTCGACCGACGGCGATGCCGACCGCTTCGGCGTTGTCGATGCCGATGGGACCTGGATCCAGCCCAACTACGTGCTTGCTCTCCTTGCCGACTACTTGATTGAAGTGCGCAAGCTTCCGGGTGGGCTGGGGCGTAGCGTGGCAACGACTCATCTCATTGACGCCGTGGCGAAATATCACCACGTCCCGTGCTACCAGACGCCCGTGGGATTCAAGTACGTCGGTGAACTGATCAAGGAAGACAAGATCGCGCTGGGCGGTGAAGAGAGCGCGGGGCTGTCGATTCGCGGACACCTGCCCGAAAAGGATGGTCTTATCGCGTGTCTATTGATGGCCGAAGCCGTGGCGCGACGCGGGCAGTCTGTGAAGCAACAGCTCGACGCTCTCTTCAAGAAAGTCGGCGCGTTCTATCCGGTGCGTATCAATCTGCGCCTGGAGCCCAACGTTCAGAAGCGGCTGCTCGAAAAGCTGAAGCGCGACTGGGACGAGCTCGATACGCAGAAGGTTGTGAAAATCGATCGCACCGATGGGCTGAAGATGATCCTCGCGGACGGCGCGTGGGTGCTGATGCGGCCCTCGGGAACCGAGCCCGTGGTTCGCGTCTACTGCGAGGCGGCCTCGCCCGCCGAGCGCGACCGGCTGGCGGCGGCTGCCCAAGCCTTCGTCCAGAACTCCTGATGAACCTCGATTGGAATGATGCCCGATTCCGCCGCGCTGCGCTGCTGGCGTTGCTGCTCGTGGTGGTGGCACTGGCCGTGCACGAAATCTTTGGCGATCGCGGCTACCTGGCGCTACGCCGCCGCCAACGCGAGCTCGAAACGCTCCAGCAGCAGGTGAAACAACTCCAGGAAGAAAACCAGAAACTCGAGCAGCAGATCAAAGGCCTCAAGTCCGACCCCAAAGCTGTCGAAAAACTCGCCCGCGAGCAGATGAAGCTCGCCAAGCCCGGTGAGATCATCTACGTCCTACCGGAGCATGACCCCAAGGACGAAAAGAAACCTACAGAAAAGAAGTGAGAATAGTGCGAGTGGGCGGGCCGACCGCCGACTGCGTCTCCTTCTGCCACCAAGGAGCCACCTCGTGGGCGCTTACCGAATCTCCCTTGTTACCGGACCACCCCTTCCAGCGGACTGGAGGCGGTGGCGTAGAGTTTCTTGGTCATGCGGCCAGCAAGGTAGGCCTGGCGGCCGGCGAGGACGGCATGCTTCATCGCCTCGGCCATCAGCACGGAGTCCTGCGCGGCGGCGATGCCGGTGTTCATGAGCACGGCGTCAGCGCCGAGTTCCATCGCGATGGCGGCGTCGGAGGCGATGCCGACCCCGGCGTCCACGATCAGCGGGACCTCGGTAATCATCTCGCGCAGGATGCGCATATTGGCAGGATTTTGGATGCCCAGGCCGGAGCCGATGGGCGCGCCAAGCGGCATCACGGCAGCGGCGCCGGCGTCGATGAGGCGACGGGCGGCGATGAGGTCATCATTCGTGTAGGGCAGAACGACGAAGCCTTCTTTGACCAGGACTTTCGTGGCCTCGATGAGTGCAAAGTTGTCGGGGAAGAGCGTCTTCTCGTCACCGATCACTTCCAGTTTGATCCAGTTCGAGAGGCCGACTTCCCGCGCCAGGCGCGCCGTGCGCAGGGCTTCGTCGGCGCTGTAGCAGCCCGCAGTGTTGGGCAGAATGAAATACTTCTTGGTGTCGATGTAATCGAGCATCGACTCTTTCGTGCGGTCCGTCAGGTTGACGCGGCGGACGGCAACCGTCACCATTTCGGCGCCCGAAGCCTCGTGTGCACGCGCCATCTCCTGGAAGCTGCGGTACTTTCCCGTGCCTACAATCAGGCGTGAATGAAATTCCTTGCCGGCGATCTTCAGGACATCGTTGGGCATATGAAATCCTTTCGGAGCCATTCTATTGAGGGCGCAGAGAAAATGCAATTCGGGTTGTGAACAGTCGGGGGAAGCGCCCGGCTCTCTGGTATGATGGCAGCGCGTGGAACGGCCGGAAGGGCCGAGTTTACGCTGTGGCTTACGGCGAATATTGGTCAGGGGGATTCAAAATGAAACTTCGCATTCTGATGTTAGGCTTGGCGGTCTCGCTGGCGGCCTCCCTCTTGGGAGGTGACGAGCCCGGGTTTACACAGCTGTTTGATGGTAAGACACTGAAGGGCTGGACGCTGATGGGCGGTGAAGGTCCCGGCTACGTGCCTAAAGATGGCAAGATCATCTGCCCTAAAGAAGGCGGCGGAAATCTATTCACTGCTAAGGAATACTCCAATTTCATTTTCCGGTTTGAGTTCTTGATGGAGCCGGCGGCGAATAATGGCGTGGGTATCCGCGCCCCGTTGGAGGGCGATGCCGCTTACGTGGGGATGGAGATCCAGATCCTCGACAATGAAGCCCCGGCTTACAAGGATCTTCGGCCCGCTCAGTACCACGGCTCGGTGTACGATGTGATTCCTGCCAAACGCGGCTATCTGAAAAAACCGGGCGAGTGGAATACAGAAGAGATTCGCGCCGAAGGCCGTCGCATTGCGGTCACGGTGAATGGGACGGTAATTCTCGATGCCGATCTCGACTCGGTGAAGGATCCCGAAGTGCTCAAGGAGCATCCGGGTCTGGCGCGGAAGTCGGGGCACATCGGCTTCCTCGGGCATGAGGCTTACCTGGAGTTTCGGAACATCCGGATCAAGGAATTGCCCTAATCAGGACGATTTCGCGCCGGCCACGAACGGCACGAGCTGCCGGCTGGGCCGTTGATACATCTCCTCGATCGCGACGCCATAATGCTCTTCCACCGTGTGGCGCCTGATCTTGTGCGTTGGGGTGAGCTCACCACTGGCGATGGTAAATTCGCCCGGCAGCAGGGTAATCTGGCGAATTTTCTCGTGAGGGGCGAGCCAACGCGTCGTGGCCTCCACCTGCTGCTCCATGAACTCCCGCAGGGCGGGATGTGAGACGAGGTCCAAGCGTGAGGCACATTCGATTCCACGGCTTCGCGCCTGCTCCTCCAGTCGGCCGAAGTGGGGCACGATGAGCGCGCTCACGAACCGCCGCGAGTTCCCGATTACGCAAATCTGAGCGATGTGCGGGTGCCCCTGGAAGAGGTTCTCGATCTTGTCGGGAGAGACATACTTGCCACCGGAAGTCTTGAAGAGATTCTTCTTTCGGCCGGTGATGCTGAGGTAGCCATCCGCGTCGAGCGCGCCGAGATCGCCCGTCCGGAACCAGCCGTCGATGAAAGCCTCGCGGTTCATCTCCTCGGAGTGATAGTAACCGGGGGTAACGTTCGGTCCACTCACTAGAATCTCTTTGCCGGCGTGGCCTTCTTCATCCACGCATTCCTCGCCTAACTTGACCTCGACCCCTGGAATCACGGGTCCGACAGTTCCGAGCCTTGTGTGCCCCGGGTAATTGACGGCGACGACGGGTGAGGTTTCCGTCAGGCCGTACCCTTCGTAAACGGGCAGGCCGACGGCATGGAAGAATTCCGCCAGGTCGCGCGAGAGCGGAGCCGCGCCGGAAATCAGGAGGCGAATCCGTCCGCCCATGCGCTCGCGGACCTTGGCGTAAATAAGCCGGCCGGCCAGGGCACGCTTCAGACCCAGCACGGGGGGTAGTCTGCGATTCTTGAGGGTGAAAGGAAGAGACGCCTTGCCGACTCCCATGGCCCACCAGAAAAGCTTTTGCCGCGTGGGCGCGGCTTGCCGGACGGCCTCCATCACGCGGTCATGAATGCGTTCCAGTACCCGCGGCACCACGGCCATAATCGTGGGCCGGACTTCCAGAAGATTCTGTGGCATAGCCTCCATATTTTCGGGGTAGGCGATGGAGACGCCGCGGGAGAAGCAGAAATAGTCGAGCATGCGCTCGAAAACATGGCTCAGGGGCAGGAAAGAAAAGCCCACGTCCTCCGGTCCGAGAGTTATGAGGTGCTCGCAGGCGCGGACATTGGAAACAAGATTCCTGTGGGTCAGGATCACACCCTTGGATTCTCCAACCGTTCCGGAGGTGTAAATGAGCGTGGCTGTATCCTCGGGCCTCGCTTGCACTGCCTTTTGGCGGAACGCGGCCACCGGATCCCCCGGCCGGGCAAGCACATCGTTGACCACGCCGAGCCAGTACTCGGCTCCACCGGGAGCTGACGCCACAGGGTCCATGGTGAGGATGAACTGAAGGTCGGGAAGTCCAGCCCGGATGTTCTGAACCTTCTGGAGCTGCGCCGCGCTGGAGAGCACAATCCCCTTGCAACCCGAATCTGCCAGGATGAATTGAATGTCAGGCTCGAGAAGCGTCGGATAGAGTGGGACGACGACTGCCCCCAATCCCATTGCGGCGTAATCGGTTAAGGCCCACTCAAGGCGGTTCTCGGCAAGGATGGCCAACCGGTCGCCCCGTGCGAGTCCCAGTCGCTCCAGCCCCGCCGCGAGCCCGGCCACTTGGCGTAGAACTTCTTCCGAAGCAACGCCTCGATACTGTCCGTTTATCTTGGTGAGGAACGCCCTGGTCGTGCGAAGTTTCTCTACCGCCTTAAGGAATAGTTCGGTCAGTGTGGTGAATTGGATCGATCCCATGAGGTTGGAAGCGTGTCCAGGGACAGCCCGCCTGTGAATACTAGCACGGCCCCTGCACCGCGCCGATCCGGCCCGCGGCGTCGCGAGGCGCGCGCGCCAACGGTTCATTTCCCGGTGTGAAATTCCTCAGCGAGCATTCGACGCGCTTCCGTCTGGTTATCGGCCAGCTCCGGCCCGTAGACCGGATCGGGACAGAGCGTGAGGATGCCTTCAAGCTTTTTGCGCGCTTCGTCTCGCAACCCTACGGCAAGGTAACTTTCCGCCAGATAGAGCATGGTGAGGGAATTGTCAGGATAGCGGGTCAGGCATTTCTCCAGCAAATCGACGGAGCGGCGCTTATTTCCGCCCTTGAAAAACGGGGCGCGAAAATCCACGCGCGCCAGCGTACGTAATCCCGATGCCTGCTCGTAATCCGGACCGATCTGGTTAACGATCTCCATCTCCCTGCGGATGTTGTCAATGAGCGAAATCCCCCTGAGAAAGTTCTCCTCTTCGGCCGTCAGGCCGAGGTTAGCACCCAGCCAGAAGTGACCCTCCACGCGGGTGGGAGCCAGAGCCACAGCGCGTCGTCCTGCTGCGACACCCTCGGGGAGGACCTTTAGCTTATCGTCGTCAGGGGTGTGACGCGCGAGGTAACTGACGAACTTTGCGATGCGCCACCACGCTTCGTAGTCGGCGGGTTCCTTGGCTACGCGCTCGCGGAGGAATTGTAAACCGCGATGGAGGTTTCCAAGATTCTGCCGGCCCAGATAGTAATCGTCCGCCGACCGGACGGGCGCGGAGAGCGGCAGCGACGCGGTTGGACCGCCGTCAGCCCGTGCAGGGAAGGTAAGAAGCAGAGACGCGAGCAGAACCTTCGCGAGGCGTGGGAAAATCGTAGGTCTTCTTCTCATAAACGCCGAGTCTGCAAACTGAGGGGAAAGACCAAGGCCCTAAGCCCCTCAGACTACGAAACCTAAAATTAGCATCTCTCTCTGCACGGCGTCAATAATGACAGGCCGAAATTGCGGAGTGGCGGCGGGCAGGCAACTAGAGGGTCAAATCAATGTAGCGAGGGCTTTACGCCGTCCGTCAACGGACGGACGAGGTGAACTCGCCACTACAAAAACCAGTCTAACCCACTCCCTGCCGGCTAGCGCTCTTTCGCCGGGGAGGGCATTGGGCTAAGATGCGGCCAGGGGGAAAACGATGATCGGAAAGGGCGTCAACGCGTCCGCGAAGCAGCCCGCTTCAGAATACTCTCCTGTACGCGCGCCGCGGGGCTCGGCGCTCTCCTGCAAGGGCTGGCAGCAGGAAGCCGCCTTGCGCATGCTGATGAACAATCTCGATCCCGAGGTGGCCGAGCGCCCTCAGGACCTCATCATCTACGGCGGAACGGGCAAGGCCGCGCGCGATTGGGACTGCTACCGGGCCATCGTTGCCGTGCTGAAAGAGCTGGAGAATGACCAGACGCTGCTCGTCCAGTCGGGAAAACCGGTGGGAGTTTTTCGGACCCACGAGTGGGCGCCACGCGTCCTCATTGCCAATGCCAACCTGGTCGGCCACTGGTCGAACTGGGAAAAGTTCCGCGAACTCGAGCGGCTGGGCCTGATCATGTACGGCCAGATGACCGCCGGCAGTTGGATTTACATTGGAACGCAAGGCATCCTGCAGGGAACCTTCGAGACTTTCGCCGCCGCCGCGCAGAAGCATTTTGGGAGTGATCTCAGCGGAAAGCTTGTAGTCTCCGGTGGAATGGGCGGAATGGGCGGCGCTCAGCCTCTCGCTGCCACCATGAACGGCGCGGCGTTCCTCGGCGTCGAGGTCGATGCCGAGAAGATCAAACGCCGCATCCGCTCCGGCTACTGCGACATCTGCGTCAACGATCTGGACGAAGCGCTACGCATCCTCAAGAACGCGATTCGGCAGAAGCAGGCAGTCTCCGTCGGGCTAGTGGGGAATTGCGCGGACGTCATTCCGGAACTGGCGCGGCGGGGCGTGGTGCCCGACCTGCTTACCGACCAGACCAGCGCGCACGATCCGCTCGATGGATACATTCCCGCCGGATTGAGCCTGGAAGAAGCCGCCGAATTGCGCGGGAGAAATCCCGACGACTACTTGCGGCGCTCCTACGATTCGATCGCGCGGCATGTGGGCGGAATGCTCGCTCTGCAAAAGCTCGGCGTTGCGACTTTCGATTACGGCAACAACATCCGCACGATGGCCTTCGAGCACGGCGGTGTGAAAGATGCCTACAACTTTCCGGGGTTCGTACCCGCTTACATCCGGCCGATGTTTTGCGAGGGAAGGGGCCCGTTCCGCTGGGTAGCGCTGTCGGGTGAGCCGGCTGACATCTATCGCACCGACGATCTGGTTCTGGAACTTTTTCCCGAGAATGCCATCCTCGATCGCTGGATCCGCCTGGCGAGAGACCGGGTCAAGTTCCAGGGCTTACCGGCGCGTATCTGCTGGCTCGGCTACGGTGAACGCGCCCTCTTCGGCGAGCGGCTCAATGATCTGGTCGCGCGGGGAGAACTGAAAGCCCCGATCGTCATTGGGCGTGATCACCTCGATTGCGGCTCGGTCGCCTCGCCCTTCCGCGAGACCGAAAGCATGAAGGATGGCAGCGATGCGATCGCCGACTGGGCGGTTCTCAACGCGCTCCTCAATACAGCGTCGGGTGCGAGTTGGGTTTCTTTTCACAATGGCGGGGGAGTGGGGATCGGATATTCATTGCACGCCGGACAAGTCATCGTCGCCGACGGCACGCCGGAGATGGCCAAACGCCTGAATCGGGTCTTGACCAACGATCCCGGCATCGGCGTCGCGCGGCACGCCGATGCGGGCTACGATGAGGCCATTGAATTTGCCCGCAAGGCGGGGGTCAAGATTCCTATGGGGAAGGTGACGAGTGACAAGTGACGAGTAGAACGATCTGACCATTTACGGCTCTGGCTCGTCCCTATGAAAATACGAACCCGTGACGAGTGGCGCGCAGATGCGAACCCGCTGGCTTTCTTTCTGGCTCGGCCCTCGTCACTTGTCACTGCCCTTTCAGCTTTTCTTGGACGTCACGGCGGAGAAGGCCGAAAACTTCTGCTCGACCTTCTTGCTTTGGCACTTGGGGCAGGTGAAGCGCCCCTTTTCATATTCGGCCAGGGTCATAACCAGGGAAAACGCCTTCTGGCAGTTCTTGCACACGAACTCGTAATTAGGCATAAAAATATTCCTCCGATGTGAGCAGAGGATATTTTAGCAAATGCTTCCATCGCGTACAAAGCAACGGCTCTTTTTCCGTGATGCGTCCCAGCTTCTGACGCTCGCCGGTCCCCCCGTGCCGCGGCGCGGGACGGATCTGCGCGAACTGGGGATCATCCGCAGGGGGGCGGTGCTCACCCAGGGCGAGCGAATCCTGGCCGTGGGCCCAACCTCCGGCCTCGCGCGCGAGGCACGGCGCCTACACGCGATTTCCATCGACTGTCGCGGCTGCGTGGTTATGCCGGGCTTCGTGGACTCTCACACCCACCTGCTGTTTGCCGGGAATCGCGTGGAGGACTTCGAACGCCGCCTGCAAGGAAAGACTTATGAAGAGATCGCGCGCGCCGGCGGCGGAATCCGTTCCTCGGCGGAGCGTTTTCGTGAAGCGCGGCCCCGCCAGCTCATCACCCAGGCCGGACGCTTTCTCCGGCAATTCGCCGCGTACGGCACTACCACGGTCGAAGTCAAGACCGGCTATGGGCTCGACCCCACGCAGGAGCTGAAGGCGCTGGAGGTCATCCGGCGGCTGCGCGAGCGCACACCTCTCGAACTGGCTCCCACGCTGCTCGCCGCGCACGCATTGCCGCCTGATTATCCGGGGAAGCGCGAAGCATTCATCAAACGGGTGATCGGGGAGTTGATTCCCGCGGCGGCGCGCGGAGGGCTGGCAGAGTTCGTGGATTGCTTCTGCGACCGAGGGGCGTTCTCGGCGGAGGATTGCCGGCGCGTCCTCGCGGCAGGAGCGCAGCACGGTCTTGTCCCGCGCCTTCATGCCGAACAGCTCACGCACTCAGGCGCGACACGCCTGGCCGTGCGCCTGGGCGCGGCTTCCGCCGACCATCTGGACCGGATCCGCAAGGCGGACCTGTGCGCGCTCAGCCGCTCCGACGTCATCGCCACCCTGCTGCCCGGCGCAAACTTCCACCTCGGTCTCGGCCACTATCCACCGGCTCGTGAGCTGATCGATGTTGGCGCGGCGGTGGCGCTCGCCACAGACTTCAATCCCGGCACAAGCCCCACCCTCAACATGCAATTTATTCTTTCGCTGGCCTGCTCCCAGATGCGAATGATGCCGGCGGAGGCCATCGCTGCTGCGACGATCAACGCCGCCTATTCGCTGCGACGCGCGGAACGCCTGGGCTCACTCGAACCCGGCAAGCAGGCTGACCTGGCGGTGATGGACGTGGCAGACTACCGCGAAGTTCCCTACTACTTTGCGTGGAACCACTGCTTCCTGACGGTGAAGCGAGGACGCATTATTCATCAGCGGGAGCGCGCCCGAAGCGAAAAGCTCTTTCCGAGCTGAGCAACGCAATACTTCGTCCCGACTGCTGCTATTCAAAGTTTCCGACCAGAGTGAAGACCGCTTCCCCGAAGTAGGCCCAGATAGTGATCGAGCCGTGGCGGGGGGAGTACAACGCGCGGAGACCCCACTCGGCGCTCGGCTATAGGCCGCCGGTACCGGCGGCCTATAGAGCCCCCTGGTTGCAGCAAATCAAATTTCACAGCCTCATGCTGTGATGTAAATTCTCTCACTTCCGCTGGTACAAGAAGCCGGGCAGTTCAGGGCCAGCAGCGACTTAGAGGAAGGGATGAGCCGTGGAGGCGCTGAAATCGGTGTCGAAGTGCAGGTGCGCTTGTGCAGTACTGCACAAGCCGGCTAGGCGCATTATGCGCCCCCCGCAGAGATCGTCCGGTTTCCAGCCCTTTCACGTCATGGGATGGCCTCCCGCGCGTTAGAACTGGCCCAGAATGCTTGATCTTGCCGAGCTATGCTGCTGTAGTTTGAGACTGACTACGGCGAGCCCACTTGGAATTTTAGAACCAAACGGAACCAACTGGGGGTGCGTGGTGGCGGTAAGTGCTTAAAAACTTGGTGCCGCGGGACGGAGTTGAACCGCCGACGCCAGCCTTTTCAGGGCTGGCGTTATCCGGGGTCATCTTTTTGATTCTTTTGGGCTTACCTGTATTTCTGACCATCAAAATCACCGTTTTATCGGAACAGTAATGGAACAGGTTTTGGAACAGGTCAGTTGACCATGCTCGAACCAACCAAACCTGTGAGCCTGTCCACGACCCTTCGCTGAGACTCTGGTACAAACTGTTGGTAGATGTCCAGAGTCGTGCTAGCCCTTGAGTGACGCATCTGGGCTTGCGCGTCTTTCACGTCTGCCCCGGCCATCTTGAGCCAAGTTGCGTGTGACCTTCGCAGACATCGCCAGTTCACGAAATCCAAGCCGAGCTTCCGAGCGGGCGGTTTGATGTGCCGGGCCAGGATGTTGTTGTCCCGCATTGGGGCTCCCTTCACGAGTGACTGAAACACAAGATCGTCGGGGCCGTCTGACTTGACGACTTTGTATTTCCTTGTGGCGCTCCCTGCCTTTACCTCGACGGTCAGGCTCCGCAGACCGTTGATCCGCTGAATGACCGCAGAGTTGACCGCGATGGTGGCGTTGCTGGATTCGCTTTTCGGCGCTCCCCAATCGCCTCGGCAGCATCGTTCGTCAATCGTGATGGAGTCCTC
>Ga0187878_1002756_pt1 | contig 15230 bp, 19 predicted proteins | sample June2016WEW_17_1_FD_132979 | JGI IMG/M metagenome (GOLD analysis project Ga0187878, IMG submission 132979) | Peatland microbial communities from SPRUCE experiment site at the Marcell Experimental Forest, Minnesota, USA - June2016WEW_17_150 | ecosystem: Environmental > Terrestrial > Soil >...
GCCATGGCGAAGGGCCACGCCCTCTTCAACTTATTTCAGAGGAAACGGACCCCCGAAGGCTACGTTATCGCTACGACCGAGGACCTCGAGGTCGCGAAGACTATTCTCGGCAGGATCGTGGAAGCGAACCGCCTCGGGATGCCTCCATACGTCTATGATTGGTGGGCTGAGGACCTGAGTAAAACATTCGAGGCCCAGCCCTACGGATTAACCAAAAACGAGTTTAACGCCAGCTACTTCGGCAGATTCAAGACTAGACTCGGCGACAAGGCACGCAAGAACTTGATCAAGTCCCTCGAGGAGACGGGCCTGATTGAGGAGCGCACCGACCCCGACGACAAGAGGACCACCAAACTATATGCAACGGGGGTAGGAGTAAGAAATGAAATAAATATTTCTCAGGAGAGCCCAAAACTCCAGGATTTTATTGGTAAGTCAGGTACACTCTTACAGGAAGATACGCCAGCGTCGCCCGGACTGAAGCCAGAGGAGAAGATAGAGAGGGCTCCGGAGCTCTCCGGGGGTCCCTCGCCTGAAAAGGATGGGCTAAAGGAACAGCCACCCGAGCCAGAGGGTCCCGAGGAAGTCGTCCCCGTCACCGTTGAGGCCGAGGACCCTAAGCCCCGCGTCACCCTTGAGGAGAGGTTTAGGCAGATTACGAAGATCTTCGAGGAATCCCACAACCAGGCCAGCACCGACTACATCGCGTCGAGGCTCGGTGTCACCTCAGAGGAGATGGAGAAGCTACTGAGGGCTATGACGCCTCATGTCTTCACGGTCCCAGGCTCGGACCTATGGAGGTTCAGCCCGTGACTCAGGTTAATTGCTTCATGGTGGATTGTCGGCACCGATTCAGGGAAGTATGCCAGAAGCCCGCGGTCGAGGTGGATAAGTCGGGGCGCTGCGTCAGCTTCGACCGCATACCGGGCTACCTCATGGGGCATGGGTACGACGCCAGATTCAAGAAGTCGGAGGGAGGAACCGCGCCGTGACTGAAAGGCTGTTCAGGTTCTTGGTTGAGAGGTCCATATGGAAGCGTGGCCACGTCCTGGCCCTGAAAACTGAGTGGAGAAAGATCTATTGCTCAGATATCGAGTCGACCAAGCACTACGCTGAGGAACTGAGGACATACCACGGCTTCAGGATCCTAAGCGAGGTCATGGAGGCGTCCGAGAAATGAGCACCATCCGCGTCGGAAAATGGGACGTCCCCGCCGACCTCTTCAACGATTACATCCGCTTTTCGATAATGGCGAATACCTACCTCGACCCCGAGGCCGAGATCCCGACTCACTCGGATTATGAGCGGGCGCTGAGGTGGAAACTATGCGTCCAAGAAGTGATGAGGGTCCACCGGGCGATATGCGCCGCGATCGGGGTGCCTTACTCAGAGAACACCGACGACGAGTTTTACATGGCTTTCCACCGAGAGGTCAATAAACAAACTAAGCTCAAGGGAGGCACTGCATATTGAGCCTCGTCGATGAGCACCTCGCCCAACGCGAGGAGAACCGCAGAACCCGAGTCCCCGGCGTCGTCTACGTCACCGATATCGTCAAGCCCTGCCAGCGCGGCGCCTACTACACCGCCATACTCAACAAGGCCGCCTCCCCCGAATCCCTCCGCATCTTCGAGGCCGGAAACCTAATCGAGGACTGGTGGATCAACGCCGTCCTCAGTGGCCGCAAGGACCTCCATGTAGTCGCCACCCAGCTCCCGGCCCGTTACGTTGATGAGGCCGGCGCCTTCGAGATCCACGGCCGAGTCGACGCCCTAATCCAGCATGGCGACCGAGCCCTCGTGGTCCACGAGGTCAAAAGCCAGAGAACCGCTTCCTGGCTCCGCGAACCGAAGCCAGAGCATGTTGAGCAGCTCCAGTTCTACCTCGCCGCCCTCGGCCTCGACTGGGGCCAAGTCGACTACCTCGACAAGACCATCCTCCTCCAGGGCCGCGACGTGAAGGCCCGACCAGGCAAAGGCGGAACCGTCGACAAGAGCTTCCCCGTCCAGCGCGATACACGGGTCTTCGCGGAGCTCGTCCGCCGCGGCCGCCTCCTCGCCGAGGCCATCAGGGCCGGGAAACCACCCGCGAAGGCTGAGTGCTGGATGTGTCAAGGATATTGTGACTACGCGGCTGAATGCCGCGCCGAGGATGGTGAAGGGCCGCTAAATGCGGGACTCAACGTCGTCGAGGAGACATCGCCTTGACGAAGAAGAACCGCCGCGCGCGCGTCCCCAGACCACTACCTCCGATCATCAAGCCGGGCTGCCCGAAGTGCGCCGAGAACAAGGCTGCGGGCCTCACTCACTGCCTCAGGTGCGGCGCAGACCTCAAAAGGTGGATGCCATGAAAATCATCGATGTCATCGTGCCCGAGATCGAGGGTCAACTCGCTAAAGAGCTGCACAAATCACCAACGATGATCCGATTCTACGCCTGTAGAATGACCCTTGAACTTGAACTTGGTCGGCAGATGACACCTGAGGAGCAACACGAACTCGCAAAATATGTCTATGAGATCCACAGGAGGGCCCGCTGATGCCTCAGATCCTTGACGACCTAGACGAGTTGGCGCCGCGGAGGTGTGATTGAAGTCCTTGCAGGCCTACTCCCCTAAGCTGGTTCGAGTCCGATACATGGATCACGTTCTATTCAGATATGTTGATCCACGGACAGTGGGGCCAGTTCTGAGGGAGGCGGTGGGTTGGATAATCGCCCAGGACGATGAGGCTGTGACCATCCTCTTCGACAGGGCCCTGGAGCTCCAGGAGCGTGAGAAGCCTGATCTGGCCTCAGGGCTCAGGATCCTGAGGAGCTGCATAAAGGAGATCGAAGAAATTGGTTGATCAATCTTCTTTTCTAAAAGACACACTAGACTTTTCGACATCGACAGAGGCCGTCAATTCTTCCTGTCCTTCAATTTTTAGGATTTTTACAGCTGCGCTTGGAATAGTCACTAAGAAACTGCCCCTTTGTCGTTTCTGTACTTTGACTTTTCCCACGTCTATTTCGACCATATTCGCTACCGCTTTATCTACCACAGAGTTAAATATAAGCCTTCATAAATTATGTGGTAGATATGGCGGTAGAATCAACGGTTGGTAATGATGTATGATGAAACTCCTGTTAGATGAGAACTGCTCGAACTTGGGACCAGCCCTCAAGGAGTTGGGTTGGAGCGTCTACACCGTTCCTGAGGTGATAGACCGGCCAGCTGGCTGTAAGAGCGTTACGGATGACAGGATCCTGGAGTTCGCTAAAGCCGAGAAGTACGTGATCATCACGAAGGACCAGGGACTCAAGGACCAATGCCAGAATGCTGAAGTCCCCTATGTCGGTTTAGGAGGTGTCGAGGAGGAGGCCGGTATCGTCGACCGGAAACTCAGGAAGGTAGTAGCCTGGAAGAGGTACCTCTAGAATGGCCGAGTCCAAACAATTCAAAGAGATCACACTTACCCACAGCTCCCGAGGCAGGAAGCTGAGTAGGCCAATCACATTCAGGATCATAATTGCTAGGAGCCCTGGAGAAAAGGCTGTCCAGGACTACGTGATCGAGTCTTTATCCATAAAAATGCCGAGTCTGATCCCCTTCGTCTTCGAGAATAGCACCGTGGTGAATCGAGCCAAGGATCTTAAATTCCACTACATTGGGAGCCCCGCGACACTCTACCAGGACGTATATGGAGTCTATCGATTCAGTAAGTGGATAGGCCAGTCACCTGATGAGCTCTTCAAGGGATGCCTGAACAGGAAAGGTAAGCCTGATCCATCTAGACTAGACGAGCTCAAGAGACGTCTCGACGACTTCATGTGTGATCTCAAGGCGGGAAATACCGCTCCGAGTACCGTGGCCAACTACGTGAAGGGAGTAAAAGGCCTCTTCAAGTCGAACGGTGTCCCTCTTGAATTACCTTTCAGGATCAGTCGTAAGAAAGCGGAGCCGGATCATTCTCCGACCCCTGAGGAGCTTCAGCAAGTTCTTGACATCGCTGCTCCAAGAGAGAGGGCGATCGTGAGCTTCCTAGCTCTAACTGGAGTCCGGGAGGGAACCCTTGTGAGACTCAAGTATCGACACGTTCAGCAAGATCTCGAGGCCAGAGTTTCACCCATCCACATTCACGTTGAGGTCGATATCACAAAGGGCGAGTATGGCGCCTTCGATACCTTCCTGGCCGGTGAGGGTGTCGAGTACCTGAAGGCCTACCTTCAATCCAGGAGGGCAGGAACAGAGAAGATCCCATCCGAGGAGATCATGCCAGACTCGCCCCTCTTCAGCTGGGCCTCATGCGGAAGGCCTCTCACAGAGTCAAGGATCCACGCCCTGGTGAGTCGCCTATACCTGAGGGCCGGGATCATCTCAAAGGCCGATAAAGGTAGAAGGTACAGGGTCAGGCCTCACAGCCTGAGGAAGTACTTCAGGACCCAGCTCGCAGCTCTATCAATCCCCACCGATCACGTTGAGTACATGATGGGCCACGTGATGAGCACCTACAATGACGTTCAGAGCCTGGGTATCGAGAAGCTAAGAAATGAGTACGCCACAGCTGGACTCAGCATCAGGCCGAGGACCAGAGCCAGTAAGATCGAGATGGTCAAGTCGATGCTTGAGTCCATAGGGGTGTCACCTGAGGAGATGAGAGCAGCTCTAGTTAAGCCAAACAGGACCGTGATCGGCCTGGAGGATGGAGAGGCAGTTCAGCTTAAGGCTCTCCAGGGTGTCATGAAGAGAGCTCTCCTTAAGGAACTTGGTATAAATTCATGGCTAGAGAGTGGTAGCCCGGCGGAGATTCGAACTCCGGTCTAAGGGTCCAAAGCCCTCCATCCTTGTCCACTAGACGACCGGGCTCCAGCATCCAATACCACGCATGACTCTATTAAGGCTTAACCGAAGGGGCTAAACCCAAATACCTCATCCACGTCCCTAGTGACTGAATTAAATGGAGTTGACCTCAAAGATGCGTGCTGGGCTTAGAGCCCGGGCGCACGGCCTTGACCCTGTGGTCCAGATTGGTAAGTTTGGTGTAACCCCTGAGGCGCTAGCAAATATAGATAAAGCATTATCTGACCATGAGCTAATAAAAATTAAGTTCATAGGATTCAAGGAAGCACGCATCGAGCTATCATCTGAGATAGCTGGTGCAACCGGTTCTATTCTCATCGATGTAATAGGTAACGTCGCCATTTTATATCGAGTTAATCCCAGAGTGTCCGATTAAATGACACCGCTTTTTGTATTATTCCCAAATTTCCACTTGAAGCTACGCAGATAACTTCGGCTTACTCTTCTCATGGATCCTTGATGTATTAGTGATCGCAGCCTACTCATTCCTAAACTCTTACTTTATGTTTAACCCCTTCTACATTTTCATTCCCTTCATGGTCTCCCTAGAGAATGAGAAGAATTACTAGTCCTCGTTGAACGTAGTGAGAAAAAATACACGTTTTAAGACTAGAACTACTCTACAATCCATTATTTAGGTTTAAGTTTCTGTTCCTTTTCCTTTTTCTGAGTTCTTGTAAGCCGTGAAAACCCTGAATCCACTACCCCTGGATGTGACTTCGATATTCCCGAAAGTTTCCTCAATTATCCTTGATAGTGTTCTTCCACCCTTATTCGATTGAACGACTAGCTGAAAGGCTCCACCATCCACAAGGTGATTGCGGGCATTAACTATCATGGGCTTAACGGTTGTGTCTATTCCTGCGGAAATGGGTGGGTTGGTGACTATAAGGTCAAATTTAAGTTTATTAACTGGCTTGTAAAGACTGCCCAGTCTCACAGTGGCCTTCACGCCATTGCGCCTCACATTAGCCTCAGCGAGAGAAGCCGCACGCATGTTTACATCTGTCAACCAGACTTCGAGGGAAGGATTGAGTCTCGCTGCAACTATTCCTACGACACCATAGCCGCAGCCAAGATCGAGAGCCCTCCCTTCCTTAGGCAGTTTCATGGCCTCGATGAGGAGACGTGTCCCCGAATCTACGCGCTTGTGACTAAATACTCCTGAGTTCGTCTCGAACTCGAAATCAAGGCCTTTAAGCTTAGTTTTTATGAGACCTCTCTTATCAGGGGAGGTTGGGTTCTCGGAGAAGTAGTACTCGGACACGCTTACCACGTTTTAGGATAGGTACCTCTGATCATGATGACACGCTCGGGTATTGCAGCGATGCCATGCTCCTCCTTGAGTATTGTCTCGGTATTCATTTCCGCCTTCATTAGGGCGACGGCCTCATTACGCTGCGTCATTACAGCTATGAGACTCTTTGGCTCTATTCCGGATTCTAAGCGGAGTATACCGGGGACAGCGAGTTGAGCCCCCGTGCAGAGTGCCTCGACTGCGGAGTCCCTAACCCAGACATGGGGCAGGAGCGCGAGTGCCTCCTCGACCGGGTGAAGTATATTCATCAGTGGAGCCTCATTTCCTTCTCTGTATTGGTCCATCGCATCTGCGATATCGTAGAGAGTGACTGCTTGAGACTCAGTGAATGGGCCACTACGAATACGACGGAGCTCCTGCATGTGGGCGCCACAGCCAAGTACCTCACCAACGTCACTACAAAGTTTCCTGATATATGTCCCACTCTGGCAGGCGACCTTGAAGAGCCAGTTCCTGCCGTCGCCCTCAAGATAATCTATCCTATAGATATATCGTGTGCGGAGGCGTCTGCTCACAGCAGAACGGAGGGGCGGCCTTTGGTAGATCTCACCCTCGAACTGCTTCAGCGTTTCTACAAGGTGTTTCTCTTCTATATCCTCATGAGTACGCATTATGGCTACATACTCCTTCCCCGAGTCAAGGAGTGCCTGCACACACTTCGTGGAGTCCTCAAGGGTAACAGGAAGAACACCTGTAACTTTGGGATCGAGAGTGCCCCCATGACCAACGTGGTCGAGTTCCATCAACTTCTTAACCCAAGCTACAACCTCATGGCTCGTAGGACCAGGTACTTTGTCGACGATAACAACGCCTCGTTTGAGCATCTGCTGGAGATTCCTCTCTTCGGTTGGAATGCCAAGGCTGGTATTGGGCTCCTCTTCAGCGCGTGTGTAGATGGTCCGTTTTATCTCCCAGGCAGGTTGCTCCGGCATGACTTATCCCCACGTGAATCCATGCCCAGGTCTATAAGCATGGCGCATCTTGAGTAGATGGTCAGTACGAACGCGAAAACTTCACTAATTGTACCAGTTTATTCGTTCATTACTTAATTTCTAAAATATAATATAAAAATAACTGCCAATCTCTTCATTGTTGTCTACTTTCACATAACAAAGTTCCCCTCTTATTAGGGATGGTTTATTTCTATGTGAAGAATGGATGTGTTAAGCAGTCGTTAACTCAACGGTGTATGAATGGTCCAAACCCAAAAAGCGTCGGTCGACGCTGTCCGTAGGCTTCAGCTAGAGAAACAAGGGATAGGCGAGCTACCAAAGAGTACGACAAAGAAGAGGATAGAAGAAACCCTAGGACGCCTCGGCTGTGTTCAGATAGATACGATAAATGTCGTGGAGCGTGCCCATTATCTTACCCTTTGGAGTAGGCTAGGACAGTATAAAAAGAGTGATCTGTACTCCCTCGCTTACGAGGATAGACTTGTTTTCGAGGGGTGGGGTCACGCCATGTGTTATATGCCCATGGACCATTGGAGGTTTCTAATCGCTGCTAACCAGGATAGAGCTAAAAACAGGGTCTTACACACAGGCTGGTTCAGCCAAGTTGATCCGAACATAGTCGACTTAGTCCTGAACAGGGTCAGAAGGGAGGGACCGTTGGGGAGCTCCGCCTTTGAGGGGAAGAAGCCGATAGGAGGCTGGTGGGGATGGAAACCTGCGAAGCGAGCCCTCGAGGCTCTATTCAGCTCAGGCGACCTCATGGTGACACGTCGAGATGGCTTTCAGAGAATATACGATCTCACTGAAAGGGTGCTCCCAAGTTGGGTGGACACCTCCGAGCCTACTGAGGATGAGCGGACCAAGTTCTTCGTAACTCGAACACTCGCCTCACTCGGTGCCACAAAACCCGTCGATATTAAATCCTATTATCAAACATGGTGCGTCAAGCTTGGGTTGACCACTAAGCAGATTAAAGCACTCCTTGACGGACTCGTGGAAAAGGATCTCGCTACAAAGGTGAGCATCGAAGGAATCCGGACACCGTACTACTGCCTCGTCGAAGATGCGGTTAGGTTGGATGAGCTGGATAGAGACTGGAGCTACGGAGATGTACACCTAATAAACTACTTCGACAGCCTCCTCTGGCATTCCGATAGGCTTGTAACACTCTTCGGATTCGAGCGTGTACTCGAAGTCTATCTGAAACCCGAGGACCGAAAATTTGGCTACTTCACAATCCCCATACTCTATGGGGACAAGCTTATTGGGCGCCTGGACCCGAAATTGGAAAGAAAGGAGAAGAAGCTTATTTTAAGGGGCCTTTGGTATGAGGCTGGCTTCAAGCCAGACGAAGTTTACAATAACGAGTTCGACAAGACGTTAAACGACTTCGCTCGTTTTAATGGTGCAGAGAAGATTGAGTGGCAGTTGAAAAAAGTGCCTACTTCTGCTTGATTGTGCGGGTAGTGAGTTTGGGCTCACCACGGATAACCTTGACCATCTCAACGGCTTCTTTCACAGCTTCATCCTCGCCATCGAGGAGGAATATCTTGGCCCCCTCAGCTCCGTCAATTCCTCCGCCGCCGATTGGGACAACATCGACTCCGAAGAGCTCCTTGAATGCCTCCATTTCGGTGATTATATAACCGCCTATGACCATTATTCCACACTTTACGTCTAGAGCAGTATCAATCTTCATGATGCCCATTCTATTAACAGCGTCTGTAAGGTTGATTGGTACGAGCTTCTCTAGGCCCGCGGCGATTATTGTTGTTATACCGTTACTTGTGAGGTAACCCCAGGCTGCTCCTATCGTGCCCCCACCGATTCCTCCGAGGAGGATACCAGCCTGACCAAAGGGATCGATAGCGTTGGCGCCCTTGATGAAGACATCACCCGGCCCCATCTCCTTGAGAATGTCGGGGAGTTCGGGTACCTTAACTGTCTTCACCTTTCCCTTCTGGATGACCGTGTGGTCACCGCGTCCTTTTGCCTCAGTTATTTGAAGCCCATCCTTAGTGACGACACCAGCAGTAAACATCCCCTTTTCCTTAATCTCCTTCCCCAGGAGTTCCTCGAGAACATAGGCGTTAGTCGTGCTCGTGGCAATTATGACCGTGCCATTCTCCTTTGCGAGTTTGACGATCTCCATGTGACCTATCGCTTTAGCGATGAGTCTCTTCCCTTCTGAGGGGGTGAGAACTACCTCAGCTAACAAGTTTAATCCTCCGATTCTTATGGTAGCCTCCGAGGGTTCTGTTTAAAAACTTAGCTAAACTAAGGAGGGTTTAACGGCAGCTATAAACCGCTATGACTAGGTAAAGGACTCATAATACGTAATTCGAATAATAATATCACATATTACGGTGATGGACTGGACGGAATCGTAGGCTTATTGATGAATACTGGAAATGACACTCCTGACCTTTGGGGTTTTTAACTGGTGCTTGTAAAGTAGTGCAGGATACAACACATTAGCGTTATACTACGCTTTCCTCCGAGAGGGCCTCAGCGAAGATCTCACCGAAATTTGTAAGGCTGATGACCTTCATTTTGCTCCCCTTCTCAGCATCTATAAGCCCCTTCATCTCGAGCTTAGTCACTATGCGACTGAACTTGTTACGGAGTGTACTTGATGCTGCTTTATTACCAAACCAACGAATTATATCGCTGATGGATTCCGCCTCGCCACCATTCTCACGTAATAAAATAAGGAGTTTTTTCTCCCTCTCCCACTCCTTCTCCTCGTGCTTTGTATTAGGCTCGAGGCGATAGCCGGGAAGCTGTATCTCCTTGGGTTCCTTGCTGCTTTGATTGCGGGCGTTCTCGAACCACTTCTCAAATTGGGGATCTCCGACCTTACCAGTGACGTACCAAGCAGATTTCTCTGGTGGAACACTATAAACTCGGGCGTTTCTGAACATTAAAGCAACGGTAAGTGCGACCCCCTGCGAAATATCGGTTGTACTTGTGACATCGATGAGAACCTCCTCACCACTGGCCCTCGCCTTGCTAACGACGCCGTAGATCGCCTTGAATGCACTCCTATGATCCATGGGATCAAAGCCCAGCATCTCGGGATCGAGAATTTCGAGTTTATCGCGGAGCTCCTCAGCGTTTTTCTGGCTCATATAGCTAAAGACTGCGGTCTCGTCGGTGGCCTTAGCGTTACTGTATAGAAGATATAGCTTGGTTATGCCGTGGTGTTTGCTCCAATAACGGATACCATCGAAGGGTCGGCGGAAGTGTGTGCCCACTAGACAGACTATGATTGTCATATTACACCCGGCTTTCTTTGAATCTTTTACGGAATGTAACCTTGTATGATTCAATATATAAACTATTGTAGATATTTGGTAAAATATATATATTATTATATATATTTGGGACAATCCTATATTATAAAGGATAAAAGCGAATTGTCCCCAAATTCGTTATTCGGAGTATTATGAATTAAACGATTACGTTCTTATAGCCCACGAGTCTTGCATGCTACTATCTAGCTTAGCGATCTCCATCGGTGATGTTTGGAATGAGTGCATCGAACTCCGTCGCGAGGGTTTTCTCCCTTCCTAATTGCAAAAAATGTGAGCAGTTAAAGGAGTGGATGAAGGAGTGTCATGTGCCCTTCGAAGCGAAGTGGTTTGACACGGAGGCACAGACAGAGTTTGTAATGAGAAACATGTTCGGGAACCCACCTATACTCGAGGTGGGGAAGCGATGTGTGTCGTCGGAGGAGATGTTTCCCGGCGGGGTGCTAAGCGAGGGCATAGTGAGGGATTTGCTGAATGTTAAAGAGGGGTAGGGATCTTCCCGAGGGGCAGACGTTCATAGACCAGTTCTACAAGTCGGAGCGCCTCTACAAGGGAATGCCAATGGTGCGCACCACCGACGGTTACCTTGTAGAGTGGAACAAGGCGAGAATAGTGGAACAGCTCGTGAGGGAAACTGAGCTCGCGGAAACGATGTTCGGGATAAAACCCATTAGCATTATGAGGGCTGAGAAGCTGAGTCAGGAGGTTGAGAAGCGTATTAGGCTCATTAAGCCTAAGGTCGTCTCGGGCCCTATGGTTAGGGAAATCACGAATAATGTCCTACTCGAGTGGAGCGAGTCCGAGAACGCGCCAGAGCTCCAAGTGTACAGGAATATACTGACACGTGTCGGTGTCCCCGTTGTGGATGCATACGAGATCGATACTGGCTCTGGATTTGAGGCGAAGGAGAACGCTAACCTCCAGCCTAACCCGGAGACGGTGCATAAGAAGAAGGCGGACAGACTCTCTAAGGAGCAGTACCTGCTGCTAATGGACCCTACGCTGGCGACGGCTCACCACCAGGGTGACATCCATATACATACACTGGAGTATTTTGGTTCCCGACCCTTCTGCCAGGACTGGGACCTCAGGTACTTCCTCTATTACGGTCTTATCCCTGATGGTAGTGGGTTCAGGAGCAGTGTGGCTGGTCCAGCAAAGCAACCTGAGGTGGCGATACTCCACAGCGTGAAGGTATTGGCCGCTGGGCAGACGAACTTTAGTGGCGGCCAGGGCTTCATGTACTATACGATGTTCCTCGCGCCTTTCCTCAGGGGGCTACCCTACGAGAGGGTGAAGCAGCTCGCCCAGATGATGTTCTATGAGTTGACACAGACATATGTGACGCGTGGAGGGCAGCTTGTATTCAGTAATATCCAGTTGCCGATGGGTGTGCCGAAGATCTGGCAGAATGTTCCCGTCGTAATGAAGGGACGCGTAGGTCCGGACACATACGGGAGCTACGAGGATGAGGTGCAGACCTTCTTCCGTGCTATCACGGAGGTGGCACTTGAGGGGGACTACTGGGGGAAACCCTTCAACTTCCCGAAGAACGAGAACTATGTCTCACCCGAGTTCTTCAAGCCAGAGTACGATGACCTCTGGATGCTCGTCCACGAGTCTGTGAGCAAGTTTGGGGCACCCTACTTCGACAACATGCTTCCAACATACCGTGGCTACGGTAACGGCATAAGCTGCTACCAATGCTGCGCTTACCAATTCGCGAACACGCCAGAGACTGACCCCAAGTTCAATGAGAAGCTATACTTTGAGGGTGGTCAGCATTTCAGCATGGGCGGATGGCAGGTCGTGAGCCTAAACATGCCTAGGCTGGCCTACCGCGCCAACGGTGACTACGATAAGCTTCTGGAAGCGGCGCAGGAGAACATGCGGATGGCCGTAGACGTCTTCAAGACGAAGCAGCACTGGATGAAAAAGTCCCTCGCCAATAATATGGTGCCATTCGCGACACAGACACCCAGAGATCCACACACGGGTGAGCTGGGGCCGCCAGCCGTTGACTTCTCCGAGCTCGTGAATGTCATAGGCGTCGTGGGAGTCAACGAAATGGTTCAGCACTTCACGGGTAAGCAGCTCCATGAGGACCCGGACTCTGTGCGCCTCGCTATACGGCTCCTGCTCGACATGGAGAAGTATAGGAAGGGACTCGAGATGAGGAACGGGTTCAAGATAATGTTGGCGCGTACACCAGCTGAATCGACAGCACAAACCTTCGCTATCAGTGACCTCGTCTCTCCCACCTACAAGAAGTACGCCATCAACACAGTTAAGGGAGACCTGGAAGGGGCAGCAGCGCTGGTGAAGGGAAAGAGAGACCTCCCAGTATACTACAGCAATGGTACACACACCTATGTAGGGGCGAAAATACCCCTGGGGACGAAGATCGACATCGAGCATAAATTCTTCCCAATATTAAGTGGCGGGAACATCTTCCACGCCTGGCTCGGCGAGGCGTGCAGCGATCCGGAGGCACTCTACAAGCTGACTCAGCGCATCTGCAGGAACAGCCAGATCGGATACTTCAGCTACACAAAGGACTTGACGGTGTGTAGTAAGTGTGCTAGCACGTCGCCGGGAATGCTGAAGATGTGTCCATCATGTGGTTCCGAGAACGTGCGCTGGTGGAGTAGAATCACCGGCTACTACACGGATGTGACTGGGTGGAACGAGGGCAAGCGCCAGGAACTCATGGACCGCTACCGCGTCACCATCTAAATTTTTGAATAGTTTTATTTTTGCAATATCATACGCGCAAAAAAGCAACCTATAATCCCCCAACTTTTATTCCCCAGAATCCAATCAGAACACCATGAGTAAAAGAAGCAAACGCGAGGCAGAGATACTTCTAAGTCTCGTCAATGCACGATACGGAGACCGCGTCACAGCTGAGGAGCTGGAAGAGATCCAAAAGGGAATCGACTCTATTCTCGATTCCTCTGAAGCTATGCATATCGTCAAGCTCGAGAACGGAGACGAGCCGTATCAATTCTTCAAGCCATACGGTGAAGAGAAATGAAGAGCCCCATCTACACTCCCATTTCTGAACTCTCTAAACAGATTAAGAAAGGGAGGATCTCCCCTGTCGAACTTACTGAGACCTTCCTAAACCGCCTCGAGACCATCGGCTCACGTCTCAACGCAGTGGTAACCCTAACACGGGGTCTCGCCCTCAAACAAGCGCGTAATGCCGAGAAGGAGATAGATGAGGGCATCCATCGTGGACCCTTACATGGTATTCCTTGGGGTGCCAAAGATCTCCTCTCCACGCAAGGCATACCTACCACTTGGGGTGCAGAGCCCTTCCGAACCAGAATAATCGACACAGACGCAACAGTTGTTAAGAGGCTCCGAGACGCTGGTAGCATTCTATGCGCCAAGCTCGCTATGATAGAGTTTGCTGGAGGCATGGGTTACCGCCAACCCAACGCTAGTCTAACAGGCCCTCCACGTAATCCTTGGAACATCGACACTTGGGCAGGTGGATCATCAAGTGGCTCAGGCGCTGCCGTCGCAGCGGGTCTTATTTCCTTCGCCATAGGCAGCGAGACTTGGGGCAGTATCCTCAGTCCAGCCAATAACTGTGGTGTCGCTGGTCTCCGCCCAACTTATGGACGTGTCAGCCGTCATGGGGCTATGGCTCTCTGCTGGACCCTTGATAAGATCGGCCCTATCGCCCAGACTGCCAACGATTGTGGAATAATCCTACAAGCCATCGCTGGACCCGACTCGGAAGATTCCACCACGATTCAGAGGCAGTGGAAATACAACCCACGCCCATTAAAGCAGAGGCCTCATCTCGCTGTCCTCAGGGGGGTAGTCGATGACGCTAACCAGGATGTGAGGGATAATTTTGACAATGCCCTCAAGACCATACGAGGATTCGCAGATGTCGAGGAGATAGACCTCCCATACCTCCCGTATGAGGCAATAACACGCACAATCCTCAACGCGGAAGCTGCGAGCTCCTTTGAAGACCTTGTCGACTCCGGTCTAACTCAGCGTTTAACCGCCCCCGAGGACCATTGGGGACCCTACGCCAGATCCATCCTCCTTGCTACCGACTATATCCGGGCCATGCGCCTACGCGGAAAGATGGTTAGAACTGTGACTGAGGTGATGAAACCCTTCAACGCCCTTGTTGCTCCAAGCGCAAAGAAACCCGCCACACCTATTTGGGAGGAGTTCCGGAAGGTTGCTCCTGGTACTACCAAGGACGTGATGGGCGCAATAGGCAATGGATGCGGCTTACCGGCCATCAGTGTCCCAGATGGCTTTACAAGCCTCGGCCTACCTACAGGCATCCAATTTATGGGCAATCCCTACGAAGAAAACACAATCCTCGCCATAGCACGAGCCTACCAAAGCATGACCAACTGGTATACCCGCCACCCACCTGACACTGAGCCCTGAAACTGAACCCAAGAGTTTGCGAATTCAAATAATATGCTTCCCATAATTCGGGAATGAGCATCAAAAATAGTTATCTAATTCGAAGGCTTATCGGCTACTCGATCGAGGCTATTGCGGTTGGCATTTTAGTTGCAGTCTCTGCAGTAATGGTTATATTCAGTAGACACCAGGCCCACCTTTTTTACCACAGAGGCAGGAAACAAACACCATGGCCACATCGGAGCTAACACTGAAATACTTTTTTTTCTATATAGCCTCCTTTGTAGTTATACTCCTTGGCTTCTACTTGGTCCCCTCCGGGTACATTGAGGCTCTGACTGCAGAGACATCGGCATTGGCACTAGCTTTGTTCGGACACGTTGTTAGTTGGGGGCA
>Ga0187878_1002761_pt1 | contig 15208 bp, 14 predicted proteins | sample June2016WEW_17_1_FD_132979 | JGI IMG/M metagenome (GOLD analysis project Ga0187878, IMG submission 132979) | Peatland microbial communities from SPRUCE experiment site at the Marcell Experimental Forest, Minnesota, USA - June2016WEW_17_150 | ecosystem: Environmental > Terrestrial > Soil >...
AGGCTTGAGGATGTTGGCCGCATCGACCGAGGAACCCGCCGAGCCCGCTCCCACCAGCATGTGGACCTCATCGATGAAGAGCACCGCGGAAGAGGCCTTGAGCTCGTCAATCACGCGCTTGAGCCGCTCTTCAAACTGACCACGGTACATCGTCCCCGCGACCAGGGATCCAACATCCAGCTGCAGCAGGCGTTTGCCGATCAGGGGAGCCGGAACATCATTGGAGATGATGCGCTGCGCCAGTCCCTCTACAATGGCCGTCTTGCCCACACCCGGTTCGCCGATCAGGGCCGGATTGTTCTTCGTCCGGCGGGCAAGGATTGTGATCACGCGCTCGATCTCGGTCTCGCGCCCGATCACCGGATCAAGTTTGTTCTCCTCCGCCAGGGTGGTGAGATCGGTCGCCAACTGGTCGACCATCGGCGTCTTCGGCCGTTCCGATTTCGCGGTGGCTCCAGCCGGCTGGCGACTCTGGCTCGGGCTCTCCTGCAGCACCCGGCGGGTCTGCCGGAGGATCTGCTCAGGACTCACACCGAGACGCCGGAGGACATCGATGGCCGCCCCCTCGTTCTGCCGGACCAACCCGAGCAGCAGGTGCTCGGTGCCGATGTAATGATGCCCCAGGCGTCTCGCTTCGTCGATCGCAAGCTGCAGAACCTGCTCGGTCCCCGAAGAAAGGTCAATATGCTCCGGCTCGCCCCGGCCCGGCAGGGAGATCCTCTCCACCATTTCCTGCACGCGCTCCGGTTCCAAGCCGAGCTCGCGGAGGACCCGACCCGCAACGCCGCCTTCTTCCCGAATTAGACCCAAGAGCAGGTGCTCGGTACCAATCTTCGCATGGCGAAGCCGCTCGGCTTCCTGATGGGCCAAGCTGAGCACCCGTCGTGCCCGCTGCGTAAACCTCTCCAGATTGTCCGCCACAGATAAGATCCTCCAGACCGGAGGCCTGTCCCATACACCCTCCGCGATTCAGAGGAGATTCTACCAAATTCATCCGCCCCGCGAGGAACCGGGCGGTGGTCTCGGCGGGCAGGTCCAATCGACACGATTTCGAGCCTTGGCGAAGGGCCCGCATGGCTTGATCCCACCCGGGAGCCCAGCGACCCGACGATCTGACCCAATCCGTCTCTCACGCCCAGAGGGAGATCTCGCCCGGGATGGAAACGGACCACAGGGCGGTAGGCCCGGATTCTCCCCCGGCCGCCCAAGTTCTAATTCTAAGTGCAACGCTATTGAGACAATAGCGTTGTATGTCCAAATACACTCATTTGACGACCGACGAACGGTTGAGCATTTGTCAAGGGATCCAGGAGGGTCGTAGTTTGGCTGACATGGCCCGAGGCTTGGGGCGGAGCAAGTCGACCCTGAGCCGGGAGCTGCGCCGCAATGGGACCGGGCTCGGCTACCTTCCCGATCTGGCTCAACGGCGCTACCGCCAGCGACGTCAAGCCTGCCGACCCCGGCCGAAGCTTGGAGAGCGGGCCCTGCGACGCTACGTGATCCTGAGCCTGGAGCGTGGCTGGTCCCCCGAGGTCATTGCTGGGCGTTTGAGCCGGGATCACGGACCTGCCCGGGTTAGCCATGAGACGATCTACCGGTTTATCTACCTGTCGCCTCTGGGCCGGCAAGAGAAGCTGTGGGAATACCTGCGCCGGGGGAAGAAGCGCCGTAGCCACCCACATGGGCGCCAGGCCCAGAAAACCCCCATTCCCAACCGGGTTTTCATCGACCAGCGGCCCTCGGAGGCCCAGGAGCGGTCCCAGCCTGGTCATTGGGAGACGGACTCGTTGCTCTACCCCCGGGGTCAAGCCCTCAACGTCCTGGTGGACCGCATGAGCCGCTATGCCCTCGTGACCAAGCTGGAGGACAAGACTGCTGAAGCGACGGCCCGTGCCCTTTGCCAACGCTTGGCCTCCTGGCCAGCTCGCACCATCACGGCCGACAACGGTTCCGAGCACGCCAACCACGCCCTCGTCTCTCAGCAGCTCGGAGTCTCGTTCTACTTCTGCCACGCTTATCACTCTTGGGAGAAGGGTACGGTCGAGCAGACCAACGGCCTCCTGCGCCGCTACCTTCCGCGTCACACCGATCTCCGCCGCCTCTCTCAGGAGGAACTTGACCAGATTGCGGATGAGCTAAACCAGAGACCCCGAAAATGCCTTCAATTCTCGACTCCCAAGGAGGTGCTATTCCCTCATGCCGTTGCACTTAGAAATAGAATCTAGCCCGCACCGTCCGAGGGGGCCTCGGGGCTATAATCCAATCGTTTCTTTCCAACCGGCGAATGGCCTTCTCCCGGCCTCTGAGCCCGAGGCTCCCCAGAATGGTTGAGGCTTCAGAATCCCTCCCGTGGTGGAAGCGCGGCGTAATCTACCAGATCTATCCGCGCAGCTTCGCCGACAGCAACGGGGACGGCAGCGGGGACCTGGGCGGGATTCTCGCCCACCTGGATTACCTCAACGATGGGACGCCCGCTTCCCTGGGCATGGATGCGATTTGGCTTTCGCCGATCTTCGCTTCTCCAGCTTACGACTTCGGCTACGACGTCTCGAACTACAATGCAGTCGATCCGCTCTTCGGATGTCTGGCTGATCTGGACGAACTGATCCGGCAAGCTCACCAACGAGGGATGCGGGTTATCCTCGACCTCGCTCTTAACCATACTTCTCATCTCCACCCATGGTTTGAGGAATCGCGCGCCTCGCGCACCAGTCCCAAGCGTGACTGGTATCTGTGGCAAGACGCTCGCCCCCAGGGAGCCCCCCCCAACCGTTGGCAGTCGGTTTTCGGGGGCCGCGCGTGGCAGTGGGACCCAGCCACGAGCCAGTTCTACTACCACATGTTCCTGCCTCAACAACCGGATCTCAATTGGCGGAATCCGGAGGTCCGGGAGGAAATCGAGAAAGTCATGCGCTTCTGGCTAGAGCGGGGCGTCGACGGCTTCCGGCTGGATGTTGTCAACGCGTACTTCAAGGATAGGCAGTTTCGCGACAACCCTTTCCGCTGGGGGCTGCGCGCCTACGATCGTCAAGTCCATGTCTACGACGCGGACCAGCCCGAACTCCTCTCTGTCTACGCCGGAATGCGCAAGCTGGTCGACGGGTACGGCGATCGCATGGTCGTGGGGGAACCCTTGTTTGGCAGCCCCGAGAAGCTCAGGCGATACTGCGGCGAGGGGCGTCTGCACCTCGCCTTTAATTTCGACCTCATCTCCTGCGGATGGAATCCACTCGCCTTCCAGCGGGCCATCCTCGCCTGCGAGCAGGCCTTGGGACCCGAAGGCTGGCCTTGCTATGCGCTCGGCAATCACGATGTCGCGCGCCTGGTTTCTCGATACCCCGGGCGTTATGCCCTGGAGAGGGCGAAGGTTGCCGCCGCCCTGCTGCTCACCTTGCGAGGTACGCCCTTTCTCTACCAGGGCGAGGAGATCGGGATGAAGAACGGTCCCGTGCCTCGAGGCAAGATCCTCGACCCTGCGGGGAAGCGTTATTGGCCCTTGTACCCGGGCCGCGACCCCATGCGAACCCCACTGCCTTGGAGTGACGGGCCGGGCGCGGGGTTCACCAGCGGGGATCCCTGGCTCCCGATCAACCCCGAATTTCGTTCGCTCAATGTCGCCCGGGAGATGGAGGATCCTCACTCCGTCCTATCTTTCTACCGTAGGCTGATCTGGTTCCGCCGAAGTTCCAAGGCCCTGAACTCGGGCTCTTTCCGATCCCTCATCAAGAACCCAAGCAGTGGCCTGGCCTACTTGCGGGAAAGCGAGGAGGAGACGGTGCTGGTGGCCTTGAACTTCTACCGGCACCCCACCCAGCTCGTGCTGGATGAGGACCTGCCGACGAGCCAATGGGAGTGGAGACTGGGAACGCATCCCGGGTGCAGCGGCCAGCGGGTAGGCAAAAGCTTGCGCCTCCTTCCCCACGAGGTGTGCATTCTCCAATCGGCCAGGTAGTGGCGGCGGGCATCCCTCCTGCCTCGCCTCAGAAGAACACGGCCCGTCGCTTGGAGCGCGGTCCAGCGCGGCACAACACGGCCGCGATCCCCAGGGAGACAGGCCATGCCCAACGAAACGACACCCCCCTCGCCTGGCTTGAAGGTCCGGCCCGTTACCCCTGGCCGATGGAAGGACCTCGAGAACCTTTTTGGCAAATCGGGCGCCTGCGGCGGCTGTTGGTGCATGTGGTGGAGGCAGACCCGATCGGAGTTTGCGGCGCGCGCCGGCGAATCGAATCGGCGCGCATTGAGGAGACCCGTCAACTCGGGTCGTGTCCCCGGATTGATCGCCTATCTCGGAGATCAGCCGGTGGGCTGGTGCTCGATCGCACCGCGCGAGGAGTTCTCATCCCTGGAGCGGTCTCCCGTTCTCAAGCGAGTCGATAATCAGCCGGTCTGGTCGCTGGTCTGCTTTTTTGTGGCCCGAGCGGCGCGCAAGCGCGGGGTTTCGCTTCAACTCCTGGAGGCAGCGGCGGACTACGCCCGCCGCAAGGGGGCCCGTATCGTCGAGGCTTACCCGATCGATTCCAGGAAAGGGGCCACGCCCGACCAGGCCGTATTTACTGGGCTGGCCTCGACCTTTCGTCGCGCCGGATTTGTCGAAGTGGCCAGGAATTCGCCTTGGCGGCCGATCGTTCGACTCGTCTTGGACGAGCGTCCCTCCAAGCCCGGGAGGCGCGCTCGGTGATTTCAAAGCCCCGCCGGAGCCCCCTTGAGAGGGTCGCAACCAAGGTTGGAGATCGTGCCGCATGGCGAACCGCAACCGGGGTCGTGCGTATCCTCCGAGCCCCAGGCCAAGCCGCTAGCCCGGGAGGGGATGGCCCACTATGACCCGCCGTGCCCTGGGCATTTCGGTTCCTCGGCTGCGCCACTTGGCGCGGCAGATCGCCAAGGAGGACCGCCTCGCCCTGGCCCTCTGGCGAAGCGGAACTCACCAGGCGCGCATCCTGGCCGCCTCGGTGGACGACCCCGGACGGATGTCCTTGACCCAGATGGACCGCTGGGCATGCAACTTCAACTCGTGGGATGTCTGCAATCCGTGCTGCGGCAATCTCTTCAACTGAACCGATCATGCCGGTCGCAAAGCAAGGCAATGGACCGGGCGCCGGCCGGAATTTGTCAAGCGCGCGGGATTCGTACGGATCGCCCGGCACGACCAGCGGGCCTCTCGCAAGGTCTTTCTCGATTTCCTCCCTTTCAGCGAGCGTGAAAGCCAGGACCTGCGCCGCTACGTATGGCTCGCCGCCAACGGGGTGCTTCGCCAGATTGGGAAGAGAGACCTACCTCTGCGTCGCGCCGCAAAACGCACGGCCTTGCGCATTCCGACTCAGGGCCCGAGATCGTCGAGCTGGACCCTGTCGGATGCCCTCAAAGAACTCACGGGCGAGAAAGACTGAGCGCCCGCGCTCCCTGGGCATGCCGATCTCCGGCCTGAGTCTCTCACCGACCTCCATCCCCCCCGCGGCGTGAATTCGGCTTGGTCGCGTACTCGAAGAGAGGGCCGGGCGTTTGGGCCGGAACGGCACTGCTATAATCAAGACATGACCGGCGCGGATGAATCCTCCCTCACCTCGGGCTCGGTTCAGCGGGTTCAACTCCTGGGCGCGGTGGCGATGGCGGCGGCGGGCTGGATGGGGGTAGTGTTTCTATTCTTTTTCACCAGCCCCACGCTTGGGCCGCGGTGGGTATTCTTCTTCCTGCTTTTCATTGCCTTGGTCGGAACGGCCTTGCCGTTGGTCTGGTACCTCAACCGGAGATTCTCCCCGAATCCGTTTCCCAGCCTGGGCGTGCTTTGGCGCGAGGCGATGATCGTGGGCCTTTGGGGCGTTTTCCTAGTCTGGCTTCGGGTCGGACGATTGCTCACGGGGTTCACGCTCTGGTCCCTCACGGGGGCCTTCTTCGCCGTGGAGCTCCTGCTGCGGATGTACGAGCGCAGCCGCTGGGTACCCACCCCTCCTCCCCTCGAGGATATGCGCGCTGCCGACTCGAGCGCCGAGGGTGACGACAGCGCATGACCCTGCGCGACCTGCCTTCCGTGGACTCTCTTTTGCAGCGAGCGGAGGTGACGCAACTCATTGAACGTTACGGCCGGCCTCTCACCCGGGAGGCGGTCCGGGCGAGCCTCGAATTGGCCCGGGAGAAGGTCCGCCTGGGCGATTCTCCGGCGAGCCATGCAGACTTGGTCCGAACCTCCGAAGCTTTCCTGTGCCAGTGGACGGCCGCCTCTCTCCGGCCCGTGATCAATGCCACCGGGGTGATCCTGCATACGAACCTTGGCCGAGCTCCCCTTGGCCGATCCGCCCTGCAAGCCATACAAAGGGTCGCGGGCGGGTATTCCTCTCTCGAATTCGACCTGCAAGAGGGGAAACGGGGGTCGCGCCTGGTCCATGTGGAGCCTTTGCTGGTGCGGTTGACGGGTGCGGTGGCGGCCATGGTGGTAGTGAACAACGCGGCCGCTATCCTGCTGGCTCTCGCCACGCTCGCCAAGTCCCGCGAGGTGATCATCTCGCGATCCGAACTCGTGGAAATCGGTGACGGGTTCCGAGTGCCCGACCTGATGCGGCAATCCGGCGCTCGCCTGGTGGAGGTCGGAACCAGCAATCGCACACACCTTTCGGATTATGAGCAGGCCATTGGCCCGCGGACCGCGCTGCTCATGCGAGCGCACCACTCCAACTTCCGCATCATCGGCTTTACGAGCATACCCAGCCGGTCCGAGCTTGCGCGCCTCGCCTCCCAGCACGGGTTGGCCCTGCTCGATGACCTGGGGTCGGGTGCGCTGCTCGACACCTCGGCCTTCGGGCTGGGCCACGAGCCCACGGTGCAGGAGTCGCTCGAGGCGGGAGCTTCGCTCGTCATGTTCTCAGGCGACAAGCTCCTGGGCGGTCCCCAAGCGGGGATCCTGGTGGGCTCCGCTGAACTGATCGCGCGCCTCCGCCGTCACCCCCTGGCCCGCGCGCTGAGGGCGGACAAGCTGTGCCTGGCCGCGCTGGAGGCCACCCTGATGCATTATCTGCGGGATGAGGCCACCCGGGAGATCCCCGTCTGGCAGATGATTGCCGCTCGCCCGACCGATCTTCAGGCTCGGGTCCAATCCTGGGTCGCACGCCTTGGGCAGGGGCGGGTGGTGGAGTCCCGCTCCACGGTCGGAGGCGGCAGCCTGCCCGAGGAAACGCTGCCGACCTTCTGCCTCGCGCTGACCCCTCCCCATCCGCACAAGCTTCTCGAGCGGTTGCGCGCTTCTTCGCCACCGGTAATCGCGCGAATTGAGGAGCACTGCGTTCTGCTGGATCCGCGAACCGTTCTCCCTCCTCAGGAGGAGGACCTGCTGAGCGCGCTGGGGGCCGCGACGCAGGTTGCGGATGGCCTGGCCCTCAACGAGAGGAAGGCATGAAAAGCGACATCGATCGGCTGATGACGGAGAGCGGAGTGGAGGCCCTGTGGGTCACGGGTCCCGCCCTGCACAACCCGCCCATGACCTACTTCACGGGTCTGGCGAACCTGACCCACGCCGATCTGATCAAGCTGCGCGGCCAGGAGCCGATCCTCTTCTACTGGCCCATGGAACGGGAGGAGGCCGCGCGGGCGGGCCTGGCCAGTAAGAGCGTCAATGAGTACAACCTCCTGGAACTGCTTCGCCAGTCCGGCGGCAGCAACATTCGCGCGACGGCAGCCCGCATGGTGCGGATTTTTGATGAACTGGGAGTCGCGGGGCAGGTGGAGGTGTACGGCCGGGTGGATCTGGGCCCGATGTACGGGGTGCTAACTGAACTCGCCAAGCTGCGTCCCGCGCTGAGCTTCGTGGGAGAGGAGGAGCGCTCGGTCCTGAGCCGAGCTATGATCACCAAGGATGAGGCGGAGGTGGAACACATCCGCCAGATCGGGCGCATCACCACGGAGGTGATGGAAATGGTGGCGGATTATCTCACCTCGCGCCCGCTGGAAGGCCGCCGGCTCTTGAGGCGCGATGGCCAGCCTCTGACCGTGAGGGATGTCAAGCGCAAGATCCGACTCTGGCTAGCCGAGCGAGGAGGCGAAGACCCGGAGGGGGTGATCTTCGCGATCGGGCGCGATGCCGGCGTCCCCCATAGCACGGGCAACCCCCAGGACGTGATCGAGGTCGGCAAGCCGATCGTGTTCGACTTCTTCCCTCAGGAGGCGGGAGGCGGATACTTCTATGACATAACGCGCACCTGGTGCTTGGGTTACGCCCCCCGCCAAGTGGAAGAGGTCTATCGCGATGTTCTGGCCGCCTATCGCCATGCGTGTGGAATGCTCGAACCCGATACCCTCTGTCGCACCGTGCAGACGCAGACCTGCCGCTTCTTGGAGGCTCGCGGTCATCCGACCCTGTTGAATTCGCCGCAGACCGAAGTGGGCTATTGCCACTCGCTCGGCCACGGGGTTGGCCTGAATATTCACGAGGAGCCGCGCTTCAACCATTTGGAGGCGAATGGGGATCGCCTTCTGCCGGGATCGGTCATCACGGTAGAGCCCGGGCTCTACTATCCCGAACGCGAGCTGGGGGTGCGCCTGGAGAACACTCTCTGGGCCCGGCCCGATGGCACCCTGGAGGTGTTGGCGGATCTGCCACTCGATTTGGTGCTCAAGATGAAATCCAAGGCAACCCCTGCCCGGGGTGGGTCTGGCGGGCAAGCGAGGGCCGGCAAGAAAACGCCGGCCCGGAAGCGCTCGCGGAAGGCAACCCGGGGGCAGCCCCGCCGGGGGAAGTGAAAGAGGCGGATTGGAAGGACGCTAGGGCCCCGCCTAGGTCCTTGGAGCACATTGCGGTCACCATGCCCGGACCAAAACGCAAGTTGGAGGATCGGAAACTGCGAGTCCTCGGCATCGAAAGCTCGTGCGACGAGACCGCGGCCGCGGTCGTGGAGGACGGGAGGAGGATACTCTCCAACCTGATCGCCTCCCAGGCCTCGCTACACGCGAAGTACGGTGGGGTATTTCCGGAGGTTGCCTCCCGGCGCCACGTGGAGGTGATCGACCGGGTGGTTGTGGCTGCCCTCGAGCAGGCCCACCTCAGCTTCGAGGACCTGGATGCCGTTGCCGTCACGCGCGGGCCGGGTCTGGCGGGCTCGCTGGTCATCGGCCTGAACTTGGCCAAAGGCATCGCTCTGGCCAGCGGCCTTCCCCTGCTGGGGATCAACCACCTGGAAGCACATATCTATTCGCTGTTCCTGCTGGAGGAGACTCACCCGGTTCAATTCCCGGTCTTGTGCCTGATCGTGTCCGGCGGCCACACGGAACTGATTCTGATGAGAGATCATGGCGACTACCGGCGCCTGGGCGCGACCTTGGACGACGCCGCGGGAGAAGCCTTCGACAAAGTCGCGCGCCTGCTCGGGCTGACCTACCCCGGAGGCCCAGCGATCGAACAGGCCGCCCGGTCCGGACGCGCCGAAGCCTTTCGCCTACCCCGCGCCATGCTGGAGGGAACCTGGGACTTCAGCTTCAGCGGCCTTAAGACCGCTATGCTTCGTCTGGTGCAGCGACTGCAACCGGAGATCCGGGAGGGAAAGCCTCTGAATACCGCTCACCTGCCCCTGCCGGATCTGGCGGCCGCCTTCCAGGCCGCGGTGATCGAAGTGCTGGTTCGGAAGGCCAGCCTGGCGGCACGAGAGTTTCAGGCGACCCAACTCTTTGTCGCCGGAGGGGTATCCGCCAATCAGAGCCTGCGCACGGCCATGGAACAGGCCGCTCCTTGCCCGGTACGCACTCCTCCTGCGGAGTTGTGCACCGACAACGCGGCCATGGTCGCGGCCGCGGGCTGCTATCGCGCCCTGGCCCGCCAAGGAGATGCGCTCGACATTGATGTGCTACCGGACTGGGCCTTGGGAGTGACCGAGGGAGGAGGAATCCGGCAGCCCTGACTTCCGGCCTCGCTCCTCGTTTTCCTTCAGGAACATGGGCTCGCTCCCCCGGGAACTCGGCGCGCGGCCCGCGAGGGTGCCCCCGGAACAATTGACGGACCCGAGCCACGGGGGTATACTCGCAGAGAGTTCGGCAGAAAGGACAAACCGCCATGAGCGGCGCGGCAAGCAGGCCACAAGCTCTGGGTCGATGAGGCACCGGGAAATCCGCGTGCTTTTTTGTTTCCTTGCCTTCGGGCGAACAGGAGGCTGCTAGCCATGGATCACGGGATGATTGGTAAGATCGAGAAAGCCAAGCGATATGCGGAGCAGCCGGAGCGCTTTCAGTTTCATACCTTTGAGTTGACCTTTCGCGGCGACAACAATGATCACGTGGTCAAGTATGAGCGCGGATCCTGGAGTTGTGATTGCGAATTTTTCGTGCTGCGTGGGTTATGCAGCCATACCATGGCACTGGAGCGCCTGCTTGAGCCGATGATGGCCCCCAAGGTGCCCGCCTAAGTTCCGCCCGAGGAAACCAGCGGAAAGATCTCCCCGGCGCGCCCAGACCCAGGGCCGCGAATACCGACCGTTCCGTATTGCCTCCGCCCCCGGAGGCGGGCCAGCGGGTAAGCTACTGGACCGGCTCCCGGTTTCTTGACCTCTCCTCATTCTCCAGTTCGTCCATCCATTTCTCCTGGCGGGCCAAACCGCGGAAGCGGGCGATCAGGCTGAGCCCGTACAAGGCCAACCCTCCCAGGATCACCGTATACCCGGCAACCATGAAGATGAGGGTGGCCGGAGTGGTCGTCTGGGTCATATCCCCCTCCTACCCCGAAAAGAGCGCGTTGCGCCGGGCCTCCAACATGTCCCCGCGCAGAGCCAAGCGCACGCGATAGACGAGAAGCGTCGCGTAAAGGACCGTGAAGGTCAGCAAGCTGAACAGGAAGGTTTCGAGCATCTTGGGCGTCATGGCAAAGCCGCCCAAGGCGCTCGCATCTCCGCTACCGATGACGACCGGGTGAATGGTGCGCAGGAAGCGGATTGACAAAAAGGTGATGGGCACGGTGATGACACCCACGATGGCATACACGGCCCCAAACCGGGCGCGCCTCTCCGGCTCCTCAATGCCCTGTCGCAAGAGGAGATAGGCGGCGTAGACGAGTTCCATGACCGAGGTCGTGACCAGACGGGGATCCCAGGTCCACCACGTGTTCCAAACGGGTCGGGCCCAGATCGACCCGCTGAGGATTGCGATCAATCCAAAAACCATCCCGATTTCCACGGATGAGATCTGCACCAAATCCCAGTACCGTTCTCGCCGGGAAAGATAGAGGCCGCCCGTCACCGCGGCGACCACGAAGGAAAGCATCCCCACCCAGGCCGAAGAAACGTGGAAATAGAAGACCCGCTGAACCTCTCCCATCACCGCCTCGCGCGGCGCGTACCCAAACACCAGCCCCAGTGCGGCCAGCAGAAGCAGAGCGGCAACGAGCGTGAGGGCCATGCGTGTCGCGGACGCTCTCTCTCGTATCATTACCTTCCTCCCTGGGCAGATCCCTTCAGCGATGGACGCGGGCTTGCGCCGATCTCACTCCTCGACCACGTACTCGAACAACAAGTAGGACACGGCCACGAAGATCACGTCGCAAGCGATCAACAGATTCAGCCACGGCCAGATCTGGTCCATCGGCGCGGCGCTGAGAAACCCCGCGCTCGCGTTGACCGCCGAGATCAAGACCGGCAGCACGACCGGAAAGAGGAGAATCGGCAGAAGCACATCGCGAGTCCGCGCCTGAATGGCCATGGCCGCCAGCAACGTCCCCAGAGAAACGTACCCGATGGACCCAAGCAAGACCACGAGCAGGAGCCCGGGCTGGAACAGATTGATGTTGTAGAGCGCGCTGTAGATAGGCAGCACCAGGGCTTCCATGATCGCCATGAACAGGAAACTCCCGAATGCCTTGCCCAGATAAATCGCGCTCCGATCCACCGGCGCCAGCAAGAGACCCTCCCAGCAACCACGCTCGCGCTCCAGAGCCAGGGAGCGGTTGAGGCCCAACGTGCCCGCAAAGGCAAAGGTCACCCACAGCACCCCGGGGGCCACTGCCTGCCGCAGCGGGAGGTCCAGCTCGAGCGCGAAGTTGAAGACCAAGAGCACAAGCAAGGCGAACACGAGCATGGCACCCAGCAGTTCCTTGCTGCGCAATTCCGCGGCCAGATCCTTCCATACGATCACTCCGACGGAACGGAAGTAATTCCCTGGGCCCGCGGGCCGGGCCTGCGCGGGAGCCGTCTCAACCATGGGCGGCCACCGCCTGTTGATAAAGGGAGGGAAGCCGATCCAGGGGGAATTCCCCTCTCCGAAAACTCGCGGCGATGCGGCCCTGACTCAGAACGTCGATGCGATCTGCCAATGGAGCCGCGCGCTGGAGATCATGGGAGGTCATCACGATCGTCCGGCCCTGGGAGGCGACCCCCTGCAGCAACTTGTCAAGCATCTGGCCCGCCTGCGGATCAAGACCCGTGTAGGGCTCATCCAACAGAAGGATGAGCGGATCGTGCAAAAGGGCTCGAGCGAGCGAGAGGCGCTGCTGCATTCCACGGGAGAAGGAGCGCACGGGCTCACGCTGGCGCGACAGAAGACCCACCTGGTCGAGCAACCCACGGATGCGCGGCCCGAAACGATCCAGGCCATAGAGCTGGGCGTAAAAACGCAGATTCTCCTCGGCGGTCAGGTCGCCGTACAAAAGCGGCTGATGGGAAACGACCCCAATCTGCCTGCGAACCTGGGCGGCCTCCTGCGGTAGAGGCAACCCCTCCACCCAGACTTGCCCGAACGACGGCCGAGTCAAGGAGGCCAGAATCCGGAGCAGGGTGGTCTTGCCTACCCCGTTGGGTCCGATCAGGACGACGAACTCGCCCCGCGCCACCTCGAAGTCGAGCTGTCGCAAAACGAGGCGGGACCCGAAGCTCTTGCTCAGTTTGACCACCCGGATGCTCATTCGCGATCTGGCTCCTCCGAAGTCGAGGGCTCGAGCAGGCGAGCCTTCAGTTCCGTGCGGCGAATTCGGTAGGCTTCTTCCTCCAGTTCTCCCGCCTCGTGAGCGTCATCCAAGGCAGCGATCGTCCTCAGCAGGGTTTCGCGATCGGGGCCGCCCTCGGGCGGCGGGCCTCCAGGAGAGCGCTGTCGGCGCCAACCATACAGGGCAGCGCCGAATAGGACCAACCCCAACACCCCCGCCCCAATCAGAATGGAAGCGGGAGCGCCCGATCCGAACCGGATCAGACTCTGGGACTCATCGAGCACGGTCAAATTCAGGGTCTGGCCCGGGGAAAGCGCTCCGCCCGCGTACAGTTCATAGGTTCCTCCCTGAATCTGCCGCGAACCGCTATCCACGACCTGATCGCTTTGCACCCGCAAGGTCTGAGGCACCACGATTACCTCGCCGGCCAGGGGGTAGCGGACGGGAATATTGAGAGTTACCTGGCGCCCCGCGGGCAGATCAAACGAGTACAGCACCTGATGGCTGCCCGATCCGGGAATGACCGCCTGCGTGTCTGCGAACCCGGAGGCCGTCGAGATGTACCGCCCCCCCAGGGCTCCATCCTCAAACTGCAGGTCCCTTGCTCCAGCCGGGAGATCGAAGACGAGGATCCCCCCACCGGTTTTGGAGGCCACCACCGTCTTCTGTTCGGGGTTCGAGAAGATCGCCAGCACACCCACGCGCAGTATCGCTTGACCTGGCACGGATTCGACAAAGATGTGCTGTCGATCCATGCTCAGGAAAGACGTATCAGTCGTCGTGTCGTAAACGCTCACCGGCAGGGAGATCGACCCGGAGCCGGAGGGGCCCTGCTTGAGCTCGGAAGAGTAGGTTACGCCGCGATAATCCACCGAAGCGGCCACGCTGCGGTCCGCCGGGAGTTCCACACCCTCCACCTCGAAGTTCCCCTGGCTGTCGCTGATGGCGCTCTGCTGCGCCGAGGGGGCCGTTCCGCTATAGCTCTGCACCAGGACCGCTTGGCCGGCGAGAGGCTGTTGGGTCGTGCCGTTGGTCACCTGGCCCACGACCCTCACCGTGCTGGGACCGGAGGAGGCGGCGGGGGGATGGGCGGAGCCCGAGCCTTGAACCATCTGGGCCGAGGCCCCCTCCGCCAGGCTGCGGACATAGGCAACCAAGCCCCAACGCTGATCCTCCGTCAAGTCGGAAGAGGCCGGGGGCATGCCCTGAGCCGATCCTTGGGAGATCAGATTGTATAAGTCTTGACCGGTAGCCCGGGCCAAAGTGGAGGCTTTCGTTAGATCGGCCAGAGGAGCGGCCAGGCTTTTGGCGCCGGCCCCGTCCCCCTTGCCCTCGGCTCCGTGGCAGGAGGCGCACCGCTGGGCATAGATTTGACTGGCCTGCGCCAGGCTGGAAGCTGGGGTGCCCAAGGCGAGAGCGTAGTAGGTCACCTGCCAGCGTTCGGCGGCGCTCAGGGCGCCGCCGAAGGGCGGCATGAATTGCTGCAGATCGCCATTGGTTACCATCGCGAACCATTGCGCAGGCGATGCCGGACGGTAGATCTCCGGGGCGGCCAAGGCTGGAACCGGGCTGGAGAACTGAGCGGCCAGCGGCCCGTCCCCCTGGCCGCCCGGGCCGTGGCAGGGAGCGCATTGATCCGAGAAGAGGGCAGCCCCGCGCTGCAAATCGATTTGATCGGGAGGGATCGCCTCGGCTGGGACCGGGGAGACAAGACCTTGGGAAGACGGCAGCGCTCCGGGGGGAGGCGTGATGTCCTCGGCGAGGGAGCAGCTCGACAGGATCAGCAACAACCCGGATAGCAGGGCGAACCAGGCGGCATGCCGGAGCCTGCGGACTTGGCGAGCCCGACCCCCTGCGGGCTGCGGATCATGGGACAAGACCCACCTCGCTCTTGGTTCGCGACTAGATTGCGTGATTTAGGGCCACCCCACAATGAGGGCAGAATCGATCCCCGACTTGGATCGCCTGGCCACATCTCGAACAAAGGCCGGCCCGGCGGGAGCCGACTTCTTTCTTCTGCCCCTGCGGTGCCCTCCGGCGCGTCCGAATCTCGTCCTCCAGCTGGTCGGACCCCAGGCGGGGGGAGGCCGGCGCTTTCCGACGAGCGGCAATCTCCCGCTCCAGGGATTCCTCCTGTTGGGATCGAGCCCGGGCGGCTAGGCCGCGCTGGGGATCCAATTCCTTGAGCAGTTCCGCCCCGCGCGCCAACAAGGCGACGCGACCAGGGGAATAATCCTCCCCCGAGATCTTCCCGAGGGCGTAATCGAAGTCCAGCTCCCGCATCGTCTCGATCACCTGGTCCACCTGCGCCTGGAGTGAGGAAAC
>Ga0187878_1002762_pt1 | contig 15201 bp, 10 predicted proteins | sample June2016WEW_17_1_FD_132979 | JGI IMG/M metagenome (GOLD analysis project Ga0187878, IMG submission 132979) | Peatland microbial communities from SPRUCE experiment site at the Marcell Experimental Forest, Minnesota, USA - June2016WEW_17_150 | ecosystem: Environmental > Terrestrial > Soil >...
AATTCACCATGGTCCAACCAGGCTGCGCGCTGACACATCCCCTGTATTTTAGTCATATTATGTGAAACCAGTAAAATAGATGTACCTCGCCGGCAAAAATCATCAATGCGCGCTTCACATTTTTTTTGAAAGGGTTCATCCCCCACACCCAAAATTTCGTCGACGAGTAATACGTCAGGATTACTGGCAGTAGCTACCGAAAAGCCCAAGCGCGCATACATACCAGTAGAATAGGTCCGGATGGGAGCATTAATAAATTCGTTTAATTCTGAAAATTCAACAATCTGATCGTATTTTTCTAACATTTCCCGACGACTGAAGCCCAAGAGTGCCCCATTCAGAAATATATTTTCCTGCCCGGTTAATTCAGGGTGGAATCCTGCACCCAGCTCCAATAAAGGCGCAACTTTCCCCCATACAACCACTCTCCCTTTGGTAGGACGTAAAACTCGCGCAATTACTTTTAGAAGCGTGCTTTTTCCAGCACCATTGTCTCCAACGATACCAAATATTTCCCCCCGATTCACTTCCAAATTAACTCCTTTCAATGCCCAGAACGTCCGCCATTGAACCTGACGTTTCATCCGACGAATCAAATATTCTTTAAAAGAACCGATGCGCTCACTAGGTACGCGAAAACGCACCGAAACGTCCTCAAGATGAATTGCATGTGCAGGAAAGGGATTTTGTGATTGGACCATTGGGGGCATTGCCCTAAATACGATAGGCAAATTCATCAGATTTTGATGTAAAGATAAACCATCCCACCAGCAGCATTCCAATCGCGATTGCAGCTGCAGGCCAGATATCACCCCAAGCTGGCCAAAGACCATCATATATCGGCAGCCGCCAGAGCTTAACCAAATAATAGAGGGGATTAAGATGCAATAACAATTGATATTTGGCCGGAATAACGGTCTCAGGGTAAATAATTGGAGTCAAGTACATCCAAGCAAGCAAGATGACCTGGTACATCTCAACTACATCAGGATAAAAAACCGCTAGCGTAGAAATCGCTAAACCCAAGCCAAGGGTAAAAAAGGTCAAAAGGAGCAGAGAAATGGGCGCAAAAAACGCTGTAATCCTTAATGGGGTACCTGTAACAACCATAACAATAACAAGGGAAACGAATGCCAATGCCAGGTTAATGATGCCCGATCCCACTGCGGAAAACCCAAAAGAGGCACGCGGAATATAAATTCGCTGCAACAACCCTCCCCCCCAGACAAGGCTACTAATCGCACTCGTGGTACTCTGTGAAAAAAAATTCCAGACAATTAAGCCACTAAGAATATAGGCGGGAAATTGACGAGTGGCACCAAAAATATTGGAAAAAACAAAACTTAAGATGAGCATCATCCCCAGTGGGTTGAGCATGGTCCAAGCCACACCAAGGTAGGAACGTTTATAGCGGGTAAGGATATCCCTCCGGATCAACTGATAAAGCAAATGCCGATAATGCACTGCTTCCTTAAGTTCCTGGAGGGCGTGGGGTATTAATTGTCCCGAATCGTATACCGTTGAATGCTGCATGATAACCTAGTAAGCATGGGAAAAGACTTGAGGATTTTACCATGAAAGGTAAGGGGAGCTTTTTCACTCCCATTAATGAGGAATGAGGTCGATTGAATAGGATTTGGTTTCCGCTGCCTTTTCATTCCCATGCATCAGCGATAAGAAAATCCGGCTTCACTCCGCATTGATTCAACCCAGCAGTAAGGACCCCGATCATTTCGGGCGGACCAGCAAGGTAATACTTGAGGGAAAGCGGGTGTGGAATGGAGTTAATAACCGTCCCAGCGTCGATGCGGCCCAAAATGCAATCATTTCCATCAGCAACCTGCTCAGCAAAGAACCAAACCTTCAGGTTGGAGCACCTCCCCCGGGCAGCCACCACCAAGGACCGGTAAATCAACAGGTCCGGACAGCGAGCACCATAGAACAAATAGATAGAGTGGGGATACCCAGGTGAAAGCCCGCCGAGAAAGGCAGTAAAAGCTGTTATACCGGTGCCACCAGCAAGCAAACATATATCACTGCCAGTGTCAACGATAAATTCACCATAGGGCATCTTTATCCACACCTTGCGCCCAGGTCGCAATTCAGCCTCCATTCTCCGGGTAAATAGGCCTTTGACTGCATAGGTTATGCGCAAGAGTTTGCGGTCTGCCGGGGTGCTGGCAATTGAAAAAGAGCGCGAATCAGGCCAGAAATCGCCAGGAAGGTAATCATCCAATGCCAAATGGAGGAATTGACCCGGAAAGAAGCGGGGGGCAAGGTTTTCCGGTTTCAACAATATGCTGTAAACCTGATCGCCATGATCCAGGATATCCGTCACCTGACAGCGTAGTTTTTGCGGCATCAGACCACCCGTTTGCCCCTGATCAAGCAGAAGTTGGCTGCATTTAGGTATTCCACCATGATTTTATCCAATAAGATTATATTCGATTGCCATGATTAATAAAACACCAAAAAATGCGGTGCATATTAAAATGCACCGCATTCATATCTTGCCCATATGCGCGTTATGCTTTAATTAATCCCACAGTAATTTTTTCTCCATCAAGCTCGTCTGTAACGATTGCGGAAAGGCCAGGCGGAGAGGCAAAGGTTAATTCAACGGTCAAGGTCTCAACCATTACATAGTCACGGTTGGCTTCGATCGCTTTCCTCAACCCTTCAGATGCCGTTACATAAACGCGGATGCGGTCGGCTACATCCAAGTCAGCGGTCTTGCGCAGGTCTTGCACCCGGCGAACGAACTCGCGGGCCAACCCTTCGCGGACTAATTCAGGAGTCAGGTCAGTAATCAGTGCAGCCAGATATGCCCCATCGTTGGCAACAGCAAATCCCTCTTTAGCTTGGGCACGGACTTCCACTTCCTCAGGTAAGATGTTGTATTCAACGCCTTCCGACGTCACACTGACGGGCTGCCCATCCAAAAAACGAGGAGCAGCAATGCCGGGATCTAGTGCAGCGATGGACTTAGCCAACCCAGGGAATTTGTTCCCATATTTCTGACCTAGCTGCCTGGAAAGGGGTTTTACTGCAAAAGAGACTGCCTCACCTGTAGCATCCAGGAGGCGGACTTTCTTAACATTCAACTCATCGGTAATCAGGGAGCCATAAGTTTCCACAGCGTGACGTTCTTCAGGCCGCGCCAAGGCGAAAGCAGCTTCGGAAAGCGGCTGGCGCACCTTGCGATTTGCCTTTTGGCGGGCATTGTGGCCAAGCGATACGAGCTTCATCACGAGAGACATTTCACGGTTGAGGGTTTCGTCGATTTTTGATTCGTCCGCTTTTGGCCACTTTGCCAAGTGAACAGACTCAGGCGCGTTCGGATTGATCGAACAAACCAGATTCCGGTACATTTCGTCGGCCAGGAACGGCATGGCGGGCGCCAGTAATTTCGCCAGGGTCACCAGCACAGAATAAAGAGTGTAGTAGGCAACCTGTTTATCCGAATCGGATTCAGACTTCCAGAATCGCCTACGGGAGCGGCGAAGATACCAGGTGGAGAGCGATTCGACGAAGGCTTCTATAGGACGCGTTGCGCCTGGGACATCGTAAGTCTCGTACGCTTTGGTAACATCCCTGACAAGGGTGTTCAGCGAAGAAAGCAGCCACTTATCCAGATCATTGGCCGGCTTAATTACCTTTGTCAGATCGGGGTTGTCCAGATTTGCATAGGTGACGAAGAAAGAATAGACATTCCAGAGGGTAAGGGTAAAATTTTTAACCACATCCGTGACCATGCTGGCTGCGAAACGACGCTCGGCGTTGGGCGGAGCGGAGGTGTAAAAGTACCAGCGGAAGGCATCCGCGCCTGATTGGTCCAATACCTCCCAAGGGTCAGCGACATTGCCAAGGTGCTTGGACATTTTTCGACCTTCTGCGTCTACGACATGACCAAGGCAAATAACATTCTTAAAGCTAAGCTGGTCGAAAAGCAAGGTACTGATGGCATGCAGGGTGTAGAACCAGCCACGCGTCTGATCAACGGCTTCAGAGATGTAATCAGCCGGAAATTGATTGGCAAATTTGTCCTTATTCTCAAATGGATAGTGCCACTGCGCCATCGGCATCGAACCTGAATCGAACCAGACATCAATCAAATCGGGAACACGCGCCATCTTACCGCCACATTTAACGCAAACCCAATTGACCTTGTCCACATGAGGACGATGCAGGTCAAGTGTTGCCAGGTCTCGTCCGGCTTTCTCCGAAAGTTCCTTGATCGATCCGATACATTCACGATTCTTACAGTCAGGACATTCCCAAACCGGGAGCGGTGTGCCCCAATAACGCTCACGGCTGAGGGCCCAGTCAATATTATTGCTGAGCCAATTGCCGAAGCGACCGTCTTTAATATACTCAGGAACCCAATTGATTTGTTGGTTGAGTTCCACCAAGCGATCTTTGAACGCACTAGTGCGGATGTACCAAGAATCGCGAGCGAAGTACATCAGCGGTGTATCACAGCGCCAGCAGAAGGGATAGGTATGGGTAATGGTTTCTGACCGGAATAAGAGACCACGCTTATCCAAGTCGGCAGTGATAGAAGGATCGGCATCCTTGATAAAGACTCCCCTCCAAGGCGTGATCTGCGGCAGGAAATTCCCATCCGGCCCAACTGTCATCAACAAGGGAAGGTCGTATTTTTTGGATACCTCCAAATCATCCGCGCCGAAAGCCGGAGCGATATGAACCAATCCTGTACCATCTTCGGTGGTAACGAAATCGCCTAACACGACAAAATGTGCGGGTTTCTCCAACGGCATGAAAGTAAAAAGGGGGTGGTATTTCGCGCCCTTTAATTTTTTGCCTTTGAATTTCTCCACCACCCTGACTTTCTCTTCCGGAAAGACTTTTTCCAAAAGGGCTTCAGCCAAGATGAGACGTTCACTACCTCCCTCCGGGATGGCGCGTTCCACTGTGACGTAGGCGACCTCAGATCCCGCTGCGACGGCAACATTGGCAGGTAATGTCCAGGGCGTTGTCGTCCAGACTAAAAGCGATGTACCGGGTTTATCAACCAAAGGCAAGCGCACAAATACCGAGGGGTCGGTGGCATCCGCGTAGCCCTGGGCAACTTCATGGTCCGAAAGCGGTGTTCCACAGCGCGGACAATACGGGACAATCTTGTAACGTTTGAAAAGCAGATCGCGCTCCCAGAAAGTCTTCAAAATCCACCAGACCGACTCGATGTATTCATTCGTGTAAGTTACATAAGCATCACCCAAGTCCACCCAAAAGGCAATGCGATCGGTCAGTTTTTCCCAATCCTGGATGTAATCAAATACGGACTTTTTGCACAAGGCATTGAACTTCTCGATGCCGAATTCTTCAATCTGCTGCTTATTGTTGAAGCCAAGTTTCCTTTCAACAGCGATTTCGACTGCCAGACCATGCGTGTCCCAGCCACCGCGGCGTGAAACGTGGAAACCGTTCATAATTTTATAGCGCGGAAACAAATCCTTGAAGGCACGCGCCTCAACATGATGCACGCCTGGTTTGCCATTCGCCGTGGGAGGCCCTTCGAAAAAAACGTATTCGGGTGCCCCCTTGCGAAGTTCAATGGTTTTTTGGAAGATTTTGCGCGTTTTCCAGAATTTCAATATGCCCTCTTCCATGGCACTTACATCAAGTTTAGAAGTAACAGATTTAAACATATACACCTCAACATACGTTATTCTGAATCTTGAATAACAAAACTCTCGTCTCTTCCCAGAGACGAGAGTCGGAAGACTCGCGCGGTACCACTCTGCTTCCTAATTAAATAGGCGCTTACAGGTACAACCAACCAGCATATACCCTGCCAATATAACGGGTGGCTTCCGGCGTTCTTACTCACACAAGGTTTTCAGATTGCAGCTCCGGGAGGATTTTCAGCCATTCCTACCAACCCGGCTCACACTATTCCCGGGCTCGCTGTTGGCGGTGGGAGGCATACTCGTTCCCATCATCGCTTATAGGCTCTAAGTTGCACTGAATTATAATAGCTTGACACGTCTCCTGCAAGGATAATTATCATGAACATCCAGATCAATGAACTCAGCCTCCCCTCCAACGCAACCGACATCCAACCCGTCCAGGGTGGCATCATCGCTTCCGGTTCCCACCTGACTTTGAACCTGCCTTTCTCTCCCGTGCGTTTCCTTATTTCAGGCTGGCAGTCCTGGTCGCTGACCGCCTGGGTGAACACAGACCGTCCCATCCGCCCGATGCGCCCAAGCATCATGCATCCCATGCAAACCGATCCTGTCCATGCTACCGAGCGGGTCCCAAACGGGTCCTGGTATGGGGCAGTGGAACTCAGCAATGGAAGGATTGTCTTCCTAGGAGCGCTGGGGTTCGAAAGCCTTGTGAGATTGGATGGACAATCCCTTACTGGCGCGTATGAAGGAGGAGATGGGGAATGGTTCATAGCAAGCGGCAATGAGGACGAATTCATGATCCGGTATGCCGGTCTGCTTAGAGAACGCTTTGGGAAGGGACGAGCAAAACCCAGCCCGCGAATCTGGTGTTCCTGGTACAGCTTGTATACTGAAATTTACGAACAGCAATTCTTAAAAATCCTTAACGACCTGGGGACTTTGGGCAGCCCCAATGCACTGCCATTCGACACATTCCAGATCGATGATGGGTGGCAAATCAACATCGGCGACTGGGAGCCAAACAGGAAATTTCCATCCGGAATGGACTGGCTGGCAGACAAAATAAAACAGACGGGTCGCAAGGCCGGCCTTTGGCTGGCTCCACTGCTCGTCGTCCGCTCCTCCAGCATTTTCCGCGAGCACAGAGATTGGCTTCTCCATGACATAAATGGAAAACCAGTATCCGCGGGCTTTAACTGGAGCGAGCCACTCTATGCCTTAGACACCACCCATCCCGCCACGCTGGAATGGCTGGATGGATTGATGAAAAAAATACGCGGTTGGGGCTATGACTACATCAAACTTGATTTTCTTTATGCAGGAGCATTACCCGGCAAGCGAAAGATAGAAATGCCACGCGAGGCGGCGTATCGCAACGGATTAAAGACCATCCGTACGGCTTTAGGGGATGCATACCTCCTGACTTGCGGAGCGCCGATCCTGCCTTCCATCGGGCTGTGTGATGGAATGCGCATCGGTCCGGATGTGGCCGGTCACTTCAGCTCCCATCGAGACGACATCCTATTGACGAATTTCGCAATCCCTGGGGCGCGAAATGCAATACGAACCACATGCAACCGCCTGTGGCTCCAGCCGCTTGTCCAAACCGATCCAGACGTGGTTTATTTCAGCAGCCAGCAGAACAAGCTGAGCCCTGAACAAAAATCAATGATTCAAGACCTGGCACAAATCTGCAGGTTCAAAGCAAGCTCGGATATCCCCTCCTGGCTGACAAATAATGAGCGGACTGCACTGCACGCGTATTTGGAAAGCAATCCTGAAGTGCAAAAGGTCGGAAAGACAGCCTACCAGATCGGTGACCACAAGGTGGATTTCGGACCTCACATCGGTATGCCGGTCACGCCAAGTATATTCAGTAAATTACAGGGGGCAGTCCTTGGCGAGCTGGCAAATTCCCCGGTGCTGTTGAAAGGATTCGATAAATTGGGGAAATTGAAATTGGAGAAAATGCTGAAACAAAATCCGGTCTAAGATTAAATCATGCGGCCTTGACAGAGAGACCACAATTAGGGTTATCACAAGAAACGAATCGGGCCCATGGCGGATTTACTTTGCTTAGTTCAGAGCGTTTACCAACAATTTAATATTCCCTGGCGAGGACAGATTCAGTCGCAAAATACGCCTTCCACGTGCTGCCAGAGCTTCATAATCGCCCAACGCCTGTGCTCTCTCCAATGTTCCAAAACTCATTCCCTGTCCGGGTATATTCAAATCATTCACCGGTTCGGCTGTTATTTGGAGGAACAAGCCGGAATCCGGGCCACCCTTATGCAACTGACCGGTTGAATGCAAAAAACGCGGCCCATAACCAATAGTGGTGGCACAGCCTGTCTTCGACCGGATTGCCTGGCGAATTTGCGTGAGGGCTGCGGTCATGTCAGCGTTTCTTGGCAAATAAGCATTGATCGCGACATAATTGCCTTTCCGAGCAGCATTTAAAAATGACTTCAATATTTTATCCAGACTGGAATCGGACATACGCAGAGTTGAAAAGGCTTGAACTCCATCATCGTTCCAGAAAGGTGAGCCCTGGTCAAGATGATTCGATTGGCTATACGCTGCGCTTTTAGTTTTTGTACGATCTTTCGAATCCTGAACATCCGGCTGATCAAACGCATTTACACCCAGGATTGAGCAAGCAATGGCAGTTGCCACCTCCCAACGGTAGAACTCCGCTCCGAGGTCATATGCATCTGCGAGATTGAAAACCAGCACTGGATGACCTGCTTCCTGGAGCGGTTTTATAACTCCATCCAACTCCCCCTCCCGACGCAGGTAAACAAGAAGGCGATCTGCGCCGAAACCTTCAAGCCCTTTTGATGAAGTTGGAGACACACCGAGCAATTGTTCTCCAACAACCGGGATGATGCCCTTCCCCCGTTTTCCACTCGATTCGGCGACCAACTGCTCCAGCCAGGCACCAAAAGGAGCGATCGATTTATCAGCCAGGATTGTTAACTTATCATGACCGTCCAGAGTGAATTGACCAAGGATGGCTCCAAGAACCAGGCCAGGGTTGCGCGCGCCGGATATGTCTGCAGCGCATTGGCTCATCATCCAGGCAGCGCGATCAAGCAACCGATCAAGATCAATACCTAACAGTGCCGCAGGGACCAATCCAAAATGGGTCAACGCTGAATAGCGTCCACCAACGGAAGGATCGGCGCGGAAACTCTTACGGAAGCCGCGCACATTCGCCAACGCCTCCAGGGATGTTCCCGGGTCAGTGATGGCCACAAAATGGCTGCCAGCACGCCCGCTCCGTTCCCAGAAATAGTTAAACAATGCATTGATCTCAGCCGTCCCACCAGATTTAGATGAGACCAGATATAGGGTCTTTTCAGGAGGAAATGCGCCTTCAGCAGCAAAAATCTGTTCAGGATCTGTCGAATCCAAAATGGAAAAATTAACACCATTTTCCGATGAGATAGGGAAGCAAAGGGATAGCACATCCGGCGCAAGCGATGATCCACCCATTCCAATCAATAAAAAGTGCGTAAATCCATCAGCGTGAACCTGGGAAACAAAATCACGAATCTCTTTCAGCGCTAGGCGGGAACTATCCGGCAGGTTAAGCCAGCCCATACGATTCCGCACCTCATCCTGCCCGGCCTTATCTGCAGTCCAAAGGGTAGGATCATGCGACCAGAGGCGGGCAGGCACAGCATCTGCAATCAAACCGGCGACACGGCGCCTAACAGGATCAGCCAAAGATCCAAGAGCCTTGACTGCATTGGAACGCCGCTCATCGATCGTTTTAAGCATCGCCACAAATGAATCTGAAAACGTTTTGACCCCTTCGTCCTCAAGTTCCGCAGTCACTTTATTCATTGAGATGCCCAATGACTCAACATCTTCCAAAACTTTCCGAGCCTCCTCGAGGTGAACCGTTAGGGTGAGTTCAGCCTTTCCATGATCCCGAAAGGCAGCGAGAGTTTGCGGGGGAACGGTATCGACGGTGTTAGGACCAATCAGGCTATTCACATATAAGGTGTCGGGGTATGCAGGGTTCTTGGTGCTGGTGGAGGCCCACAACGGACGCTGCAGGTGACAACCAGACATCCGGAGGCGGGCAAAACGTTCCCCCTCAAATACTTTCCTGAACTCTTCATAAGCAAGTTTGGTATAGGCAATGGCGGTCTTGCCGCGAAGCGAGGAATCTGCCGCCAGGAGGGGATCCACCTTGGTATCCATACGGGATACAAAAAAAGAAGCAACCGAGGCTATGTGGTCCACAGGCAAACCGGCTGCCACACGCGTCTCCAAGCCATTCAAGTAGGCATCCATTACGGAACGATAACGCTCAACCGAAAAGATCAATGTAATGTTTATATTGATACCAGCAGCGATTGCATCCCGGATGGCAGGGAGGCCTTCCTGAGTTGCCGGAATTTTTATCATCAGGTTCGGTCGAGATACCCTCTCCCATAGATCTTTTGCCAGGGCCAGAGTCCCCTCGGTATTGTGCGCCAGCGTTGGATTGACTTCAAGGGAAACATAGCCATCGGCTCCTTCGGAAGCACGATAAAGTGCAGAAAACAAGTCGCAGGTATCGCGAATATCTTCGATGGCAAGCTGCCAGAATATTTCCTCTGCATTCCACCCCGACCAGGCAAGGGGCAAGATCACCGAGTCATAATCGTTTGTCTTGGAGATCGCATTGTTAAAAATGGTCGGATTGGAGGTGACCCCACGAATGTCACCCCGTTCAATCATGGCAGCCATTTCACCTTGCGAGCCATCGGGTGCCTTTACCAATAAGCGACGTTGGATATTATCGAACCAGAGGGATTGTCCAAGTTCAAGGAGATTTTGAATTTGTGAACTCATTAGATACCTCGAAGAATACAAAGATTCAATTTTAATCCAAGCCTTTTATTATACGACAATAATTATCTATTTACTTCAATTTTTTTAATTTTAGCAACCCGGCGAGCGTGACGTTCCTGACCCGGATCATTGCCCACAAAACGGGCTTCGAGAAAGGACATAACGATTTCATTTGTCAATTCAGGACCAATAACGCGAGTTCCGATGCACAAAACATTCATGTCATCGTGTTCCACGCCCTGGTGGGCCGAGTAGGTGTCGTGACAGACACAAGCATAAATCCCATTAATTTTATTGGCAGCAATGCACGCGCCCACCCCTGAGCCGCACAGTAAAATCCCTCGATCAGCGCCTCCTGCCTGGATGAGGCGTCCCAGCTTTTCGGCGTAATCCGGGTAATCCACAGGCTCGACACTATCGGTTCCCAGGTCAACCGCATCGTGTCCGGAAGCGCGCACCGTCTTCTTAATAGTATGTTTTAAAGGATATCCGGCATGATCACAGGCAATTGCAATTTTCATCTCTCGTTCTCCGTTCAGGGTTTTGGGTCCCTTCCCATGAAAGCGCCAATTCAACAATGATATTCCCGAATCCCGGCAAACTGATTTTACCATGCAGGCTGACATGAAAAGTCTGTTGTCTTACGATAGCTGTTGTGCCATAATTGACATACTTATCCTTTTAGAAATTTTTCCCCCAGGAGGTATGCATGGCAACTCCCAACCCCGCCCAGGAAATTGCTGATGAGATCCGCAACCTTCAATTAAAAGTTGAGGATCTGCAAGGGAATGTCCATTTGTCCAAAACGCGCGAGGCAGTAGAAGATCTACAGACTATGGTCAATGGCCTTACCCAGCGGGTTGCAAATTTACGAACACGCGGATATATCTTTGAAAAAGAATTGGAAAACCAAGGGCAAACATTAGCGAAATCGTGGTTAACCCTTTACCCAAACATTGAATCCCAAATCAACCTGCAATCTTCTACCATGGAAAACAGCTTGCGGCCCATTGAAATGCAAATGTCACAGCTTGCAGCATTAACCAGTAATCCCGGGGCGGCACGCGGACTGCTCAGTACCATTCAGTCGGCGGTAGACCTCCTGGAGGAGAAAGTATCGGCAACCGAACGGACCATAGCCGGGATGTACGACCAATTAAGCAACGAGGTCACCCGGTTTACCAACCATTTGAGCGAAATCGAATACCTGGTAACGCAACTGGCAGAAGCAAACTTCCAATTGCTACCCACCGAAGGTGGGATTGCAGCAATCAAGGGAGTCTGGTGCAAGACCGGGAAGGAACAGAAAGGGGACCCTGAAGGGGTACTTTACCTGACCGACCAACGAATCCTCTTCGAACAGAAAGAAGAGATAGTAACCAAGAAAGTGTTATTTATGGCGACAGAGAAACAGAAAGTGCAGCAATTACAGATAGAATGTCCGGTATCGCTGGTTGAAAGGGTGGATCTCAGCAAGCAAGGATTATTAAAAAATGAAGACCACATCGAGGTCCGATTCGCAAGCGGTGCCCCGGTTGAAGTTGCCCACTTCCACATCTGGCAAGACAACGCGATCTGGCAGCAATTAATCAACCGTGCTAAAAGTAAAGACTTTGATAAAGAACGCGCAGTGGCAATCGATCAATCCGCCATAGATAAAATCAAAACCGCCCCAAGCCAGTGCCCAAGCTGTGGGGGGAATATCACCCAGGTGGTTTTTCGAGGAATGGACAGCCTAACATGTGAATATTGCGGTTATGTAATCCGTCTGTAATTCGAGAAATAATACAAACATGCGGCAGTCTTTGACTGCCGCATGTTTAATTTACGACAGACAACCCTACGAATAGACTTCTTTCAATTCAGGTACAGGCAAAACAATTTGCCCTTCCTGCTTATTACCCACCCTCGTAACCTTTCCCGGCTGCTTTGCGGCTGTGAACGCAGTAAAAGCCGCCACCAACGCATCCAATTCTTCAGGGGTATAGATAAGTTCCACCGGTAAAACGCCCTTTAATAACCGGTGCCGGGTTATTTCTTCAAAAAAATTCATAGGATCCTTGATGCCCATTGCCTGTTCATAGAGGACCAACTGGCGCTGTAATCGGCCTTCCAAGGTTGGTTTTGGCAATGGCAGTTTTCCAAGCAGGGTGCAAAACGCGGCATGGGGGTGTGTCTCAAGCCACTGGTGGGGAGAATTTTCAGCCGGATAAAGTTTAAATCCCATCCCCTCCAGCTTTGCATGGAAATCAAAACCCGTTTGCATCCAGGCTGCGCAGGTTTCTGGCCGAGATGAGGTTGGCGAAACAGAGATTCCGTATTCACGCAGTTCGTGCTCAGCCAGACGCATATCCACCCCACGCAAGTGACCTGGAGTGAGGCTTTGGTTTTCCATTTTTTTACGAACAAGCCCCAAGTTTGGGCAATGCGGCGCATTTATCGCCACGAGAGTTTCCTGTTGATTGCCCAGGTAGGTGAGAACATCTTCGATCTCACCAGTTGATAGAGCAACCAACAGACAATCTTCATCGAGGACAGCATATGTAAATGGATGGAGTCCTCCAGAAAGGTCAATGCCAATGAATGTTGCCTTTGAGAATAGCATAGGACCTGGCTGCCTGATAAAGATGAACCGACTAAGCATAGTTTAGAATAAAAGGGCAATTAATGCAACATGGATAAAACATTTTGTTAATATTAACAATTCGAGGGTATTAATAGGGTGGATGACCATAAGGTAACCAATTTTCGCCAGGAAATTCAGGAGTAAACGATACTCTTTTCTTGTCATGCATAGCGAGATTTAAACCGATGATTCCACTTGATAATTATTTTAATTGAAGGCGATAAAAGAGATCCGCACATCAGGGAAAATGTGCGGATTGAAAATTATCCACCAGGAGACGGAACCTCATATATTATTAACGGTATAACAGATATCCAGAAAGGGAATAAATAAGTTGATAAACCCAGAAAGGTTACAACCGCTGAATCCGTGATACAAACCAATTACAACTATTTACATCTGCAGCGGCGAAGCCCCTCGGCTGATATTTTCAAGGAACTCCTGCCGCGTTGCCAGGTTGGCACGGAAGGCCCCATGCATGGCAGAAGTTGTAAGGCGGGCGTTGTGTTTCTGAACCCCGCGCATACTCATGCACAGATGCAATGCCTCAACGACCACCGCGACGCCTTGTGGATGGAGCAAATCGCGAATAAAATCGGCGATCTGGCGTGTCATGCGCTCCTGGACCTGCAATCTACGAGCGTAAAGGTCCACAATGCGGGGAATTTTTGATAATCCAAGTACTTTGCCATCCGGGATGTAAGCCACGTGCACGCGCCCCATGAAAGGCAGCAAGTGATGCTCGCAAAGACTGTAAAATTCAATATCGCGAACGAGAACCATCTCGTCATATTTGACCTCAAACAAGGCATCATTAACAACCGCAACCGGGTCCATTTGATAGCCAGACAACAATTCAGCATACATGCGCGCAATCCGTTCTGGGGTGCGCTTTAAACCATCCCGCTCCGGATTTTCGCCGACGGCCTGCAATATTTTTTTCACTGCAGATTGGATTTCAATCATGTCTATCTTACTCTTGGCAGTCATTTCATCGGCGATATTATCGTCAAAATCGATATATTCCATAGGTTTCTCACCAGAAAACTGGCCCGGAAAATCTTCCGGGCCAGAATATTCGGTCCGCGAAGATCAGCCGATCTTAGGCTCGATCAGCCCGTAAGTTCCATCGCGGCGGTGGTACAGGACATTGATCGAATTCGTATCGACGTTGAAAAAGATGAAAAAGTTATCATGGCCAAGCAATTTCATCTGCTCCAACGCTTCCGCTTCATTCATCGGGATCAGGTCAAAGGTCTTATGACGGGCGATCACCTGAGCTTCTTCCCCAGCAGACTCTACGGGTGGGGGGAGCGGTACGACTTCGGAGGCGGAACGACCGTCACCCCTACCACGAGAATGCTTGCCCTTGTAGCGATCAAGTTGGCGCTGCATTTTGTCAATCGCGGTATCGACCGCCGCAGTTATATCGACTCCACGTTCCTCGACGCGTAATAGAGCCCCGCGCCCACGTACTGTAATTTGGGCGACATTACGATCTTCAGCACTGCGTGCTGTTTTGATGTAAGTCAGATCCACTCTAACATGCTCGACATCACTCAGATAGCGGTCCAACTTGGATGCTTTCTTCGTGACATATTCTTTTAAGTTGTCAGCCAACTCCATATTCCTTGCATACAATTCGACTTCAACAGTCATAGATCCTCCTGTGAAAAATTGGAATTAAAGCTCATACATTATTTAAACCATGATGAGGTAATGCGCGAGCAATTGTCAATGCATAAACAGAATTTGCACCTGCATCCATTAATGCGGCCGAACAAGACGAAAGAGTAGCGCCAGTCGTGGCGACATCATCCAAGAGCAGAACATTCGACCTGAGAATGAGGGCCGGATTCCCAAGAAAAGCCCCAGAGACATTTTCCCTGCGTTCAGCAATGGACAACCCGACCTGAGATCTTGTCTCGCGGGTGCGAACAAGCGCACGAGGGGAATATCGCCAATGGTTGATCAAGGCCAAAGGCATTGCCACTAATCCGACCTGATTATAGCCGCGTTCTTTGGTCCTTTCTTTCCCCAAGGGAACCGGGACAACCAAATCCACGG
>Ga0187878_1002763_pt1 | contig 15195 bp, 14 predicted proteins | sample June2016WEW_17_1_FD_132979 | JGI IMG/M metagenome (GOLD analysis project Ga0187878, IMG submission 132979) | Peatland microbial communities from SPRUCE experiment site at the Marcell Experimental Forest, Minnesota, USA - June2016WEW_17_150 | ecosystem: Environmental > Terrestrial > Soil >...
AAGGGAACTGTTAACTTACCTTCAGGAGAAGCTCGGCCATGTCAGTTATGAAAGCGTTTGTTCAGGGCCGGGAATATTAAATATATATTGTTTTCTGCGTGAGAAGTGCTATGCTGAGGAACCATCTTGGCTGTCTATGAGGATGGCGGGGGAAAATGACCCTGTGCCGGTCATCATAGAGTGCGCTTTAGATCGCGTTAATCGCTGTGATCTCTGTGTGATGACTCTTAACATATTTGTTTCCATCCTGGGAGCAGAAGCAGGCAATATGGCCCTCAAAGTGATGGCCACGAATGGCGTTTATTTAGGGGGAGGTATTCCTCGCCGCATACTGCCATTTGTGGAAAATGGACGGTTTATGAAATCCTTCCGCTACAAAGGACGAATGTCTGACCTGGTTTCACAAATACCGGTCTTCGTCATTCTTAATCCCCGAATTGCCCTTCTGGGCGCAGCAAGCTATGGTTTCGAACAATATCAAGGCACCAATGTTATGTACGTGAGGTGAATAATGTATATGAGAATACTATGTATCATCACCCTGGTATTTTGTTTGGCGACTTCAGGCTGTGCGGGGCTGGATATTTCCGGTAGAAATACAACGGAGGAATTGCAAAGGTCCAAGGCATCCATAGCCCAGCTCAACGATCAAATAGCAGCTATGAATAAGGAACTGACTTTGTTGAAGTCAGAAGTGCAAAAGATGAAAGAGGCGGAAGCTGCCACAGTGGCAGGCGAGACGGGGGTCTCCAAAGAGAAAGAGGCCGCTGTTTCCGAGACAGGCAAGAAAGACCAGGTGAAGGAAGTCGATATCTCTAAAAGAGATGTAATGAAGAAATCAGCCGATGACAATCAGGCTATGGAAGGAAAGGAGACAAGCCTCAAGAATCTTAAGGTCAAAGTCTTAAGTGGAAATGGCAAATTGCCTACTGCGAGACAAATGTCAAAGAAACTTATCGGGATGGGTTACAGAGTTGCAGACATAGGAACAGCAAGCAGGACTGATTATACGGCAAATACGATCTATTTTGCTTCAGACTATAAGAAAGAAGCGCAGCGTTTGGCGGCTCGGTTGGGAGGCAAGACCATCGCCAAGCCTCTGACCTGGTCCTCGGTTTATCATATCATTGTTGTTGCGGTGCCATGAGACTCACAGTTAGACTTTGATGCAAGAGTCTTGCAGAAGGGCTTCTCAAGTTGTATCGCGTGCGGTAATGAAAGGAGGGAAATAGAGTTGAAGTACAGCGAGATCCAAAAGATGGCCAAGAACATGGGGATCAATACGTATCAGATGAAGAAGAATGATATGATCCTGGCAATTCAGAGGGCGGAAAATAATATCGAATGCTTCGGCACGATCAGGGTGGAATATTGTCAGGAGCTTTCATGCCTGTGGAGGGAAGACTGCGTATCTCTGAATAAAAGCAGCCAGAACAGTTGGTCCTAATGCTAATCTTCTTATTACCTGCGAGCTCCTAAAGTCTCGATCAAGTCGATCCACGTCTTAAAAGATGACCTCATAGTTTGAATACGGGAAAGCATTGCTGAGGCTGCTTTTTCGCCTTCCTTTGCCGGATCTCTCGCCTGAGAAAAATCTGCCCAATATGTTTGTTTTACGTTAACAATATCGGCATAGATCTTTTCCAGTTTAGCGGATTTTATCTCAAAAGCTCTAGAATATATTCTTTACTGACTTTGATTCTTCGCAGGTGTGCATACTACGATTCACCGCCACGGCTATTACAATTGCAGCCCCTTCTTTCCTCGCAGTTTTAACAGGCATCTGTCTGATGATGCCACCATCAGACAGAAGCCTTTCGTGCTCCGTCGCTTACACACGCAAGACCAACACGTTTCCTGGGCAATCCCTTTGCGACTTTTACTTTGCTTTATGTGCGGGTTTCGACTGCACCTGCTCCTTTGCTCTAAGCTTCAAACTCTTCTTTCGTCTTCGCCTTTTTCGGTCAAGTTCCTTTTTACGCTCGATTTTCTTGTGTCCGCCCATGGTGCCTCCTTCTCTTTATTGGGATGAAGCTATAATCGCGGTGAGGATAGGGGAAGAAAGACTGCGTGTCAAGTATTAAGGATATTTTCTTGACTGGTGAGTAAGTTTCTCTGGTTGTTTCCGACTTTTTTTATTGCTGCTGATTATCGTCGGGTTTCTCGGGTGTTTCTGACATTCCATGTCTTCTTTTCAGCGAATCCAGCCATTTATCCCGGTAGAAATAGGCTATCACGAGGAAAAGGCAGCTTGCACCGGCAATGAACAGGAGTTCGATGTATTGATTGTTGCGTGCACAACTGCCGCTCACGGAGAGCAGGATAGTCCCGAGCAAACGTCCTACTGTCGAAATGCCCAGGAAATGCCACGTCTTCATGTGGCTCATACCCATTATGTAGCATAGATAGTCTTTCGGAAAACCGGGGATAAGAAACAAAAGGAAAGAAACGAAGAGACCGCGGTGTTCCAGGAAGTAATCGTACTTTTCAATGACCGCGGGCTTCACCGCCTTTTCCACAAGGGGCAGGCCAAAGAACCTGGCAAGCGCAAAGGCGATCCACGAACCGATAGTAAGACCGATGGTGGAATAAACCGTGCCCAGGCTGGCGCCGTAAATATACCCGCCGATAAGACCGGTGACTTCGCCGGGTATCGGGGCGGCTACCACCTGCAGTATCTGAAGGCCAATGAAGACAATTTCATCATACGGATGAAAGGAGTTAATGAATGCGATAGCCCTGCGCTGACTCGCGAAGTATATATACAGGTCGTAGTGGATAAAGAGATAGGTGGAGAGAATGATAAATACGAAGAGGATTACGATTCTGAGGGCAAGACGTCCGTTCATCAAAGAGATCCGGTGATGTTGTTCATTCCTTCTTATCTTCTATCTTCTTGCCTTCTGACGTATTTCCCGGCTTCTCATCCGGCTCCGCCATCGCCTTCTTGAAGCCTTTGATGGCCTTGCCGATGGAGCTTCCCAGTTCAGGAAGTTTTCCCGGCCCGAAGATAATCAGAACAATCACCAATATCACCAGAAGATGCATTGGTTGAAAAAGACCCTCAAACATGGACTTGGCCTCCTAATTCGGTTTTAATGATCCTATTCGCGAATCCTCACCGCAGTGAGGATATAGAAGCATTGTGTGGTTATCTATGCTCACACTTTTCATCGGATGTCCAGAGTTATTCACTGGTGCGGATAAACGGCCCGACGTGTGCCGTAAGCCTCGGCTCATTTGCGTAAGGATTCTGAGCTTAGCCTTTGAAGTTCTTCGTCTATTGCCTCCAACTCTTTGGCATCCTGCGAAGGCTCTCTTAGGGTAGTCAAATAAGCAAGATCTGATTCCCTGTCTCCGAGATTCCGCTTTAAAGCTGCGGGCACTATCTTTACGATCGGAGGGGCAGATGGCGAATTTGCAGCTTTCAGTGCGTAGTGATACGCAAGATCGTTATCCTTAAATTTGATTTTCGCCACGTAAGAGACCTGCCAGGGAAGCTTTCAGTCATCGGGAAATTTATCCTGCGCTTCCTCTAAATAATTGAAAATCAATCGTCCATCGGAATCTGTCCTGTAGCTCATATAATACACGGCAAAGAAAAAAGGGCCTTTGTTGTAAGGGTCGAGCCTTGTGATCACACGCATGTAAGACAACAAGCCCTTATAGTCCCATTCGTAACACATATAGGAAACGAAGTCATAGCCGGTGAGATAAAGAGGCGGGGAAAAATCCTCAGGCAGAAAAGACATTCTTAATCTTGCCGTCCTGTCAGTGGCCGCCAGGTCATTTATCAGCACATTTCCATCGAAGTTGATAATAAGCCCGACAATTATTTTCAAGAGCGTAGTTTCCCCTGCGCCATTAAGACCCACGAGGCCGACAGATTCGCCGGTCCGGATGTTCAGATTGATCCCCGAAATGGCTTCCGTCTTTCCGTAAAATTTGGATAAATTTTAATTGTTATGGACATAATAGAGATTAGTCAGACGGGATAGAGTGTTTCCTGTTCTTCATCCATTCCCACATGTGACCCGCTTTTTTATGTAAAAAAGACGGCGTTGTCATATTTTTGTAATTCTAATCTTCTTGTCTTACCGTTTGTGTTAGTATATAAAGTTCGAAACTGAAAAATTTGCTTCCTCAGTTGTTGCTCGAATTCGGTAGCGAGTGCATTCCCCGCGGCTTGCTGCGGAGTAAGCGAGCGAATGCCAAACTACTGTTCCTTAAGAATCGAAGATTCTCCGCAGCCTGCTCCGGAGAGCTTCAAATGATTTTGATGACACGGGAGATATGACATGACTGATCAGGCGACATTCGAAGATAGATGCATCAATACGATTCGCTTTCTCGCTGCTGATTCTGTGGAGAAGGCCAAATCGGGGCATCCCGGGATGCCCATGGGCGCGGCGGCGATGGCTTATACGCTCTGGACGCGACACTTGAAACACAACCCTGCCAATCCCATGTGGAGCGACCGGGACCGCTTTGTTCTTTCCGCAGGACATGGCTCGATGCTCCTCTATGCAATGCTTCATCTGACGGGATATGACCTTTCTCTTTCCGATTTGGAGTCATTTCGTCAATGGGAAAGCAAAACGCCCGGTCATCCGGAAAGACACTGCGCGCCGGGAGTAGAGGTGACCACAGGCCCCCTCGGCCAGGGCCTCAGCAACGCCGTCGGTATGGCCATTGCGGAAGCACACCTGGAAGCGAGATACAATCGACCCGGCCATGAGATCGTCAGCCACTTCACATACGTCTTTGCCAGCGACGGCGATCTGATGGAAGGCGTCACTTCCGAAGCATGTTCCCTGGCTGGGCATCTCGGTCTCGGCAGGCTCATAGTCCTCTATGACGACAACCGCATCTCACTTGCAGGAGCGACGTCCCTTACGTTTACGGAAGATGCGGGGAAACGCTTCAAGGCGTATGGCTGGCACGTGCTGCATGTGGAAGATGGAAACGATGTTTCCTCAATTGACCGTGCGCTGAAAAAAGCAAAGGCTCAAAAGTCGCGTCCTTCGATTATTTTCGTTCGGACCACCATAGGTTATGGGGCGCCCCACAAACAGGGAACATTTGAGGCCCACGGTTCACCACTCGGCGCAGAAGAATTATTGGCAGCAAAGAAATCCCTCGGCTGGCCCGCGCAACCCGCCTTTTACATCCCGGATGATGTCCTTGCCTTCTATCGTAAATCCATGAACCGCGGTCGTTCGCGGGAGGCTAAATGGAAACGATCTTTCAAAAAGTATGGCGCAGAATTCCCCGACATGTCCGCCGAATTCCTGCGCATCATGAAAGGAGGCCTTCCCGAAGGTTGGGAATCAAGGCTTCCTGCATATCCTGATGGCTCCAAGGATGTGGCAACGCGCAAGGCATCGGAGAGCGTCATGCAGAGCCTCGCTCCCATATTGCCAGAACTTATGGGCGGCTCGGCAGACCTCAACCCATCCACATTCACGTGGCTTAAGGGGTTCGGTGATTTTCAAAAACCTGATGCCGCGCACGGAGACACACAGGGCGCTGTCGGTGGTGATTGGGGTTACACGGGCCGCAATATCCACTTCGGCGTGCGTGAACACGCCATGGGCGCCATCGCTTCCGGCATGGCCCTTCATGGAGGATTTATCCCGTATACGGCAACGTTTTTAACATTCTCCGATTACATGCGTCCGCCCATGCGCTTGGCGGCCCTCATGGGTCTTAGGGTCATCTATGTTTTTACGCATGACAGCATCGGTCTCGGTGAAGACGGACCGACACATCAACCTATCGAGCAGGTCATGAATTTGCGCGCCGTGCCGAACCTGACTGTGATCCGTCCTGCCGACGCCGGCGAGGCTGTGGAGGCCTGGAAGGCCGCACTCCTCAAGGAGGACGGGCCTACTGCCCTGATCCTTACCCGTCAGAATCTGCCCGTCCTGAGCCGGGCCGAACTTGCACCTGCCGGTGGTCTTCAACGCGGCGGGTACATCCTCTGGGAATCCGCTCCCGGCAAGCCCGATATGATCCTTATCGGAACCGGGTCGGAAGTGCCGATCACCCTGGAAGCGGGAAAACGTCTGTCGTCTGACTTTCGCGTAAGGGTTGTATCTCTTCCGAGCTGGAGGATGTTCGATCGTCAGTCGTCCGAATACCGCAATCATGTGCTGCCTCCGGATGTTAAGGTCAGGGTCGCCGTGGAGGCGGGCATAAAACTCGGCTGGGAGCACTTTGTGGGACTCGAGGGAGCGGTTGTGGGAATGGACAGCTTCGGCGCCAGCGCCCCGTATAAGATTCTCTATGAGAAATTCGGCATCACCGCAGAGCATGTAGCTCAGGCGGCAAGGTCATTGATGAAGTGAAATCTTCAACTCGATCTTTATCAGCGAGTCCCGCCGCACGCCGGGATACTCTTTCCTGGACTGGATGCACGGATATATTTATGGGCGCTGTCCTTTTTTTTGTATCGGTATTTGCGAGGTTTGAGCTATGATAACGTCGCGCCGCTGCCCTCTAATTTCGCTGTTTATATTTGCTGCGATTCTGCTCGGCCTTGCCTGGCCTATCGCTGGCCACTGCTCAACCCTCTACGAGCGGTCGCTAAAGAAACTTGAAAGCAATCTTCAGACTGTCTCGCCCGATGATTTTATGTTTGTCGTTCTGGGAGACAGCAGGGACAATGACGAAATATTCAAGAAGATACTCAGTGCAGCGGGCAAACTGAGGCCTCTCTTCATCCTGCACGGAGGAGACACGGTATTTACAGGCAGAGAGAAAAAATTTAACCACTTTCTCGACATTGCGGAAAGCGTATTGCCCGACACGCCGATCTTCGTGGTCATCGGCAATCATGACCTAACGAACAATGTCAAGAGTCCGCACGGCAAACAAATATTTCAGGAAAAAATAGGCCCGCTAAATTATGTTTTGGATTTGAAGAAGCTCGGCATGCGGATTGTCGCCCTGGACAACTCTTTATATGAGCTTACCCCGGCGCAGCTGCAATACCTGGAGGAACATCTGACGTCAAAGAGGAAGTATAAATTTGTAATTATGCATATACCGCCGGAAAGCCAGAAATGGCAGCACAACCACTGTTTTACAAAAGGAGCAGACAGGCTCAAGCAAATCATGTCGGAACAAAAAGTGTCCGCGGCCTTTTTCAGTCACCTTCACCTCTACGATCAGGATGAGGTGAAGGGCGTGAAATATATAATCACAGGGGGCGCCGCCGCTCCGCTCCATATAAACATTCCTTTTGGTGAGCATTCTTATCATTTCATCGTCGTCAGAGTGAAGGATGGCAAGGTCGCAACAGAAGTCATTCGCATTAACTCCGATCATGAGAAGAGTCCATTACCCACGGAATAAAGGGAATATCATTTATGGCCAGCCCGGAAGATGCGACAGAAAATATTCCAAACCGTCTGATCCATGAAAAGAGCCCATATCTACTCCAGCATGCCTATAATCCCGTTGACTGGCACCCATGGAGCGGGGAGGCATTCGATAAGGCTCGTACAGAGAATAAGCCCGTTTTCCTCTCCATAGGGTATTCCACATGCCACTGGTGCCACGTCATGGCCCACGAATCTTTTGAAGATCCGGAAATCGGGAGACTCCTCAATGAGGTTTTCGTCTGCATCAAGGTTGATCGTGAAGAACGGCCGGATATTGACAAGGTTTACATGAACGCCTGTCAGATGATGACAGGGGCCGGAGGATGGCCGCTTACCATTGTGATGACGCCTGACAGGCAACCCTTCTTCGCTGCCACCTATATTCCCAAGGAGAGCCGCTTCGGCAGGATCGGACTGCTCGATATGATCCCGAGAATCAAGGAGATATGGAAAGAACGTCATCATGACATTCTGAAATCGGCAGGTGAGATAGTATCCTCCATGAAGCAGAAGACATCAGAGATTAAGGGCGAGGCCCTGACGAAAGATATTATCCAGGAAGCGTATGAAGGGCTCGCGGGAATTTATGATGGAAAATATGGAGGATTCGGCCAAGCTCCTAAATTTCCCACTTCCCACCAGTTGCTCTTTCTTATGCGTTACTGGAGATGGAGCGGTGAGACAAAGGCGTTGGAGATGGTTATGAAGACACTTCACGCCATGCGCTCCGGCGGTATTTATGATCATGTCGGCTTCGGCTTCCACCGGTACAGCACGGACAGGCAGTGGCTCGTGCCCCATTTTGAAAAGATGCTCTATGACCAGGCATTGCTGGCCATGGCCTATACGGAGGCCTACCAGGCGACCGGAGACGAATTCTTCAAGAGGACAGCCTGCGAAATATTTACCTATGTGCTCAGAGATATGAAGGCGCGGTCAGGCGCTTTCTACTCGGCAGAGGATGCGGACAGCGAGGGTGAAGAGGGGAAATTCTACTTCTGGACACAGGACGAAATCAGAGGGTTGCTGGGACCAGCCGAAGCGAAACTGGTAATGAAGGCGTTCCAAGTGGATAAGGCGGGAAATTTTGTCGAGCCACAAACGGAAGAAAGAACCGGCCAGAATATTCTTCACATGAAGAAGCCCGCCTACGAAATTGCTTCATCTCTGGGAATTTCCGAGGATGCTCTCCGCCACAGGCTCTCTGCGGCACGGCTGTCGCTGTTTTCTGCCCGTGATAAACGCGTCCGTCCTTATAAAGATGACAAGATCCTGACGGACTGGAACGGCCTCATGATAGCTGCCCTGGCAAAAGGGGCGCAGGTCTTTATGGACAAGGTTTATCTTACGGCAGCGCAAAACGCCGTAAGATTCATCATGGATAATATGCGCGAAGTCGATGGAAGACTTTTTCACAGGCACCGCGAGGGAGAGTCTGCCATCATGGCCAATCTCGATGATTACGCGTTTTTGATCTGGGGATTGATAGAGTGTTACGAGGCGTCATTTAATCCTTCATTTCTGAAGACGGCATTGAGGCTGCAAGCGGACTTAACGAAACACTTCTGGGATAAGGAACATGGCGGCTACTATTTCACGCCCGATGACGGTGAAGACCTGATCGTCCGCGATAAAGAGAGCTATGACGGCGCCATTCCCTCGGGAAACTCCGTGGCTATGTTAAATCTCGTCCGTCTTTCCAGACTGACGGGAAACGCAGAACTGGAAGCACAGGCCGCAGAGATCAGCCGCGCCCTTGCGGGCGATGTCAGACGTGTGCCTGTGGGTCATACCCAGTTTATGATGGCTCTCGGCTTTTTGCTCTACCCATCTTATGAAATCGTGGTTGCCGGTAGACCCGAAGAGGATGATACGGAGCGAATGTTGCGAGGACTGAGAGAGCATTTTCTTCCCAACGCAGTTATCCTTCTTCGTCCTCCAGAGGATGAATCCTCTGATATAGTCGACATGGCGCCTTTTACGAGAGACCTTAAACCTATAAAGAATAAGGCCACGGCTTATGTCTGCGCCAATTTTGCATGTCACAGCCCGACGACGGATGTGACCGAGATGCTCAGGCTCTTGGCCATACGGGAATAATATTCTGACAGGTTGTTCTTCTTTGCATGAACGGAGGTTTGAATGACTAATACATCGGAAAGAAAAACAATAAGCACTCCCCATGCCCCAAAGGCAATCGGCCCTTATGCGCAGGCGGTGAGGTACGGCGATCTGCTGTTTGTTTCGGGGATGATTCCGATTGATCCCAAGACGGGTGAATTATTAACGGGGAATTTCGAGGCCGAGGTGGCGCTCGTTCTCGAAAATCTCAAGGCCGTGGTTGAGGCAGGAGGCATGAGACTGAAGAATGTCCTGAAGGTCTCCGTCTTTCTGAAAGACCTCGGTCTCTTCGGAAAATTCAACGAGATATACGGCAGGTACTTTGGAGATGTTCTCCCCGCACGGGAGACCATTCAGGTAGCCAAATTGCCGAGGGATGCGTCGATTGAGATTTCCGTAATCTGCGGAAGGTGACAGAGGCAAAATACTGTTCGTGAGATCTTACCAATGGCAAAGAGATTTCAGAATTTGATAAGGGCATTGCCGCGGTTCGCGCGCTTCGTGTTCAAGGTATTGCGCAGTTTCAGACAGAACCAGGGCGTGCTGCTTTCCGGCGCGATTGCCTATTACACTCTTCTTTCGATCGTTCCCCTGTCCATCCTCACTTTGATTGTCCTCTCGCATTTTGTGGAAGAGGAGCAGTTGTTCCTCACCTTATCGACATACATGGAAATGGCGATACCGGGATACGCCTCAACTTTGACCGAGCAGGTGCGGGTATTCATTATGCACCGTAATGTAATCGGTGTTATCGGCATTCTGATCTTGCTGTTTTTCAGCTCCGTAGCCTTTACGGTGCTTGAAAACGCAATCTCGGTAATCTTTCACCACCGCATTAGAATCCAGCGGCGCCACTTTATGATTTCAGCCATTATTCCTTTTGTGTATATTCTTTTCATCGGCCTCGGCATATTCTTTGTGTCATTTTTTGCGGGAGCATTGGAGGCCGTCGAAAACAGGCATTTCATGCTCTTAGGCTGGAATTGGAGCTTTGAAGGCACGTCCAGGATTGTATTCTATTGTTCAGGGTTGATTGGTGAAGTGCTTATGTTCACCTCCCTGTATCTCGTCATGCCCGTGGGACGGATAACCTTCCATCACGCGCTGATCGGAGGGTTGGCAGCCACAATTCTCTGGGAGATAACCCGTCGCGTCGTCGTCTGGTATTACACGTCCATATCCGTCGTAAATATAATTTACGGCTCTCTGGCATCGGCGGTTGTGTTCCTTCTCAGTATAGAGTTCGCAGCGATAATACTTCTCTTAGGCGCCCAAGTTATTGCAGAACTTGAAAGCAAGACCGATGATAAGGGCAAGGAGCATTTCAGGTTTTGAGGAAACTCTTATCGCAAGGTCTATGACAATTGCTTCTTAACTTCTTAAAAAATTATAATTTGGATTGATTCCTTCCTAGAGTCCACATTTGACATACCATATAGGAAAATGTAGATTTCCTTCCATAGTACTCAAGAACATAGACATGCTTTTAGATTTTGCTGAGAGGGTTTATGCCGATCCGTATAAGACACCGTGACAAAGAACAGCATACCGGATCAAAAAGATGATATTTTAGTAATTCTTACAGAAGCGGGACGATTTTCGCCAGCGTCTTATGCGGCATTTGTAACGCCTTTCGGGTTATTATATGGATCAATATAAACAATGATATAATTCATCGGGCAAGAAAAAATGCAGGAGAATTCAAAAAAGATCGCAATGAAATTAGCTCTACTTCAGAGAGAATATCTAACTCTCAAAACTCTCGGTTTGAACTTGAATATTGAACGGGGCCAGCCGGCTGACGAAAATTTCGACCTCTCGAATCCACTGCTCACTATCGTCGATGAAACTGATATCAAAACTCCGAGTGGGTATGACATCAGAAATTATCCGGGCGGAGTGAAGGGCTTACCCGAAGCGCGTGAGCTTTTTTCAAAGGTGCTTGGTGTGAACGCCAAAGAAATAATTGTAGGAAATAATGCCAGCTTGAAAATGCTCTCCAACACTCTCATGTGGGCGCTTATAAAGGGCATGAAGGATAGCGAAAGACCCTGGTGCAATTATAACCCGCCCAAAATTATTGTAACGGTTCCAGGATACGATCGGCACTTCCTTCTACTCGAGGCAATGGGATTTAAAATGATCACCGTAAAAATGACTGGGCACGGACTGGATATGGATGAAGTTGAGCACATCACGTCTTCTGATCCCGCGGTCAAGGGGATACTCTTTGTACCGACGTACAGCAATCCCACTGGTGAAACTGCATCGGATGAGGCCATTAAAAGGCTTGCTTCCATGAAGACAAAAGCCAGGGATTTTACCATTTTCGCAGACGACGCCTATGTCGTGCATCACATGGCAGATAACCCCGTAAAACCATTGAACCTACTTACGGCATGCAAAAAAGCCGGGAATCCCGAACGGGTTATACTCTTCGGTTCCACTTCAAAAATTACATTTTCCGGTGCCGGTCTCGGATTTATGGGTGCCAGCGAGGTGAATATCGAATACATTTCCAAATTGCTGTCCACCCAATTTATCGGGCCCAATAAAGTGGAGCAGTATCGGCATGTGAAATTTTTTAACCAGTATAAAGGCGGAATTGAAGGTGTAATGCGCGATCATGCGCGGCTCCTAAAGCCGAAATTTGATGCAGTAAGGCGTGTGCTGGAAAAAGATTTGGGCGGAACAGGTCTATCGACGTGGACGAATCCCATGGGAGGCTATTTCGTAAGTCTTGACACGACCAGACCTGTGGCAAAGAGAGTCGTGGAGCTTGCCAAAGAGGCCGGTGTGGCCATAACCCCCGCGGGAGCCACCTTCCCGTTTGGAAAAGATCCAAATAACTCCAATATAAGAATAGCGCCGACGCGACCACCAGTCGGGGAAGTGGAAAAGGCAATGGGGGTGCTTACACTTTGCATTAAGCTTGCATCCGCGGAATATGATGAAAAGTGAACTTCAACCGGATCGGGTTTCTTACGGTGGCGAAAAGGGACGGTTGTACTAGCTCAATAATTCGGTAACTTTTTGGAGTTTATCAAAAGGTGTTTCATAATTCAATCCCCCATGTCTGCGGAGGTGGTTATATTCGAACAGGAAGTTGCCGAGATTCATGATGAGATCAGGCTCTGAATCAAATGAATTGGGGTAAAAGAATTCACCTTTGAGTATCTTGAAAAATGCTTCTATTTTGCCATTTGTCTGTGGTCGATATGGCCTGGTGTGAAGATGCTTGATCCCAAGCTCTTGACGCATCGTTTCAAACGGATGTTCACGTTCTAATGTACCTTTGAACTCAGGGCCATTATCGGACATGATGGCCTCAAATTCAAAGTTGTATATTTGTTTGAACCAGGACAGAGAACGTGCCATAAAATAGGTAAGCGTTGAGGATCTCTTATCCTTGATTATTTCGGCATAGGTAATCCTGGTACAGTCATCACAGAGGGCGGCAGTATAGAGTTCTTTCATTTTAAAGGAGCAACGTAAGTCTTTAGGGATTTTTGTTATATCGATGTGCGCCAGTTCTCCCGGTGCCTGCTTCTCGTAACGCTTGATGATCTTTTTTGCCGATTCATTCAGAGGATAACGTGCCTTGATTCTGTCCATGGTGGCAGGCGAAGGCGTTTTATCCAGGTAATAAGGTTTAAACAAGAGCACCAGTTCATAGCGATTAGAACCAAAGCGGCGATATGCCTTGATGATACTTCTCTCTATTGTCTTTGGTGTTCGTCTGGAGCCTGGTCTCGCACCACGCTTTTGGGGAAGAAGCGATTCCGGATTTTTGCCGCCTTCAACCCATTTGCGATAGTACCGATACAGTTCTTTTCGTGAAATATGGTGGGCTTCACAAAGGTTCTTGATAAACTTAAAGGAACGCGGCGTAACTTTTAATTTTGTGCGCTCATATTCTCTTAAGATCGGGATCCAGCGCTTTATTATAACCTGTTCCGAATGTTTCATCAGGTACCTCCTTGTGGCTTATGTATTATACCAAAAGAGTTACCTAATTACTGAGCATTAACAACCGTCCCATTTAACTCCGTAGTATTTCTTCTCAGTGCGGAAGCAGCAGCGATAATACTGCTCTAGGGCGCCCAGGTTATTGCAGAGCTCGAGAGCAAGCCTGACGACATAAAGGAAAATCATTTCCGGTTTTGAGGAAACCCTTATTGCAAGGTCTATGACAATTGCTTTTTAGCTTCTTAAGAAATTATAATTGGGATTAATTCCTTCCTGAAACAAATAATGGACAGACAAGTATAGATAGTATAGATTTTACATCATATTCAGTAACAATTTCTCCAGAGAAATTGATATGGACAAATTAACTGGTATGATGTCCCCGTGATTTTCAAGATGAATCCTTTCGAATCAAGGTCGATACCCCTGTAATGAATGAGTCAGATTACAACCACCGCACGTTTTTGATATGCCTCTTTTTAGTGATATCTGTCATTGCTATTTACTGGCAGGTGAACAATCACGATTTTGTCAATTTTGATGACAACAAATACATAACGGAAAACCGTTACGTACAGACGGGTCTGACGTCTGGGAACATTACCTGGGCTTTTACGACCTTCCATGCAGGCAACTGGCATCCTCTGACCTGGATCTCACACATGCTGGACTGTCAGTTATTCGGATTGAATCCGGGTTTGCATCATTTAGTAAATATCTTCTTTCACATTGCCAACACCCTATTGCTCTTTTTCATTCTTCACCGAATGACGAAGGGCCTCTGGCAAAGCGCCTTTGTGGCGGCTGTCTTCGCCATTCATCCCCTCCATGTGGAGTCTGTCGCCTGGGTGGCCGAGCGCAAGGACGTCCTCTCCACCCTTTTCTGGATGCTCACCATGGGGGCTTATGTTTTTTATGTTGAAAGGCGGGAGCTAAAGAGGTATCTTCTCACCCTTTTCTTTTTTGCCCTGGGCCTCATGGCCAAACCCATGCTGGTTACGCTTCCGTTTGTCCTCCTCCTTCTTGACTACTGGCCCCTCAGTCGTTTGGAGACAGAGAAGTTGTTAGTGACTGAGCACAAGCAATCTGAAAAGTCTTCAAAGATGCGTCTCAAGAAAAAGGAGCGAAGGAGGAGTGCAATAAAGGCAGAGCATGTGAATAAGCCTGAGAAGCAGACCCGGCAACGGCCTGCTATCGGTCACATTGTCCTGGAGAAGGTTCCCTTTTTTGTTCTTTCTCTGGCATCGAGTATAGTTACATACATGGCCCAGCAGAAAGGCGGAACCGTGGGTTCTCTGCAAAGCTATCCTTTGGCAGCCCGCATTGCAAATGCCCTTGTCTCTTACTGTGGTTACATTGGGAAGATGATCTGGCCCGAAAACCTTGCGGTTCTTTATCCGCACCCCGGCATGCCGCCGACCTGGGAGGTTGTTGCGTCGGTCTTCTTTCTTGGCATTACAACGTTCTTGATTATCCGGACTGTAAAACGCTGCCCGTATCTCACTACAGGGTGGCTCTGGTACCTGGGGACACTTGTTCCCGTCGTCGGTCTTGTGCAGGTTGGAGTGCAGGCCATGGCGGACCGTTACACCTATGTACCCCTTATCGGCATTTCGATCATGGTTGCCTGGGGTCTACCTGAGCTTCTAAAAAAATGGCGACATCGGAATGCTGCTCTTGCAACGGTGGTTGTCATCATACTTTGCATCTTTTCATT
>Ga0187878_1002765_pt1 | contig 15193 bp, 18 predicted proteins | sample June2016WEW_17_1_FD_132979 | JGI IMG/M metagenome (GOLD analysis project Ga0187878, IMG submission 132979) | Peatland microbial communities from SPRUCE experiment site at the Marcell Experimental Forest, Minnesota, USA - June2016WEW_17_150 | ecosystem: Environmental > Terrestrial > Soil >...
ACCAAGTACAACACCAAACGTTTCCACCGGTCTTTAGGATACAAAACACCGGGAGAATATGTTAATATATTACTTGATCAACAGAAAGGAGACCAACCGTCCTCTATCTAGCCAACCAGCACAAACATTTGAGTTTTGAGCCACGTTATTATATACTTTCACTTATGACGCTTCAACAAATATACGATTTAGGTATAGAAATGGCGAAAAAGGCCGACCCCAGAGGTCCAAAAGAAGTAGAAGATGAATTAGCTAGACTCAAAAAGCACTACGCAGAGCTTTCCGGGAAAAAGAAGCAGTTTTTTGATAAAGAGTCTTTAACCAATCCCTATTCAGATTCGAGAATCTTATTCGGCAATCCTCAAATTACAGTTAAAACTTTACTCGCGGGCATTGATGCCGACGCTTCCGAGGTTTTATTAATGGATAGATTACGAGAAAAAGGTGAAAAAATCGATTTGCTTTTAGCACATCATCCGTCGGGACACGCTCTTGCTGGGCTTTATGAAGTAATGGAAATGCAGGCGGAAATGTTTGCACAGGCCGGAGTGCCAATTAATCTTGCTCATGCACTTTTGCAGGAAAGAATGGGACAAGTGCACAGAAAAATTTCTCCGGGAAATCACGGACAAGCAATTGACGCAGCTAGGCTTTTAAATGTTCCATTAATGTCTTTGCACACCGTTTGGGATAACTTGGGTAATCAGTTTATGCAGGATTATTTGGCAAAGAAAACGTTCCATACTGCGGATGAGGTTTTAGATTATGTCAATGAGATTCCGGAATTTATCGAAAGTACCAAGGGGAAAGCCGGTCCGTTCTTGGCTTCGGGTTCGGAAAATAGTCGGGCGGGTAAAATTATCGTTGGATTTACCGGTGGTACCAGTGTCTCTAAAGAGCTTTACGCGGAGCTGGCCAGAGCTGGTGTGGGCACTTTGGTGGAGATGCACGTTCCGGAAGAAACCTTAACCGAACTAAAAAAGTTGCATATTAATGTTGTTGATACCGGACATATGGCCGCCGATTCAATCGGCGCAAACATTTTCTTGGATGAGCTGGAAAAGCGGGGGATTAAAGTAATTCCGTGCTCCGGTTTAATCAGAGTGAGGAGAACGAAATGATTGTTGTATCGGAGCTTCGGGCAGGAGTAATTTTTGAAGAAAATGGAAATTTACTGCAGGTTTTATCTTACGAGCATATTAAGATGGGGCGGGGAAGCGCCAATATCAAAGTCAAAGTTAAAAATTTAAGAAGCGGTTCAACCACGGAAAAAAGTTTTATCAACGGCGCCAAAGTCAACGACGTATCTGTTCTAAAACGGGACCATCAATATCTGTATAAAGATCAAGACAACGCCTATTTTATGAACCCGCAAACTTTTGAGCAAATCAGCGTGCCTTTACAGGTAATTGACGGCGACGAATTTTTAAAAGAAGGGGATACTTATTCAATTAGCTTTTTAGATAATGAACCGCTTTCGGTTATACTTCCGCCAAAAGTAGTTTTGACAGTGACCGAAACCGCGCCCGGCGTGAAGGGAAACTCCGCGACGAATGTTTTTAAAGACGCAGTTTTAGAAAACGGTTTAACGACCAAAGTTCCTCCTTTTATTCGAATTGGAGACAAGGTCCGTGTTGATACCAGAACCGGAGCTTACACGGAAAAAGCCCAATAAAAAAATGAAAGATAATCTTATTTTAAGAGTGCTTCGTATCAGGCCGTTTGCTTATTTAATTGCTTCGGAATTCTTCTCGCAATTCTCCATGAACCTTTTTAATTTCTCGCTTCTAATTGTTGTCTTTAGCGTTGCCAATTCAAGCAGCGCCGTTTCCGGTGTAGTTCTCGCTTTTACCATTCCTTCAATTCTGTTTGGAATTTTCGCCGGCGTCCTGGTAGACCGGTGGAATAAAAAAACCGTGCTTTTTGCCACCAATATTATTCGGGCTTTATTAATTATCCCGTTGGCTTTTTTACATACTAATCTGGCCGTTATTTATGCAGTTACTTTTGGAGTTTCGGTGGTGACGCAATTTTTTATTCCGGCCGAAAGTCCGATTATTCCGCTTTTGGTGGAAAAGCCGTTGCTTCTCTCGGCAAATGCCTTATTTGGAATGGGAATTTATGCTTCCATTTTTTTGGCTTACGCAATGTCCGGACCGTTTTTGAATCTCTTTGGGCAAGCAAATCTGTTTATCTTTTTGGCGATTTTATTTTTAATCGCCGGTTTTTTTGCCTTTCTTATCAAAGGCAACAAAGCAAAAATTGAGCCAAAGAGAATTAAAGTAGTCCTAAATTTCAAACAGGAAATTAGCGACGTTCTAAAATTAATTTTCAAAACAAAAACCTTATCGCACGCGCTGTTTTCTTTAATTTTGGCGCAAATTATTATTTTAGTACTGGCTGTTATTGGCCCCGGTTACGCCCAACATGTTCTGCGTATTAAAGTAATAAGTTTTCCGACGATTTTTATGATTCCCGCGGTCGTTGGAATTACTTTGGGAGCTTTAATTATTGGTAGTTTTTTGCACAAGCAGTCAAAGTCCGCTTTGACAAAATTTGGCATGATACTGATGGGGATTTCCATTCTGCTCCTACCTTATGGTTCCAAAGTAGAATCGCGAATGCTAGTTCACTTTATTAATTTTTACCTGCCGCATGTTTTACGGATTACAATGTTACACATCACGATATTCTTAGCATTTTTGCTTGGATTTGCAACCTCATTTGTATATGTTCCGTCCAACGCAGTTTTGCAGGAAGAAACCAGCGATGAATGGCGGGGAAAAGTTTATGGACTCTTAAACTCACTAGTTGGGGTTGTTTCGATACTTCCGGTAATCGTCGTCGGAGGATTGGCCGACTTAATCGGTGTGAAATTAGTTATTACTGGAACGGGAATTGTCGTGGTGGCAATTGCTTTAATCAGAATTTTTATCACCGATAGGGAGTAATATGGCATTAGCAATATTGGTTTGTTTTTTTCTATTTCTTTACATTGTTTATTATCTTTCTCGAGATGATTTTGTCTTGACCAGAAATGATATCCCGGTGATGCGGGTATTTAGTCTGGTTTTTTTAACCGGGATTGTGGCTTTATTTTCTGCCCGGTTTTTTTTCGCTCTTGCCTATCCTGCCTCGTTACTTCTGAACCCTTTGGGATTTCTGGCTTTTTATCATGACTTTGGACTTTCATTAGTCGGCGCAATGATGGGAGTAGAAGTATTTATTTACCTTTATTGTTTGTATAAAAAAATGCCCGCCGGTAAAATATTTGACCTATTTTCCCTGGCATTTATTGGAGTTTTGCCGGTCGGTTTAATTATAAACTTTATTTTTAGTCTTGGTAGAGTTGAACTTTTTACAAATCTGTTATTTATCTTCTCAATCTTTTTAGTGCTGCTTTTTGGTAAACTCATCTATCCATTTTCGGCCAAAGGCGAAATAAAAGACGGATCTTTGGGCTTTATTTTTGTGGCGATTTTTTCTTTTTTGTATTTTTTAACCAAACTTTTCTTAAACCTTAAGGATTTTTCTTTTCTAAATCCGGAAAGCATACTGTTGTTGATTATGCTATTTTCTTCGCTAATTTTACTGTTGAACCAGGAAATAATGGATAAGTTTTTAGCCAAGAAATGAACGATATAAAAGTTCTTTACGAAGACGACGATATTTTAGTTTTGGATAAACCTTCGGGTGTAATTGTAAATAAAGCCGATACAACTAAGGGAGAGTTAACCGTGCAAGATTGGTTGGAAAAGCGATGGCAGGCTACCAACGATGAATGGCGGATGGCAGATAAGGAGTCGGATTTTTACAAACGAGCGGGGATAGTGCACAGAATCGATAAGGAAACTTCGGGAATTTTAGTGGTGGCGAAGAATTTATTAAGTTTTACAAATTTGCAAGCGCAATTTAAAGACAGAAAAGTGGAAAAAACTTATGTGGCACTGGCTCATGGGCGAGTTGAGCCGATTGAGGGTGAAATATCCGTACCGGTCGGAAGACTGCCCTGGAATAGAAGCAGATTTGGCGTTTTAGCCGGCGGGAAAGAGGCAGTCACAAAATATAAAGCAATTGGCAATTTTTGGTCACCAATTAAAAAGCAGGAGCAATTGACGCTATTGGAGTTATATCCAAAAACCGGTCGGACGCACCAAATTAGGGTACATTTAAAATATATTAATCATCCGATCTTCGGTGACGAATTGTATGCCGGCCGAAAAACCTCACGTGACGACCGGAAAATTTTACCAAGATTTTTTCTGCACGCCAAAACCATTAATTTCTTCCATCCCAAAACGGGGAAGCGGGTAAAATTTGAGAGTGAGCTTCCCGAAGAATTGCAAAACATCGTAGACGTTCTAAGCCGTTGACCCCGATTCAATCGGGGTTGACTTAGAAGCTAAAAGCTTCTTTAATATTAGAGGAGGTGATTTTATGGGAAGTTTTGGGGGATATTACAAGGGGGACAAGAAAAAACCAAAAAAAGATAAACAGACCAGGGATGTCGGTGGCACTCCTGTTTTTACCATGCCTGAATTAATTTCGAAGAAAAAACCCGCTTAAAAGGATATATTTATGTCAAGAAATAAAAACGAAACCAATCTGGGGCTGGCGGGTTTGTTTGTTTTGCTGGTTTTAGGTTTAATAGTTTTATCGTTGCTATTAAAAGTTGTCTTTGTTTTTAGAGACAGTAAATTTGACGGTTCGCACAATTTTATTGTCGGATTTGTCGGCCCGACTCAAACCAAACTGGTTGCTTTTAATCCCCAGAATAAAACAATATCTACAGTAAACATTAACGCTAGTCTAGATAAGAATACGCTGGCAAAAACTCTGGAAATTCCCGTCGACGGAATTGTCAAAGCTAGGCATAATATTCAAGACAAAGATATTGCACCATTGCTTTTAAAATCCGCGTCTCCATTCTCGTCTTCGCTTGACGGCTTAACTTTTATTGACGCTTTTAGGCTTTCGGTTTTTGCCAAAAGTGTTCAAGCCGGCTCGGTTTATGACCGGGATTTTTCAAGCGATTTAAACGATACTCAAAAGTCAACTGTACTAACGCTTTCTTTTACCGATCCGACTATCTATCAAGAAAACTTGGGAATTCAAATAATCAATGCTTCGGATGTAACCGGCATTGGCTCAAGACTGGCAAGTTTGATTACCAATATTGGGGGAAGTCCAATTTTGGTGACAACGGCTGACAGTCCGCAAGAAACTTCGAAAATAATTTATTACCAGACGCAGTCGTATACGGTTAAAAAATTAAGTGCTTATTTGGGATTTCCGACAGAAGAGTCGGATGACAAGGGGATTGCGGATGTTATAATTATCATTGGTAAGGATAAAATTAATAAACTAAATTTTTAAATATGTTTTGGTTAATTGTACTGGTTCTTTTTATCGTTTCCTTCTTGTTGGCGCTTAAGTCTTTGCAAACGCTTAACGAAGAACCCAAAATTGGCTTTGTCAAAAAAAGTTTAGATAAGAGTAGAATAATTTATCACTCGCGGACTTCTTCTTCAACGTAGTCTTCTTCCTCTTCTTTTTCTTCGTGGTCTTCAACGTGGTTTTTTATTTTTTCGCTTTTTTCCAATACCAGTGGCGAGTCGGTAATGGATGTAAAAGAAGGCTGGTCTTTATACCGTGTTGATTTCTTAACTTCTTTAATAAAAACCGTTACTTTATGTTGCGTTGCGGATTTAACATAGGCTTCGTATTTACAACCGTTTTTCATAAATTTAATCAATCTTCTGGCGATATCGTCGGGTAACACGCCAATATACTGCGCGCCTTCCAGCGCAAAAATCTTGAGTCTTTTAATCGATAGCTCTAGAGACTGGCCGGTGCGCAGTGACTCAACAATTTTTGGTTGGGCAATGTTTACTAGCTCGACCACTTTGGTTTTGCCGGGTTCTTCCAAAAATTTATTATTAATGCTAGAATTGGAAAGTTTAGCTGTTGAGCTAAATTTTTTCTCCTTAATCTTTTTCAAATTTCTAAGGGCAATCGGATTTAAGGGGTCGATGCGAATCACTTTTTGGTAAGTTGATTTGGCTTCTTTGAGCTTCCCAAGGATTGTATAAGCCAAGCCAAGCCTGTTTAAGGCGTCAATGTCTTCCGGATTTTGGGTAATCAGAGACTTGTTCATGGCGATTGCCTCTTGCCAATTTCCCTGGAGTGCTGTTTGAATAGCCTGATTTGTTAAAGTCATTGGATAAAAAATGGATTAAAAATGATTGGAAAATTTTACCTGACTTTATTGCAAAAGTCAATACGGAAACGGTATAATAGGGCGTTATAGACATGAGCGGACATTCAAAATGGGCACAAATTAAGCGCCAAAAAGGAGTTAACGACCAAAAACGCGGCAAAACTTTTACCAAACTGGCTAACGCCATAACCATTGCGGTTAAACAGGGTGGGGGAATCGGCGACCCCGGCTCCAATTTCCGTTTAAGACTGGCGATTGATACCGCGAGGACTTTCAATATGCCCAAGGAAAATATTGAAAGGGCGATTAAGCGGGCGGCGGGCAAAGACGCGGGGGAGATTGCGGAAGTTACTTATGAAGGTTTTGCGCCCGGCGGAGTTTCGGTTATTGTCGAAGCAGCCACCGACAATCCAATGCGTACCACCTCGGAGGTAAAAAGCATTTTCAATAAAGCCGGAGCTTCTTTTGGTCAGCCCGGTTCCGTTTCCTATCAATTTAAACACGTCGGCCGGATTATTGCTAGCAAAAACGGCCAATCGTTTGACGCTATTTTTGCAATTGCTGCAGACCTTGGTGCCGAAGACATCGAAGAAGTCGGTGATGAGGTTTTCATCTACACGCCTTTGCAGGACTTGGCTAAAATTAAGGATGCACTGGTAGCGGCTAATGTCGCAGTCAGCGAAGCAGAGCTCATCCGGGAGCCGATTATGACGGTTGAGGTAGGGGAGCAGGAAAAGCTGGCGCGGATTGAGCATTTTGTTAATTCGCTTGAGGAGCTGGATGATGTGCAAAAAGTTTACACTAATCTGCAATAATTTATGCAAAGTATCCAAGGACTAGGGAAGAGTCAACGAAAAAAGATCAGAAATTTTTTAAGGCGGGTTCTGTTTAGCAAAAGACAACGTTTTATTTTCGCGGTCATCATTTTATCGCTCGGACTTTTCATCGCGGAATATATCTTGGGTAAATCCGCCATCTCCATCGTTTTTGTTCTGTCGCTTTTAACGGTTGTTTTTTTATTTTTAACGCTTCGTGAGGATTTAAAAGATAATTTTAGTCCACAGGTTTTTATTTTGCCATTTTTTTATAGCTTAGCGGTGGGCCTTTTCTATCTTTTGGTGCCGGCCAGAATGGTTACCCGTGTTGGCATAACCAGTCTTTATGCGCTTGGCCTGTATTCATTATTTTTAAGCGAAAATATTTTTACCGTTTCCTCAATTAGAACTATTGCGCTTTTGTCCGGAGCCAGAACTGTCTCTCTGGTTTTAACCTTGCTATCTTTTTTCTTCCTTTCCAATGTGGTTTTCTCGTTTCACATTAATGTTTTATTAACACTGCTATTAATTTTTGTTTATTCATTCTTAATCGTTTTGCAATCGATTTGGACTTACACCTTGGAGAAAAATCCGCTGTCGGAAATCTTCTGGGTGCTGTCATTAACGTTTTGTCTGGTTGAAGTGGCGGTGTTTTTGTGGTTTAGGCAAGGTTCACCAACGGTGTTGGCGCTTTTTTTAACCGCCATCTTCTATGTTCTAATCGGGCTCACACAAGCCTGGTTTGAAAAAAGACTGTTTAGGGGAATAATTCTGGAATATTTTTGGGTCACAGTAGTGTCATTTATTTTCCTCATTTTGTTTACCAACTTCGGCTAGGGCAGGGCATTGCCTTATAAAGCCTATAACTATATAATATAATCTATGACAGGTTTAGAATTTGATTCCATGTTGGGTGCGTCAGGACAAGCATCATTATCAGAACTAGCTTTTCAAACGAAAGAATTTCCAGGCATTTATTGGGAAGAGAGAGGTTCACTAATGGTATCCGTGGAGATTCAGCGCGCGATAAATTTAGATATAGTTGGGCAATTGCGCCGCTTAGCGGCTTCTCTCAAAACTTCTCATCGTCCGGATGTTGTTTTTATACAAAGCTTAGATGGAATTTCTGAAAAAGAGGTGGAATTGCTTACTTCGGATGTTTTATTAACTGCTCCAGCATTTCCCAACGGATTAATTAGAATTTTTCCACAGCATGTAAAAATGGTGGTTGCCGAGAAGACGAATACTAGTCAACAACCAAGTCTAACTTTAATTGGAGATCTGGGGCATGAAAATTTCCATGTATTGCAAAAGGAAGCAATGCAGAAAACATTAGAGAGAGATTTAAAATTATCTTCAGAGAAAGATAGTTTTGCGGAGAGATTTGCAGTTTGGAGCACGTGTCCTTCCGAGGTTATGGCTAGAGATTTTGAAAGATTTTGGATCGAACATTGGATGGATTTTCCAAAAGCGGCAGAATAGCCTCGGATGTTGGGTTATGACCTCGGATTTTTTTTAAGACCTGACCGGAGAATAGGGAAGTGGAGAGGACTTACGGGGTCGGGAAATCCTAAAACTATAAGACCTGATGCAGTTTGATATACAAAACATTTTAGAATTATAGGACGTATTTCTCAGGCTATTGTGGATAACTTCTTAGTTTTCACGGAATAGATACCTCACTTTTCACGGGCTGGGTAGGCTTGCTCTGCCCGACAGAGGGTAGCTTGTGTCACAAGGCGCCGCGGCACGAAAAAAATACGAATGTCTCTTAGCGAGTGCTTCTCCCGGATGAGAGTTGGATAAGTAGCTTGATTTCTAAAAATAATTTGTTGTAGGAGTCTACAGGGAGTAGTAACTTCTTAATCGTTGTTGTTACAAACCCTTTTATTTCTCCGGCGGTTAACCAAGACAAAAATTATTTGCGTTGTTAGCTCTAGGAGAGCGTGAGTGATTATGTCGCACAATAATACTTTTACGACATCACTCAGGCACGGTTTCCAGGAGAAGTGGTTTCCCGGCCGATATTTTTCGTCACTATATTTAATAAGTTTTGTTGGCGTCTTATTCTCTGTCTGAAATATCTTCACATTTTTCCCCGGTTTGGATTTTCTAGCCCCTCCCCTACTATGGGGTTTATAAAGAAATATTTTTTATGGCTAATCGAGGCTAAATTTCGTAAAAATTTCCTACTATTGACATCCTCCAGCCTCGGGGAATATAATCTTTGTTATGACTGTTTCAAGTCCAGAAGTAGGCGGTTCTTATCTTGATGAGGTTTCACCTATTTTGCAAGAAGTTAGAGATGCCAAGTTAGATGCTAGCTCAATTATCGCTGGGAACAAACTTATTGCTAGGTTTGGACTTTTAAATCCAACAATTTCTGACCAATTTCAAATGGATCAAGCGGAAGTGATTGAAGGATTTATTACGGGTTATGTGCTAAGCAACAAATTAACAAAAATAATTAAGGGTTCAAGATTGGCTAAGTTTGCGAGAAGATTAACGATGAGAATGAGTTGGCAAGAGGAAGTCCGACTGCTACACAAAGCTTTGAAAATCGTCACTGAACAAAATGAGCGTTATATTAGTGACCCAAAAAAATATCCACAAGCAAGAAACATAAAATCTGCGGTGGACGAGCTAGTCGTAATGGTTGAAGAAAAAACTGGAAAACCTATTAACCCGGACGTTCTTATTCCATCTGTAATCTTACAAGAATGGAAAGATAAACTTAATTAAATCCGTTATTTCTTTTTATTACCGCAGAAAAACCAGCACTTTGGGCATTTCAGCTTTCCGCCGAACATCCCGTGGCATGGGCAATCACACCCGCTTTTTTTAGATTTTGCCATAGCTTAATATTAAGGGAAATAATCTTGAGTGTAAAGAGGAATTTAAGCAGGTCTGACGGTTTCAACCAGAAGACGTCCGTTTTCAACGTAAAACATCCTTGCGCTTCTTCGATATCTTCTATCTATAACTCTGCCATCTTCTCTAATGCGTGTTAAGCTTAAGCCGTCAGGACCAACTTGAACTTCTTCAGTGTTGCGAAGGTTATGGCGTGTAAGAACTGTTTGGGGTTCTTCGCCGGCTGTAATTGTTTCTGGTTCAGGAGCTTTTCCGTGCCAAGGCCAAATAGATTTTACTTCGTGAACAAATGTTTGGCTAGTTCTTTTTTCTTCTGTCATAGCTTAGGGATTATAGCAAAGCTGGGGATTTTGTCAACTTTTGGAAGTAAGTTTTATGCAGCCAATTGAACTTCATTTTCTTGTAAATAATCGTTAACAAACGCGTTTCTTTCTTGTTCTCCTCCTGGCATTAAGGCAAGTTCCCGGGATAAGCTTTTATCATTTTGGGGATCTTTGTTGGCAACTTCCATAAGCCCTGCCGGATTTATAACTTTAAACCAAAAAGTTCCTTCAACATCTGGGTTCGGTTGTTCGTCAATTACGCCTTCACGCTTTAACTCACGCAGCCCATAAAGCATCGCCGCATATTCGTAGGGACGATCCGTTGTAGCACTGGGATAGCCTAAGCTTGCGAAAGCTTGACTTCTCGTAAATGGTTTCGTTTGCATTGCCGTATGCCTTTTATCCGATAATCCAGTCAATATTTTCGCCATATTTATTTCCGTAATTTGACCAAGGATTACTTGTTTCTCACCGCTTTGTCCGCTTTCGGATATTCCAAAGAATTTTCTTGTAAATCCTCCAGCCAGTTTTCTTAATGAATCAAGTCTATGTCCTTGGCTTACGTAATGAGCCTGATCACGTCTGTCTGGACCAGCCTGCATTGGGATGGGATTTGGCAATGGTGCTTTTGGTTCAAAATCTCCCATAAGATAATTCTAAATTTAGACTACAGGAAAAAATATAGTCTGTCAAGGTTGACAAAGGGCTATTTAGCGTCGCATAATGTAATTGGCCGTGTCGCAAAATAAATTATGGAGAATGCTGCGCTATCCGAATTAATTAATCAGTTTCTCGAATATTTAGAGATTGAAAAAAATTGTTCAAAGCTTACGGTCCGTGACTACCGGCATTATCTTGACGTTTTTAATGAGTGGTTTGACACTACTCAACCGGAAAAGAGATTAGGAAATTTAGATTTGGCAACGATTCGAAAATACCGGGTATTCTTAGCTAATCGCGCAGATTCCAAAGGTCTAACTCTAAGTCGGGTTACCCAAAATTATTATGTAATTGCGCTTCGCTCGTTCTTGCGCTTTCTAGTCAAAAATGATTACAAAACGTTGGAACCGTCAAAAATTGATTTGCCTAGAACCGAATCCAGAAGCTTAAAATTTTTGGAAAAAGAACAAGTCGATAGACTAGTAACCAGCGTTGACACCTCAACCGAAGAAGGAATTAGGGATCGGGCAATTTTAGAACTGCTCTTCTCCACCGGTTTGCGTGTCTCGGAATTGGTAAGTCTAAATCATGAACAAGTGAATATTGAAAGACGTGAGTTTGGGGTTGTCGGCAAAGGTAGAAAAGTGAGATTGGTGTTTGTTTCCGACCGGGCGGCTACTTGGATAAAAATGTATATGGACAAACGCGAAGATGTTTTTAAGCCGTTATTTATCCGCTATTCCGGAAAAGTAATGGAAGAAAACGGCGGAGAAAAAATGCGCCTCACTGCTAGGAGTATCGAAAGAATAGTTAAAAAATATGTTCGGAAAGCGAGAATTCCCGTTGATGCAACAGTCCATACGTTACGGCATTCTTTTGCGACGGACCTTTTAACTAATGGTGCTGACATCCGTTCTGTTCAGGAAATGCTGGGACACAAAAATATCGCCACAACCCAAATTTACACCCATATCACCAACCGGCAACTGCATGATGTGCATAGACACTTCCACAGCGGAAATAAATAACTAGTAAGTTTCGTAGTAAAGGACGACGTCGACAATTAAAGAATTCTCTCCCGGAGTAATGTTGGTTGGAACCGATTGGTCGGTTTTGGCGGCAGTGTTGGCGGTCATCATTAACGGTTGTGGTTGGTTGGAATTTTCAACGACGTTAACAATTTTTCCCAAATTAATGCCGGCAGCCTTGGCTAAGCCTTGCGCTTTAGCTTTGGCATTGTCGACTGCTTGCTGGGTCGCCTGTTGTTCTAGCGATTTACTAAGCTGATCGCTAAAGGTAAAGTTGACTCCGCCGACTAGATTTGCGCCATCTTTGGTGGCCAAATCGACAACCTGATTAATTTTATCAATTGGTTGGACTTGGACCTCCAAATTTTGCGTTACAGTGTAGCCGATAATGCTTTGTTGTCCATTTGAGGGTAACATCGGCAGCATCACTCCACTTTGTTCGTTCGCATAGTTTGGACTAACGGAATAATCCGTCGTCTGAATATTTTTGTCGGCAATCCCCAATTTTTTTAGGTCGGCAATAATTTTGTTGGCAGCTTGGTTAACTTTATTTTTAGCATCCGTTACGGTGGTGCTTTGAGCGGTAACTCCGGCATCGACAGTCGCCTCGTCCGGAATGGCCATCACTTTTCCCTCGCCACTACTGGAAAATAAATCTGTTTTAGTAGTGTTGACGCTATTAATAAAAAACGGAATCGGCCCAGCCAGTTTCGTATAAACAAACAACGCGATAAAAAAAACGATAATCGCGCCGACTAAACTTTCCTTCATATAACCATAGTAAGGCTTTTAACCATTTACTGTCAATACGTTTTGTATTATATTCGTGTTATGGCAAAAGCCGTCAAAATAGCTTCACTCATTTTTTTCCTGGTGGCTTTTTTAATTCTTGGCAAAAGTTTGTTCTTAAATTTTTATCCGGATTTGGGACAATATTATTTTGGCGTCAAAGCGGTTAACCCATACCTTGATGGCGTAATTTATCCCCCACTGGCGCTGGTAATTTTCCGGACACTAAATTCTTTACCCTTTGTTTTAATTGAAAAAGTTTGGACAATGCTATCTTTGGTGTCGCTGTTTGCGTCGGTTTATTTAATTTTTAAACTTTACAAAAGCCGAATTATTTCAACCTTAGGTTTTCTAATTCTTGGTTTAGTCTGTTGGTCTTTTCCGGTTAAATTTACTTTGGGGATGGGACAAATCAACAATTTTATTCTGCTGATATTTGTCGCGGCGATTTACTTCTTTAACAAGAAGAATTATCTTTCAGCATTTTTGCTTTCACTTTCCTTTGCGGTTAAACTTTTTCCGGCGTTTTTAATTCTGCAATTTATCGTGATGAAAAAGTGGAAGTTTTTGTTCGCCTTCATCATTTCCTTAGCCTTATTATCAGGTTTTGCTTTTATTCTTATCGGTACAAAAGTAAACCTATATTTTTACCAGCATTTTTTAATAACTCTTCTAACCGGTTGGAAAACCGCTTATTATAATCAAGCTTTAACCGGTTTTGTCGGCCGTAGTTTCCCCCACAATTTTTTTAGTCAATTATTGGTTATTTTACTTTCGCTATTTTTTATTTTGGTTTCCTGTTTGGCGATATTTAAATCGCGCAAAAACAAAACATTGCTAAATATGAGTTTTGGCTTACTAATAACGCTTAATTTAATCGTCAATAATTTTTCCTGGCAGCACCATTTCGTGTTCTTAATTTTTCCGTTTTTAGTAACTTTGTTTTATATTCAAAAAATAAAAAATAACCTAAAGTTCTTGCTCATTTTATTTATTTCCTATATTTTAGTTTCGTTGAATTTGGCAAATCCGCACGCAGTCCCGGTTCTTTTGCAGTCACACGTTTTGTACGGTGCGATTCTGTTGTGGATTTTGGATGTTTATCTTATTTGGCAAGACTCTCCGAAGCTTGGACTAAGTTTTCCAGCAAAAGCGCGACGTTAACCGGTCCGACGCCGCCCGGTGTGGGTGTGTAAAACGAAGCAATTTGTTCAACTTCAGTATCATTATAATCTCCTTTGGTTTTCCCCTCGTCATCGGCCGACAAACCGATGCCAATCAAAATCACGCCATTTTTCAGGTCCAAAGAAGTAATGATTCCCCTCTTCCCTACCGCGGAAACAATAATATCAGCATTTTTAAGCATGGCATTTTTATTTTCAGTTTTTGAATCAATAATAATGGGCTCAATTTCTCTGGCGCGGAAATAATCAATGATTGGCTGTCCGGCAGTTTCACCTTTACCTAGAACTACAATTTTTTTAGATGCCAGCCAATCACTAAAAGATTCGGTTTCATTTAAGTTGCCAAAAATTTCACCCAGGATTTCAAACACCGCCGCGGCGACCGGAACGGTGTATAGGGTATGCTTACCAAAGCCGTCGATTTCTTTTTGGGGAGTAATCAACTCTTCCAGTTTTTCAATCCGCAGACTTTTGGGTGCCGGCCGTTGTAGGATAATACCGTGGATGTTTAGATCAGCGTCAAGTTTTTTAATCAAATTTTCAATTCCCGCGTTGGTAACGGTTTCGTCGAAACGAAAAATTTTAACTTCGGCACCAATCTCTTTAGCTTTTAATTCTTTTTGCCGGACATAAGCGGCGGAAGACTGGACGTCGCCAATTAAAATTACCGCCATAGTGGGAGTAATCCCCTGTTCTTTTAATTTGAGGACTCTATTTTTTAGTTTATTCAGGATATTTGCCGCAATTAGTTTTCCGTTAATGAGCATGATTAGATTATAGCATTGTAGGGGGTTATTTTTCGATGCAGGCGGCAGAAGCGACGTGGTCGGTTTTGTCGGAGAAGCGCATTAGGATTACGCCTTGGGTCGCCCGGGAAAGCCGCGGGATTGAAGTTATCTCCAGTTTAACAACCTGCCCCTTTTGCGAAGTCATAATTACTTCTTCGCAGTTTTGCGGAATAATTTGCGAAGTGACAACTTTGCCGGTTTTTTCGGTCACTTCCGCCACTTTTACTCCCTGTCCACCGCGTCCCTGAACATGGAATTGTTCGACCGGAGTGCGTTTACCTAACCCTTTTTCCATAATGGTTAAGACTTCGGATTTTTGACCTTTGCCGACGACATCCATTTGAATTACCCGGTCATCTTTAGCGTCTTTTTTAATTAAGATTCCTCTGACACCCATCGTGTTTCTGCCCATGCCGCGGACCGATTTTTCCGAGAAGCGGATCGACTTGCCGTTTCGGGTCACGAGCAGTATGTCGTCGTTGCCGCTGGTTAATTTGCTCCAAACCAATTCATCG